>WSSedL1CaDRAFT_10000073_pt1 | contig 58954 bp, 57 predicted proteins | sample WetSurSL1Cattail_FD_9464 | JGI IMG/M metagenome (IMG submission 9464)
AAAAGTCTTGATTGGCAGTTATTTCAGGGCGCGGGTAGCGCCGCTAGTATCAGGCCCTTATAGGGCTTAATCAAGCCACCGGCTAAGCCGGTGGTACATGACTGTATCTAACACAGCAAAATATTTATGGTGAGCCGTTTATGCTGTGGTAGCGGGGTGTTTGTTTTGGCTAAGTGGTTGTGTACGGTACTGTGTGCAATGTTTTATATTTACGATTTTGGTGTCGTATACAGTATAATATACACAGCAGTTACTCTCAGAGCCTTGTGTGGAAAGGGTTTGTAGCCATTTTTATTTGCTTATTTATAGGTTAAAATGAAGACCCTGGCGTTATGGTTTAGTATCACATTTACATTATATAACAAATGAGAATCTATAAAATTAAATTATTGAAAGGCTATGGTGAAATAGTGAGTGTACAGAATATAATTACTGAAAGATTAATTTTAATACCTTTTACCTATAAAATTGCTAAATCATTGTTGGAGGGCAAATATGAGACGTTAAACGATATAGGGTTGAATATATCCTCGTGTTGGCCAGATATTGAAACAATTGATATACTACCTAAAATTATTAAAAATTTAGAAACCGTCGATGAACCAACAGGTTTTGGATCTTGGATAATTGTAAAAAAAGATGGGATGTATGGTATAGGGGATGCAGGATACAAAGCTAAGCCAAATGAAAATGGGGAAGTAGATCTTGGTTATTCTTTAACTGAACCTGAACGAAGAAAAGGTTACGCAACTGAAATAGCAATAGCTTTAACTAATTGGGCATTTTCTAAAGCTGAAGTGAAATCAATTACGGCTAGCTGTGCATTAAATAATATACCTTCTGCAAGGGTACTTGAGAAATTAGGAATGCATCAAGTATCACAGGATAATGAAATGATTTATTGGAGGATTGAAAATATTTATTAAATCATTTATTTTCTTCGTAACATTCATATTTAACGAACTAAAGCAACCTTAATTGGTTGCCTTTGTAATTTCAACATAGTTGTAAAACATAGCCTTAAGATATAAAAGGCATACAGCCACAGGTTTTATCAGCACGTGCTACCCACAGCTATAGAAGCTTGGGAAGCCCCCCCCTGAAGGCACAGAAGAAGGAACAATCAAAACTTATGAGCAAGATGAACTAGTTAGGTTTGAGGTATATTTTTCATCTACCAATTTTTTATCTGCTTTTAATATGGGTCGGGCCTTAGGAACAAGATGTACACCCTTAATTCTATATAACTATCTCTATTTGCAAGAGGTTAAACTTGAGGGAAATCTCAAGGGAATTTCCCACAAAATTCTGTGCAGACCCTATACAGTAGTTATGTTGCTTATTGTGTCCGAGACGAAGCAAGACATGGAAGGGCTTTCAAAGGCCTGCTGGAGAGGTATTTCAAATAGGCTGGAATGGCAGGGAAAAATCTTTTTTGACACCAGGTAAATCAGGCGATTTAGAATTGCCAAAACATGAAATTAATGAAATAAATTTTGAGGAATGCTGATATTACAGCATTCCTCAATTTATTATTTGAAAAATTTCCTATACTGGCTTGGTGTACTGTTATAGCGCTTCTTAAATAATCGTGAAAAGGATACCTTATCACCAAATCCACAGGCATAGCAAATATCCAACATGGATTTATCTGTATTTTTCATCATCTTGCAAGACAACGATAATCTGCAGTTAATTACGTATTCAATGGGCGATATTCCATATGCATCCTTAAAAACCCGCGCATATTGCCTCTCGGAAAGACATGCAATTGTTGAAAGCATGGATACGGAAATTTTTTCTGATAGATTCTCATGAATAAAGGATATGGATTCTGCGATACGGTGCATTTTAGGAAAATTTATACAAATATTGGATGAAAAGTTTCTCGAAAGAAAGGTGATCAGAGCAATAAAATAAGGTTTTACTACCCATTTGTAACCCTCGTCTTTCTTTAGCCACTCGGTATAGACTAATTCACACAGGGTTTTTACATAAGTAAGCTGATCTTCATCCAAATGCATATGGCTTGTATACTCATGATAAAATTGGATAAAGGGTTGCAGGACGAAAAGGGACTGAAAGCCGGAAAGTTTTTCAATGTCGCTTTCCAGTAAGATAAGCTTCTCTAAATCGAACTTTAAATTATAATGCTCAAGTTCATGGACATTTTGCAATTCATGAATGTAGGAGGGCATCATGACAATAACATCGCCTCTTTTAAGGGAATAAGCCTTGCCTTCAACAATATGATTGGCACTTCCGTTGATTATGATCTCCAGTTCTACAAAATCGTGGGTGTGAGGGAAGTATGAATCATAATGTGTGCCTTTATGAATAAAAAAAGGAAAATCAATACCGGCAAACTCTAAAATGCTAAACTGTTTCATAATGACCGTATTGTATAACAAAATGTCCTGATTAGCAACTGATTAAGACATCGGAGTATGATAATATAAAATTGTAAATCATATATAACTATTGTATACCATAAAGAAAGGGTGCTTATATGCTGCATAAAAAATTCAGGACAAAAATGAATTCCAATTCATTTACGGAAATTATTCCATATTATCATTACAGCAGGACAGAATCTGGATGGCGTGATGGAATGGTTGCCGGAAACGGCGAAAATGGTGTAGTGTGTTCGTGCTCTCCGTATTCCGAAACACTGATCTATCAGAATATATACTTCAATATGCCTTCGCGGCAACCACGCTTTGTGCCGCCTGAAGTCACAAAGGAGCTTGAAGAAGCCAGGCAGGCTGTAATCAATTTTGATGACAGCTGGAATGTTCATGACAGGAAACGTACCTATCTTTATTGTTACCATCCGGCTCACCAGCTCAGATTGAATATGCCCAAAGAGGAAATATTGGAATATACCCGGGAAACGGATTATGAAACAGCCGAGATCATTGTCAAATATACAGATAAAAACGGAACATGGAGCAGAAGGACATTTACTTCAAGAGAAGACAATGTAACGATTACTAAGATAACCAAATCCGATTCGGGAGGGAAAATCAATGTTGATATTTCAATAGATGATGCTTCTTCCATGAAGAATTTCGGTAATGGCATCTTCGATAGCGGCAAAAAACGTGACGAAGAAAATATGCAGTATAAAAAGCTTGTTGATGAAGAGTGCACCTATATCTCAATGGTTGCACATTACCCTTCCTATGACGGCAGTGAGCTCGCAGAAGGCGGTTTTGCAGGAGTTACCAGAGTGATTGCGGTGGGTGGATTGAAAAAGAAAGTGCAGGGAAACGATACAAAAGAATCGATTTATGTCGGAACGGAGAAAAATCCCTTTATCGGCATAACAGGTGCAGATGAGGTATATTTGATTACAAAGGCTGCACGTACGCATCATATGTGTAATTTAAGTGAATTTGCAGCCATTGAAAAGGTTGATATAGTCAATGAATTGATGTCTGATATTGAAAAGACAGTAAAGAAATACACTGATAATAAAGGTGAATTTTCATATGATTCAGCGTTGGCACCTCATACAAAAAAACAGTCTGCGCTGTATAATGCAGTATCCTTCCGCCTTGGCTCCGACATGGATAAGGATGACTATAATGAAGATTTATTGGAAAAGCAAAAATCCAGCCAAAACTTGCTGGATGAGATCGTGGAAAGAGCCTATAACCAGGGAAGATATGCCCAGATATGCTGTTCCGGTTTCTCGGCGCCACGGCTTTGCGGTCTTTGGACGGGTGAATGGAATCCGGGATGGAATGGCGCCTATACGATGGATGCCAATGTGAATCTTCAGGTTTCCGGAATGAACACAGGTAATGTTTATGATGCAGCGATCGGATACATCTATTTTATATTAAGGCAGGTAAAAGATTGGGAAGAGAATGCAGCCATGGTTTATGGTATGAAAAATGCTGTTTTGGTTCCTGTCAATACAGATGGAGACCGGGCCGTAATGGTTGAATACGATCAGTATTACCCGTTCCAATACTGGAATGCAGGCGCAAGCTGGATGGCTTTACCGATATATGAATTCTGGCAATGTTTTGGAAATCAAAAAATACCTGTCAACGACAAGATAAGTCACCTATATCAGCAGGAATATCTCGATTTGGAAAAAGATATTTTATATCCGCTCCTTAAGAAGCAGGCTAATTTTTGGGAACAGCTATGCACGCCGGAATATTATACTGATATCAAAGGAAAAGCCTGTTATGAAAAAGGAAAGAAGGAACTCTCCGATGGAGAGAAATATATCATTCTCCCGTCCTATTCCCCTGAAAACAAGCCAAACGGATACAATAGTACAATAACAGCCAATGCCGCCATGGATATTTCCGCTGCCAGGGATGGACTCAAGATGACCATCGATATTGAAAAAACATTAGTGTACAATGGCTACAAAAAGGAAGTGGAAAGATGGGAGAAGCTTATAAATCGGCTTCCTGAATACAAATATGATGAGACAGGCGCTTTGCGTGAATGGGCAATGAGTGAATACGAAGAGAATAATGAGCACCGTCATATAAGCCATTTATATTGCGCATGGCCTGCATATGAAGCGCATAATAATGAAGCATTGACTGCAGCATGTAATACTGCTATTGCAAACAGGAACCGCGAAAATGCAGGGAAAGATGATACGGCATCCCATGGGTGGATTCACAAAGCATTGGTTGCGGCAAGACTAAAAAACGGTGAAGCTGCTTACGAGTTACTGTATACGGTTATGTCCAGTGATATCTATTTTACATCACTAATGACAGATCACAATACAGATAGAAGCGTTGGAGTGTATTGTACGGATACTTCAATTGGTACAGTGGGCATAATAAATGAGATGCTATTATATTCAAATACCGGTGAGATCGAGCTTCTCCCCGCACTGCCGAAAAAGTGGGCAAAAGGCTCGATAAATGGGCTGATGGCGAGGACAAATGCACAAGTCACAAAGCTGGAATGGAACCTTGAAGAAGGAACCGCTGCAGTTTCTATCCGCTCATTTATTCCTCAATCCATCAAGGTTGCATGCCGAATCGGTAAAGGTGATTTTATAGCTTCAAATGGAAAAACAGCAGCGAATGGTGCGATGATGAAATTCAATAGGGATGAAGAAATCAGTTTTGAAGTAAGACTGTAATAATTGACAGTACATTGTCATTTGTATGTTAACATTTAAACAGGGATTTGACAAAAGTGAAATACGATATCTATTGGTTAGTGATCAATTATTTCCGGATTCTTTAAGGAAAAGCTTTCAACCATGCCCTTCTTTATTGACAGGATGAAATATTCCAAATATTTACTGTATTCGTTTGGCAAACGATTTAAGCATCTTTTTCCCGGAAAGTTTTTCCGATGATTGAGCTCTCATTTTGGCTCAAGGCTTTGTCACAGCCTTTATCAAAGCTGTTTCCACCGCTTTCAGGAAGCCATTGCTGCTGGCGGTAGCGCCGGTTACAGCATCCACATCAGGACTTTGACAGTCGAGAATCCTTACTGTCAGATCTTTTACCATACCACCCCGGCCATCTTGAATCTTCAGAGGCTTTATTCCGGTTATCCTATGTTCTGTCACAGTAACTTCAACTTTATTGCTCCAACGATAATTATTATAACTGCCGATATATGTACCATCAGGAATCTGTGTCAGATCGACGGCTTCAATATTTAGTTTTAACACTTCTTCTTTACCGATAATCGCATATATCATCATGATCGTTATCAGAACAAGCATCACAATTCCCGACCATTTAAAAAACTTTTTCATAGGAAAAGCCTCCCTGCTTTTTGTAATTTGAAGAACCCTTGGAATTACTGATAAAAAGCCTTAACAATTTTCTCGACAACTTCTCAATATTTAAGACTCTAAATTCTGCATAATCTTACCCTAAGTTCATTTATCTGCTCTTCACGGACCTTGCTCGTCCAATTGACGTTACCTGTATCGGTTACCTTTCCGCCTTTTTGAGAAATGAAGCCGACCATTTGTTTGAGCGCATGGCTACCACCCATCCATGGCTTGGGGAAATGCTGGGTTACAAAGCAGGCAACCTTCTTTCCCTGTAATTGGGGAATTTGGTCAAGGTAGGTTTTCATTATCGGTGAAAGTGAAAATCCTTGTACGGGGGCGCCCATAATAACATAATCGTATAAGGCAATATCGGGAATCGACTTAAGCTTGATCTTTTCCCTGGCGGTGTTTGGGTCCTCATTTATGGCTGTGACCCGTTCGAGTTGTACTTCATGCCCCCCTGCAAGAAGAGATTCTCTTATCCTCTCACTAACAGATAATGTGTTGCCGGTGCGGGAGTAGACGATAATTCCTATTCTCATATTCGATTCCTTCCTTCCAGTAGATATTCAGTAATTTTATCAAGTTCATCATATACAATGTCTTTTGTCATGCCATTATCGGAAAAGTACAGTGCAAGCAATCCATGAATGGTATAGATGATTGTTTTAGCAATAACCGGGACTTCTGATTCCTTTATGGCTCCATTCATGACGAATCCCCGGTAGGTTTCCAGGTAAAGCTTATTAAAATCAGGAAGTTCAGGGGGTGTCGTCTTTAATGTATTGAGCCGGTACGAATAGAAAAACCTGAAAATGTGTGGGCGTTCTATGAAATACTCGGAGTATGTGCGATTGGTCTTTTTAATATCATTTAAATCGTAGATTTTATCAGGTATCTTGCCCTGTGTATGGATCATAACATCTTGAATCATAGTGTTTTTGACTTCCTGCAATAGTTCGTTCAAGTCCCTGAAGTAGTTGTAGATTGTAGTAAAGGCATATCCAGCCTGATCTGCTACCTTTCTTACAGAGACGTTTTCCACACCTTCCTTGAGGATAATTTCCTTTGTGGCTTGAATAAAATAGGATCTTACTCTTTGGTTCTTTATACTCTGCTTATCTTTTGTTTCTTTTTCACTCATCAATATGTCTCCTATTCAATCGCTAATTTAACACTAATAAAAAAATACAAGCTATATTATATAAATACTAACAATGTTAATTTTAGCATAAGCTGATATTCATTGTCAATATCAGATGCTTTGAATTTAAATGTTTCATAGACTACAAAAAATATTGCTGCGAAAAATACTCATATCCTCAATTTTGCCTCTTAATTATTTAGAGGAAGCAGCAGGCACTGATCATATTGCTATTATTGACGATGGGAGAATTGCAGCGTCGGGAACCACAGGCTGGCTTTGCAAATGGCTCCGATTCTGACAATGCTGTAAGCTAAAAGCTTATTAATGACTCTTTTTCAAGTCATGATTACGCCATTGATTGGGACTGATCCCGAACTGTGCATGAAAAATTTTAAAGAAATAGGTTGGCGTATGATATCCTACCTGTTCGGAAATGGTTTCCACAGGTAGATTTGGGCTGCTCTTCAACAAAACACAAGCTCTTTCCAAACGGATATTCTGTAAATATTGCAGAAATGTCATACCGACTTCCTTTTTAAACATATAGCTCAAATAGCTTGGATTTAAGTTAATATGGTTAGCCAGACGATCCAGGGACAAATCTTCAGCATAATTCTGCTTGATATAAAGAATGGATTTATAAATTTTATCGGAATAGTTGACATTATTTCCTTCGGAGGATGTTTCCTTGTGCCAGAAGTTTGTAAGAATTTCCTGCAATAGATTTTTGAACGAATGATAGTCTGAAATTTGTTGGAGTTGGTACTTGTACGTTTGGATAACCAATTTGGAATTAATACCCGTACCGAAAATGGCCAGATTATATACGGCGATTTCCAAAAAGGCTTTTGCGTGAGCCAGTGTCAAAGAAGTCGTATTTTGAAACAAATGGTCAAAATATAGCTGGAATCCGATATCGTTCTGAATTGCGTTTAGGATCATGCTAAAGGTTCCATTTTCATATTTGATTATATTGTGGATATGCTCCAATTCTGCCGGTTCGATGGGGAGCATTGTCAGGAGCATTTCCGTAAGAGCCCGGAAATATAATGAGAAATTTGCTTTTTGATTTATATCCTCAATCAGCTGCCCAACGCTTTGTACGGGACTAATGCCTATATTCCATGGAAGGTCTTCAAGACATATGCGCCAGATCTCATACAGCTTCTCTAATTCCAGCCGCGCATTGAAATTAAGGAAGAAAATGATTAGTGTGCCCTGATGGAAACTTATCATTTTTTCAAAATAAGGAGAAAGATTGTTCCGAATCAGTTCTGCCTGTTTATCCTCTGCTCCGGAAAGAACGCAAAGAGTTATATACTTATGGGGGAATAAGCGGCGAATATCGTTGCTGTCGATATGGACATCCTGCGCATGTTTGTTTTGCAGCATACACATTTTGATTTCAAAGAGGACTGTTTCCTGCAGCTGTTTTTTTGAAAGATCAATTTTACAAAGTTTATCGATTAAATTTTCCCTGTTGATCGGTTTGAGTAAGTAATCAACAACCTGGCATTGGATCGCTCTCTTTAAATATTCAATTTTTTCATATCCGCTGACAATAATAAATTCTCCAGTGTAACCCTGCTCCTTTGCCTTTTCCATCATGGTCAGGCCATCCAACTCAGGCATACTGATATCTGCAATGACAGCATCCGGCATAATCCTTAAAATATCCTTCAAAGCTTCCTCTGCATCGCAAGCGGTATATACCTGCAGATTCACCCGCGTTTGATTCATCAGCATAGCTTCCATTCCTTTTAATACAATATATTCGTCATCAACAAGTATAACTGTCAGCATTGGATTCCTCCCTGATAAACCTCACCGGTATGAGCCTGCGAGCTATCGGGTTTCATATTGAACCGGATACTGCAGACGGTTTTGACATATTCCTGACTGGTGACTGTAAATTTGTAATCGCTCCCGTAATAGAGCTGCAAGCGGTCATTAATATTAAAAATACTTCGTCCGTTATTCTGACTGGACATACTGGAACGTTCTTCCGGATGATCCTTCAGGTACTGTAATCTGGCAAGACGTTCCGGCGGAATTCCGGGACCGTCGTTTGTCACTGTTATGGAAAGGTCCTCTTCCTCCTGTATGATATCAATATGAATATGAACCTGCTTCCTTGTCTGACTGATGTCATGAACAATTACATTTTCGACCATGGAAAATAGAACAAATTTTGGACAAATCCACCCATCTGATGAAATCTGCAGATTCCAGCTGACTGTGAAACGGCTTCCCAGTCTTTTTTTCTGAATCTCCAGGTATTGCTTCACAATGTCGATTTCTGTCTGGACCGGTACGAAATATTCACGTGAAAGGGAATAACGCATTAAATTACCGAAAGCATATGCGATGTCTGCGATAAGGGTTTCATGGTGAGCCTCCGCAACCATACGGATACTTTCCAGCGTACCGTAGAAGAAATGTGGGTCCAGCTGGGATTGCAGCGTTTCAATTTGGGCGTTTCTCAATAAAATCTCCTTTTGGCGGAGTGTTTCGGATGTAGTGTTGGTACGTTCCACCAGCGAATTGTATTCTTTTATCAAATTACCGACTTCATCATTCGATACCGGTCCTGAATAGGGTATCAGAACATGGGAATGCATGCGGCTCATATGTCGCGCAAGAAGGGAAGCATTCCGCAGTGGACGGTACAATAATGGAAATAATACAATATTTGCCAGGGCGAATAAAAGAATGCACAAGAGAAGGCTGCAATCTATTTAATCATTTTTGCGTTTATACCAATGTTCGGCATTATTATTGCATTTAAAAATTACAAGATCACTGCCGGAGTATCCGGTATCCTTACCAGTGATTTTGTTGGCCTGAAATATTTCAAAGAATTTGTTACCGATTACCGATTCGGCGAATTGGTTCGGAATACATTGGTTATCAGTTCATTAAAAATGATCTTTGCATTTCCGATTCCGATTTTGCTCGCAATCATGATATCGGAGGTTAGCAATACAGTATTTAAAAGATTAATACAGACTGCAAGCTATTTGCCGAATTTTGTTTCCTGGGTATTGGTTTATGGCATTAGTACGGTTTTATTTTCACAGGACATGGGCGTTGTGAATCAGGTTCTGAAACACTTGGGACTGATTGAAAAGGGAATACCGTTTTTAACTGATCCCAGTAAATTTTGGGGTATGTCAGTATTCTTATCCCTCTGGAAAAGCTCCGGATGGTGGGCAATTATTTTTCTCGCAGCAATTTCAGGCATTGATTCCACTTCATATGAAGCTGCAATGTGTGACGGTGCGGGAAGATTGAGACGTATTTGGCATATAACCCTGCCCGGAATCAAAAGCGCCATTATTACCGTATTGATACTTTCCATCGGCAGCTTCATGGGAGGCGGTATGGTCGGCTCCAATTTTGAGCAAAGCTTTTTGATGGGAAACAATGTTAATAATTCAACAGCTGAAATTATCCAGACCTATGCATTTAAAATGGGAATGGCGCAGGGGCGGTTTGCTTATGCTACGGCTGTTGATCTGATTCAATCTTTGATTTCGATTACACTTGTTATAATCAGTAATATTATTGCAAGAAAAGTATGTGATGAAGGCTTATTTTAGGAAGAAGGTATCTACTAAATGAAGAAAACAAGGGAAGATTACGCAGTAAATATTATTAATTATACCCTGCTGGTAATTATTGGATTTGTTACTCTGTATCCGTTTTATTATGCAATAGTTTGTTCTTTCAATGATGGATTGGATCTGATGCGCGGAGGCGTTTACTTCTGGCCTAGAAAATTCTCATTGGACAGCTACAAGGAGTTTTTGAGTGATTCTTCCTGGCAGAATGCATTTTTTATTTCAATTGCCAGGACTGTAGTCGGTACTGCACTTTCCGTTATTATAACCTGCATATTCAGTTATAGCTTGTCCAGAAAAAACTTAATGTTTCGAAAAACTTACATATTTTTGGTTGTGTTTACCATGTATTTTTCGGGAGGTCTGATACCGTATTATGTACTGCTTCGAAATCTGGGACTGCCGAATACTTTCTGGGTGTATGTAATTCCAGGAATGGTAAATTCCTTTTTCACCATAACCGGAATAAATTTTTTCAATTCCATCCCGGAATCCATGATTGAATCGGCGAGAATCTTCGGTGCAAACGAAATGCAGATTTTCTGGAAGATAGTGATTCCGGTATCTCTTCCATTTATCGCCACCATTTCTCTTTTTGTAGCAGTAGGGCAATGGAACAGCTGGTTGGATTCGGCTTATTACGTGCGGGATCCCAGACTTCAAACATTAGCTTATAAAATGATGACAACGATTAATAAAGTAATGGCGAGCTCTTCTGAAGTCAGTGCTGCAGGTCAGATTTCCACTGCAAATACCTCTACAGGCTTTACCATACAGGCAACGGCAATGGTGATTTCCATGGTCCCCATCCTCTGCGTTTACCCGTTTTTGCAGAAGTATTTCGTACAGGGTATGATGCTGGGCTCAGTAAAGGAATAATACAGATTGTATTATTATCACAGGCATTGCAATGCAAACCTAACTACGGAACGGAGCATTGATGATGCATATCCCCAAAAATCAGAGGAGGTGAATATTAAGGCATTTCCCGTTTATTAACAAAATTTTAAGGAGGTACACAAAATGCACGTAAAAACATTTACTAAAATCTTCGCAGTTCTTCTTGTAATCATCATGATGCTGTCGGTTACAGCTTGTGGAACCGGTTCTACACAGGACAATTCTCAAACCAAGACTGATGCAGTACAGACACAGACCACAGCAACCGATGCAGGGAGTGAATCGGCAACTTTGGAAGAGCCAACAAAATTGACACTGTTTGTGGACGAAACCTGGTGGTTCTATGATAAATGGGAGGGTGCAATTCCAGAGGAATTTAACAAACAAGCTAATGTTGAAATCGAAGTTACCCGCGCTGCTGATGACAAACAGCTGCCGTTGATGGTTGCTTCCGGTAATATGACAGATTTGGTGGATACCGGCCGCTATCAGTATATGGCTAATGCAGATACTAGTTTGGCGTTGGATACACTGCATACACAGTACTCGGATGTAAATTTCCCGGTGCATTCGGTGCGCCAGTTTGTAAACAAGATGAGCGATGGACATTATTATACGATCGGATGCGGATTTTCTCCGGAATCGGAATACAAAGGATATAATGTCGGATCGGAAGGTACCGGATTCTTATATAGGGAAGATATTGCCCAGAAGCTAGGAATTACCATTAATACCCTGGCCGATCTGGATACTGCTTTTGCTAAAGTAAAAGAACAGGATCCGGGTGTGACTCCGATTGTATTCAACTACATTCATCAGTTCGGCTGGCTGCGTAATATGATGGGGCTGCCGGTCAGCGGATATTATGATGATAACGGCTCGCTGGTTTGGTATATTTCTGCAAAAGGTCAGTTGGATTATTATAAAAAAGTAAATGAATGGTACCGCAAGGGTTATATCAGTCCAGACAACTTTGCTTACCAGACGGAAGATGACACGCAGAAAGTAGCCGTTTCCGGAAAAGCTTTCTCCGTATTCGCCTATGATAATCATGCGGATATGTTTAATACGACAATTAAATCAAACGGCGAAACGTTCCAGTTCAAACAGTTATCCGATATAATCAGCGACAAGGCGAAGAGATATGATAACAATGCCGGATGGCGCGGCCTTTATATCACAAAGTCCTGCAAGAACGTAGAAGCAGCTTACAAGTCCGTTGCCTATGCTTATAGCGATAAAGGCATGAGGTTGCTCATGTGGGGTATAGAGGGAGAAGATTATACTCTTAACGATAAAGGTTATCCGGCATTCAAATATAACTTCCAGGGCGACAATTCCGTTTTGCAGCCGCGCGGCTTGAAATATTGGGGCTGGCTGGTTCATAACGCAATCGTAACCGGTATTGCGGATGCTACCTCCGACAGTCAGACTGCAAAAGCACGTAATGCATTTTCCAATTATGTAGTACATAACCCGGTCATTGGCCTGATCCGCTTTGAAACGGATTCCGATGAACAGGTAATCAGTACAAAACTTACCGATATGATCAAAACGGAGGAAGTAAAAATATACATGGCTGAATCCGAGGCTGCCTGTGAACAGGCCTACAGCGATATGCTGAAAAAGGCTGAATCAATAGGTATGTCCAAGCTTGTGACATATGGAAATGAAAAATACACACTACTGAAACCGGAATATGACAAAATAGCACAGAATGAAAATTGATCTTATAGTATTTCGTGAAAGGAGCCGGATTGGTTTATCCGGTGGGAAATACTATCCTTTATTTCCGGGTATCATAGCAGTATCTGTCTGATTTATTGCCAGCATTTTCAGGTTTGATTCGCCTGTTAATGCTGGCAATGAAATTATCGCCGGATGAAATATGTTATCAGGTTGGCTAATAAACTATTCCTTTTCAGCAGACCATTCAAACAGCATTATAATTTGAAATTAAAGAAAGGAATTTTTATGGGAAACAAGTACAGTACAAAAATATCTTCCAACTCATTTACGGAAATTATTCCATATTATCATTATGGCAGGAAAGAATCAGGATGGCGTGACGGAATGGTTTCCGGAAATGGCGAAAACGGTGTGGTGTGCTCATGCTCTCCTTATTCAGAAACACTGATCTATCAGAATATGTACTTCATTATGCCTTCCCGTGAACCCCGCTTTGTGCCGCCCGAAGTTACCAATGAACTTAATGAGGCCCGGCAGGACGTAATCCATTTCGATGACAGTTGGAATGTACATGACAGAGAGCGTACATATCTTTATTGTTTTCATCCGGGGCATCAGCTCAGATTGAATATGCCAAAGCAGGAAATACAGAAATATACCCGGGAGACGGATTATGAAACGGCTGAAATCATTGTTAAATATACGGATAAAAATGGAAGCTGGACGAGGAAAACCTTCACTTCACGGGAAGATAACGCAACGATCACAAAAATATCAAAATCCGATACAGGATCAAAAATCAATGTGGATATTTCAATTGATGATGCTTCTTCCATGAAGAATTTCGGCGATGGGATCTTTCCAAGCGATCAGAAGCGTGACGAAGAGAACATGCAGTACAAAAAGCTTGTTGATGAAGGGTGTTCCTATATCTCAATGGTGGCGCATTATCCTTCTTATGACGGCAGCGAGCTAGCAGAAGGCGGTTATGCCGGAGTTACCAGAGTTATTACTGTCGGAGGAATAAAAAAGAAAGTGCTCGGAAATGACACAAAAGAAATGATTAATGCAGCTCTGGAGAAAAATCCTGTTATCCGTATTGCGGATGCAGATGAGGTATATTTGATTACAAAGGCTTCCCGTACCTATCATATGGGTAAATTCAATGAATTTGCAGCCGCAGAAAATTATGATATCATCAATGAATTACTATCCGATACGGAAAACATCGCTGCAAAATACCTGGACGAAAGAGGGAGTTTTTCCTTTGCTTCGGCACTTGCGCCTCATAGGAAAAAGCAATCGGCGCTTTTCCATTCCGTTTCCTTTGGTCTTGGCTCCGATGCGGATAAAGATTCTTATAATGAAGATTTATTAAAACAGCAAAAGTGCAGTGGAGCCTTGCTGGATGCTTTTGTTGAAAGGGCCTATAACCAGGGCAGATATGCACAGATCTGCTGTTCAGGTTTCTCGGCTCCACGGCTTTGCGGTCTTTGGACAGGAGAATGGAATCCCGGATGGCGCGGCGCCTACACTATGGATGCCAATGTGAATATTCAGGTTTCAGGAATGAACACAGGGAATGTGTTTGATGCAGCCATCGGATATATTTATTTTATTATGAGACAGGTAAGGGATTGGGAAGAGAATGCAGCTATGGTTTATGGAATGAAAAATGCAATTCTGGTTCCTGTCAATACCGATGGAGACCGGGCTCCAATGGTCGAATACGATCAGTATTACCCGTTTCAATACTGGAATGCCGGCGCTAGCTGGACGATTTTACCAATCTATGAGTTCTGGCAATGTTTTGGTAATCAAAAAATACCTGTCAATGACAAGATTAGTCACATTTATAAGCAGGAATACCTCGATTTGGAAAAAGATATTTTACACCCGCTCCTTACAAAACAGGCTAATTTCTGGGAGCAGCTGTGCACGCCGGAATATTATACGGATGTCAACGGGAAAGCTTGCTATGAAAAAGGAAGGAAGGAACTCTCGAATGGAGAGAAATATATCATTATTCCATCCTATTCCCCTGAAAACCAGCCAACTGGATACAATAGTACAATAACAGCCAATGCAGCAATGGATATTTCCGCAGCCAGAGATGGCCTCAAGATGATCATCAGGATCGAAAAAGCGTTGGCATACGACGGCTATGAAAAAGAAGTGGCAAAGTGGGAGAAGCTTATGGAGCAGCTTCCTGAATACAAATATGACAGGACGGGCGCATTGTGCGAATGGGCAATGAACGAATACGAAGAGAATAACGCCCACCGTCATATAAACCATATGTATTGTGCATGGCCTGCATACGAAACGCAGAATAATGTAACTTTGACTGCAGCCTGTAATACTGCCATTGCAAACAGGAACCGTGAAAATGCGGGTGTAGATGATACAGCATCATTTGGGTGGGTATACAAGGCATTGGCCGCGGCAAGAATGAAAAACGGCGAATGCGCATATAATATGCTTTTCACCCTTATATCCAGTGATATCTATTTTACATCGATTATGACTGATCACAATACGGATAGAAGTTTTGGGGTGTACTGTACCGATACTTCATTCGGGACAGTGGGTGTTATCAATGAAATGCTTTTATATTCCAATACGGGTGAGATTGAACTTCTCCCTGCTTTGCCTGCGAAATGGGGAAAAGGCTCCATCAATGGACTTATGGCGAGGACAAATGCACAGGTTACAAGGCTTGAATGGGATCTTGACGAAGGAAAAGTTACGGCTTCCATCCGCTCGTATTCCACACAGTTGATCAGGATCGGGTGTCGGGTCGGGAAAGGATCTTTCGTAACGTCAAATGGAGCAGCACATGCGAACGGTGATGAAATAGAATTTAAAACGGGCGAAGAAATATGTATTCATATTTGCATGTAAAATTAAGAGTGCAGATAATTCTGTATAAACCTTCAGAGTGATATAAAATAATATCACTCTGGAGGTTTTTCAATGAGATGAAATCCACCGGCTAAGCCGGTGGACAAAACGGCTTTAGCTCTGCATAAAAAACTCCTATGGTATAATTGCAAGCGACTGACAATCGCAAGGCAAAAAACATAGGAGGTGTCGTATGGGTAACGACATAGAGAGCTTATCACACACAAAATGGAGGTGTCAATATCACATAGTATTCGCGCCCAAATACCGGAGGCAGGTAATATACGGGAAGTTAAAGATCGAGATAGGGAAAATACTACGAGAGATATGCCAAAGGAATGGGATAGAAATCATCGAAGCGGAAGCTTGCCCGGATCATATACACATGTTGGTAAGTATACCACCGAAAATGAGTGTGTCCAAGTTCATGGGGATACTTAAAGGAAAGAGCAGCCTGATGATTTTCGACCGGTTCGCAAATCTTAAATATAAGTATGGGAACAGGCATTTTTGGTGTAGGGGATACTACGTAGATACGGTAGGACGAAATAAAAATGCAATAGCGAAGTATATACAAAATCAATTACAAGAGGATCAGATAGCGGAACAAATCAGTATTAAGGAATATATGGACCCGTTTACGGGTGAGCAGGCAAAAAAGAGCAATTAGAAAGCCGCCCGGGAGGGCGGCCGCTGTAAAAGTCTTGCGATTGGCAGTTATTTCAGGGCGCGGGTAGCGCCGCTAGTATCAGGCCCTTATAGGGCTTAATCAAGCCACCGGCTAAGCCGGTGGTACATGACTTTTGGAGGTGTAAACTTGGAAACCCGGGGATGGAAAAATATATACAGAATACAAGGCGAAGTCCAAAGTGATGTATTACACTCAAACGGGTCTTAAAATCACACAGCAATCTTGGTATTGAGAACATTACTTACAAATGGTAAAGGAATAAGTTGGGGTTTTGTTTTGCGCTTGAACAGTAATCTTGACTCATATCTCAATTACTGCAACTCAAAAATAATTTACTGCACTACAATAAATAATTATTGATATTTTCTTTTCATTGTCTTAAGATTGTCTTATACTAAATAGCAGTCCAAATTAAGGAGGAGTCTTTATATGTCATCAAGAACCTTGGGAAGCCTTATGCGCGTATCTGTAATGGCCGCCGCGATATGCGGCTTGTTCCTTTGCCTCTATGTCATGCCATCATGGGGCTGGAGTATGATCGTCATAAATCCTGAATTAAGCGGTTGGTTTTGGCCGTGGCTGATTTTCGCATGGCTGGTTGCGCTGCCATGTTTCGCCATACTCGTTTTCGTCTGGAAAGTGTCGGGAGCGGTGATGCGCGAGACTGTATTTACCTTCCAGACAGCGAAATGGGTCAAGAAGGGGGCGCTATTGCTTTTGTCCGATGCTGTTTTTTTATTCGTCGGCAACGTTGTGTTGCTATTGCTTAATATGAACCATCCAGGCATTCTTCTCTTGTCTGTCATTGGTGACATCTTTGCCGTCGCTCTTGCCCTATTAGCGGCGGTGCTGTCGCGCTATCTTACCAAAGCCGCCGTCCTGCAGGAAGAAAGCGAGGGAACGCTGTGATAATCATAAACGTAGACGTTATGTTGGCGAAACGCAAAATGAGTGTCACGGAACTTGCCGAGCGTGTCGGATTTACGATGGCAAACGTGTCTATGATAAAGACTGGCAAGGTCAAGGCACTCAAAATGTCGACGCTCGAAAAACTGTGCGAGGCTCTTGACTGTCAGCCGGGCGATATTTTGGAATATAGAAAAGAGGAAGAAAGCGATGAATAAACCCGTAAGAAATATTGTGCCGCCTGTGCGCTGTTCATAATCAGTTTACTGGTTATCGGAATGGTGAACAGCTTTTTGTTACATTGAGGCGAGTAAAGCGGTTTTGAGGTGCCTTCTGTGATATTATGGAATTGACGATTTATACAGTTGATAAAGCTAAACTTTAGTGATAAAAAGCGGAAGGAATAGAAGCTATGGGAAGGAAAAAGAAAAATGAAATTAATGTTCGCAGTTCCGCCGCTGAGTACCTGACTTTTGTCGCAAGTACTGGTGATAATCAGGACAGCGTTGAAATACGGTATGAGGATGAGAATATCTGGCATTACGGTTGCAATCTTCCTGAAGCATATGTTGAGGAAGAAAGAAAACAGAAATGATCGGTAGAACTGCTATTTGATTATATACGGGATAATGTCAAAGAAACTGGAGAAGTAAAACTATATATGCAATTGCATGATATCGGAGAGGGTATTATGAAGAAAATCAACTCGATATGGTATGGGGGAAACATTTTAGGAATAGGGATAATCTTTGCAATCGTAATACCTTTGTTGCTGTACTATACTTCTTTTATTTTTGGCTTGAAGGCAAATTTCTCTATACCAATACGAATATCAATTATAATGGGAGTACTGATATTACTTCTCTTTCTGGTTCTCTTGGCAATAGAACTGAAACAGGATAAAAGAATCAACAGATTATATTCGAAGACCAGGAACAGTAAAATTGCGCTTTCCAATAACATCTTTGAGTGCCAGAACTGTGGTAATCGTCAGATTGAAAAAGACGACACGTTCTGTAAAGTTTGCGGAATCAGATTCGATAGATAATTCCATTATATAAATCTATTATTTAAATCAATAGTATTGCCGAGCCTGTGACTGTTGTATAATATTTTTATTAAACAAGCAGTAAGAAAGGTAGTTGGCGTTGGACTTTTTAAGCATTCTCTCAAATAAATACGGCATTCATCTCAATGACCAGCAACAGCAGGCAGTAAACCATGTTGACGGACCCGCCCTGGTTCTTGCCGGACCAGGCTCAGGCAAGACTACAGTTATTACCGCAAGGACTGCTTTTCTTATCATGGATAGGGGAGTTAATCCAGAGAGCATACTCACATTAACCTTCAACAGAGCCGCCAAATATGAGATGGAACGAAGATTCAAGAAGATTTTCAGTGCATCCATCGGTGATAAAGTCCACTTTTCTACTCTTCACAGCTTCTGCAATCTGGTAGTACGGGATTATGAAAATAAGCAGGGAAAAAGGCTCAGGAGAATTGAAGGGGAAGAGGAAAACATTGAGAACAAGAGAAGTATCCTTAAGAATATCTATCACCGGATAAAGGAAAGTAAGGCCAATGATGACGAACTGGAGGACTTAATCAGTGAGATAGGTCTTGTGAAAAACAAGATGATTAAGGATTTTGAAGACTCAAGTTTTAGGACGAAGAACTTTTCCATGATATATAAGGCTTATGAAGATTATAAAAAGTCAAATCTGCTAATGGACTTTGATGATATGCTTACGTTTGCATATGGAATTCTGCTGAAGTGCCCTGATATTCTTTCACGCTACCAGAGTAAGTACAGATATATCCAGGTAGATGAAGGTCAGGACCTGTCAAAGGTTCAGTTTGAGATATTAAAATTGCTTGTCAGGCCGGATAAAAGGAATCTGTTTATTGTTGCTGATGATGACCAGTCCATCTATGGGTTCCGAGGAGCAGAACCGCAGTATATCGTTGAAATTGAGAAGCAATTTCCTGAGTGTAGGATATTTAAGCTGGAGAACAATTACCGTTCATCCAGAAACATTGTAGAAATAACCAGCAATTTTATTAAGACCAATAGGGAAAGATATGATAAAGACCACCAAACAGAGAATGAAACGAGCTGTGACCCTTTTATCCTCCAGGTTAATAATGAACAGGAACAATTAAAGCTGATAATTGATACCTTGAAAGCACATCTAAATGGAGATAAGCTGGAAGAGGTTGCTATCCTGTATCGTAATAATCTATCATCAATTGTCATCGTCAATGCTTTGGAGCGCAATGGTATTCGGTTCAATATCAAACAGAACAAGCTGTTCTTCTTCAATCACTGGGTTGTTCTGGATATACTTGCATTTCTTAAATTTGCTTTAAATCAGAAGGATAAGGACTCCTTTTTGCGGATTTACTATAAGATGAATCGGTTTATCTCTAAAGTCATGGTAGAAGGCGCCATCGAAAATGGAATTGAAAGCTCTATTTTTGATAATATTCTCACCTGCAGTGAGTTAAAACTGTTCCAGCAAAAAGGAATTATTGAAACGAAGAATGAATTTGGACAATTAGCAAGGATGACTCCTTTGAAAGGTTTGGAATACATCGAGAACAGCTTTAAATATTTTGAAAACGTTAAAGATTATTGTGAAAATACCGGACTTAGCTTTGACTATTTATATAGTTTTTTGGGGATTCTGAAGATAATCGCAGTGGATTTTAAGACCATACCATTATTCCTTCAACGCCTGGAAGAACTGAGCCAGCTTCTTGAGAGCTATCGATCATCGGAGCATAAGCCTTCTGTTACCTTGACAACAACCCATTCCAGCAAAGGATTGGAATATGATTGCGTACTTATGGTCGATTTAACAGAAGATGAGTTCCCGGGGAAACGGACTTTGGAGCTTGCGAAGAAGGGCGATGCTTCTATGCTGGAAGAGGAACGCAGGTTATTTTATGTTGGCATGACCCGTTCCAGGGAATACTTATATCTTATTCACCCCAAAAGCAGGAATGGTTTAGCTACAGCCCGGTCACCATTTATCGGTGAAGTAGAAAAATGCATCAGTCTTAAAATGAAAAATGGTATATGCGAAGGACTACTTGTATATCACAAACATTTCGGTGAGGGTGTTATTGAAGTAATTCTTGAGCAAAAGAACGGACAAGCTATTTTGGAGATTGATTTTAAAGGCATAAGGAGAAAATTAGATTTAGATACATGTGTGGCAAATGGTTTATTAATAATCTAGCCAACTTATTTTTCAAATAAAATTAAGTAAACTTCGATGGATTATACTATTAAATATGATGTAAACCTCACTCTGATGGGATAGATTATCGAATGTATTGTCTATTATATACAATTTGCATAATATCTTATTGCGATACAGCATTTACATTTATTACCTCGCAATGATATACTATTTTTGTAAGTTTTAAATAACGGAGGTTTCAAATATGGGTTTCATTTGGTCAACACAAGCCAACAGTTAAGATTGGTTTGTATAAAAGTACATATCATTGTTTAGCTGGTTGGCATCTCTTCAGATTTTAGATTAAAAATAAGGAGATGTAAAAACATGCTTAAACAAAATGAGCAAAATAATAAGAAAATAACTTCAACAATGAATCCGTTAATTAAAACCAGTGCAAATGTTTTAACGGTTTTTATTGGACTTATAGCATCAGGATATGAGTTTTCATATGATAAAGAACTTGCCGAGAGAATAAGAACTGTAAAGTGGGATGATTTAGCAGTTGAATATTTTAGAAAGGCAAGAACCTCATACTGTGATGTATATCCCTATTGGCCCAGAGGTGCTATGCTTGTATCAGCAAGCCTTAATTTAGATAAATCCAAAAGGTACGAATATAATGACTTCAATAGTTTGAAAAAAAGCTTAGCTAATTATTCCAATATTGACCCTAAAGAAATCGGTGAAGAAACTGAACTATGGCTATTACAATTACCGACTTACTACCGCTTAATTAGGGAAAATGCAGAGTTCAACAATTTTTGGGTTGAGTACTTGAAAAAGACTGAATCTGTTGCTGACCAATTCACGGAAGCTATTTATGAAGCGAAGAATAAAGTGGTTTCCAGATTCAAAATCAGTGGAATTGAACTTCCTGAAATTGGGGTAATGCCTAATATCTTAGGATTTAATGGTGATTTTGAAAGAATTGATGGAGTTATATATGTAGTGTGTGCACAACCTGATACATCACTTGTTATACATGAGTATCTGCACAACATTTTTGAGCAAGGACTAAAAAATATGATTGATAGGATAAAAGAATATTCATATTTATTAAATCCTGTTTTTGAGAAAATGTTTTTATACAAGTATGCATGGGCTAAAGATGCTTCTTCGTGGTGTAGGGTTTTTGAAGAGAGTTTAGTTATGGCGGCAACTATATGGGTCAATCAGTCAAACGAAAATGAAGCAAAGATACAATCAATGAAACGGGAGGATGAAGGGTTCTCATATGTACCAGTACTGTTAGAGCAACTTAATAATAACTGGTGTGGTACAAAGGAGTTTCCAAAATTCATTAATTGTTGTTTGCAAGCCTGTGAATATAAGTATAACTACTTAACAGTAGGTATGCCGCAAATTTAGGAATCTTTAAAAAGGAAGTTTATTGAATTCGAGAAGCACACTGGAATGGTGTGCTTCTTGATATACATAATAGTGTATAATTTGTGGTGAGTATGAAGAAAGAGAAATTGTTGAATTGATTATATAAATAATGACGGTCATTATCATAATCACATTGAAGAACTTCAAAGTTATCTTTACTTAATTGTGTATTTTACCCAATTATTGTACCATAAGTGCTTAAAAGGAGCCTTAATATGAAGAAAATTGGTGTGGGACGTTCAGCGGAAGTATTCATCGACAATGAAGGTAAAGCATTGAAACTCTTTTTCGAATGGGTAAAACCAGCTCAGATAGAATATGAAGCTGATATCTCTCAAAAGATAGTTAATGTTTATAAAGAAGCACCGATATTTTTTGGAGTTATTAATCAAGAAGGTAAGCTTGGTCTCCAATATGAGTTGATACAGGGAGAAATGTTGTCTGATGTGATGAAGCGACAGCCTTTCCGTATAGTAAAGCTTGCCCGTGAGCTTGGGGAAATACATCGCAGGATGCATTCCAGCAAGGTTGAAGGTTTAGCTACAATGAGAGATGTTTATGGTGACAGGCTGCTGCGATATCCAAACCTCATAAATAATCTGAAAGATGAACTCATTGAATTTCTTGAAAGAGATATCAATAATTCGCTTTGTCATGGAGATTTCCATCCTGAAAATGTAATGGTAGATACTGACGAACGGATGTGGGTTGTTGATTGGGTAAATGCTTATTCCGGTAATCCTGTTTCGGATGTTGCACGTACTTACTATTTATTGAAAAAAGGTACTTCACCAGAAAAGAGCTCACTTCTAATTCGTGTTTTTGAGGTATTTACAAGACATTTAATCGCAAGAGCTTACCTGAAATCATACTTCAAAGCTCAGAAATTTCCCAAAGCCGAGTTTGATAAATGGCTTCTGATTATTCAAATTACCCGATATTCGGAAGGAATTAAGGAGGAACAGGCGTATTTGGTAAAAGTGATCACCCGTGCACAGAGGAAGCATAAAAACAAGTAGTATTTATACTTTGGAATCGGCGGTATTATTTGTATAGCAGCAACAACTTCAATTTACTTGGGAATAAACTATTACACCATGAAAACAGACGCATATTCAATTAACTCTGGGATGAACCCACAACAATTTGACCGCGTGGGAAATTCTTGATATTATAGTTGCATAATTCTGAAAATGCATACTAAATGTTTGCTTTATCTTTTTCGAAAACATGTTGCAAATATTATTGCAGGCAATCACCAGAATGGAGGCGACTCATGGACGTGTACCTCTATGCTCAACACAAGTGGTGGATACTTGAAAGTGCATATAGCTTTTTCGCTGGTAGTTATCAACTGAGATTTGGCTCTGAACTAAGAGATCATAATAATTATGTTTGTTTTGACAGTTTGATTGGAGGTATTAAATGTGAGGGTTATTGGAATATCGGGGAGCCCAAGAAAGGGTGGAAATTCAGAGATTTTATTAAGTCACGCACTGGAGCCATTTAAGGAGAAAGGATGGGAGGTTATACAATTTTATTTAAGCAGTTATTCTATCCTTCCTTGTGAAGGCTGCGACTGTTGTCAGAGTGTTAGTGAATGTAAACTTGAGGATGATATGAAGTTATTATACGAAGAGTACTCAAAGTGTGATGCTGTTATTATTGCATCACCAGCCTATTATAGAAATGTTACGGCGCAATTAAAAGCCGTATTTGACAGGACATATGCTACAAGGTCAAAGAAACCACTGGAAGGAAAGGTTGGCGGAGCCATAGCAGTTGGCAGGGGACAAGACGGAGGACAAAGCATTGTATTAACTGTTATTTATAATTTTCTTCTTTCTTCCGGGGTATTGTGTGTGCCTGGAGAATTAAATGGAGTTGCTGCATCTGCTGATAAACCAGGGGATATTCTTTCACAGCCCAATAGATTGAAGCAGGCAAGGATATTAGGCGAGAACATTATAAGATATGCCGAAATTACCAGAGACGTACAAATAAAGGAAGAATTATAATACATCAGATGAGATGATATGATAGACCTTTTGAGTTAATTTATAAGGAATAAAAATAAATGTTTTAGATTTAAACAGACAATTTACGAGGACTTTTTAATACCTACTAAAGCAGAGATTGAAAAGCTAGAGGTTGATATATTGCGAACTTGTAACTGAATATAATTACCCTAATTAGAAATTTATTTTACAAAGAAGATAATGGCTTTTATACCTTTACTTTAGGCTACCTACTTGTTGAATAATGTTAATTGGGAGGTGTCAATATGGAGTTAATGACCTATCAGGACTTTGAGAATTTGCTAAATAGTTCGGCGGGAGAATATTATCAGGGAAGATGGGCTTATTTCAGCGAGGTTATCGGTATATTGAAAAGCGAAAAAGATATAAGCAAGGTTCTTGAATTAGGTCCCTCGTTTCTTCCAATAGTAAAAGATTGTGATATTATGCTTAAACCAGAGATTGATGGGTGGGGCAGACCTATAGCGGAGGCACCAAAAGAGTATTCTCATGATGCAACCCTAATACCTTGGCCGATTAGGGATAAAGAATACGATGCGTTTATAGCACTTCAAGTTTGGGAGCATTTGGTTGGGAGACAAAAAGAAGCATTTAGCGAAGTAATGCGTATATCGAAAATGGCAGTTTTGAGTTTCCCTTATATGTGGGATTGCCCGAAAGATAATGCAAATTATCCGGAACATCATATGATAGATGAAAAAATTATTTCAGATTGGACTCTAGGGGTAAAACCAATTAAGGTAATCAAAATTCCAAGAACAGGTGAAAAAGTATCGAAAGGACCAAGAATAATTTACTTCTGGAAATTCTAGTTAAGTGAAGTGGATTATAACCAAAGATGCCCCCACCTCTATGGCTCTTTTGCTTCGTAAAAAGCTTTGGCAGCGGGTACCAATTCGATTTTCAGGCGGCGAGCATATCTTCCGCCTCATTGAAACGCAGCAGAGGAAAGAAGATCTTTCTATGGTCGAAAAATTCTCTTTTGAATCGATATGTAAAAGTATGCGAAGCAAATAAATTTGCTCATTATTTCAAGTAAAGGGACAAATATTCAAATCATTTAATGAGTTTTCGCATCATAAAAGTGAAAAATTCATGATTATGTCTACTAAACCGTCCTATACTTGAAAATTTGAACATTTTGATAAAGATTCAGTTGACTACAGGGCGATTACCACAGGAGAAAAGGTTAAAACAGCTTCGACATATTTGTAATATATGAAACCTCTGAATAGTAACGGAGTAACGGGACTTTTCCCGGATGGATCTCAAGTTAAGCTTTACACGAACGCGCGTTCGAGTTATAATACCAAAAGGAATTGATCCATGTAAAAATTGGATTGATAAAACTATTACGTAAAGGGGACAAAATATAATGGAAGAACAGACGAAAAAAATCAACTGGGCGGGATTTGTGGAAACAACTATTGTAAATTTCTTTCAGGAAAATGAACTTGAAAAACTATCAGTAGAGGATGGGAAAGGGAATAAGGCAAAGCTAACCAGGCAAAAAGAGAATACTATAAAAGTTGAATATACATCAACGACAACACTTTAGTACATATGATGCAAAATACATTTTGAACAGTCTTGAGAGTATGGGAAATATATGTATGATAAACCCTGCGGAGCCGCTCTAACGAGTGATTCTGCGGGGTTTCATATTTTAAAGATGAGATGATGTAAATGAATGATGTAAATGAAGTGACGATGATTTCCGGATTTTACTTTACAGGAAATAAATATTGGAATATAATTAAAACGAACAAACGTTCTATAGACTATCGACTATTGAAAATGTTGGATGTGATTATGTTAATGGATAATATAAAGAGCTGCAAGCATATTATTTGGGATTGGAATGGCACTTTGCTTGACGATGTAAACATTGCTATTGACGCAATGAATAACCTGCTTAAAAAGCGTAGTCTACCTTTGCTTGATATGGAAAAATACAAAGAAATATTCATCTTTCCAGTTAAAGATTATTATGCTCGGCTTGGTTTTAATTTTATGGCAGAACCTTTTGAGAAGCTTGCCGCTGAATTCATTTCAGAGTTTAGTTCCGATAAATATCAATTTAGACTTTACGATGGGGTGGAAGAGGTTCTGGACAGAATAAGCAATTTGGGCATAAGCCAGTCGATTTTGTCTGCTTCTCAGGAACAGGAACTGAATAAAGATGTCAGTAAGCTAAATATTAACGATTATTTTGTAAGAATAGCAGGACTGAGTAATCACTGTGCAGCTAGTAAAGTAGAAAGAGGAAAAAACCTTTTGAATGATTTAGGACTAAAACCTGATGAGGTGCTATTGATTGGTGATACAGCCCATGATTATGAAGTGGCAACAGAGCTTGGATGCGGCTGCCTGCTCATTTGTAACGGCCATCAGAGCTACCGGAGGATTTCTAATTGTAATGCAAGTATTATTGAAACAATTTCTTATGTTCTGGAATTTATCAAAGCTGAAGCCACTGCATAATGTAGACAAGTGAAATGAGTCAATGGCATAATGATAGTTGAATTTGAATACTTGCAAGTCGGAGGATATTTCTGATGGACAGTAAATCAATTCTACAGTTTTTATCAATTGCAGAAAAGCTGAAATGCAATCTGAGACACTCATGGACATCGTCAATGAGGCAGGAAAGTGTAGCTGAGCATAGCTGGAGGCTTTGTGTATTTTCCTGGATAATCGGCAAGGAGTTCCCTGACTATAACATGGACAGGGTCCTACTTATGTGCTTGTTTCATGATTTGGGTGAAGCAGTTACAGGTGATATTCCTGCTTTTCTAAAAACACAACAGCATGAAAATGATGAAACTGCTGCTATTGGCACAATTCTTGAAATGCTTGAGGATTCTACTCGTAAGGAACTGAGCGAGTTGTTTGTGGAAATGCAGGAGCAAAAGACAAATGAAGCAAGATTATTTAAAGCATTGGATAAGCTGGAGGCTGTTATACAACATAATGAAGCACCTATGAGTTCATGGATACCGCTGGAATATGAACTTAATCTTACTTATGGTGATGAAGAAGTGAAGTATTCTGCGGTATTGCAGAATTTGAGAAATGAAATCAGAAATATTACGATTCAATTGATTTCCGAGAAAGGTACAGCGGTATGATATGCCCTGAGCATCTTGCCGGGGGAAACCGATATGAGGTGTTGAAATGAATACAGGCAGAGAGTTAATACATGAAATAAACAGCTATGAGTGCAGGGAAAACAGATTTGCGTTCTGGTGGCTCGGGCAGCTTGGATATGCCATCAAGCTTAATGGCAAAATCATCTATATAGATATGTATCTGAGCGGCAATGAACTCAGAAGAGTATCTCCGGCATTCAAACCGGAGGAGGTCGATAATGCGGATTATTTCTTCGGCACACATGACCATATCGATCATATTGACAGGGATGTCTGGCATCAATTGTCTATAAGCTCTCCCAAGGCAAAGTTTGTTGTATCCGGCGTACTTGTGGATCAACTGAGTCTGTCCCTGGGAATAGTTGCGGACAGGTTCATTGGAATAAAAGATGGCGAGACCTTATTTGATGATGACCTGGGAATAACAGGCGTGGCTTCAGCCCATGAGTTCCTTGACAGAGATCCTGTCACCGGCTTGTATCCCCATATGGGATTTGTTCTTTCGTCCAATGGCAGGAATATATATCACTCAGGAGACTGCTGCATATATGAAGGGCTTGAAACAAAACTCAAGAACTGCAGGAAGTTTGACGCAATGTTTCTTCCCATTAATGGCAGGGATGCGATAAGGTACAAGGCTAATTGTATAGGGAATATGACCTACCAGGAAGCGGTCGATCTGGCGGGAACTTTGAAACCAGGGCTTGTTATACCCGGACATTATGAAATGTTTGCGAATAATAGCGAGAACCCGGAATTGTTCAGGGATTATTTGCATGCGAAGTATCCTCATGTGAAATACTGGATAGGAGAGCACTGCACCATTGTGGAGGTATAAGAAATGGCCTTTTATTGGTATCAACTATATTCCAGTTGATGTGGTTGTTATGGTTGCAACTAGACCATACTTTGCGGGCCTTCGACAAGAATGACTCTGTTCCGGCCTTGGTTCTTTGCGAGGTATAATAACCGGTCTGCGAACTTGAACAATTGATTAAAGGTAATAACTTCGTTCTGAACAACAACGGCGCCGATACTTAATGTAGGATGGAACTCTGAATTCACAGTTTGTTGAGCTTCAGTTGTAAATGAGCTGCGCAATTTTTCAGCCAGGGCACTAACTCCCTCCATCGGAAGCCCTTTTGTCAGAATCATGAATTCATCCCCTCCAAAGCGTCCTGTAATCTGCCCTTCCGAAGTATTTTTCCTCAGTGTGGCAGTAAGCGCCAGAATAACCGAATCGCCTACATCATGACCAAAGTTATCGTTGATCTGCTTGAAGTGATCCACGTCGATTAAGAGCAGCCCAAGTGCCAGCTTGCCATTTAGCACAGCCCCAAGCTCTTCCTCTGCAGCTTCGAAAAAGACATTCCGGTTTAAAAGACCGGTTAAGGAATCCGTCATAGCCATCTGGTTCATTTTAGCCATGATTCGCACATTTCTAATGGCAATTCCAATTTGCTCAATAAACAGGGTGAGGATGTCTTTTGTATTCTGATAGATCATCTTATTTCCGCTCACGAGTAAAAAGCCCTCATTGTCACCATTTTGCAGGATTGATATAGCATGGACGTCACCAAAGCGTACTCCGAAAAAGTCTGCCGAGTTTTGATCCAGAGCAATCATTTCTATGGTTTTTTGTGCTTGAAGCAGCGAGGGTAGTCCCTGAAGCTGCTCAAAGCTTAATTCATGCGGATTTGCTTGTTCAGAGCATGAATTACTAAAGAATTTCTGATAAATATACTTTGAATCCTGCCGTATGATTGTGACTTTCGGATTTACACCGATTAATTGGTTCATTCCGGCACTTACCTCTCTAATAAGTTTCAATGGTTCATGAATGGCTGTTATCCGGTGTGTGGTAAACTGCAGCCTTTGTAAAAGCAGGTTTTGCCTTTCTTCCGCTTCTTTTTCCCGTTTTATACTTTGGATGGTATCTACCAGGCCAAAAGACAATATAATCGCTTCCAGGGAAATTCCCAATTTCGGAGCATTGATCGTAAACCAAGTATCTGTGAAAATTCCCCATTCAGCGAACAAACTGATCACAGCACTTGATAGAACAAAGGTGCTTCCAATGACGAAATAATAGTATTCTCTTTTTCTGTTCCAGGTGTAAATCAGGACGAACACAACTAACAAAATAGCGACTGCAAAGCAGGGCATAAGAATACTCATTGACACAATGGGATCAGATAATGAGGAGAAAACTGCAAGTGCTAAAAATACGGCAGCGGCGGAAAGTAATGCATGATAAATTCGCATGGAGGATTCTTTTATTTTGATGAACAGTGTGATAAAAACAAGACTGGTACAGGTCAGAATTGACAGGACTACCGGATTTGCATGGATATCGACCTGCGGCAGATTCGGCCATAGATACTGGTATGAATAGCCGTCCCAGACTGTCTGGAGCACGGAAAACGAAAGCAGATATAAAATATAGCTCAGGTAAACCTTGTTCTTGAGCATCAGGAACAAAAATGTGTTGTAAAGGATCATCGCCAGCATGACACCATAAAAAACGCCAAGAGTACCGCTGACTTTTGAATTATTTTCCCAAAATGTGGATTCCTGCCAAAAGCGTATGGGAAGCAGTAAGGAACTCGATGTTTCAAGCCGTATGAATAATATTCTGGAATCATTATCTGCAAGGGATGCGCGGATCAGAAAATTACGGTGCTGAATAGGCCTCATTTTAAAAGGGAAGGCCCTTCCAAGGGTATGTTCCTGAATAATATTGCCGTTTAAATCTGTTTCAGCCAGAAGAATATGATCAAGATGGGGTTTTGCAATTTCTATCATTAACGGAATAGCCTGCCCGCTTGTGTTTTTATACGGTATCCGATACCATCTGACGCTATTTGCAGGTTCTTCGCTTTTACCGGTTTCCTTCTGATCAAACCGGTCCGCAGGAAGAAAAATTACTTTCTTCAGATTCAGTGACTTGTTATCATCCTGCAAATAGGAGATGCATTCAGGAATATATGCGCTACTGGTACCATCTATCGTTACACTTTCCATATACCTTTTTTCATCTGCTGCATTACACGTTGAAAAAAAGCCCAATAATATAACAGAAAGCATGAAAAATAAGGCCAAATAGCAAATTTTATTTATTCCCTGATTACTTTTCCATCCCATATGTCCTCCGCTGCACATTATTGCTTTTCCCCCGGCAACTCAAGAATAATCTGCAATTCAGGTCCGAAATTACCACGTATAAGCTTGGGATCATACTTCTGGGAAAAGTTTGCAGGCATATAACTGTTTAATACCTTTGAAGTGCCTAAAAGCTCAAGTGTTTCGAGGGATAATGCAGTCAGTTCGCTGCAGGTTATTGTGTTTCTACCAACCCGTAAATTGAAAAGCTTCCCGATAATTGTTTTGAATATCATCATGAAATCACTTGGGTTTGGTTTGGCATGCTGGGATATGAACAATTGTGACAGCGCATCCTTTTGCGGCTGCGAAATATCGGCATTCAGCTGCCTGACCGCATAGAGCGGCGGTTTATACGGCTTTATATCATCTCCATATGTAAGAAGCCGCTGGTAAAGATCTACCAGCTTCGGACCGTCTTTATTGTCTTTGAATAAGACATCAGGAAGATCAGTGAGAGTGGTCGACTCCCACAACAACGGCTTTTCAAACTCCGGAAGTCTCACAACCATTGCTGCGTGCGACCATTCACTTCCCTCGAGCCATTCGACAAAATGACTGACCTTGTATTGACCGCTAAAAAGAATGATATCGCCGGTTTTAAGCAGCGGCGCAAGTATTGAATAATTGATTTTATCCATGGGACACTTCCCTTCGCTTTTATAGAGTCTATTTTATAACACAAATTCTCCATTTAAAGATATTATATCTGCATAAATTACATAATACAACAAATTATGTATATTAAATTTATTAAATGGTGAATATGATTACAAGTAGAAACAGCAATAGGCAACCTTTAAAGATACCATTTTATGGGATGTAATAAAAGCCAGCTTCGGTAGAAATTATTCTGTAAAAGTGTTTTCAGAGTATCTCCAAAAATAAATAGTGGAGGCTTGCTTATATATTGAATTATACTTAAACTGGATAAGACAAAAATTATATTACGCAGATCATGATTGGCGTTATAGCCATAATGTAGTATAATTAGCACAGAAATTTTTGCAAAAGGATGGCATATGACCTTACAGGTTTATATAGTTATAGCACTTACTTTCATTATCTCGATCATTGGCACACTAGCCTATTCAATCAGGGTTGTAGGTATAAAGACCGGTCGGATTGCCATTGCCTTTTCTGTCTTTAATGTATTTGCATTGATTTCAAGAACAGCAAATTCATTTCAGGCGCCATTACTTGCAAAAACCGTGGAAAACGGTATTAAAAGCGGACAGTCCGGCGGCCTGATTATTGCTTTCAGGAGTGTTTTATTAGCTGCAACGGTAGCGACAATTTTTGGTGCGCTCCTGATGCCAACATTCATCCGTGTATTTAGCAAGGCAGTTGAGTCATTTAGTTTTCATCGTTCCATTCCAAAGCTGTTGTTCCATGGATTTTCAAAGTCAGGAATAGAACAGTTCAAAAGCAGTATCACTATTCCAAAGAGGAGTAATTTCACACAACTCACCAACTTAAGAAGAATTCCAAAAAAGATCGTAGTGCTGAATATATTGGCGACATCGATATCTTCAGTCGGTGTGCTGGCTGCTTTATACGCTGGAGCCTTAATGCCGGATTTGAGAAGCACCTGCAATACATTATCTTCAGTGATCAATGGCGTATCGACAATCATTTTGTTCATATTCATTGACCCATATATTTCGATGCTGACGGATGATGTTATCAGGGGGAAATGCCCGGAGCAGTACTTTCACAGGATTATCACGTATATTGTGACCGGGCTGGTCCTTGGCACAATGTTTGCACAGATTTTGTTACTGCCGGCAGCTAGACTGATCGTATTCGTTGCAAAGCTGATATGAATACAAGATGTATGGTTATTACCAGAATCCATTTCCATAGTCTCTGGGTCAGATCTTCAATTTCCGGTTTATTCAGGAGGGCTTATGAGCGGTAAAACAAATTGCGATAGTTGTCTGAATTATATATTTGATGAAGAATTTAACTGCTATGTGTGCCAGGCTAATCTGGATGAAGATGAAATGGGCAAGTTCATTGGTAACTCTTTTGATAATTGCCCATATTTCCAGTTGAATGATGAATATAAAATCGTAAGGAAGCAGATGTAGAAAGTTCCATCGATGAATTTAATATTGCGGGAACTGAGAAGAATATGAATCACGATAAAAAAATGAGGAAGTTTACACTTCCTCAATACTCATTTTAATGTTGTAAATTTTTTCTTTTAGCAAAGATCCTATAATTCCTTCAATTCTGCTTTTTGCCTCATTCCCTGTTTCCTCAATTCCCAGGTTGATTGTAAAGGAGATAGCCTTTTTCACGGGCATTTCCAGGACATCTCTCTGTTCGTTTATTGTTGAAACCGGCTGGAAGTCAGGAACTGCAATGGATTTGCGACGGGTCCGCCTTAACTTGACTGGGGCCTCGGCAGGAGCTTCGGCAGGAGCTTTGAAAGTAGTTTCTACAATAGTGGGTTCGATAACTACTTTTTTCTTTCTGCCGAACTTTCTCCCCTCTACGATTCTTAAATAAAGATTCGATAGAGCAGTTGGGGTTCCACCGATCTTCTCCGCCATTTCCTTATAATGCGGATACTGTTCTTTCAGCTGCATAAGAGCATTTTTCTTCTGTTCACCTGGCAGTTCCTTTAATTGTTCGTAACTAAGATTTTCGTACATAATAACTCTCCTTTTACCTATTTAAATCAATTGTATGATTAATTTTTGCCATATAGAAGTCAATATAAACATTACATTTAAAATTGTTTTTGTGAGCATTAAATTATCATGTTATCATGTTTGTTGATTTTATATTTTGGGAATATTATATTAAAATTTTTATAGGCATTATTACAGAAGGAATGATAACCAATGAAAGTAATAGAGGTAAAAAGAAAGCAATACCAGGAATATGAACTTGTTTTTGAATATATGACAGATGAACATTATTCTGTAAATGTGGTCAAAATGGATAATGGTATTATGAACCATTATGAACCCTTATGAGACTTATGAAACCCATCGTCAAAATCAGCAGAATAAGTGTTGACAATATGGAAGATATATGTAATAATACCTGAAAAGTGAGTATGCTTAGCACTTTATCAATAGTTGCAAGCAGCATAGGGACCCAGATGTCCTACACGCAGATTATGATACCCTGCGGAGTCACTCTAACGAGTGATTCTACGGGGTTTTACTATTTTGCTTGAAATGGGGGGATTGTATGTGATTTTCAAAACCTCAATTAAGTGAAAAGAGTGACGGTATTCATATCAGGCAGTCTGCACTATTTAGATTTACAGGGGGGGGTTCTGAATGACCATAGGAGATTATTTAAAAAAGAGGCTTATTGAAAAGGGGGCTTCGATTGTGGGCTTCGCAGAGCTGTCAAGCGTTCCGGTGGAGGTGCGGAAGGGCTTGCCGTATGGAATCGTATTTGGAGTTGCTTTGGACCCCGCGGTTGTTCCGGGGATTAAGGGTGGCCCTACAATGGAGTATTACAACGAGTATAAAAGGATCAACACCTTGTTGAATGGGCTTGGCGATTATACGGAAAGACTCCTGAAGGACAATGGATATGCCGCATTGGCTAAAACTCAGAAGGTAGTTGTAGTAGATGATAGTACCGAACAGACGGAACTGCCGCACAAAACAGTGGCTACAAGGGCAGGGATCGGATGGATTGGTAAAAGTGCGCTGCTGGTCACGGAGGAATACGGTTCTGCATTGCGGATAAGCAGTGTGCTTACAAATGCGGAGTTGAAGGCCGGAACACCTGTGAACAGTTCAAGGTGTGGGGATTGCAGCATCTGTAAAGACTTCTGCCCGGGAGAGGCAATTTCGGGGAAGGTCTGGGAGGTCGGCATGGATAGGGAAGAATTTTTTCATGCTTTTGACTGCAGGCGTGCTGCACTTGAAAGAAGCGGCAAAATCGGCTTAAAGGAGACGATATGTGGGCTATGTATTATGAAATGTCCTTGGACACAGCGCTATTTGAAGAGAAGTATAAATGCTGCAGTTGAAATTTAAAGCCTTGAAATACCTGAAAAGCCAGGGTAAGTCTATTGCAGCGCTGAGTGTAAACGGGGATAACAAAAAAGTTATTTCATTATACACGTCTTTGGGATACAGAATATTCGGCGTTATGTCGGAACTTGGATATGACGTTTGAATCATTACTTGAATTTGCTAACTTTTTCTATAATTTTACGTATATTTATCTGACTGTCAATTCAATGAGAGCGTTTTTCTGACAGCGGAACAATACTGAATTAACCTATATTTGGAGGGCGTTTATGAAAAAGAGATTTCTTTTGCTGGGCATTGTCTCTGTTATGATGTTGTTTGTGCTTACGGGTTGTGTTCCGGGTGACGGAACATATACAGCCGCCAAACCGGCAGGGTTCTTCTGGGGTATCTGGCACGGCTGGATAGCACCTATTTCTCTTATTATTGGATTGTTTAAGGGCGGCATAAGAGTGTATGAGACGATGAATGCCGGCTGGTGGTATGACTTTGGATTCTACATCGCGATTATCAGCGGTTTTGGAGGCATTTCTCTGGTCCGCAAAAAAAACACCGGCAACAAGTGCAATCAAAATAGGGATAAGTGATTAGCGTGTGGTGCGGGAGTGCTTACAAAATGAAAATTTTTTCATTGCATTTAGAAGGATTTTTGAGAAAAATATCGAAAACTATATATATAAAACTTCTGTACAAACAAGGAGGGAATTGAAATGGCAGATAAGAATATAAAAAAGGAAACCAAAAAGCCAAAACAGCCAAAGAAACCAAAGTAAATAAGTTTATACCGAATGATATAGTATTGATCCAATGAACCCACCATTTGCGTATAAAGCCAAAATGGTGGGTCTTGCTTTACATGCAGGCTCCTTACATACAGCTTTATTCGGGCTTTTATTTTTTATAGAATTTCCTGAGAATATCTGAAAAAGCGAGAAAATATCGGAGAGGTGATTTTATGCTGGCTGATTTAATAGCGGAAGGTTTTGGGGAGAAAGAAGATTTGAACTGCGCTGAGAAAATACTGCAGGGCGCAAATATCGCTTACAAACTGGGCTTGGACAACGAAGCCTTAAAGCTTGCTGCAGGGTTCGGCGGAGGAATGGCGATTGAGGACAAATGCGGCGCTTTGACTGCTGCTATTATGGTTCTTGGTAAATTGTCCATCAGGGAGAGGGCGCATGAGAGCACAAAAATCAAGGAACTGACTCTGGAACTATTCCAGGAATATAAAAAAGAAATGGGCTCAATTGACTGTGCCCCGCTTAAACAAGCACACAGAACCGAGAAACTGAAATGCAGAAATGTCATCCTTAAAGCTGCAGAAATCCTGGACAGGATTGTGATGCGTGAACGGAATCAAGGTTAAGCTGGATTACTGAGATTTTGGGTTTGAAATTAATTGCCTGAATGTGTTGCTAGGGAGTAAAGTAATTATTTAATGGGCTGATTAAATTGGAAGATATTGTGATGTATTAAATTTTACTGCCGGGACACATTAATAGCGTAAGGAACGTAACGGTTGAGCCAAGATTTGTATATGCTCTTCAAGGGACGTATATGGGTCGGCCAAAGATTGTATAGGGGTCGAAAGGCTTGTATGCAGTCGGAGGGAAGATTTTGTGCAGTGGGGAAAGGTTCTATTATGGTCGTGCAATCTTTGATTGTGATAGGATCCCAACTTATTGTACAGGGTCGAGCTAAGATCATGCAGGGTGCTGTAATGGTCCTATGCAGCCGAGAGGTTGCATATGGCTGTGAAAGTCTCTTGTATGGTCGAACAAACCATCATTACGGGTTATGAACTGCTTGGTCATGGTCGAAAGATCGTGGCTGGGTAATAAGTTATCCGTGGTGGTGCAAGGTAGATCGTTACGCTCTTTTCTTATGAGGGGTTATTCTGATTGCGAAGCTTTCAGAATAACCCCTTTTTGATATTCTGGATTGTTGGGGAGTGCGGACAAATCATCGAAATGAGAGATGGAAGAATACTGTCATTTTGATTGGTCTGCATGCTGTTCTGCAGCTCGTATGCATTTGATCGCAGAAAGGTTTTTATCCTTGACCTCCAGCATGATATCAACTTCCGGATCCGATAGGGCCGAATAGAAACTGATAAATTCACTGACATCTATGGTGAGGGAATGGGCACCCGGCCTGCCGCCGGCCATTTGCTGCGAATAATGTATTTTCTGTCTTCCATCCTGTGACTTCCAGGTTCTTCGGCAGCGCTTGATCCACCTGAAGGGGTTTGCTTCCCCAATTGGCATATTCATGGAATGGTGCAGGTTGTCAAATACTACAGGAAGTGATACTTCATCAGCTATTGCCAACACATCTGCTATATTATAGGACTTTTCATCATTTTCCAATACCAGTCTGTTCTTTATCTTATCCGGAAGGTATTTGCAGTTTTGAATAAATCTGTTCACGGATTGTTCCTTATTTCCGTATACTCCGCCGATATGGAGGATGATTTTGTGCGAACGGTCGACACCCAGCGCATCAAGAAAGCACACATGGTATTGGAGATCCAATATAGCCCGCTCCACGACATCGCTGTCAGGTGAGTTTAGAACAGTATATTGTCCTGGGTGCATGGAGACGCGCATACCGGAATTTCTTATTTTAGACCCGATTGAGGACAGAAGTTCACTGTAGTCCTTCCACCATTCCTGCCTGTTGACAGGGTGGGAACCGAAGGGTATGATGTCTGAGCTTATTCGGAACAACAGGATTCCATTGCTGAGGTTGTAATCCACCACATCACTTAAAACCCATAAATTATGCAGCGCAACATGCTTTAACTTTTCCACGGTTGCATACTTAAGTGTACAGGATTTTAGGCTGAGTCCGGGGACACCGATTACTATGCAGGCATATCCGATCGACATGAAACAACCTCAGTTGATATCCGATACTTTTTTCGCGAAGTCTTTCTGGCTATTGTAATGTTATTACCGAAACCGGGCAGCCGTCTTCAGCATCTTTTGCAGAATCTTCAGCTTCTTCAGGCACTTCATCCACGTATACCTCCGCAAGGCCGTCATCAGCCATCCTGAATACTTCCGGGCAGGTTGCAGGGCACAATTCGCAGGCGATACATCCATCTCTTTCAATAGTAGCAATCATTTTAAGCTCCTTCTATTAACGTAGTACTTATAGTATAACTAATGTGAGATATTTTATTATATGGAAAATTGAATTGAGTATTGACATATAATAGGTTAGGATGATGTTCAGAACAACTGGATATTATATGGAAGCATATCGGCATCTATATGTATTTGCCTTGAAGTTACCTTTCAACAGGAATATAATGTTAATTGACAGTATTTTTTAGAATGGGGGAAGCGATATGCCTTGGTGTCCTAAATGCGGTATTGAATACAGAGATGGTTTTAAGACCTGCAATGACTGCGGCTGCGAATTGTCGGAGAATCCAGTGCCAGTCCAAACGGAATCTGCATCTGAAGGGGAATCTGCAACTGAACTTCAATTTGATCAAGAGGCTTTTCTAGTCTCAACCGGCAGCAGTGTTGAAGCGGAGATGATTGAGGGATTACTCAATGCAGACGAAATACCAGTCCTGAAAAAATACGGTGACGGAGGCGATTACCTCAAAATATATTTGGGCGGGGTTACCTCCGGAGTTGATTTATACGTTCCTTCACACCTTCTGGTGAAAGCGAAAGAGATTCTTGATGCCAGTCAGGGGATTCTTGGGGGAAGTGAGATCCCGGAGGAAGAACTGGAAGCTCAAGCTTTGGCAGCACAGCCCGAGGATGAAGATATAGAGGATGAAGAGTCTGAGATCGAAGAGCCAGAGGATGATTTGGTCGAAGAAGATTTGGCTGAGGATGAAGAATCTGCAGACGCAGGAAACGGGGATGAAGAATCTGCGAATGCAGAACCTGAAGGAAATATTGTTGAATCACTGGATACTGCAGCGGTGGAGGATAGATCTGATGATGATGGGCTTCATACAGGAGAACATCAGGCTTCGGAAGCTCAGGAAAACGGAAATAATGTTCCGGAGACAGGTTCGTTACTCCAACGTTTTATCAGCTGGCTGACAGGTAAATAAGCAACTGCTTACTGTTTTATACGATTCCTTGGGGTAGATCCGAACATCTTTCCATATGCCCTTGCAAAGCTGGAATAGTCGTTAAAGCCACACTGTTCACTTGCTTGTGTTGCCTTTATACCGGAACGGATGAGCGCATCTGCCTTGAACAACCTCTTCTGCTGGATATAGCTGTGTACGGAATAGCCTGTTTGCCGCTTGAATTTATGCATAAGATGATATCTGCTCGTATAGAACTTTGCAGATAAAGATTCTATGGACAAATCCCCACTGATATTCGTATTGATATAATCCAGCAGATTTTGAATGCTATCGTCGATGATTGTATCACTGACTCCATTAACGGTGCCAACTTTAAGCCGCTCTCTTGTCAACTCCACCAGAAGCTGTAATAGAATGGCGTTTTTAAGTATTGCCGATCCAAAGCCCTCATTCCTGCAGGCCTCTTCAAGCTTTGCCAGCATAAACCCCAATCCGGTTTGAAGAGTATGGTCGAGTCGCAGCAAATTGCTGTTCTTTTCGGCGTTCAGGCTGAAACAGGTCATCAGACTGTAATCATCGCTATGATTTTCCAAAAAGCCATGATTCACCCAAATGACAATCCGTTCATACAAGACAGTTGGGTCTATCACAGCCTTGTGCACTTCGCTGCCGTCTACGAAAAGGATGTCCCAGGGCTTAAGTCTGTAAGCTTTTCCCTCAACAAGGTATGTTACATTCCCTGAAATAAACACAACTAATTTGCTGAAATCATGGTAGTGATATTCGAATTGAACATTTTTCATGTCTTTCAGGTGAAAAAATGCGAAATCACCCTTCAAATAGCCTCTTTTTGTTTCATTGAGATTGGAGGTCTCCATAGTTCATTCCTCTGTAATTAATCAGGGATCCATAGATAAAAGTATGCAGAAAGACCTCCCAACATTACTTTCCAACCGGCTCAACATATGCTGCGATAACGTATCGCATCTTTTGCTGTGTATCAAGCAGGATTCGCAATAAATATTGCAAAAGTTTTGAATATTATGGTAACAGAGATGGAGGCTGAGATATACATGAACATTATCAAGGAACGAAACGCTTCTGCTTTTCTGTTGATAAACGCTATTCTATGGGGCTCCTCGTACATATGGTCAAAAATGCTTCTGGGATACTTGCCGTACTTTACAATTTTGTTTGCATTTTCGCTGGGAGGCCTCCTCTCGCTCTCTATTATTTTCTTTAAGAGGATCAGGAGTATTAATGGAAAAACCATCATAATTGGAGCGACTATCGGCTGTTTTTGGATATTGAGCAATATTTTCTGCATGTTGGCACTTAAAGGGACGTCAAGCTCGAACACGGCTTTCATTGTACAGTTGTCTGTTATCATTACACCACTGCTTATGTCGGTGTACAAAAAGAAGCTGCCCGGCTGCAGGGTGGTATTTAGTGCCATTATAGCTTTAGCCGGATTACTTGTGCTGACTTGTGATTTTAAAAGCTTGAGCTTTCAATCGGGAGATCTGTTTGCACTTTGCAATGCAGTATTCTTTTCACTGTACCTGGTAGCATTGAAGATTTACTCGGGAAAGACTGACCCTGTGCAATTTACCTTTGTACAGCATGCGGCAGGTACAGTCGTATTTTTGTTCATGGCACTGTTTTTCGGGATGCAGCAGGTTGTGGTCAGCAGTATTGATATTACAGGTTGTGCGATTTTGATTCTCAGTATAGCTATTTCCGTATCAACGATTTTGATCCAGTCCAGTGCAATTCAATATGTAAAGCCTGAGAAGGCAACAGTCATCTATACGCTGGAGCCGGTAACCGCGGCTATCCTGGCGTACATATTTTCAGGCGGGAAGCCGGCCGACCTCGGCACGATTGCCGGCTGCATCCTTATTCTCTTCGCAGTCGCTTGTTCTATTTACAGGATTCAGGGTACACAAAGGTTGAAGAATAAGGTAGAATATACATATCTGCAGCCAATTGCTGCAATCCGGAGAAAGGGCGCTTAGCTGCGTTATGTAAGGGACAGATAATATGCTGAAGATGATTTCATGGAATGTGAATGGTTTAAGGGCTTGTCTGGATAAAGGTTTCAGAGAATTTGTAAAATGCATTGATGCCGATATGATCTGCCTGCAGGAAACAAAGCTGTCCAAAGGTCAATTGCAGCTTGAATTGGAGGGCTATCATCTCTATTGGAATTACGCCATAAAGAAGGGTTATTCAGGAACAGCTATATTCACCAGGCAAAAGCCCCTCAGAGAAACAAGCGGGATTGGTATTGAGGAACATGATAATGAGGGCAGGGTACTCACTCTTGAGTTCAATGATTTTTATCTTGTTAATGTGTATACACCCAATTCGCAAAGAGAATTGACACGCTTGCCGTATAGAATGATATGGGAGGATGCATTCAAGTGTTATCTGTTGAAGCTTGATGCCGTCAAGCCTGTCATTGTCTGCGGAGATTTGAATGTAGCCCATAAAGAGATAGATATAAAGAATTCGGCATCAAACAGGAAAAATGCAGGCTTCACCGATGAGGAGCGCGGCAAATTCACAGAATTGCTGAGTACAGGCTTTATTGATACCTTCCGTTATTTTTATCCCGACCGAAAGGATGCCTATACCTGGTGGTCCTACATGTTCAATGCCCGTGAGAATAACGTAGGATGGCGCCTGGACTATTTCTTTGTCTCAGATCGACTGAAAGGCCAGCTGCTTGGAGCAGAGATCAGGCCCGAGGTCATGGGCTCGGATCATTGCCCTATAGAACTTACCCTCAACTTATAGGATATTCATTGAGAGATAGCAACCAAAAAGAAGAGAGGGAAATCTGGGATGATATTATCAGGGAAAGAAATACTTAAAAATTCGGGAAAGAAATTGTGATCAAGCCGTTTAATGAAAGGTTTCTGAACATTAATAGCTACAATATTTCGTTATGAGCACGGCTTTCAACTTGCTCCCCCCCTCGGCGATTTTGCACCCCCCCTTTGAGATCCACAAAGGGAAATCGTTAAAGGGTATCACAGCCCACTCAATATGAATGTTGCAGGAATGTTGAGATCGATTTATAAGTCAGTAATAATCAAAATAATTTGAATATTATTGACTTATAAACCGATTTATTGTAAAATAATCCTATCCGGAAGGAGGCGTTTTCATGAAGAGAAAGATAACTGACAAGCTGATAGCCTGGAAAAACCAACTGTCAGGTCGGATGCCGCTGCTGTTATATGGAGCGAGGCAGGTTGGAAAAACTTATATTCTGCGTGAATTCGGTGCACAACACTATAAGAATGTCGCCTATATTAACCTTGAAACCAATCAGACAGTCAGCTCTTACTTTACAGAAAATATCGAACCAGAACATATTCTCCGCTTTTTGGAGACCGAGGTGCGGGAAAAAATCATTCCGGGAGACACGCTTATCATTCTTGACGAAGTGCAGTCCTGTGAACGAGCGCTTACTTCCCTGAAATACTTCAACGAGAAAACGCCGGAATACCATATTGTCTGCGCAGGAAGTCTGCTGGGGGTGGCAATCAACCGTGAGCAATATTCCTTCCCTGTCGGGAATGTGGATTCCATGACACTTTTCCCGCTTGACTTTGAGGAATTTCTCTGGGCGCAGGGTGAGGAGAGACTTTGTGAAAACATCAGACAAGCCTTTGGATCCAATGCAGCTCTGCCAACTGCACTGCACGAAAAGGCGCTGGATTTGTACAGAACATACCTGATTGCTGGCGGGATGCCACGGGCAGTACTTGAATATGCACAGAAAGGCAGCTTGCTTTTAGTACCGGATGTGCAAGGCGGAATCATCAACGACTATATCGCAGACATGGCAAAATATACTTCGAGTGCTGAAAGTGTAAAAATCCGGGCTGCTTACAATTCCATACCCGTTCAGCTTGCAAAAGAGAACAAGAAGTTTCAGTACAAATTGGCGCAGAGAGGCGGTACTGCAACGATATTCGGCTCGGCAATTGACTGGTTGCAGTTCGCAGGTGTAGTGCTCAAATGCGTTAGAACTGAGCATGGTCTGATGCCGGTTTCAGTGTACAGCGACCTTTCCAGCTTTAAACTCTATATGGGTGATGTCGGACTGCTTACCATGAAAAGCGGTATTTCGCAACAAACGGTTCTGGCTTCAGGTGAAATAGAAAACACTTTTCTTGGCGCCCTGAGTGAAAATTACGTTGCGCAGGCACTGTGGGCAAAGCAGTATGATTTGTACTATTGGACAAACGAGGGTATGGCGGAGTTGGATTTTGTTCTGCAAAAAGGCGATGATATAATCGCGGTGGAAGTGAAGACAGGGCGGCAAATCAAATCCAGAAGTCTCGGAATCTTTGTGGAGAAATACAAGCCTGCCTACTCCATCAGAATCTCGTCTAAAAACTTTGGCTTTGAAAATAACATTAAATCCGTACCACTATATGCGGTGTTTTGCATTTAGTTTTTTTGCGTGTACTATTTTCATGACGGATGCCTGGCTGAAATAGTTCTCATTGAAGCATTAGTGCTGTTGGAAAATTGAAATGAACCAAATGGGTTTGGAAGCTGTGATACACAGAGCTTTTTCAACAGAAGTATTAAGCTTAGGAGAGAATGGGAAATAACAAAATCAGGAGGTGCGAAAAATGAAAAAAATCAGATATGATGCTAACAATCTAAAAAGCTTTGATATTGAATGGGGCATCCACAAAAAGTGCAAGGAATGGTGGTACGCCACCGGCACTCTGAATGATGACGACGGTAATTTATATTCCTATCAGTTTACTTTTTTGAACCTCAACTTCGGTGTTGTGACACCAAAAGTGGTTATGATAGCGTTTACAGATCTGCAAAGTGGCCGCCATCATTATTTGCAGAAAGTGAATCTGCTTTCAAGTAAAGTCACTATAAGCGATAAACGTGTGGCTTTCGAAGGCGTCACGTCAGTGGAAAAGAAAGCAGACCATATGCAGATTGAGTTATCTCATAAGGATTTCAAGCTCAGCCTAAAAGCGCAGTATGGGAAAGGTGCATTTTGGCATTGCGATAACGGGAAGCTCCAGATGGCACTACCGGGAGAAAAAGAGACCACGTTATACTACTCCTATACAAATATGCCAACTACGGGTAGTCTTACGCTAAACGGGAAGGCAATTGATGTAAGCGGAAAAACATGGTTCGACAAGCAGGGAGGGACCTATTCTCTTACAAAGACTGAGACGAGTTGGGAATGGTTTTCGCTCAGGTTCTATGATGATGAAGAAATGATGCTGTTTACATTTCCACAAAGCAATTATCAGGACGGAACCTATATAACAGCGGACGGTCAGCGTGAAAGACTCAACAACTACGAAATCAAAACGACCAGAATCATTGAGAAAATCGGTATGAAATGGTCATCCGGATGGTCGCTGTATGTACCTGGAAAAAAGGAAGCGTATTATAGCATTACGCCGATTGTTGAAGGCAATATGAACTTTGCTTATTTTGAGGAGCTTTGCTGGATTAAAAACGCAAACGGCACGACTGTCGGACTTTGCTTTGTCGAGCTTCTGGGCGGTGTCCTGAATGAAAAAAGCAATCAAAGCATTTCGAATTTATTGAAAAGCATCGAATATTAGTATGGGAGATATCGTCATTATTACTGCCTGAATGCTTCCATTCGGTGCGTTCACTTTTGCAAGCTTACCTTCCAGTAGTGCCGTCGAATTTTTATGCACAATCCCAAATACGATTTTACCTCTTCCAGATTACGGATGGATCAATGTGCATAATATCTCTGGAACAGGTACGTGCCATTACACCGGACAATTCTTTCGTCATATCCTCAATCATCCTCTGTACACCCTTTGCTCCATCCTCTGCAAGTGGATTCATAAGCACACGGCCTAAAGAAACTGCAGAAGCGCCAAGCGCCAATGCCTTAAACACATCAATACCACTCGAAATACCACAGTCTACAAAAATGGGTATGGTGTGATTTACTATTTTTGCGATTTTCGGCAGTATCATAAGTGGAGGTACTGCAAAATTAAGAATTCCATGATGATGTGAGATCACAATACCCTTGGCGCCGGCTTCAATGCATTTATAAGCATCTTGTTCGCTTAATACCCCTTTTATGATAAAGGGTAATTTAGTTGCCTCTATAAAGCTCTTGATTTCGCCAAGCGTTTTGGAAGACATTGGAAGTCCTAAGACAGTATCGAATTCCCCTTTGCTATTGAAGGAATGATCAATATCCATGCCTACAGCCAAAACTCCACATTTCTCCGCATGCTCAATTTTCTTAAAAATGATGTCATTGTTTGCATGCGGTTTTATGATTTTTATAATCCTGGCGCCTGTTGCTGTTGCTGATTCAAGCTCAGCCTCCTCACCCATACCTGTCCACATTACTGCATTAGCGGCTAATGCTCCCTTTGCCATTTCAACCATCCCATTTGGACGACAGTTATCAAGATGTGACAATGCTGCTGTCATTATAGGGGTGGAGAATATTTCTCCATAGAGCTCAAGTTTGGGAGACGGTATCACGGAGTCAATGTGCCGCATTTCAATTAACAGTGAATCATAGTATTCACGGGTGATTTGATTCGCATCTCCGGCTTTATTATTTTGTGATATATTTTGTGTCATTTTCATTCTCCAATTTATGATTTACTCTTTTTTGCCTTGAATTGCCGCATCCAGATAATTTTTGTGTACCTTGTATCCCTTTACCGATATTCTCCTTTTGCGCAAGTCCTGCCGTCTTTCCCTTTATTACTTGTGAAACTACCTTGTAACTTCTATTATACAAGGTTAGCGTTGGTTTTGCTAGTAAGGATGCGGAGAAAAGTATTGCAATAAGTGCATCACTGCAAGAACTCATTCTTGAATATTAGCAATACTTTTATCTTTCTGAACAGCCTGTACATTAATTTTCTTATCCTTATAGATTTCTTTCAGTTCATCAGCATATCGTTGAGCAAGTTTTTTGGCATTCTCAGTATTTGAATCCTCCTTAACAATAATAGCACAATAAACAATATTATCCATAATATATATTTTTCCTGTATTTACTCCCTCTTCTTTTAGCAATTTCTCCGTAAGTTGCTCTTCTTGTGTTTGCACTGTGGTATTTTCCGGGGTTTGGGTAACAATACCTGTGGTCTGTTCATTTGTTATCTGCCCTTCGGTCTGAGGATTCTCACTACTACAGCTAAATAAAGAACCAATTAATATTAAAGATATAATCAGGTGTGTTCTTTTAAAGGATCTTATTTTAAGCATTTAAATTCCTCCGTTTAAATTGCTGATGATGTTATCACCGACTACATTATTATTCACATAAATTAAGCAACTTATCATATAATCTGTGTAAAATCAGACAGGTCTTTGTGTTTCGAATTTATGCCGTCAGCCAGCTCCAAAGCCTTTTTTAACGCTTTTCCCGTTTCATATTTTAGCATGGTGGTTCAAAACCAACAGAACCGTCCCCCTGGTTCCCAACCAACAGAACCGTCCCCCTGGTTCCCAACCAACAGAACCGTCCCCCTGGTTCCCCCCCTGGTTCCCGGTTTATAAAATTTTTTATTGATGTTGACTTCATACTTTTAGTACACTATAATGAACCATATGGTTAATATATTAAACATCATATGGGAGAAATACTACTGCTCTTGAGTAATTCCAATAAAATTATAATAATGGAGATGAATTTTATGCGGGCTAAAATGATGAAGGCCCTTGTCAAGCTGTATGAAAAGCCGGGCATTTGGATGGATGAGGTTCCGGTTCCTGAAACTGGTAGCAATGATGTCCTTATAAAAATACTGAAGACATCCATCTGCGGTACTGATGTACATATATACAACTGGGATGAATGGTCCCGGAAAACCGTTCCTGTACCATTGGTTATAGGCCATGAATTTGTCGGTACCGTTGAAGAGACTGGCAGTAATGTTTTTGATTTTAAAAAGGGTGATCTTGTTTCAGGAGAAGGACATGTGGTCTGCGGCGTATGCAGGAACTGCCTTGCCGGCAGACGCCACCTTTGCAGCAGGACAAGCGGTGTCGGAGTGAACCGGCCAGGGGCGTTTGCAGAATACATATCCATACCTGTTACAAATGTCTGGCATTGCGATACATCTATTTCAACCGATTTGATAAGCTGCTTCGACCCTTTTGGAAATGCCGTGCACTCGGCTCTTGCGTTTAATGTCCTTGGAGAGGATGTCCTGATAACCGGCGCGGGACCTATCGGGATAATGGCGGCGGCCGTAGCAAAACATGCGGGAGCACGATATGTAGTAGTGACGGATGTCAATCCATACCGTCTGAAACTGGCTGAGAAGATGGGGGCTACACTTGCTCTTGATATCCGGTACAGTTCAATAGAAGAGGCTATGAAGACGCTGGGGATGAAAGAGGGCTTTGATGTTGGTCTTGAAATGTCAGGCAGCAGGGAAGCCTTCCGGAGCCTGGTGGATAATATGTGCCATGGCGGCAAAATAGCTCTTTTGGGCATACAAAAGCCTGATACCCTGATCGATTGGGATAAGGTTGTATTCAATGGGCTTAACATAAAAGGAATCTATGGCAGAGAAATGTATGAGACCTGGTACAAGATGACGGTTATGCTGCAGTCAGGTCTTGATATCAGCCCGATTATAACCCACAGGTTTGCTTATACCGAGTATGAAAAGGGCTTTGAAGCCATGCTGTCCGGAAATTCAGGAAAAGTGGTCCTTGATTGGGCCTGAAAGGAGTTGTTAACATAATGATCAAGAATTCTTTGACTTATTTCAGTTCTGAACTGGAAAAGATTAAACAGGATGGGCTTTGGAAGGAGGAGAGGATTATATCAAGTCCCCAGAGCTCAAGAATCAATATATTGGGGAAGGATCATGTATTGAACATGTGCTCCAATAATTATCTGGGTCTTGCAGATAATGCCGAAGTGATCAAAGCTGCCAGGGACAGCTTTGATAAATGGGGCTACGGTTTATCCTCGGTAAGGTTCATATGTGGAACGCAGCAGGTTCACAAGGAGTTGGAGGCCAAGATATCAGAGTTCCTTGGGACTGAGGATACAATTCTGTATTCATCCTGCTTTGATGCAAACGGGGGTATTTTTGAGGTGCTTCTGTCAGAGCAGGATGCTGTTATCAGCGATGAATTGAACCATGCCAGTATAATTGACGGCGTAAGGCTTTGCAAGGCGGTCCGTTACAGATACAGGAACAACGACATGACCGGGCTTGAGGGAAGGCTGAAAGAGGCTCAAGGCAATAGACTCCGCATTATTGTAACTGATGGGGTTTTTTCCATGGATGGATATATCGCAAACCTCAAGGATATCTGTAGTCTGGCGGAACGCTACAATGCACTGGTTATGGTTGATGACAGCCATGCAGTGGGTTTCATGGGGAGAAAAGGCAGGGGAACTCATGAATATTGTGACGTTGCGGGAAGAGTTGATATTATCACAGGTACTCTTGGCAAGGCGCTGGGAGGCGCCAGCGGAGGATATGCAAGCGGCAGGAAAGAAATAATCGATCTTTTGAGGCAAAGGTCGCGTCCGTATCTGTTTTCCAATACTCTGGCACCTTCAATAGCGGCAGCCTCCATAAAGGTATTGGATATTTTATCGGATTCTACCGAACTCAGAGATAAATTGTCCGACAATACAGAGCACTACAGGAAAGGACTTATAGAAGCCGGCTTCAATATCAATGACAGTATTCATCCCATTGTACCAATCATGCTTGGGGATGCTGTACTTGCCCAAAAGATGGCAGCATGGCTTTTGGAAAAAAATGTTTATGTTACAGGCTTTTCATATCCGGTTGTGCCGCTTGGCAAGGCCAGAATAAGGACACAGGTGTCTGCCGCACATTCCAGAAAAGATTTGGATTATGCAATAAAAATGCTGAGCGAAGCTAAAAATGAGTTGATGCAATAAAAACTGCCTAAACTCATGAGCATGAAAATATCCGGGCAAATGTTTCAAAGAGAATAGATTCATGATATAATTGAATCTATTCGAGGAGAACATTATATGGATAATTGCAAGCCCCCGGCAGTCAGCCTGAACATTATGAATCAGCGGAAACTGAAAGGTATGAGCCTGGACGAGCTTTCAAAAAGGTCCGGTGTCTCAAAGTCAATGCTTTCTCAAATAGAGCAGGAGAAAACCAATCCTACTGTAATTACTGTATGGAAGATTGCCAGGGCCTTTGACATATCTGTTGAGCAATTGCTTGAGACCGGTATGGATTATCAGATAGAAGTATTAAGGCGGGAGGATGCTCCTATTATTTACTCCGAGGATAAGAGCTGTACAATCAGAGTGAACACGCCAATACATATGACAGACAATCTGGAACTGTATTATATTGATTTCAAGCCAATGGGAAAGCTCTCTTCCAAACCGCATTTTCCCAATTCGGAGGAGTTCCTGACTGTTATATCCGGGAAGTTCAAGGTGACTTTAAATAACAGCTCATCCATTCTCAATGAAGGTGATGTCGCAAGATACAAGTCGGACCAGGAACACTGCATTGAAAACCTGTCGGACCAGGAAGCTTATGCATACCTGGCCGTTTGGTTTGCCAAATAATGTCTTTTTACAATTTCGAACAGCTTATGTTAATATAAAACAAGTTCTTTTTTATAATACACATAAACAAGTTATTGGGGAGGAATGGAATGAAATCTATTTTTGACTGTTCATATATTAAAAGAAAGTATATGGATCTGTCGATTAGATGGAAAATTAACATTTTATATATTACATTAACGATAATATCATTGGGACTACTAACAACTATACCAAATAAAATATCATCCGGAGTAATAATAGACAAGACAATACAAAGCTGTGTCCAAAATTTGAATTTAGTTGCAGAAAACATCAATAACAGAATAGACCATGCTGAAGATCTGTCAAGAATCATTGTGCCAAACAGCTATGTACAGGAGGTCGCAGATTTTTCGGCAGATACGGGACGGATAAAAAAATTTGAATATGATTTTATAATAAAGGAAGTTTTTGATGGAATTATTCAGGATGGGGAGTTTGTCTACTCAATCGTTGCACATTTCTATAGCGGTAACATATTCAGTTCAAGTAAAGTCGATATAGAAAAATATTCTGCTTATATGGAGAGTAATAATAACAGTTTAAAAGGCAAAAGTATAAATAGAACCGGTTGTATGGCATATGATACGCAAAAATTCGGTTATTATATAGGCCAAAGTGATAAAAATGTCATAAAAATTACCAGACCAATCATTTCAGTTGCAGATGCAAGAGAAGTAGGTATGTTGGAAATGGATATTCTTGAAGAAAGAATTTCTGACATTTATTCTGACATTCAATATGAGCAATCGGGTAAAATCATTATTGCCAATAATGATGGGGTAATAATATCGTCTCTTGATAAAAGTGAATTATTCAGCAATATCAAGGATAAAAACTATTTTCAATGGTCAGACAGGCTTGATAATCAGGGGAAAATACTGGATATTAATGGTATCAGGCACCTTGTTATTTCAAAAAAAATTGAATCTTTGAAATGGATTATAATTGGTATAGTTCCGCTGTCTGAAGTGATGGCGAAAAACAACAGGATTATATTAATAAATTATATAATTGGGATAGTTTGTATTATTATTTCATGCATACTTGTATTTTTTTTATCAAAGCTTATTACCAGGCCAATTATTGAGTTATCCGAAATCATGTCGCTTACCGGAGAAGGAGACTTTGAGATAAGGGCAAAAGAGTACAGCAATGATGAAATCGGGTTACTATCGAAGAAATTTAATGATATGATTGTGAAAATTTCACATTTGGTAGATAAAATTTATGAGGAACAGCGCAGTAAAAGAAAATATGAACTGGCAGCGTTACAGGAGCAGATAAAGCCTCATTTTTTGTATAATACCCTGGACAGTATATCCGCACTGGTGCAATTGGGTCAATTAAACGAAGGATTAAGCATGCTTAAATCACTATCGCTTTTTTATAAAATATCTTTAAGTAAAGGACGTACATTAATTACCGTGGAAGAGGAATTGAATATTGTTAAGAGCTACCTGGAAATTCAGGAAATGAGGTTCAAAGACAAATTTGTTTACTTTTTCGAAATAGACAAAGACATACTTATAAGCCAAATAATAAAATTGACAATACAGCCTCTGATTGAGAATTCAATTTATCATGGCTTAAGAGAATGCAGATACAAAGGGGTTATTAGAATAAAAGGTATTCTGATTGAAAATAAGGTAGTAATATCGATAATTGATAATGGAAAAGGGTTTGACGGTAGTATTTTGTATGATGAGCTCAGCCGTAATGACAATAGTGGCAAGTCCTATTTCGGCTTAAGAAGTATAAATGAAAGGCTAAAGCTTTATTTTGGCAATGAATACGGTATTAAGAGAATAAATAGTGAAGAAGGACTCACTGAGATTATTGTTGTGATACCGTATCAGTCAGATAGAGGTGGCTATTCAGATGATTAAAACGATGATTGTTGATGATGAATATTTGATAAGGCAGCTTATTATAAAGTCTGTTGACTGGACAAGTCTTGGATTTGAAATTATCGGAGAGGCTGAAAATGGAAGAGAAGCTTTGGAGTATATCAATAAATGGAGCCCTGATCTCGTATTGATAGACATTAATATTCCATTCATAAACGGGATTGAACTGTCACATATAATCAATCAAAAGCATCCTTATATAAAAATGGTCATATTGACCGCCTACAGTGACTTTGATTATGCCAGAAGCGCTATTAAGGCAGGAGTAGTTGAATACTTATTAAAGCCTGTTGACGCCCAACCCCTGGAAAAGGCGCTGATTGCAATAAGAGAAGGTATTTTGGCCGAAAAAAGACAGAGGCAATATATTAATAAACTTGAAAATCAGGTAACAAGGTATCGCAGCGATAGTAAGGACACTGTTCTGAAAGCGATAATTTGCGGCAGAAAAATCGAGGAGGAGGCTTTTGACAGTATTCGCAATACTATAAATGTTAAAGGTGAAAAAATATATACTATTGTCCTCGAAGTGGATAATTATTTTAAGAATTGGACTTCCAACGCTGACAGAGAGTTATGGAAATTCTGTGTACTAAATATTACCTATGAAATAATTTCCGGTGAATGCAATTGTGAGATTATTGAAATGGAGGAGAACAAGATAGCCGTACTGGCAGACTGGCCGGATACGGTAGATTATCTGACAGATTTATGCGATAAAGTGACGGAAGTTGTCAGGCAATGTTTGAATTTTACCGTTACTGTAGGATTAAGCCGGAGGCATACAGGGGTCAGGGACTGCCGGATAACGTACAAAGAAGCTGTAAAGGCTCTGGAACGCAAGTTTTTTGAAGGATGCGGCAGGGTTTTTGTTTATGATGACATGGATTATACTTCGGATGAAGATATTTCTCAATACATACAGAATAAAGAGGACATTCTGATTCTGCTAAGATTAGGAAATCTACAGGATGTACATGTCCGTATAAATAGGATACTGGATGATGCGATGAAAAACCGTATTGGGAAAAACAGCATCATTCATATTATGGAAAACTATATTTATTTGGCAATTAGCTTTATGAAGGAAATAAATAGTGATGTAAATGAAATCAACAGTTACCAGAAGTATTATATGGATTCTTTAAACCATTCAGAAACGATTTCTAACATTAAAGAGAATATGAGTGAATTATTTGATAGAATTCAGAACTCAATTAAAGGGAATACTAATTTTAAATCGCTTAAAATTGTAGAAAATGCTAAGGTCTATATTGAGGAAAATTATACCAGGGACGAATTGTCTCTGGCAGAAATTGCAGAGAAGCTATATGTTAATGCAAGCTATCTAAGTAAAATTTTCAAAGAACAAACCAAATACTCCATTATTGAGTATTTGATAAGCTATCGTTTAAATAAGGCGAAGGAGCATATGGATAGATATAGGGATATTCCCATTTATGAAGTAGCCAATAAGGTCGGATATAGTGATCCTTTATATTTCGGCAAATCCTTCAAAAAGAAATATGGATTGTCGCCGCAGAGGTATCTAAAACAAAAGTATTCTAATAAGCAATAAAAATTCCATATTGACATATAATAATTCCATTCAATTAAGATAGCAACTCTTTTATACTTATTACAATGTAACCGTACTATAATAATATATTTTGGAGGGGTATCATGGGGATTTGTAAAAGGTATGTATCTTTGGTATTGATTGTTTTCATGGCTATGTCATTGACTTTGGTGGGTTGTACCCAAAACAATGAAGCTTCGGGACAGAACACGACTACTGTGACGGACCAGACTGGAAAAACTGAGACAAATGACAACGACGCTTCTGTTGAAAATGACAACAGTGCTTCTGCTGAAAAGGTTAAGCTTAGAATATTTACAAGAATGTCAGGTGCTTCACCGACAGTGGATTGGTTTAAATCGGCTCTGGAGGATTTTTCAAAGGAATATCCAAACATCGAAATCCAGGATGATTCGGTCAGCCAGGAAGCAGCATTTAATAACAAGTTCAAGACTGATTTGGCCACGGGTAACCTTCCTAATATATTTTCACTGTCCGGCATAGCCAGTCTGGTTAAATATGCTGAAAACGGAGCTCTTATGGATGTCACCGAAATTATAAATGATAAAGATTGGTCTGATGGATTTATTGACGGGGCATTTGAATACTGGAACTTTGAATCTTATGGAGTTAATGGATATTATGCAGTACCGGACAGGGTGTCACCGGAGCTTGTGGTTTACAACAAGGATCTGTTTGCCAAGGCTGGTATTACAAAGGTACCTGAAACTATGGATGAGCTTTATGATGCAATTGACAAGCTGAATGCAATAGAAGTAACACCCATTTCATGCGGAGGAAAGGATACCTGGCGTGTAGGGCATTTTCACAACCAGGTATTGTATAAATGGTGTGGTATCGAAAAAGCAAAGGCGCTTGGTGCAAGAACTGCAAAATGGACTGACCCCGACGTTGTTGAATCACTTAATGTCCTTAAAAATCTTAAAGATAAAGGCGCATTCATGAAGAATTTTGAAGGCGTGGATTATGAAACTGAAAAGAAATTATTCCTGAGCGAGAAGGCAGCAATGATTGTAAATGGTTCATGGTTTATCGGTGAATGCAATTCTTCTGAAATAAAGGATAAGCTTGGTACTTTTGCATTTCCATATTTTAAAGAAAAGCCCGAGAATCAAGGCAGTTACGTTATATATCCACAGTCGTATCAATTGAAGGGCAATGTGACGGGAGCGGAAAAGGAAGCGCAGATTGCTTTGATAAAATTCCTGACAGGTAAGGAAGCACAGCAGAAGCTTGCTACAAATGTTCAACAAATGGTTGCAAGAAAGGATGTAAGTACGGATGGCCCGGAATTTACCGAGATTTTCCGTGGATATGCAGCATATGTCAAGAATGCAAAGGCTTCAGGCGGAGACAGCTTTGACTATGACCAATTGAGTTCAATGCAGGACAGGACGAGGAATTCACTGGTGGGCATGCTCCTTGGAAATACACCGGAAGCAGCTGCAAAAGAGATTCAGGACGAGATTGATAAGAATAAGTAGAAATTCATTTTTATTCCACACGGATGAATAACTGAACTTTAACTGGCAGCTATGACATGGTGGGATGAAGGTATTTCATTCCACCATGTCAATATTAAATGTGTATATTAATGTGTATATTCAATTAAGGAGTAGGTCAATGGAACAGTACAGGACAAATAAAAAGGTGATTTTTCTATTTTTACTGCCGGCTTTGGCAATATATATGGTATTGGCTGTAGTTCCCATAATACAGTCCCTGTATTTCGGTTTTTTCGATTGGCCGGGAATTCAGGGAATACCTTTAAAATTTGTTGGCCTGAAGAATTTTTTTCAGATGTTTGAATCAAAGGAATTTCTTTTGTCTTTAAAAAATGTATTTCAATTTATGTTACTGACTCTGGTTATACAGATACCTCTTTCTTATGGACTGGCGATCCTGTTGAGTAAATGCTACAGGGGTTTCAAGCTGTTCAAGGTATTCTTCTTTTTACCCGTTATATTACCTCTAACTGCGACATCTTTATTATGGGTGTTCATATTTTTTCCCAATGAGACAGGTGTTTTAAACATGGTCCTGCACTCACTTGGCTTGGATAACCTTACAACTGCATGGCTGCTCAACCCTCATACGGCATTGAACTGTATAGCTATTACAAATGTTTGGGCGGGCTTCGGATATCACATGATGATAGGATTTGCCTCCTTATCCTCCATACCTGAGGAAATTCTAGAATCGGCGGAACTGGACGGCGCAAAGAGTTTTAAGAAGCTATGGTATATACAGCTGCCTATCATATGGGAATCGGTTAAAATATCGGTGGTTTTGATTGTTACCGGTAACTTAAAGCAGTTTGACATGGTATTTGTAATGACAGGGGGCGGACCCAACGGTCTTACACAGCTGCCTGCAACGCTTATGTATTCTGAAGCCTTCAGATATGATCATTACGGTATGGGGAGTGCCATATCAGTCTTTTTATTCGTTGTCTGTATAGCTTTGGCGGTTTTTAGTATGAAAGCAATGGAAAGGGAAAAAATTGAATATTAAGGTGAAGGGCATGAATCAAAATTATAAAACACACAAGCAAAAAGTAAATATGGGCAAGGTAATATACTATATTATTATGTTTGCATTTTCTGTAGTTACATTATTTCCAATATATTTCGCTATTATTTCATCATTCAAAAATGATATGGATATTTTCCTGAGCCCATTTTCACTTCCGGAAGGATTCAAATTTTCGAATTATGTAAGGGCTTTTAAAATAGGCAATATCGGAATGTGCTTTATCAACAGCTTGATTTTGACAGCCGGCACTGTTATTATTACAGGTTTAACCGGTACATTGGCATCCTATATTCTGGCAAAGTTCAAGTTTAAAATTAAGAACTTAATTTTTGTTTTTTTTGTGGCTGGGATGATGATACCCATTCAAACTACCATTATACCGTTGGCATACACGTTTGGCGGGATGGGGCTTTCCAACAACTATGCCGTACTTATTTTATTATTTTGTGCATTTCAATTGCCGGTAACGGTATTTATTGTCACAGGGTTTCAAAAATCCATTCCTTCCGAGATTGAAGAGGCTGCCGTTATTGATGGCTGCAATCCGTGGCAGGTGTTTTTCAATACCATTGTCCCATTATCACTGCCTGCAATATCAACCGCCTCTGTGTTTAACTTCCTTTTTGCCTGGAACAACCTGCTATTCCCTCTCGTATTTATAAGCGATAAGAGAATGCAGGTTATTGCGCTGGGGCTGCAGTCGTTTTTTGCTGAAATGACATCAGATTACGGAGGAGTCATGGCTGCAATAGTAATATCCATCATGCCTCCGATTTTAGCATATATTGCTTTGCAGGATAAGGTAGAGAAAGGCTTGACTGCAGGGGCAGTCAAGGGATAGGTGCGACACGAAGCCGCACATAATTTATTGTGGAGAAAGGAATGTGAAATATTATGTCTGATTTATATAAAAATACTTATAGGGGGTATCTAATTGACCATCATTCGCCCAATCCCCCTATTGTCACTCTGGACAAGCTGGATGTATCCGAATATGAAGCTTTCTATAAAAAAGCCAATATAAACAATCTGATGGTGTACTTCAAGGATCACTGGGGTGTTACATATTATGACAGCGCTGCTGGGACAAGACATCCCGGCCTTAAGGAAGACTGGATTAAAAGACTTGTTCCGGTCCTCAAAAGAAATGGGATTGAGTTCAATGCATACTACAGCCTTGAGTATGATACGCTTGCCTTCAAGGAACATCCTGATTGGCGGATTATTGATGCTGAAGGACAGCCCAAAAGGGTAACCGGAAGAATGGCCAAATGGGGAATAGTATGTTATGAAACAGGTTACAGGAACTATGTACTGGAACAGCTTGGCGAAATAGTAGGCGGATACAAACCAGACAGTCTGTTTTTGGATATATTCGGCAAATCGCTTTGCTATTGTCCGGTTTGCAGAAAGAAATTCAAAAAGATATATAACTATGATATTCCGGAAAATGAGGCAGAGCTCAATGAGAATTCAACCGACATTCTCAGTTTTCTTGACATTTGTGCGGAGGAGATGCTTCAGGATATCATTGACACGGTGAAGAAAATTGACCCTGACATAAAGGTCACAATAAACTTTTCATCACTTTATAATAAAAAGATAAGAGATATGCTTGATTACCAGTTTACCGAGCCTTGGGCGGGCAACTGGCTCTCATCGGCATATGCCAGAGATACGGCAGTTGGACAATATCCTCAGATGGGACCGGGCGATGTATCGGATGTGTATAACTACCGGCATGAGAATATTTATACGCTTGCCGCATCCGAAATTGCCGCTCAGGGGTGCAGAGTCTTCATATACAGCGGCTCACAGCATCCGGATGGAACTCTTGAGCATGAAGAAGCTGAAAGGGTGGGAAAGGCATATACAGAGATTAAAAAGTTCGAGGAGTATTTGCGTAACAGGAGAGCTATTGCAGACATAGGCATTATAAAAAGTGATACCTCGGATATCATCTGCAAAGGCTCAAAGGTTGAGGGGAATGCCATTGCCAGGGTTAAGGCAGGCAGCGAGCACCGCGACAGCGTTCTTGGTGCAATGAAGCTCTTTGATTACTCTAAATTTGCATGGAAAATCGTACCGGAACAGGATATAAGCTATGATGATATTAAAGAACTTAAGGTTTTAGTGCTTCCGGATTTTTATTATATAAGTGACGAGGTTAAAGAAATACTGGAAAGGTATGTAAAAGAGGGAGGAGTACTGATCGGTTCCGGCAAAACCAGCCTTTATGATTGTAAAGGTGAAATCCGGGAGAACTTTTCCCTGGGAGAATTATTCGGCTGTGACTATATTGGCGTTTTTGACAAGTATAAAGACAATCATTGGGGCAGTTATTTATCTCTGACGGAAGACGCTGTATGGAAATATATGCCAAAGACAACTCCGCCGACCGGTCCGGTCAGATATCTGGTTCAAAGTACTACTGCAAGAACTGTTGCAAATTTTATTAATCCGGCAACTGAACTAACAGAGGAAACATGGGTCAATTGGTGGAGTCCGCCACCTGCACATATTACAAATGAACCGGCCGTACTTGTGAATTCATATGGGATTGGGAAAGCAATATATTGCAGTTTTGATCTGTTTAAAATGGAAAATCAGGATTTCAACTGGGTGGAAGGGTTTATCTCCGGACTGCTGGAAGAATATGTCGTTGACCCGCGGATTAAGCTTATTACCGATTATCCCAATATATTGAAAATGGCTTTTTACGAAAGGCAAGAGGGCAGGGAACTCATAATTCACCAGTTATCCTCATTGCCCGCACGCACAAAAGGCGAAGCAGTAGGAGTTGATGGGGGAACGGTTACAATATCAGGCAAATGGAAAAAAGTCAAGCAGGCGGAGATCGTTTATCCTGAAAGAAAACCACTTGCTTTGGCGCTTGAAGGCGGAAGATATAGCATAAAGCTTCCAGCTGTCACCATCCATCAGATCGTACGGATTATCTGCGGATAAAGATTGGAGCCGTCAATATGGTAAAAAGAGATAGAATTGTAAATGAATTCATGGAACTGGCTCGAATTGACAGTCTAAGCAAAAATGAAAGACAAATTGCAGACTTGCTGCTTCATAAGCTTGAAGAGATGGGCTATGTTGCCCGCGAAGATGATGCAGGGGTTGAAATAGGAGGCAATGCGGGCAATGTGCTTTGCCTTGTGAAGGGCGATGAAAATATTCCGTCAGTACTTTTGACTGCCCATATGGATACTGTTGCTCCCGGTATAGGGAAAAAGCCCGTGCTTGAAAATGGCATTTTTAAGTCTGAAGGCTCCACTGTATTGGGAGGGGATGATGCAGCCGGAATAGTGAGTATTCTGGAACTGCTGAGGGTATTGAAGGAAGATGGAATAAAGCATGGGGATATTCGGATTGTCTTTACTGTTGGAGAAGAATGCGGTTTGCTCGGATCAAAAGCGATTGATTACAGTAAAATAAATGCTGTTTACGGTATTGGGCTTGATGGGGCGGGAGCCGTCGGCAATGTAACCGTCAAAGGACCTTCGCAGAATACAATAGATATAGAAGTAACAGGCAGGGCGGC
>WSSedL1CaDRAFT_10000074_pt1 | contig 58884 bp, 40 predicted proteins | sample WetSurSL1Cattail_FD_9464 | JGI IMG/M metagenome (IMG submission 9464)
TTTGTTTTACTCAAATATATGCATAAAACACATTTTGTCATGTGAGTCCAAAAACCCTGTAAGGGTTTAATGTGAATAACCCCCAGTAAGCGAAGCACGACTGGGGGTTAATGACACCCTCAGATACATAACCCCGAAGCGGGTTGAATGTTATTATGACATTGATGTTCAACCCACTTCGGGGTTGTAGATGCTGGACTATTCGTATCCCCCAGTTACGCAAGCTTACTGGGGGTTATTCACATTTAACTCCTTCGGAGTTGTTCTTTAAATTTTATTATCACAAATAAAGGCGGTCTAAGCGCCTATACCAATAATTCTTTTTTAGATAAGTCAAACAAATTAAGTAGTTGGATAAATATATAATGTCGCATAATCATATCAAGAAAGAAAAGAAAAATAGAACACAAACATAACAAATTTCTACTACAAACTACCGACTTAAGTACTTAGATAAATATAATGTCGTATAAGTAAATCTAAAAATTGAAAAAGATTAGAACGCGGATAAACGCTGATATAACGGATTTTTATACGGATTTTAATCCCGACAAATCGGGATGATTTTCAATAGTTCAGGATTTTATCTGTCATGCTTGCATGACTAAAATCAGTTTTAGATCCGTTTAGTTATCATCCGTTTTTATCCGCACAATCCGTAAAATCAGCGTTCCATTTTTTTTAATACGACATTATATCCTTCCGCTTACTTTTTTAATCTTATTTAGATCCTTATTGATATTAAACTCGCAAATTCAACAAGATATTATCTTAATGTTCAACCCACTACGGGGTTGTAGATTTAGGGTCACTTTCATCCCCCGGTTGCGCTTCGCTTACCGGAGTTATTGGCTACGCCGATTTTCAATTTACAGTTAGCCACTTCGTGGCAATAATCACCCTATCTTCACATCAACACATCAACACATCATCACATCAACACATCAACACATCATCACATCAACACATCATCACATTATTCTTTGAGCGCACTTTTCAAAAACATCGCTCCCAATAAATAAAACACAATCAGGAAACCGCCCAACACGCCACCCGTAGCCATTGCTTTTCCTTTTCCCAGTCGTTCTTTTTCCAGCGGGAAACGGGGTGTATCGATAATTTGGACAATAGGTGTTTCGCGTGCCAGATCCAGCTTTAGTGTCTCAAGATTTTTCAACACTTCGGTATATACCGTAGCATAGAGCTGTGCATTGTTTTCCTGTTTAAGCTTGGGAACCGCAGCAAACTGCAAAGCCTGATTGATATTAACCTGCGAATAACCGGCACTCTTATACAAAGATGATTCGTACAACCGTCGGATTGAATCTGCCTTCGCTTGCATCATATCAATATTGGCGCGACTTTGAGAAGTACGGGTATCACTGTAAAACCGATAAGTCTCTTCCATCAGTTTTTCTTCAAACAGCTTGGAGAAAACCTCGTCCTCACTTGTAAACTTCACATTCACAAAGCTTAGCTTTTTATCCTTGCGGGCAATAGTCAGCGCATTCGATTTTATGATTTCATCGTAAATACGATTCAACACACTATCCTGTGTACGGGTAAAAGTTTCCCGTTTTTGTCCTACCGGATAAGCCAGCGTTCGAAGTTCTTTGTTCCGTTCATCCTTACTCCAGCGTTCGCGCAATTCATTAAACTGAATATAGGCTTCAACCAGATTTTGTTTTTTGCCCTTATACACTACCGGCGTTAAAAGTGTTTGTTCAATGGTGTGAGGAGATTGCATTATCTCCAACAAATTATCACCACTAAAAGCACCATTACTTCCACCTCCCAGCATACTACTGATGCCAAACGACGATGCCAGATCGGCCAGACCACCGCCTCCCGCACTTTTTTCTACCAAAGCAAAAGAAAGATGTGCGGTATATTTCGGTCTACTCATCAGAGAGGCTACCAGCCCAATAGCTGCTCCCCCTAACCCAACGGTCAGAATAATAAGCCATTTGCTCAGCAGGTAGTGCCATCCTTCTTTGGCTTTTTCAATTAATTCTTTCAACGATATCTCGTCGTTATTCACCGTATTTACTTTTTGATCTGTATTCATATATATTTCTGAAGTGATACTGTAGTTTATCTATTAAAGTATAAACGGACATAGTCACATTGATTTTTAGAATAAATAATTTTCTTAAACCACTAATTGCACTAATTTTCGCGAATAATGCGAATCAGGAGTTGCACACGTACACATTCTGTTTATAATAAGTCATTTCCCGTAGGGAATACATATCAATAGAAAATGAAAACAGATGCAACCAATTCCCCGTAGGGGATAAATAGGATAAAATGTGAATGTCCTACGGACAATAAACAGGTATATCTGTTTATTCTATGGATATACAAGTCCTACGGACTATTTTTTCAACTACTGACTCGCATGAATAGTAAATAAGTGGTCTTAGTGAGAATTCGTGGTTGGAAATATTTGACAAATTTCATGTTGATTTCCTGCCATCTTGCCGAAAGTAATGCTCCTGATTGATTGTCTGAATCCAATACTATTGTGATTCTGCTTATTATTTTACAACAGAATAAATAAGCACCATGGCAGAGGTAAGCGAAGAAAGAATTCCAACGACTTCACCAGCTGTTAACGGAGTTTTAATTTCAGTTGGTTTTTCCGGCACAATGATGCGCGCTCCCGGTTGCAGTTTAGGGTAATGACGAATACCCAAAAAGCTGGTAGTGCTTTTAGCTGTTCCGTTAGCATAAAGTACAAAGGTTTTTTTTGCCAGCGCCTGCTCGGTAAAACCACCGGCACCACTAATATAACTTCTCAGACTTTTACCCTTTTCATAACCTATATAAGTTGGGAATAGCACTTCACCCATAACCTTAACAGTTTGTAATTCGCGTGGCACAAAGATATCATCGCCCTCTTCCAGGTAAAAGTCATTTTTACCACCAGGGTGTTTCATAATTTCCATCAGATTGATACCCACAATACCTTCGGATTTAAAGACCTTATCGAGTTTAGAGTTTTTCGACATTTTACCCTGAATAGAGTCTGCATCACTTAATGCATCCGTAGCATTTCCACCGGCTTTTACCAATGAGGCATCCACTTTATTATCATTTTTACCTTTCAGTTGCTTTTTAGCATTTTCTTTGGTGAGCTCATTCATTTTTTTTTGCACACCGGTAACTTTTTCTGTCCGGATAAGATAGGCACCCAGCGGATAAGCATATTGAGTAAACCCACCGGCACGCTTAATCAGGTTTGAAATACGTTCGGCTTTATTGGTAATGCTATAGTTTCCGGGTTGCAGCACTTCACCTTCCACCTTCACCATCCGGATTTCTTCATAACCGGAAATGGTGCGGACAATAACCTGATCACCGTTTTCGAGTACCATATCGGCTCCTCCTTTTTTGAAGTTGAGATCTTTATCCAGCGCAAATTTAAAAACAATAGTTCGTTCGTTAGTTGAAAGCAAACGCTGAGGATCTTTAATAGTACGTACCAGTTCTACCGAGTCGGTATTTGCCATTTCGGTAAATCCTTTAGCTTTAAATATCAGATCCTTCAAGGTTATATTTTCTACCAGCTTAAACTCTCCCGGTTCCTGAACAGCCCCTTGAATAGATACGAACTGACCCTCCCGATAATCAAATAAACTGCGTATCACTACCGAGTCATCTTTTTGAAGAGGAACATCCGGTCTTTCGCCATGCAGCACCTCACCCAGATTAAATCCGATAATTTCAGGTATCTGGTTAGCTTGTTTACGATTAATAAAAGCCATATTCAGATAGGCATCTTCTTTGATACCCTCCGCTTTGGTAATCAATTGTTTTACGGTCATTCCCGAATCCAGCGCATACGTTCCGGGGCGATAAACCGACCCGCTGATATCAACGCGGTTGTCGAATTTTGTAGAAGTGGTAGATACAAAACAAGAATCACCCGATTGTAATTTAAAAGCCGCAAATTGATTTTCGGCTACATCAACCACTGTTTTTCCTTTATCGGTCAATCGAATAGTCGTTATAAGTGCCTTATAAGCATTGTCGTTATACCCTCCGGCAAAACGCACTAAATGTTTCATCGTTTCACCCGGCAAGGCTTCAAAAAATCCTTCGCGTTTTACAGCTCCGGCAATGCTTACACGTACTTTGTAAGGTTCTATTTTAATTACATCTTCGTCCTGCAGACCAATATTATTTGTAAAAGCACCATCCAATAAAAAGTTATATACATCCACATTGGCAATCACCCTGCCATGCCGAACCACTTTAATATCACGCATAGAACCGATGGAATCCGGTCCACCACAGGCATAAAGAGCATTAAAAGCGGTAGCCAATGAAGGTAAGGTATACGTTCCCGGGCGGGTAGCTTCACCCACCACAGTCACACGGATACTACGGATACTACCTAGTGTGACATTTATTTGTGAGCTGGGATAGATGGAAGAGAGTCGGCTCTTAATGCTTCTCGTTGCAGCTTCAATGGTCTGTCCACTTACCTTTATAGGACTTACATTCGGTACCCGTACAAAACCTTCGGGGCTTACTTTTAGTTTATAATTAGCTTCGTACATTCCCGATACATCGATAATCAGTTCATCGTAAGTTCCTAAAATATACTTTGGAGGTGTCGGAATATTTAATTTAGGTTCAAAAGTCAGATTATTTTTGCTGAATAAATACGAACCGAAGATAGCTTTAGGCTTGACAACCGGGTTTTGCTCGTCATACCCATAGTTGGATTTGTATTTATTTTGTTTTGAAATTCTGTTTCTCTGATTCCTGTTTGTAGTATTCTGCTTTAGGTTTGTCTGATCTGTTCCATCACCATCCACATCGCTATTGCTTTCGTCATCATCATTGACCGATCTTTCTGTTACATTATCGGATGATGTGTTAGTTACCGATCCACTGCTTCCACCTTTATATTTTTTATAAGCAGCCAGTTGTTCGGGACTTAGTTTACTTACATCAACATTCTGAGCTAGCAGGCTACCGACAAACAAACATGCCAGTAAAACAAGATTAATTTTCTTCATAAATATTCGTTAAAAATGCGAACTAATTAGTGTCTAAATTTCAAAACTTTTTTTGCGTTGACATAAAGAGGTTCGTCACTCCCAGAAGGGAGTAACGAAATCAATTTATTAACCTGAAATATTATTTCATACTACAGACGTTGCATGCTGTATAAACGTTGCATGCTGTCGTCCTTATTATTTAATTCTTTCGATAAACGAAACAGGCACTGTGGTAATAGCCGAACCAAATCGTTCGAGCCGAACCAATACCTTATGTTTTCCTTTCACCTCTATCAGTTCGCCCAACATTCCCTCCAGCGGACCTTTGCTAATACAAACCGATTCTCCACGTTCAAAATTCTCCTGACTAAACTCGACCGGTTCATCCGAATTTTCAACCATAAACCGGAGATTATCCATTTGATTATCCGGAATCGGAGCCGGTTGCCCAGCTTCTTTGACAAAAGCGATAGCGCCATAAATTTTTGTTACCCGATCAAAATCGATAGGTAATATATGGACAAAAATATAACCATTTACTACCGGTACAATTACCTCTTTTACCCGATCACTCCATCGACGCTTTACCGTTTGCAATGCCAGATAATGCTCAATACCGGCCTCAGAAAAACGGTCACTCACTTTTTTCTCAGCCCTCGGAGCTGTATATACAGCATACCAACGTAAAATATTCGGTTTTAGGATCACTGGTTCTTTTAACTTTACATATTATAACTAATAGCTATTCACTGATGGCTAATAACTGATGACTGATAATGTTCACTGTCTAAAGTCTTCCATCAACCCAGCGCCTGTCGATCACCGCTTTCGCATCAAACACAACAGTACCGGCTTTATAATATTCTTCAAAATTGATGGATTCAAATTCAGCGTGAGCCACAGCAAGTAAAATGGCTTCGTATTTTTTGGATGGATTGAAATCATTGAGAATATCAATGCCATATTCATGTTTCACTTCCTCTTTAGACGCCCAAGGGTCATAAATATCAACATTTAATCCAAACTCACATAACTCGCGGTAAATATCAACTACTTTAGTATTTCGAATATCCGGACAATTTTCTTTAAAAGTCACCCCTAAGATCAGCACATTTGAACCTTTAATGGAATGAATCTTCTGAATCATCAATTTCAATACCTTATTGGCTATAAAAGGAGCAATACTGTTGTTGACATGGCGACCGGAAAGAATAACCTGCGGAACATAACCCAGCGACTCGGCTTTACTGGCCAGATAATACGGATCAACACTAATACAATGTCCGCCAACTAAACCGGGACGATACTTAAGAAAATTCCATTTGGTACCGGCAGCATCAATTACATCATTCGTATCAATACCAACTTTATCAAAAATAAGAGCAAGCTCATTGACAAAAGAAATATTGACATCACGCTGAGCATTTTCTATAATCTTAGAAGCTTCTGCTACTTTAATACTGGGAGCTTTGTGAGTACCCACCGTGATAATGGATGCATAGAGACTATTTACACGATCGGCAATTTCAGGTGTAGAACCTGATGTTACTTTTTTAATTTTGGTGAGTGTATTTATTTTATCGCCGGGATTAATCCGCTCGGGACTATAACCAGCAAAAAAGTCTTGATTAAATTTCAGTCCGGATACCTTTTCGATTACAGGCACACAGTCTTCTTCGGTGCAACCCGGATAGGTAGTGGATTCATAAATAGCAATGTCATCCTTGGAAATAACCCGTCCAAGCATTTCCGAAGCCTTGATAAGAGGACGCAAATCAGGCATATTGAAATTATTTATCGGAGTGGGGACAGTTACTATATATGTATTATAGTCTTTAAGATCGGCTTCATCAGATGAGAATGACAAACCCAACTCCGGTTTTTGTTTCCGAAGAGCCGTAGATTCGCGCAGACCTTCCAAGTCTGCTTCTAACGTATGATCAACACCCTGTTGTAATTCTTCAATACGTTCTTTATTTATATCAAATCCAAGGACTTTATACTTTTTACCAAATTCTATTGCTAATGGCAAGCCAACATAGCCCAATCCAATAACAGCAATTTTAAAATCTTTCATCCAAATAATTAGTTTAGATATTAAATCATCGCAACTTCACGCCATTCACCACTGATTTCGACAAGAGAATAAACAGACAAACAGACCTAACAGTAGTTAGCGAAATTATGTGAATATGCATTTCCAATTCTAAACGCAAAGATACTACAATTCTTTAGAAATGCCGCAATCTGTGAATATAAAAGTGAGCAAATTATCTATATAGCATGTTAAATTCTGAAGATGAATAAGTTCCATTTCATTTTTTATTCTGTCCTTTGCAAACAAATAAAAAGCTTAAACGAATGGACAACATTGAATATTTTCCTGCCGTAAATGAAGATGGCAACATCATTGGCAAAGCAACACGCACCGAATGCCATTCGGGAACATTTATACTTCATCCGGTGGTACATTTGCACGTGTTCAATTCTGCGGGCGAATTATACCTGCAAAAGAGGGCCTTAAACAAAGATATTCAGCCGGGGAAATGGGACACCTCGGTAGGTGGACATGTTGATTATGATGAAGAGATTGAAGTAGCTTTAAGACGTGAAGCATGTGAAGAACTTGGAATTAGTGATTTTGTACCAACGTTTATAACTCGTTATAAGTTTGTATCCCATCAGGAAGCTGAACTAGTCCATAGTTTTTACACTGTTTTTAATGGCGAGATTGATGCAGATCCCGTTGAAATCTCTGAAGGGAGGTTCTGGAAAATAGCTGATATAGAAACGCAATTAGGTAACAATGTTTTCACTCCAAACTTTGAGCAGGAATGGGAATCCATCATCAAAGATAAAGTATTGATTTTTCACAATAAAAAAGACTAATCACATGATAGAGCAGTAGCCAAATAAAATTGTTTTCCTACTATTTTATTTGGCTTCCTCACACAACAGCGTACGTACGTCATTCGATAATGGCGATTTCTTATTTACGATGCAATTTCACGGTAATAATCCATTAAATCTCCTTCATTAAAAAGCGCCCGCTTTTTCGGGTACGTTGACTGAGTAAAATAGTACGATTTTTTGTTGTTTTTTCTACTATTTCGTTCATAATACCACGAATGGTGAGCAGTTCCAGTCCGTCGTTATAGGTCACTTTAAAGTCGGTACCCAGTTCGTCGAGTGCTCCGGACAGGTAGCGGGTATTGTCCACGCATACCGAGATGCTGACAGCCGAACTCTGAATGAGAGATACCCTCAGGCGATGTTTATTCATCACAGCAAAGGCTTTCGATAAGCTTTCTTCCAGTACAAAAGAGAAATCGCGCGGACGAACCGTCACCAACACCTGCTTTTTACGAAGTATCAATACCGGAACATCAATAGGGTGCTCGGTAGAAGCTTTGATAACCGAACCGGCTTCGTCGGAATTTCCGAACGGACGGACATACAAAGGGATTTGTTTATTTTCGAGCGGTTTGATGGTTTTCGGGTGAATAATCTGCGCACCGCTATATGCCAGTTCCACGGCATCAAGGTAAGTCAGTTCGGGAATAAGCACTGTGTTATCGAAAATACGTGGATCGGCATTCAGAATGCCCGGAACGTCTTTCCAGATAGACACACTGTCGGCATCGAGCAAATTACCCACCACAGCAGCCGAATAATCGGAGCCTTCGCGTCCCAGTGTGGTGGGTTCGCCCTTAATATTGGCTCCTATAAATCCCTGACCGATATATATGCGGTTCCTTGTAAAATCGGCAGCCTGTTGCAACCTAATCTGCGATTCGTCCATACGCACATTGGCTTCGCGGTAATTACTGTCGGTCACCAACAAACCCCGCATATCCAGCCATGCATTATCAATGCCCGATTCGGTAAGAAAAGCAGATACTACCTTTGTTGAAATCACTTCACCAAAAGAGACCAGACGGTCATACCAACGATCGTAGTCGTCGCCTACTCCACGAGTTATTATTTTTTTCAACTCATCGAACAAAGGTTTCACGGCCTTTATCCCATTTTTTTTATCCTGAAATAAATCGGTGATTACCAAATCGTGATAATATTCTACTTCGGATAACCTCTGAAGAGCTCCTTCGCGATCGGCTTTCATAAAAAAATCTAACACCGCTTCCATGGCATTGGTTGTTTTTCCCATGGCTGAAACCACAATAAAAAGATTATCGTCAACCCCTGAAACAATACGCGCAATATTGCGGATTCCTTCCGCCGAACGCACTGATGCGCCTCCGAATTTATATACTTTCATTTAATGTATATTTGAATAATTCCAAAGTTATATTAATACGTTTAATTTAGATCGCAAAAGTACAAAAAAAAGGTGAATGTGAAGATTTGATGACAAGATAAAATTGTCAATTTACAATCTTTACTCCCACTAACTTATCGTAACGCGCACCCCACGGACGATGATACACATAAATCGTATATTCGTTACTGGTTTGCCAATAACTTCCATCTACACGTTGGGTCGAAGCTTTCTGGTCACCTTTGGACACAAACCAGTACTGGTAATTATACCCACCTTGTTTCAGTAAAACAGTTTGAGAGTAACTTTCGGTTTTCCCGTCGTATTTCAATCGTACAGCATCGTCTAACTGATTATAATTAAACTCACCTCCCAGATACAACTGACCATCAAAAAAAGGTTGGGTAGTGGGAAGATTAAAATGCACCAACATATAATCGGCTTCGGTATTACTGTTTTCCGCACCTTGAAGATTAATCACAAATTTTCCGTTTACATCCTGATAAGCCTGATAAATCTGGGTTGTTTTTACTTTATCGTTTGTCAAAACAGCTTCGTAATGCGGCTGTGTATAAACAATCCGCTCTACACCTTCGCCCGCAGCGTAAACCGACGAGATATCAAAACGATGATATTCATATCCCCCCTCGAATATCAAAGCAGCATTATTTACATAGCTCAATTTCGAACTTGCCATATAGCTTGGTTTAATCCCTATAACCTGATTATCTGTCCGGTTATTCTGGCGTACCACTACCTTGATTTCCGAAATGGCATTGCGTACCTGATAACCGTTCAACGACAGGTCGAAATCCAGCTGCTGCGATTTTCCGCTGAATTCGGAGTCAGTATTTCCACGTACCGTGGCCGAAATACTTATTTGTGGTTCTACCACCGAGAAACAAGCCTGTGCAATGGGTTTATCCACCTGATTGTCTTCGTAAATCAGCACCACATAATTTCCCGATAGTTTAAAACTCATATCTTCGTTGGGCAGTAAAAAAGCATAATGCGTATACAAATAAGTGGCGTTCAGCGACAAGGTATCGGTGATAATATTCCCCGAAGTAAAGCCGCTTAGGTATTCGGAGCTGACAAGATCCGAAGCCGTCCAGTCGGCATCACAATGAATCACTTTATAGCCGTAAGCATGTGCTTCGTGCGACATTTCATCGAAACTTACCTGCATCACATCCGAACTATTAAGTTGCATAATGGGTAAACCTAGCTTTGTACCAACCACACCTATTTGCAGCGTTTTTATATTCGGACTAAAAATCTGAGTACGATAAATTGTCTGAGCCGAAGCTGCCAAACTGAGGACGAGAAGCGGGAGTAGGAGGCGTTTTTTCATACCAATGCTGTTTAAGAAAATAGAAAGAGTCTTTTTTCTGCTACAAAAATAAATAAATTCGGAGAAACTACAGTATTTCAAGGAATAAATGATCGGTAGAAAATAAACAACCCTCACTGATTAATTGCAAACAGAAGTAGAAATAAAGCACCGAATCGGGCACTCAAAACTTATCAACAAGTACCGGATTTTAATAGCTGACGGCACTTTTTTATCGTACAAAATCCGTTACTTTGCATCAGATGAAAGAAGAAATCCTCGAGAAACTTAAAACCCTGGCTGAGTCGGCAAAGTACGATGTTTCATGCGCCTCCAGCGGTACTACCCGGAAAAACACTCCGGGGGGCATTGGCAGTACAGCCGGTTGGGGAATATGCCACAGCTTCACCGAGGATGGACGTTGCGTATCATTGCTCAAAATCATGCTTACCAATTATTGCATTTTCGATTGCGCTTACTGCATCAATCGCCGGAGCAATGATATTCGTCGCGCCACCTTTGCCGTTGAGGAACTGGTGGAACTTACCATCGAGTTTTACCGCCGCAACTATATAGAAGGCTTGTTTCTCAGCTCGGGGGTTATAAACAATGCCGATTATACCATGGAACGCATGGTGCGGGTAGTAAAAGAGCTCCGCACAGTTCATAAGTTCAACGGATATATTCACATGAAAAGCATTCCGGGTGCCAACCAGCAACTGGTACACGAAGCCGGCTTATATGCCGACCGCATGAGTGTGAACATAGAAATACCCACCGAGGAAAACCTCAAAATGCTGGCACCCGAGAAAGATCACGAAAGTGTTTATAAACCCATGCTGTACATTCAGCAGGGCGTGCTCGAAAGTACTGAAGAACGTCAGAAACACCGGTATGCTCCGCGCTTTGTACCGGCCGGCCAAAGCACACAAATGATTATTGGTGCTACCAACGAAAGTGACAAGCAGATACTGCAAACCTCGGCCTCGCTTTATCAGCGCCCCAGCATGAAAAGGGTATATTACTCGGGCTATATTCCGGTTAATTCGTACGATAGCCGACTGCCTGCGGTAAAGCTCGCACCACTGGTACGCGAAAACAGGCTGTATCAGGCCGACTGGTTACTCCGCTTCTACGAGTTTAAAGTAGATGAGATTGTAGATGAGAAATTCCCGGATCTGGATTTGGAAATAGACCCCAAACTGGCCTGGGCTTTACGCCATCCCGAACAATTTCCGGTGGATATAAACAAAGCCGACTATTCGATGATCCTGCGCATTCCGGGCATTGGAGTAAAATCGGCACAGCTCATCGTTACTTCACGCCGGTTTGCCCGACTGCGAAGTGCCGACCTAAAAAAGATAGGGGTGGTGATGAAAAAAGCACAATACTTTATCACCTGCAATGAGCTAACCGTAAATACCGTGAGCGACACTTCACCCGAGTATGTACGACGTATACTTACTGAGAAAAAGATGGGAAAAGGAAAAGATAACCGGCAACAGTTATCGTTGGTATTTGATCCATAAAGCTGGAATAAAACACCACTAAGGCACTAAGTACACTGAGTAACACAAAGCATGAGTGATTAAGAATGCTGCTCCGACGACATTATTTTCAAAAGTAAGCAGGGAATTTACTCTTTCATTTACTTACATAAAACAGTTAGTAATTCTTAATGCACTTAGTGTCTTAGTGGTTATTCTTATTTATATTTCTTGATTAACTTACATTTTTATAAACAAACTATTTTATTCCCCTTCAGGGGCCAGGGGTTCAATGATCATCTTCCATTACGACAAAACATTTGAAGGATTACTCACAGCTGTGTTTGATGCCTATAACCGGAAAACCTTTCCCGACAGACTGCTGGAGGAAGATGAACTGGAACCCTTGTTTGTGGATGAAAGTTATACCGTACTGACACAGACAGACAAGGCAAACCGTGTATGGAAAGCATTGGAAAACAAACTGCAACGCACTACCCGCAACATGCTCATCCACGTATGGCTCTCCGAACTGCCCGCCAGCGATGAACTCATCTTTCATTATATCCGAAAAACATTTGACAGCAAGCACATCGAAATGAACTTTGCCGACAATGATGTGCTGCAAATGCGTAATCTGGCTCAAAAAGTAGACAGGGAAAAGTGCAGGATGATAGAGTATGTGCGTTTCCAGAAAGCAGCCGACGATATTTTTTTCGCACCCGTATCACCTGATCACAACTGCTTACCGCTCATTCTGGAACATTTCAAGGATCGTTTTGCCGATCAGAAATGGATCATATACGATGTGAAACGCAACTACGGATATTACTATGATTTGAAAACTGTAACCGAAATGACGCTCGACAGCACTAATCTTTTTCCCGAAGGTAAGCTGGACGAAGAACTTATGGCCAAAGATGAAAAGCTTTTTCAGGAACTGTGGAAAGGTTATTTTAAATCGATGACCATCAAAGAGCGCATCAACCTCAAACTACAGCGACAACATTTGCCAAAACGGTACTGGAAATATCTGACCGAAAAACAATAGACCAATATCATCTGGTTTATTGAACGCAAAATTCCTTTTGTTCGTATCATCCGGCGAAGTACGTATTCACTTTCTCTTCAAAAACGACCAAAATCGAGGTCAAATTAGTACTTTTGCAGCATTATTCCATTTTACAAAAAATACACGCCTATTCTTCCTGAATGAGCGATGGATTTATTTTATCAGATTGCAATTAAAGAACATTTAGAATGAAAAAAACAATTTACTTATTGTGCGCTTTTATCGGGCTGTCGGCAGCAACCGCCGTGGGTCAGAAAAAAGCTTTCGCCATTGAAGATTTATACAAAGTCCGGGGAGTAGGAGCTCCCGCTTTATCGCCCGACGGCATGCACGTGGCATTTACAGTAACCAACTACGATCTGGCTAAAGGTAAAACCATGACCGACATTTACGTGATGAACCCAGACGGACAGAACAAAAAGCAGATTACCACCACCGGCAAAGGAAACAGTAACCCCACCTGGACGAACGACAGCAAAAGTTTATATTATACGTCATCGGCTTCGGGCAGTACGCAGGTTTACCAATACACATTCGCCGACAATCAGTCTAAAAAAATTACCGACTTTTCGATGGGTGTAAACGATCCTGTTTTGTCGCCTGACAATAAACTCATCGCTTTTTCGTCCGAAGTATATCCCGAATGTGGTGCCGACAGCAAAAAGAATGCGCTGACAGATTCGCTGGCAACCAACGGTCCGGTGCAGGCTTATGTGGCCGACAAACTTCTGTTTCGTCACTGGACCGACTATGCAGCCGGTAAAGCTTCGCACATTATTATGTACAATATAGAAACCAACACCTACACCGACCTGACTCCCGATAAGTTTATTTCGCCCGTATTTATGCTGGGTGGTGGCGTAGGTTACAACTTTTCGCCCGACAGCAAAGAACTTTGTTATGTATCCAATCACGACGAACACCCCGAAGCATCCACCAATGCCGACCTGTTTCTGGTTCCGGTTACCGGTGGCGAAGCGGTGAATATCACTGCCGGCAACAAAGCCTGGGACGGATCGCCGACTTACTCGCCCGACGGAAAATACATTGCTTACCGCAAGCAACTGATTCCCGGATATGAATCCGATTTATTCCGTTTGGCTCTGTACAACCGTCAGACTAAAGAAACAAACATGATTTCCGAGTCGTTCGACAACTGGGTGAATGACTATAAATGGAACGCCGATTCAAAATCGATCTATTTTCAGGGCGAAGTACAAGGACATCAACCCTTGTATAAAATCGACATTGCGTCCAAAAAGATCAGCCCTGTAAGTGGAGAAAAATCAATCTTCAGCTTTGACCTGGACAAAAAAGGATACCTGTACTATTCAGCCAACACGACAGGAAAACCCACAGAGTTGTATCGATTCAAACTTCCTAACAACACGAAAGTATCGCAGCTAACAGTTTATAACGAGGAACTCGAAAAGACGGTGGACATTCGTCCTGCCGACACCATGTGGGTAGCAGGTGCCGATGGTAAAAAGCTGGAAGTTTTTATCGTGAAACCACACAACTTTGATCCGAGTAAAAAGTATCCGTTGATATTGAATGTACATGGCGGGCCACAAAGTCAGTGGATGAATTCATTCCGTGGCGACTGGCAGGTTTATCCGGGTGCAGGTTATGTGCTGGCTTATGCCAACCCACACGGATCGACCGGATACGGACAGGAATATACCCGCGAAATATCGGGCGACTGGGGCGGCAAACCGTTTACCGATTTAATGAAAGTAACCGATGCACTGGCTAACCTGTCGTATGTAGATTCAACCCGCATGGGGGCTATGGGTTGGTCGTACGGTGGATATATGATGAACTGGTTTCAGGCCAAAACCAAACGATTCAAATGTCTGGCATCTATGATGGGGCTTTACGACCTGCGCTCTATGTGGGGAACCACCGAAGAAATCTGGTTCCCGAACTTCGACCTGCAGGGTCAACCCTGGAACTCGAATCTGTACAAGAAGTTTTCGCCATCGGAATACGTGAAGAACTTTGCCACTCCAACGTTGATTATAACCGGACAACTCGACTTCCGGGTTTCGTACACCCAAAGCATCCAGTACTTCAGCACTCTTCAGACACTCAACATACCTTCGCGCCTGATTATTCTGAAGAATGACGGTCACTGGCCAAGCAATGTAAAATCAATGCCTTTGTATTACAATGCCCACCTGGATTGGTTCCATAAATACCTTGGAGGCGAACCAGCACCATACGATGTAGACAAGATGGTAAAAAATCAGGCATTCAACGATAAATAAAGCTGGTTACTAGTTACAAGTAATATAGTTACAAGAGTGTTTTTCTGAATTTTATTCATTGAAAACATAGCATTACATAATATTGCTTAGCTAAAGAGAATGGCTGAAGCCGGAATTTAAAAATCCGGTTTCAGCCATTGTTTATTTAATATGATTATCCGCTTTGTTACCTAAAGAGACTGCCTCAAAAGTCTTTTTAGAACGCAAACAACGCAAAATGCGCAAATTAATGCAATCTTATCAAATTGAAATTCAACAAACAACATTCTACTTTACTAATCTTATTTGCGAAAATTTATGGTGTTTGCGTCATTTGCGTGCTTATGATACAGCCACCTTTTGTGGACTTCAAAAAACAATTCAGCACAATCCCGAAGATCGGGATTGTGGTGTTCTATTTTGATTAGGTAAAATAAAGGATAATACTTATCTCACCCAAAACAAACCGGAAATAACCTCCAAAACTGAAAAATATAGCTACAATTTACAGAATCTTGGGTCAGATTTCGGAAATCGTAGCTAAGATTTCGGAAAAGTAAACTAAGATTTGGGAAAACATAGCTAAGATTAGAAAAAAGTAAGCTAAGATTTGAGAAAACATAGCTAAGATTGGGAAAAAGTAAGCTATGATTTCGCAAAACATAGCTAAGATTGGAAAAAAGTAAGCTAAGATTTGAGAAAACATAGCTAAGATTAGAAAAAAGTAAGCTAAGATTTCGGAAAACATAGCTAAGATTGGGGAAAAGTAAGCTAAGATTTCGCAAAAATGACCCTGAGTTCAGAATTCCTCAGAATGAAAAACAACACATATATACTACTTAATATCAAACCTATCTGCATCTTTCCACACGGCAAACTTTTGTCGTTCGCGTTGTAGCGGTTCTTGCTGCAGGTCGTAAGTATCAATGGCAACTTCATTGTCGGGGAAAGCGAGTAGATCTGCTCCCCGGTAATCGAGCAATACAGAATGCCCGTTATAGACCAGTCCGGCTCCGTCCACTCCTACCCGATTCACACCACACACATAACTTTGGTTTTCCACAGCACGTGCTTTGAGTAATATATCCCAGGAGTCGATGCGCCTTTGAGGAAAATTGGCCACATAAATAAGTAAATCGTACTCGTTATTCACATTCCGCGCCCAAACGGGGAATCGGAGATCATAACAAACCAACACGCAGATATTAAAACCCGCATAACGCACAATCAGGCGTTTGTCACCTCCCGAAAGGTGCTTGTGTTCGCCACCCATGGTAAACAAATGGCGTTTATCGGCCGTTTCCATTTCACCCGACGGAAAAACAAAAAAGGCACGATTGTAATTTTGATCGTTCTCAGTGGCAATAAAACTTCCGGTAATGGCAAACTCGTATTTTACAGCCCACGCTTTGAGGGTTTGTACGGTTTCGCCCTCCATAGTTTCGGCAAGGTGCAGGTCATCCGTACAAAATCCGGTAGTAAACATTTCGGGCAATACCACCAAATCGGTTTTTTCGGCCAGCAAAGCCAACTGCTCATCAACCTTGCGCAGATTAGCAGCTTTATCGGCCCAATGAATGGAATCCTGAATAAGAGTTATTCTCATGATTTCGCTTTAAGTTGGTTACTCACTCAAGTCGTTTTGTTACTGCTTATTTACATGAAGATTAAAACGTTCGGGAAATTTAGCCGTCACATCTTTATAATACTCCTGAATTTTTGCCAGATCGGCCTTTTCATCACCGGTTGGATAAAAAACAGATGTAATGCCCATTTCCTTTTTGGCATAGTCAAAATAAGCCAACTGAATAGCCACATTGGCTTTTATGGCAATATTATAAAAACCCATTTTCCATTTATCTACCAAACTACGCGTACCCTCGGGGGTCACAGCCAGGTGAAATGTTTCGCGTTTATCAAACTCGTCGGCCATTTGCTGAGTCACAGAAGTGCGTTTGTTCCTATCTACCGGAACTCCCCCTAAGGCACCGAAAACAAAATTCAACGGAAAGATAAACCAGGATTTTTTTATCAGAAACGAAGCCTTACGTCCCAAAGACCAATAAAACAACTGTCCCAACGGATAATCCCAGTTGCTGGTATGCGGTGCAACACAAATAACACTTTTCTTAGGTTCATCCACAGTTACCACCAGCTTCCAACCGGCTGCTTTCAATATCCACTTACTTAATTTTTGCATGTATTTTTTAGTTTCGTAGTTACATGTCATAAAACCAGACAAGTAAACAATTATCGATTCCTGCCAAACAGATTTATTTCTATATAGTTCAACAGTTCGGGCGGCAAAGTTACTGCTTTTTACCGAAGTTCGGAATTGTTGAAAACTATTTTAGTTTCAACCAAATCTAATTCGTATTTTTGTATTCCATTAATTACTCCAATTTATAGTTCAGGTACAGCACTTCTGTCGCCTGTTTTCCTGTTGTGATTTAAAACAAACACATGGATTTATCTTTTTTAAACGAACTCAACGAAAGTCAACGCAACGCGGTAAAATATACCGACGGAGCATCACTGGTTATTGCCGGTGCCGGATCGGGAAAAACCCGTGTACTGACTTATAAAATAGCCTATCTGCTAAACAGCGGCATGTCGCCCACCTCCATCTTAGCCCTTACATTTACCAACAAGGCAGCCCGCGAAATGAAAGAGCGTATTGCCGCCATGGTAGGCGAACAAACAGCCCGTTATCTGTGGATGGGGACGTTTCACTCCATATTCTCCCGCATTTTACGCTCCGAAGCCGTACATATAGGTTATACCAAAAACTTTACAATTTACGATTCCGCCGATTCTAAAAGTCTGGTAAAAACCATTGTCAAAGAGCTGAAGCTCGACGACAAGGTTTACAAACATGGAGTTGTACAGTCCCGCATCTCCTTTGCTAAGAATAATCTGATTACTCCCGAAGCCTATGCCGGCAATACCGATCTGATTAAAGCAGATATGGCATCGCGAATTCCCCTGATGACAGACATTTACAAAATCTACTGCAACCGCTGCAAACAAGCAGATGCTATGGATTTTGACGACCTACTGCTCCAAACCAATATTCTTTTCCGCAAGAATCCGGATGTACTGCAAAAATATCAGCAGATATTCCGGTATGTGCTGGTTGACGAGTATCAGGATACCAACTTTGCACAATACCTGATAGTAAAAAAGCTGGCTGAACAACATGAGAAGATTTGCGTAGTGGGCGACGATGCACAAAGTATTTATTCCTTTAGGGGGGCCAACATCGACAATATCCTGCAATTTAAATCCACCTACAAAAACGCTCAGATATTCAAGTTAGAGCAAAACTACCGTTCCACAAAAACGATAGTGAATGCTGCCAACAGCCTTATCGACAAAAATGCCAAACAAATACGGAAAACCGTTTTCTCCGAAAAAGAAACCGGCAAGCCCATCAAAGTACTGAGCGTATTTACCGACTTTGAAGAAGGATTCATCGTGGCAAACAACATTGCCGACCTGCGCTACTCGAACAATTATCACTATCAGGACATCGCCATATTATACCGAACCAACTCGCAATCGCGCGTGATGGAAGAAGCTTTGCGCAAACAAAGCATTCCGTACCGCATTTATGGCGGTCTGTCGTTTTATCAACGAAAAGAAATCAAAGATGTGATTGCCTATTGTCGGCTGGTTTGTAATCCCAATGACGAAGAAGCGCTGAAACGAATTATCAACTACCCGGCCCGGGGCATTGGCGACACAACGGTGAATAAACTGATTGAGTGTGCTCAACTACATGCAGTAAGTGCCTGGGAGGTATTGACTGACATGCTCAAATACAACTTAGCGGTAAATGCCGGAACAGCGAACAAGCTGGCACAGTTCCGAAGCATGATTGATGTTTTTGCAGAACAACTGACCACGCAAAATGCCTATGATCTTGCAAACAGCATTATCAAAACCTCAGGAGTAATCAGCGACACCTACACCGACCGATCACCCGAAAGCATGAGCCGACAGGAAAACGTGCAGGAATTACTGAAAGCCATTCACGAGTTCTGCGAAGCCAGACTGTCGAACGGCGAACCAACCGCTCTCCTACCCGACTTTTTATCGGAAGTTTCATTGCTTACCGATCAGGATACCGACAAAGAGACTGATAAAGACAAAGTAACCCTAATGACCGTGCATGCTGCCAAAGGGCTCGAATTTAAAGCCGTGTTTATAGTCGGCATGGAAGAAGAGCTTTTTCCTTCACCCTTCTGCACGCAGAGCGAACGTGAACTGGAAGAGGAAAGACGATTGTTCTACGTAGCACTTACCCGCGCCGAAGAACTTTGTTTTATCAGTTATGCTAAGTCGCGCTTCAAAAATGGGAAAACAAATTTTTCGAACCCCAGCCGTTTTATCAAAGACATTGATGTACAGTTTTTGGATATGCCGGAAGAACCAAAACCGAAACAAGCACGCATTAGCGACTGGGACGAAGATATGGAAACAGAACGCAACCGTTTTCAGAGTTTATTTTCCAAACCGGTATTCAAAGAACGAACGGAGCGAGTTGAACTTCCTGCATCATCCAAGCGATTGGTCAAAATGAGTTCTGCTACCACCGACAATAACAAAGTTCCGATTCAAAACGGATCCATACCTGCCGGAGCCTTTGTAAAACATGGCGTGTTTGGCATTGGAAAAGTTTTAGAAACAAGCATGGTGAATGGTAACGAAAAAGCCGACATCGATTTTGGAGAAAAAGGGGTCAAATCATTACTCTTGAAATTTGCCAAGTTAGAAGTATTGGAATAGAAAAATGATTATCTTTGTAAAAACAAAACCCCTGCATAAATTTATCTGAAAGAATACCCACTAAAAAATATAAAACAAAAAATAATACAATTATGGCAAAGACAGCAAATGAAGAGTTGAAATTTCCACCTTCTGAAAAACTGAAAGCATTGCAACTGGCAATGGACAAGATTGAAAAAGACCATGGTAAAGGTGCCATCATGCGCATGGGCGACAACAAAGTAGAAGATGTTGCTTTCATCTCTACCGGTTCTATCGGACTGAATGTTGCACTGGGTGTAGGTGGTTATCCACGCGGTCGTGTGATTGAAATCTACGGACCTGAATCGTCGGGTAAAACTACTTTGGCTATCCACGCTATTGCCGAGGCTCAAAAAGCCGGTGGTATTGCAGCCATTATTGATGCCGAACACGCCTTCGACCGTTCGTACGCCGAAAAACTAGGTGTAAATACCGATGAACTACTTATTTCACAACCGGACAATGGTGAACAAGCTTTGGAAATTGCCGATCAACTGATCCGTTCTTCTGCAGTAGATATTGTGGTCATTGACTCTGTAGCCGCTTTAACTCCTAAGGCCGAACTGGAAGGCGACATGGGTGATTCGAAAATGGGATTACAGGCTCGTTTGATGTCGCAGGCTTTGCGTAAGCTTACTGCCAATATCAATAAAACCAATACAACCTGTATTTTCATCAATCAGTTGCGCGAAAAAATCGGTGTTATGTTCGGAAACCCCGAAACAACCACTGGTGGTAACGCATTGAAGTTTTATGCTTCTATCCGTTTGGATATTCGCCGTATCGGTCAGTTGAAAGATGGCGACGAAGCTATTGGTAATCAAACACGCGTGAAAGTAGTAAAAAACAAAGTAGCACCTCCTTTCCGCAAGGCTGAGTTTGACATCATGTTTGGCGAGGGCATTTCTAAAACAGGTGAGATCATCGACTTAGGTGTAGAATATGGCATCATCAAAAAAAGCGGTTCATGGTTCAGCTACGGCGACACCAAACTGGCTCAGGGTCGCGACGCATCAAAAACGGTAATCAAAGACAATCCTGAATTAGCAGCCGAACTGGAAGCTAAAATTGTGGAAGCCATTCGAAATAAATAATCCAACAGGATAAAATTAAAAAAACCGGTTAAGCCCATAGAAAGCTTAACCGGTTTTTTTTCGTACTTCTTTATTTTATAGAAATGCATCCGACTTGCTTATACGCATTTCACAGACCTTACAGTCAAAAGTCAGCTTATACACCTGATCATTATTCCGAAGATAAAGAGGCTCTTTAAAAGTAGCCTTGTAGCCTTCTTTCGGGCACCAACCCATGGCAAATTTAATGCAATGCTTGCAATACATGAGCGGAACGCCTTCCTCGGCTTTAACCTCAAATCCGGGTGTAATTTCAGTTACACCATGTTCGCGGTAAAACTCTTCCGAAAGTTTATTCGTTACGTTTCCAAGGTAAGTCAACTGATCGACAGGGAAAGTAGCAGCAACAGCTTCGCGCTTTGGCTCCCGCACATAAGCAGCAGTTCTGGCTTCATCCAGCTTTTCCAAAGCCTGTCTGCGCCATTCGCCCAACTGCGAAGCAGGGAAAAACCAGGGCGAACTGATATTAATCTGTATATCGGTGGCTTCGTAAATGGTATTCCCCATTTTCGACAACTGATTCTTTATATTATCATTTACAGCGTCAGGCTTTTGAGCCGCCTGCTTATCACAAGCCATATCAAGCCTTGTTGAGATACCTCGTTCATCTGTCAATTGAATAGAAAAACCCGTTGCCGTTTCTTCGAAAAGGATCTGCACTCCCACCTTTCGTTCAGCCGTTTTTCCTTTTAATACCTTTTCGAAAAGCTGATCCTGATTTCGATACAAAAATACACCTACATCCATACGGGGCATGTCTGCAGGAAAAACCTGAACTCTGTTTTTTCCTTTTTCTCCTGCTCCGTTGGAAAAGGATGAAGCAAGCTGCTGATCCACTCTGTTAACCCGAAAACCTGTCAGATCCCCCTGTTTATTGATAAAACAAAGTCCATCACCGTTATTCAATAGCGCCCCATTATGCACTTCAAAGAAATTCCGACCAATATAGGTCACCTTTCCAATTGGTTCTCCAAGCGACTTTGGTGTATTGAGTTGCGCAATGTCTGGTTTTCGCCCGTGAAGAAAATAATCGGTGGCTCCGCGACGAAAGCTTTTCTCCGGATTAGGTTCAAAAAAGAAAGTGGTTTTTCCTGCCGAAGCCCGTTGATACTTATTACTACCTTCCAACACAGCATCAAGTTTCTTTCTATAGTAAGCTGTAACATTCTTCACGTAATCAGCATCCTTCAGTCGACCCTCTATTTTAAATGAAGTGACCCCTGCACGTATCATTTCTTCCAACGAATCAGACTGATCAAGATCTTTCAACGAAAGCAGATGTTTATTCTTCACCAACATCGTATCGTCGGCATCCAGCAAGTGATAAGGTAACCGGCAATACTGCGCACACTGTCCACGATTAGCACTCCGACCGCAATTAGCCTGACTCATATAACACTGTCCACTGTAGCTCACACACAAAGCACCATGCACAAAAGCTTCTAACTCCACATCGGTTTGAGCCGAGATTTCGGTTATTCGTGCCAACGATAATTCACGGGCCAATACTACCCGCGAGAAGCCGACATCCTGTAGAAACCGGACTTTCTCCACCGTACGATTATCGGTTTGTGTACTGGCATGAAGAGCAATAGGTGGTAGATTAAGTTTCAGAATACCCATATCCTGAACAATCAACGCATCGGCTCCCGTATTATAGATATCCCAAATAAGCTTTTCAACCTCGGGGAGTTGCTCATCAGTCAGAATGGTGTTTACCGTCACAAAAATCTTTGCTGCATACCGGTGTGCATATTGAATCAGCGCGCTTATATCTCCAGGCGAATTGCCGGCAGAAGCACGCGCCCCGAATTGAGATGCACCAATATAAACCGCATCAGCACCATGATTAATAGCTGCCAGACCACATTCAAGATTTTTGGCAGGAGAAAGAAGTTCTATACCCCTAACCCCTAAAGGGGAACAAGAGCTGGTTTCGTCTAGTAAATTTGAATCCATTTTGTTAAGTGTTTTTATAGCAACACATGCTTAATTCCCCTTTTGGGGCTAGGGGTAAATTTAATGTATTTTCGTCAAGTCGTATGGAGTTTCCTGATAAACGAAGTAGTTGAGCCAGTTGGTAAAAAGCAGGTTGGCGTGGCTGCGCCAACGAACCAGGGGTTCATTATCTGGATTGTCATTTAGATAATAGTTTTTCGGCATATTGATTGGAAGTCCTTTTGCCAAATCGCGCTTATATTCCGTATCAAGAGTTTCCGGAGCATACTCCGAATGCCCGGTCACAAATAACTCACGACCGTTGCGTGCCATCACCATGTACACACCCGATTCTGGCGATTCGGAAAGTAAAGTCAGTTCCGGCACACGACGAATATCTTCGGCACGCACTTCGGTGTGACGACTATGAGGGACATAAAATACATCATCGAAGCCACGGAAAATAGGATTATGTTGTTCAAACATTACATGTTCAAACACACCAAACATTTTAGCATCCAGCGGGTATTTAGGCACACCATAATAATGGTACAAGCCAGCCTGAGCTGCCCAGCAAATAAAGAGAGTAGACGTCACGTGGGTTTTAGCCCAATCAAAAATCTTCGTCACCTCAGACCAGTAATTCACTTCTTCAAATTCAAGATGCTCCACCGGAGCTCCGGTAATAATCATACCATCATAATTGCTGCTCTTACTTATCTCATCAAATGTTTTATAAAAAGCAATCATGTGCTCAATGGGCGTATTTTTCGATGTATGACTTTCCAGTTGTAAAAAGTCTATTTCAATTTGCAACGGAGAGTTCGACAACAAGCGAATCAAATCGGTTTCTGTTGTAATTTTCACAGGCATCAGATTCAAAATTACAATCTTAAGCGGACGTATTTCCTGACTGGAAGCACGTTCTGAATCCATCACAAAGATATTCTCCTCTCGAAGAACCTCAACCGCTGGTAATGTTATGGGAATATTTAATGGCATGTTCTTGTTATTTAGAAAGTTCGTAAAACTGAATTACCTCAGCTCAAAATTCATTGAAAGCGACTTAGAAGTATTTTCTATATATTTTCCAGTATGCTGCGCTGCCAACAAAGTCTGTCAGAAAATCGTTTAACTCGTTCAGCAGCTTCACTGATTTTACTGGAACAGCCCAGGCCTGATGTTGTTCAAAACCGATTGCAATTGACATATCGAGATTTGGATACCTTAACTTCAATTTCTGAGCAAATTGCTCATCACAAATAGTATATTTTATTTTACCCAACGCCACCAGATGTACCATTCGCTCAGGGCTCACATCTTTCATTTCCAAAACATTGATTGGAGTAGCAATTTCATCAGAGAGATGTTTTATTCGCATCCCGAACGGAGAATTTTCCGGAATATAGATTGTTTCATTTGCCAGATCAGATAGTTTTTTAATTTTGAGTTGATTAGTCGAATCGGCATTTATTTGCTGTACAAGAACTTGTCTCGAAGTAAAAAACGGCATTGTAAACAAGGCATCACTTTTCCACTCGGTGGTAACCGGAATAAAACTGGCAACAATATCATAATCACCATTTATCAAACCATCCATACATGCTTTTGTGTCATGCTTTTCCGATATGACCAGCTCAAGTCCCATAGTATCGGCAAACGCCTTTACAATCTCATATTGAAGTCCAAATACACTATCTCCTTTAATTGAAAACCCAATGCTACTACTATCAGTAACCACCGTGAGCCTGCCTGACTCCAAAATTTTAGGCAAATCACGGGCTTTTGTCTTCCCTTGATGAACAAACACAATGACTCCAAATAAAATAACCAGCATAGCCAGTCCTATTCCTATTTGTACTTTTTTCATCATGTATAAAATAATTTCAGATAAGTTGTTTAGCTATATCCGGACAGCCTTAATCATAGAAATTCCATGAAACACCCATTTTCAGAATTGCCGGATCAATCGGATAATTTGGCATCGAAAAATAAGCATCAGTTACAAACTTCTGATTAATATGATAGTATTCCAGAAAGAAACGAGTTCGTTTCAGATGGAAATTCACATACGCATTTACCACCGGATAATTTCCTATTTTAGTAATTGATTGATTATAGAATTGCCCTATTGCAGGCATATACGATGGTGCATAGTAGGATGTGTGATAACGAACACTGGTGCCGATTTGCATACTCAGCACCTTAAACCACACATCATGATAATATAAATTATGGTAAAGGGCTAAATCGGGTAAAGGCAATATTCCAGGTTCCGAACTTAACTGATAAACTATATTATTTTCCAGTGTGAATTTTCCTGCATGAAAATCCTTTTTCAAATTAGCAGACAGTACCTGTATATTACCGGTAAACTGAGTTGGCAAAGCATCTGAATTAAAATAAATATATTTCGTAATATTCTCTACCGAAACATTCAAAGAAAACGAACGAGTAGGAATCGAAAAAGTTCCTCCCGCATGTGTTCTGTAAATATTATCAAAATTATTACTCCAACGAAAATGATTCGACTCATAATGATCCATAAAATAAGACGGTTTATCACTCCTTGCAAAACCATTAGCCGCCAATACCACACTGTCGTTCCACAACCGAAAAAAGCCTCCTATATTACCTGATAAATTAAAATCACCTGCTTTGTAGCCAAGAAAGCTCATTTCACCAAGAATATTATATTTAAAAAGCCGCCCTTGCTGTTTAGAAAGAACACCACCAATTTTAGTTGATGATTTAGCCATATGACTTACATACAATAATGAATCAGTATTATATGTATAGTTTTGAACTTCATTCTCAATAAATGCCGTTAAACCAAATTTCATCCACTTATTAAACTCTTCGGCCATACTCACCGAAAAAGTATTTGTCAGAGTTTTCAGTGCAGAAGTATCGTTGGTACTTGTATACGATGCCGGAAGATACGTATTCTTATAAAAAGAAGTTCCTACAACAGCACTTTCATAGTAACGCTTTCTCTGATCCTCGTACTTCAATGTATGAGCAAAACGTGTGACCGGAACATAATCCATTCGTACAGAATCTTCATTGATGCGAACAGCCCTTTCAATTCCGATACTATAACTATGATTAAAGAAAAACTGAGTTTCTTTATAATTCGAATACCCGGTTATTTTTGTTGGTATATCACTAGCTGCAACACCTTTAGGCGAAGTGATCGAACTATCACTAGCAATACCTCCATTTTCGTAATTGCTCAGGTTATTTGTTGCCAGCACTCCGATTGCCGTATAATGTTTACCCTGATAACTTCCGAACAATGATCCGGAGAATCGTTTAACTGACTGATCATTATATTCACCAATAGCATATATATAATCAAGTGTCGTACCAAAGTTTAATTTTTTATTCGCATTGGCAGTAAATAAAAATTTGAGGTGATCCTCAGCTCGGTAAGTTGTACCTCCTGTATTATAATCCAAATTACTATAGGGAGTTTTCGTATTATAGAACGTTGCATGCTGAACATTCATCAAATAAGGATAATAGGAATTAGCAAAAATAAAATCAGTATTCTCCGGACGGTCAAAATATAATTTGGATTGAATTGGTGAACCCATATTACCATTATACGAATTGGCAATACTAAACCGGTCTATTGGATTGGATATTTGATAATTTAAATGCACTGTGTCTACAGGAACCGAATCAACCGTTGCAAAGCGATCGGTAATGCGCCATGTTTTCACAAATCTGTAATTCGGAGCTACTTGCCCAAAAACAAAAGCTATTATAAATAAAAACCCTACAAATAAAGTTATCTTTTTCACCGAAAAAACATTAATTTTAAACTCAGAACCTGTTTTTCGCCCCTCATTATAAGGCAGTTTTGGCGTGAGTGCAAAGATACAAAAATTTATTGGCGAAGCCGAATGCCTATAAGTTATAAAATCAAAAACAGAAATGGAGGTTCAAACGGGCTCTCAACCAACCAGCCAACCAACCAACCATCAATAGGTATCTGACAATACATCAATAACCGAGGTTATAAGGAAGACCTTATGACTTTAATCTTCCATAATCAACTAATAAAAAACAAATTACATAGAAAGCAATTGCACATAAAAACGAGAATCAAAATAAATCCATTAAATTAACAATAAAATTGTCTAATTTATTTGATTATAAGAAATAAAAACTCTAAACTTGCACCACAATCTAAATGACACTAACGAGTTCTATTGATTATCTTTTAAATCAACAAATCAGACAGTCCATAGTTAATATAAGAAAACACACTTTCTATTTGATAATCAAAAGTTGATATCGTAACAGAAAAATTGATTATTTACAAGATATAACAAATATATTTTCCTATCCATTTTAAAACTATTTAATATGATTATTGAAAAGTTGATGCAATCGCTTGAGGCAAAACACCCGGGCGAAAACGAGTATTTACAGGCAGTACGTGAAGTATTGAGTACTATTGAAGATGTATACAACGAACATCCTGAATTTGAGAAAGCAAAGATTGCTGAACGCCTGATTGAACCCGATCGAATTTTTACGTTTAAAATACCCTGGGTAGACGATCGTGGTGATGTTCAGGTAAATCTGGGTTACCGGATACAATTTAACAACGCCATAGGACCTTACAAAGGTGGTTTAAGATTTCACCCGTCGGTGAATCCTTCCATCCTCAAATTTTTGGGCTTCGAACAAATATTCAAAAATGCACTAACCACCCTACCTATGGGAGGTGCAAAAGGTGGATCGGATTTTAATCCGAAAGGAAAATCAGATGCGGAAGTTATGCGTTTCTGTCAGGCTTTCATGGTAGAGCTTTGGCGTTATATTGGTCCAGAAACAGATGTTCCTGCAGGTGACATAGGTGTTGGAGGCCGCGAAATAGGCTATTTGTACGGCATGTATCGCAAGCTTGCTCATGAAAACACCGGAGTATTAACCGGAAAAAATCTTGAGTTCGGAGGTTCGCTTATTCGTCCGGAAGCAACAGGATTTGGGGGATTATACTTTGTAAAACAAATGCTCGAAACTGCAGGGCTTAGCCTGAATGGTAAAACCATTGCCATTTCCGGTTTTGGAAACGTAGCGTGGGGTGCAGTAACAAAAGCAACCGAATTAGGAGCTAAAGTAGTTTCGATCTCCGGACCAGACGGATACATTTATGACGAAAAAGGTATTTCCGGCGAAAGAATTGACTACCTACTCGATCTGCGCGCTACTTGCAATGACATTGTTTCTCCTTACGCCGAAAAATTCGGAGCTACATTTGTACCGAATCGTCGTCCATGGGAACTGAAGGTTGACATAGCATTACCTTGTGCAACACAAAACGAATTAAACGAAGCAGACGCGAAACAACTGATTGAAAATGGTGTGATTTGTGTTGGAGAAATTTCGAACATGGGATGTACACCAGAAGCTATTGAATTGTTCTTAAGTCATAAGATCATGTACGGTCCGGGCAAAGCAGTGAATGCAGGTGGAGTGGCTACATCGGGATTAGAGATGACTCAAAATGCCATGCACTTATCCTGGACAGCAAATGAAGTTGACGCAAAACTTCATCAGATCATGAGTGATATTCATGATCAATGTGTAAAGAATGGCCGCGAAGTCGATGGCTACATCAACTACATGAAAGGGGCTAATGTTGCAGGATTCCTGAAAGTGGCAAAAGCCATGTTGGCTCAGGGAGTACTCTAAAACGACATAAACACGGACTATTAAAAAACATATTTTCCAAACAGAAGAGAAAACTCAGCTTGAAACAGCTTTGAGTTTTCTCTTTTGTTTTAGACTTGCAACCCCTTAGTAAAAATAGTATCTTTGCAACAGAAACCATCTCTAAATTCATTATCAATATCATTATGCTCAACTTACTTAATCAGCATCGTACCATTCGTAAATATACCGACCAAGCTGTCGATACACAAATACTAACTCAGCTACTCGAAGCAGCCTGTCGCACCTCCAACACCGGCAATATGCAAGCTTATAGCATAGTAGTTACTACCGACAAAGGAATCAAAGAACAACTTGCACCGGCTCATTTCAACCAACCGATGATCACACAAGCTCCCGTTGTTCTTACATTTTGTGCCGATTACAATCGCTTTTCCAAATGGTGTGAGCAACGCCAGGCCGATCCGGGTTACGACAATTTTCAATCGTTTATGGCTACAGCTATTGACACACTTTTAGCAACTCAGACATTCTGCATCGCTGCCGAAAGTGTAGGACTCGGAATCTGTTATTTGGGAACCACAACCTATAATGCTCGTGAAATTATCAATACTTTAAAGCTTCCCCGGTTAGTGGTGCCGATCACTACCATCACACTAGGCTATCCTGCCGAAACGCCTGAACAAACTGATCGTTTACCATTAGAAGCTGTTGTTCATTACGAAACTTACCACGACTTCGCCCCCACCGACATTGATGAGCTTTATGCCGAAAAGGAAAACAGTGAATTCTACAAACAATTTGTAGCCGAAAACAATAAAGAAACCTTGGCTCAGGTATTTACCGATATTCGCTACTCGCGCAAAAATAATGAATTCTTTTCAGATAAATTTCTCGAAGTGTTGAAAGAACAGGGATTTTTATCAGCGAGCAATCAGTAATGATCAGTCAGCAAAACATCTTGATTAATCTTAAGATTTAAAATGCCATTTATTCTAAAAAAAAGCGACTGATCGTTTACACAACCAATCGCTTTAATATTACTCAGAAAGCTTATTCAACATCTACCGCCTCCAACTCAATCATCAATGAGTCTTTGGGAATACGAACTCCTACTTCCACATTTATTTTCTTAATTCGAGCCGTAAACGGCATCTCTATTCGATTTTGCATTTTCATGGCTTCCAAAATCAAAAGAGGCTCACCTTCTTTTACGATATCACCTTCTTTTATAAAAATTTCAAGAATAGTACCTGGGATGATAGATTGAATATCATACGGGCTCGGATTTATCCATTGTTTTCTATTCTTATATTTTGTAGTCAGAAGCGTTTTGTATTTTCGTGCCGTTACGGCAAAATCTACATATTCCGGTTTTTCTGTTTCCATATTATTTTAGTTACGAGTTACGAGTTACAAATTATTAAGCAGCGACTCAATATTGAGGTCCCATTTTCTGCTTCATTTCTCATTTCTAAATTAAAATGGAGGAATTCCGTGTTTTTTAGCAGGGCGAAAATCATCTTTATTTTTCGACACTTCTAATGCATGCAATAACATATCGCGAGTTTCAAGCGGCTCTATAACAGCATCAATATATCCTTTTGAAGCTGCAACATACGGATTGGCAAATTTCTCGATATATTCCTGCACTTTTTGTTGACGCATAGCATCTTCATCTTCAGCTTCCATAATTTCCTTACGGAAAATAATGTTAGCAGCACCTTCGGGTCCCATTACAGCAATTTCAGCACTTGGCCAAGCCAACATAAAATCAGCACCTAAGTGGCGTGAATTCATAGCAATATAACCTCCACCGTAAGCCTTACGAAGAATAACCGTAATTTTTGGAACTGTAGCTTCCGAATAAGCATAAAGCATTTTTGCACCATGACGAATCACACCGGCATGTTCCTGATCAACACCAGGCAAATAACCCGGCATATCTTCCAATGTTACAATCGGAATATTAAATGCGTCGCAATAACGGATAAAACGGGCAGCTTTATCAGAAGCATCGCAATCAAGTACACCAGCGAGATAAAGTGGTTGGTTAGCCACAAATCCAATAGTTTCACCATTCAAACGACCAAAGCCGATCACAATATTAGCAGCCCAAAGCTCATGAACCTCTAAAAACTTAGAATCATCAGTAAGCGCATGAATCACTTCACGTACATCATAAGGTTGTTTTGGATCGGCAGGAATTATGTTTTCAATATTTTTCTTAAAGCTTGGTTCTTTCGGTTCAACACTTGCAGCCTTTTCCTGATTGCTATGAGGAATCAATGAAACAAGCTCTTTAATTTGCTCTATACATTCCATTTCGCTCAAAGCATAAAAATGAGCATTTCCTGTAATTTCAGCATGAACACGTGCTCCACCTAAATCTTCCTGAGAAATTTTTTCACCTAAAACAGTTTCGATAACATTCGGACCTGTGATAAACATTTTAGAAATATTTTCTACCACAAACACAAAGTCGGTAAGAGCTGGAGAATAAACCGCACCACCGGCACATGGACCTAAGATAACAGAAATCTGAGGAATAACACCCGAAGCCATAGTATTGCGATAGAAGATCTCTCCATAACCTGCCAATGCTCCGATACCTTCCTGAATACGGGCACCTCCCGAATCGTTTATTCCAATACATGGCACTTTCATTTTAAGTGCATGATCCATAATCTTAGTGATTTTACGCGCATGTTTGAGTCCTAGCGAACCACCCATTACGGTAAAGTCTTGTGCATAAATACAAATAGGAGTACCGTTCATTGTTCCTGTACCAGTAATTACACCATCACCAGCCAACACTTTGTCATCCATTCCAAAGTTACGCTCTTCGTGTTCCACAAAAAGATCATACTCATGAAATGAATTGGCATCCAACAAAGCAAGAATACGATCACGAGCAGTCATCTTGCCCATGGCTACTTGTTTCTCAATGGCTTTGTCACCTCCACCTTTTTCTACAATAGCCTTTTTCTGCCGTAATGCCAGAATGTTTTTCTTTAAAGTCATAAAACTTTCATTTAATTAAACATAAAGTTACGAGTTGCTAAAATTACAACCCCAATATCGCTTGCAAAAGTAACACTTTTATCGCTAAAGTGTGCAATTTAACTCATTTAGTTACACTTAATAAAACAAAACTATTTATTATTCAGATGTTTGAAAATATTATTACGGCTGCATTTAAATCCAGAGGAGTAGTTATCCAAATCAATATTTTCAAGGGTCGCTATCAATTCCTGTTTAAAATCCGGCTCCTTTTGACAAATTCGGAAGAGCATTTTCATGGAAAGAGCTTGAACGGAAACGGCTGATTTCATTGAGACCATCTGCTCGAAACAAGCATTAATAAATTCTACAGAAACTGAATCAGGCAATGACTGATTTAAAAGAATGGATAAGCACCCACGTTGCAAACCACTATGAGAAGTTGAGATTGCCAATGAGGCCAGTTCATGAAATTGATTATCAGTAAACCATTCCGGTTTAGTTTCACTGATTTTCTGACAAGCCCAGGCAGCCCGCCATGCCACTTTCTCCTCAGGAACAAAAATCAGATGATAAATTTGATCAAAGTCATGGGGTTTAGAAAAAATCTGTTGAGTCAGATAATCTACAAAATGCTTGGAAAGCGGACCCGAAAGATACTCTTTGTAATCCATAAATTATTAAATCAGCAATTAACGTTCACCTATCAGCAAATTTACTATTAAAACATCATCTGAATATGATATCCACAATCACCTCTGCTCCGACTTGCTTATTGAGTGATTTTTTTATTTCTTCGCGAGAAAGAAATAAGTCATGACGTAAAACAGATGAAGTAAGACTCACATAAAGAACTCTGTTTTTTATCTTTAGTTCGGATGTATATTGTACAATATTATTTCCAAGAACCAACGGCCAGGCATCTATCAACCGTTTTTCATTTAACGGTTGATCTAAATGTTGCTCCCGCAATACCTGACGAATAACGTCACTCAGCAGCTCTGTATTTTTTTTGCGCATAATTTAGAGTTATGTAAATGTATAAAGGATCAGAACAAAAATATATTTATCCTTAAAAGACAAAATAGCCTATCTCAATTTTAATAGTTGTCCTGATTTAGCTCCTTCAGCAAAAGCCATATTATTCAATTTATACAGGCTTATAATCTTAATTCCATAATCTTGCGAAATACTATGCATAGACTCACCGGGTTGTACTATATGAGTGAGATTTTCTTTGGGTGCCTTATCTCGTTTTAAATCAATAAAAACACGCGTTCCCGGATTTAGATCAGTGAAAGAATTTATTTCGTTATACCCTCTAAGGCGCTCTTCAGTCATATTAAATTCAGCAGCAATGGCTGCATACGTATCTCCGGGCAATGAGCTTACAAACTTCACTTTATTCACTTTCACAACCTGATGAGTCACCACTGCAGAAATGGTCCCCATGGAAACATGATTCTCATTTTTAGTCAATTTATTCTTTGAATTCTCATTGGTAGCAATAAAGTTATTTGAAGAATTCTCACCTAAATCGTATTGATGCAAATTATAATTTTCAATTATAGAAATAAGTTTATATGCATAAGCAGGATCAGTTGCATAACCAGCTTTTTTAAGCCCGTAAGCCCAACCTTCATAATCAGTCGGATTTAGTTTAAATAAAAATGCATACCGACTTCTGTTTTTCAAAAAAGCTGCATGATCTTCATAAGAATCAAGCACCTGACTGTATTTTCGGAAGCATTCATTTTTAGTTTCATCGTCATGATAATACTTTTCTCCATTCCAGTCATTACACTTTATCCCAAAATGATTATTCGATTCTCTGGCAAAAGAACTTTGACCGGCACCTGATTCTAGCAAACCCTGAGCTAAAATAATGCTTGCCGGAATTCCATGCTCTTTTTGTTGTCTCTCAGCCACTTGGTAGTACTGATCAATATACGAAATATAAGCTCGATTCCGTGTTTGAGTAAAGGACAAGACACTTACAAACAGCAACATATATAAAATTCTGGATCTGAGACTAATTATCATTCTTCAACTATGTATTGTATTATTTTGCTACAAAATTAAAACTATTTAATCAAAACGACGAGTATCATTGTATTATTTTATATTTTTGTGCCAATTTGATCAAAACAGCGAGCTTACATAATGTGTTTGTTGTTTATTTATCAATCAAATAATCCGCAATTAACCCAGCGAACAGAAACCGAATTAATTCAATAACCAAGCAAAACAAATATACTTTACAACTAAACATATGATAAAAAAAACTATAGAAACCGAGGTTTCAATTTATAATTTTGAAGAATTAGATGAGTCTCAAAAAAGACTTATAAACAAAGCAAAAGAACAAGTAAATAAAGCATATGCACCCTATTCTGAATTTCACGTAGGAGCTGCTATAGAACTTGAAAACGGAGAGATATTTGCAGCCAGTAATCAAGAAAATTCTGCTTATCCATCAGGATTGTGCGCCGAACGCGTGGCTATGTTTTTTGCAAATGCTCAATATCCGGAAATTCCGGTACGAACATTGGCAATTGCTGCCTTTACAAATGGTAATTTTTTAGCCGAACCGATCACTCCCTGTGGCTCATGCCGCCAGGTTTTACTCGAAACAGAAATGCGTTTTGAAAAAAATATCGAAATTCTTTTATACGGAACTAACCATGTTTATAAAATAGACAATGTGAAACAACTATTACCGCTGTGCTTTGAAAAAAGCAGCCTTAATGCCTAAGTTTACTAGCAAATCATTCATTTCAACTGTAAAAACGGGTGTTTTTTCAAAAAAAATAGCTATATTGCGAACGCAAATAAAGCAGGAATGAATTAGTTCTTTCTTTTCAATTTGGAAATCAGTAAATTAATGAAAAAAACAGAAATTAAAATTGAATATCAACTTAAAGCTGCATCAGTAAATATTCTTTGGAACTCAATAAGTACGGCACTTGGACTCACAGAATGGTTTGCTGATGGTGTAACTGTAAATAACAACGAATATACTTTTAGTTGGGAGAAAAACGAACAAGTAGCCTTTTTGATTCAAACAAAACCGAATACCAGCATTCGCTTTCAATGGGAAGAGGATTTAGATACCGAGTATTATTTTGAACTAAAGATTGATGTTTTAGAAGTTACCGGAGGATTAGCGCTCATAATTACTGACTTTGCAGAAAAAGGAGATGATGAGGATTTAATTTTGCTTTGGAACAAGCAAATTGAAGTATTACGAAGAAAAACAGGAATATAGATAATAAACACACATCAATATCAGAAATATAAAACCATTTAGCATCAAGACTAAATGGTTTTTTTATATTCAAACTCTCCCAGATTTTACATTAAACTAATTTCATAAACCAAATACTTGATTATTGAACTTTTTCCTGTAATTTTGTTGCTCTAAAAAATCAAGCATGTTTCATTTAAGAAAAATAGACACCTACATATTTAAACGTTTTATTACGCTATTTTTGATGACTTTTCTCATCTGCATTTTCATCCTGTTAATGCAGTTTTTATGGAAACATGTTACCGAATTAGTTGGAAAAGGAATTGGTTGGTCGGTTTTGGCTGAGTTTTTTATTTATGCTATATTCTCTATAGTGCCTATGGCCTTGCCACTTGCAGTCTTACTCGCTTCGTTAATGACTTTCGGAAATTTAGGTGAGAATTTTGAGTTGACAGCGATGAAAGCTGCCGGAATATCTCTTTTACGTATAATGCGCCCATTAATTATTTTTATATCATTCGTTTGTGTAGGTGCTTTTTATTTTTCCAACTATGTATTGCCTATTTCTCAAACTAAACTGTGGACACTAATTTTTTCACTCAAACAAAAATCACCCGAATTCGATATTCCGATAGGTGAATTTTATTCTGGAATAAACGGAGTAAATCTCTATGTAAGAGGAAAAGAAAACCATTTGTTGAAGGATTTAATGATCTACGATTTTTCCGGAGGATTTGAAAATGCAAGTGTAACGGTTGCCGACTCAGGAAGAGTACAATTTACCAAAGACAATAAGTACCTTTTACTTTCGCTTTATGACGGAGAAAGTTTCGAAAATTTAAAAAATCAGGGACTAAACAACTCGTCATCAAGTATTCCTTATCGAAGAGAGACGTTTAAAAAGAAAGAGATACTGATGGACTTTGATTCTCAATTTACAAGATTTGATGAATCTGTACTTAAAGACCAGCATGTTAGTAAAAACTTTAAGCAACTAACTCAGTCAATTGATTCTGTTAGCAAAATGGAAGATTTGAAAGGTGCCGAGCAAGGCAGAGCTCTTGTCAAGCAGCATTTTTTAGGCAGGGAAGCTCTAAATGGACCTATCTTAAATGACAGTCTAAAAAAAAACAAAAAACAGTTTAATGCTGACTCTTTATTTCTGTCTTTACCGCAAGATGCAATGCTTAGAGTGAGTAATATAGCTTTAGACAGAGCAAAATCAATGAAAGATGTTATTGAAGTCAATAAAATGATGCTAGTTGAGCAGACTACCTACGTAACCCGTCATGAAATTGAGCGCCACAGAAAGTTCACGCTTTCGTTTGCCTGTCTTATATTTTTCTTTATTGGTGCACCTTTGGGAGCTATTATCCGTAAAGGAGGATTAGGTATGCCTGTTGTTATTTCGGTAGTTATGTTCATCATTTATTATATTATCGACAATACGGGTTATAAAATGGTAAAAGAGGGGTTATGGTTATCGTACCAAGGCATGTGGCTTAGCTCATTCGTATTGCTCCCGATCGGAATCTTTCTGACATACAAAGCGGTGATTGACGCAACAATAGTCAACAAAGATCGGTATATCAAAATATGGAGCAAACTAAAAACAATATTTATTTCCATAACAAATAATAAAACTAATTGATTGAAAATGAAATCAACACTAAATACTATCGACGAAGCTCTTATTGACATTAGAGACGGAAAATTTGTAATTGTAGTAGATGACGAAGATCGCGAAAATGAAGGCGATTTTATTTGTGCTGCAGAAAAAGTAACAGCCGACATGGTTAACTTCATGGTGACACATGGACGTGGAGTGGTTTGTGCACCTCTTTCCGAAGAACGCTGCGATGAACTGGAACTTGACATGCAAGTCGACAAAAACACATCCATGCATTCAACTCCTTTCACTGTAAGTGTAGACTTATTGGAAGGTTGCACAACGGGAGTTTCGGCTGCAGATCGTGCAGCTACATTGCGTGCTTTGGCCAATCCACTTTCACAACCCGACACATTCGGACGTCCCGGACATATCTTTCCACTTCGGGCTAAAAATAAAGGAGTTTTACGTCGTGCAGGGCATACCGAAGCGGCAGTAGATTTAGCACGACTAGCAGGTTTATATCCCGCAGGTACATTAATCGAAATAATGAATGAAGATGGCACCATGGCGCGCATGCCACAATTGATGGAAATAGCCGATAAATTCGATCTGAAAATAATTACCATCAAAGACTTGATTGCCTACCGACTAAAAACAGAATCATTGGTAGAGATGGGAGAAAAGGTAAACATGCCGACTAAATACGGAGATTTCAAGTTAATCCCTTTCCGCCAACTCTCAAACGGTATGGAACACGTGGCACTTATAAAAGGAGAATGGCAAAAGGACGAACCTATTCTTGTACGGGTTCACTCTTCTTGCATTACCGGTGATATTTTCGGTTCATTACGATGCGAATGTGGTGACCAGCTTCATAAAGCCATGCAACTAATAGAAAAAGAAGGAAAAGGCGTTATTGTTTATATGAATCAGGAAGGTCGTGGAATCGGATTGATGAATAAAATGAGAGCTTACAAGCTGCAGGAAGAAGGTATGGATACTGTTGATGCTAATCTTCATCTGGGATTTAATGCCGATGAGCGCGATTATGGCGTTGGAGCACAAATATTGCGTGAGATTGGCGTTACAAAATTCCGCTTGATGTCAAACAATCCGGTAAAACGAATTGGTCTGGAAGCTTACGGTTTATCTATTGTTGAAAATGTGCCTCTTGAAATTGAGCCGAATAAATACAATGCATTTTATATGCAGACCAAGAAAACCCGCATGGGGCATAATCTCAAATACGTAAAAGGACAAGAAGAGTAACTTTTAGCTTGAGCGTACTTAAGTAAGTAATAATGTTTAACGATTTGTTTTCTGAAAATAAAATACAGATGAATAGTATTGTAACTATTTACTTGTAACTACTTAGTCATTGAATAATTCATTAAAATCAATATCTTTTTATATGAAAACTGCATTAATCACTGGAGCAACATCGGGTTTCGGCCGTTCCATAGCATTGCGTTTAGCCGGATTAGGATATAATCTTATCATCACCGGTCGGCGGGCTGAACGTTTAGAAGCACTTACAAAAGAATTGCTGGCTAACGCTTCTATTAAAGTGTTGCCACTTTGTTTTGACGTCCGCAGTAACGATGCCTGCACAGAAGCTATTCAATCATTACCTGTTGATTTTAAACAAATAGATTTATTAATCAACAATGCCGGCCTTGCTGCCGGAGCTTCACCGTTTCAGGATAGTGATTTGGCTGATTTTGATCAAATGATTGACACCAATGTAAAAGGATTACTTTATATAACAAAGCTGATAGTGCCGAGAATGATACAGCAAAAGTCAGGACATATTATCAACCTTTCATCTATTGCCGGTATAGAAGTATACCCTAGCGGTAGCGTTTACTGCGCAACTAAACATGCCGTGAACGCCATTACTAAAGGGTTACGAATTGATTTGATAAAACATGGTATAAAAGTAAGCTCCGTATCGCCGGGAATGGCCGAGACTGAATTTTCCATTATCCGTTACCACGGTGATGAGGAAAAAGCAAAGGCAGTATATGCAGGACTTATACCGTTGAGTGCTGAAGATATTGCAGATACGGTAGAATTTATCGTTACACGACCTGCTCACGTAAGTATTAACGATATCCAAATTAATCCATCGCAACAAGCAAATACGTATATTGCACACCGAAATACAATCTAAAACAGATTAAATTTGCAGTAAAGCCACTTAATAGCAAGATTTTTTGAAGAGTAATAACATTATTTAAAAAAATAGCCCTATTTTTGTCTTTGAATTTTTTTTGCAGTTGTACTATTAGATTTCTTGTAATAATACAATACAAAAGTCACTAAAACAAATATTGAAAAATGAACCCACTTGATTTAGACAAGGATCCCGAAATTGTTCCAAGCGAAAATACTGAACTTACAAAAGAAGCAGAGATAATCGAAACTACGGAAGTAACAGAAGTACCGGAGACTGTTGCAGCTGTTTCGGAAACAGTTGAATTAATAGCATCAAATGAAATAGCCGAAACTAGCCTGGAAACAGCCGCTGTAGAAGTGAAACCTGCTAAACACGATTACAGCGCAGACACAAATGCAGAACTGGTTGACACACTCAAAGTGCTTATCGGTCAAGAAGTGGATCGTGTTAAGGATGACGTGGAAATCATCAAACAATTATTTTACAAGAGAATCAAAATAGAAGTAGAGGAACTGAAAAAAGCCTTTATGGAAGACGGTGGTGAAGAACTTGACTTTCTGGCTCCAAAGGATGAATTAGAAGAAAGATTCAAATCATTATTAAACGAATTTCGCATCAAGAAAGCATCTCTGATGGCTCAGATTGAGAAAGACAAAGAAACCAATCTACTTCAGAAACAACATATATTGGGACAAATGAAAGCATTGGTCGATAGCAATGATGATGTTTCAGTTCACATCAACGAGTTTCGTGCTTTACAACAAAAATGGAAAAGTATTGGCCAGGTACCGGCAAGTGCTTCGACCGAATTGTGGAAACAATATAATCTTTATCAGGAATCGTTCTGGGATCTGATAAAAATAAACAATGAACTTCGGGAGTACGATTTCAAGAAGAATCTCGAATTGAAAAACTCACTTTGCGAAGCCGCAGAAAAACTGGTCAATGAAGACGATGTTATTTCGGCTTTTCAACAACTTCAAAAACTACACGAAGAATGGCATGAATTAGGTCCGGTAGCACGTGATCTACGTGAACAAACATGGAATAGATTCAAGGAAGCATCAACAGCCATCAACAAAAAACATCAATCGTATTTTGATGATATTCGCAAACTGGAAGAAGAAAACTACGAAACCAAAAAAGTTTTATGTGAAGCAGTTGAAGCTTTCGATTTTAGCGAATTCAAGAGCTATAAAGCCTGGGACGATGGAACTAAAACCGTATTAGCATGGCAAGAAGAATGGAAATCAATCGGGTATGCTCCGCGCAAGGTAAATCAGAAATTATTTGATCGTTACCGTAGGGCCTGCGATGCTTTCTTTACTGCTAAAGCCGAGTTTTACAAGGCAAGCAAAACTGAATTAGCACAAAATGCCGAAAAGAAAAGAGCCTTATGCGAAAAAGTGGAAGAGCTCAAAGACAGTACAGACTGGAAAGAAACCAGTAGTAAACTGATTCAGCTTCAAAAAGAATGGAAAAGCATTGGTTTTGTTCCGAAAAAAGAATCCGACGAACTTTGGAAACGCTTTATTTCGGCTTGTGATTATTTCTTTGAACAAAAAAATAAAAGTACATCCGGCCAACGAACTTCAGAAACTGAAAATCTGATTAAGAAAAGAGAACTGATTGCCCAAATTACGGCCTTTGAAAAGACAGACAATCCGGGCGAATCACTTTCAGCTTTGCGTGCCCTTATGGCTGAATGGAATGCTACAGGCCATGTTCCTTTCAAAGAAAAAGATAAAATCTATAAAGAATACCGTGATGCAGTTGATAAACAATTTGAGGTACTGAATATTGATGCTTCGGATCGTCGGATGGATTCATTTCGCAACAATCTGAAAGACATGAGTGCAATGGGTGAAAATAAGCTGTATCGTGAACGTGAAAAACTGATGCGCACTTACGAACACCTGAAATCGGAAATAGCCACCTACGAGAACAATATTGGATTTTTCTCTTCATCATCGAAAAAAGGTGGTGGATTAATTCAGGAAATGGAACGTAAAATTGAAGCTTTGAAAGAAGAAAGTAAATTGATAGAACAAAAAATTAATCTCATCGACGAAAATATCGAGTAGAATTCAAAAAACAATAAAGAAGGTCCTCCAATATAACTTTGAGAAGTTATATTGGAAGACCTTTTAGTTTAACATCTGATTAATACCCGTTATATACCGCATTTCGCATATTTTCTGTTTCCACTGAAAAACCGGGTTACAGTTGAACCGTTCTCACCTTTTATATTTCTTGTAGATTGCCATTCGGGTAGGACAATTACAAATTGTTGTATTTCCGAAGCTCATATGGTACATACACATGGCATTGGAACATTTTACAAAGAGAATTTTTGAGTCTACACAGCGCGTTACAGTAGCAGTTAAGCAAGGACAGTTATTTTCTTTTCCTAAGCATTTAAAATTTGCATCGCAATGAATCGTCTTCTTTAGAATTTCAGAATCAATCTCTATCGTGAGCCCTGAATCCTCATCATTGCATACAGTTGCGATTTCTTTTTCGTAAATAAACATCGAGTTTATCTGTTATTACCAGGCAATATTACCTGAAAAATTATCTATTAAATTGTTTTACATCCCGGAAAAATAGTTCTTTTCCATCTTTAAACGTTTCTCAATTACTCATTACTGAGTCTCCAATATAATGATATGTCTTCAAGTCATATCATTATCACCTAATCACCTATTAATAAGACTTTTAGTCATATTATTATCAGTCAAACACCTATTAATATGACTCCGGGGCATATTATTATCACCTAATCACCTATCAATAGGACATTGAGGCATATTATTATCAGTCAAACACCTATTAATATGACTCCGAGGCATATTATTATCACCTAATCACCTATCAATAGGACTTTGAGGCATATTATTATCAGTCAAACACCTATTAATATGGTTCCGGGGCATATTATTATCACCTAATCACCTATTAATAGGACTTTGAGGCATATTATTATCAGTCAAACACCTATTATTATGACTCCGAGGCATATTATTATCACCCAATCACCTATTAATAGGACTTTGAGTCATATTATTATCAGTCAAACACCTATTATTATGACTCCAGGGCATATTATTGTCTGTAAATCACCGAATGAAGGATAAAACTTAGGGAAACAGCCAATAACAAAGCCCATAGATGAGTTCAAATGTCCGAATTATAGCTAAATTCATACTAAGAGCATCGCACTCCTGCGAGCTCTTAGTATGAATGAATGTATTATTTTTTTTCTGTATCGCTTTCAGGATTCTTTTTTTCCCGGGTACGTTTAAAGAACTCTCCCAGTTCGTCGCTGGTTGCACTCATACCAGGTATTTTATCTTTATTCTGCTTTACGGCCGAATATATGTCGAGTGAACCTACCAGCGTATCGCTACCTACTGCCATGTATGTTTTTTTTACACCTTCCATCAACTCCAAAAGTTGACTATAAATAGGTCCAATAGCTTTAAAAAGCTTGTAATCCCGCACAAATTCCTCTTTATTGAAAACAGGAGGAAGAATCTCAGGGTGAGTTTCGAAAACCTCATAAATCCGATCGATAAAAGGGACATAAGTATTTCCCGGTTTAAAGACTGAGTTTACTTCGGCATTTTGCAGAGTAGATAAAAAAGGCATCTTAAGCTTTGCAGCCGTTAAACTTTGTTGCACTTCGGCAGCATCTGCAGCCGATAAAGTTGCTGAAATAAGATTTTGTTCCATGTTAATAAGAAATTAATAATTAATAATCAATTATGGTTTTGAAATAAAAAATTGAATACCTTCAAACGAGCCATTTGTCAACCCCTCATAAAGCGAAAAAGCTTTTTTAAATATGCTACAGTGCAGATTGACAGCGTCCCATATCAAGTGTGCCCACTGACTTGATTTAAGTGAATTTTAGAACTGCAATATTATGCAATTCCGTCGAAATAAGTTCTCACGAAGTACTACCAAAGTAATCACGAAGTTCTCATAATTCAGACAAATATAGTCAACAAAAACTTATTAATATTTATTTATTTCGGACAAAATCATATTAATCTTTACATGAATTGTAATTAACCAATTTTTTTTTATTAATTTTGGAACGCAATAACCAACTATAACCGCGACCGGGAATAACTGATACATTAAAAAATGACCCCTGTACGTATAATTCATATTGTAGCTGTTTGCCTTTTTCTGACATTTGCAACGCAAGTCTATCTGTTGATTAACCATTTTCAGACTACCCGTAAGTCTTTAACTCGTGAATCGAATGCAATTTTGGAAGAAGCTTTTCGGAAAGATTTAAATCGCAGGCATAAGCAATTTAAATACCTGACCGGCGGGGATTACCATGTCACTCCACTCCCACTTACTTTACAACACACCCAACAATATAGTTATAATCAGAGAATCAATTATTCCGATAGTCTCGCTGAACCGATAGATTTGAAAATAAATAATGCGGTCAGTAAGTCAGTACCATTAAACCTGTATAAGCTCGACAGTATAGTTGCTATAATGCTACAGGCCAAAAATATTAATTCGAAATTTCGGATTAATATCATTAATTCCACAAACGGTAAAGTATTAAAGCAACACGGTAAAAACGATAAAACCACACTCTTTCGGGTTTCATCCAAGCCCATGCTTATTAATACCGAAAAACATCAGTTACTCCAATTGGTACTGATCAATCCTTTCGGTTTATTCATTAATAAGATGGGAATAATATTAATTATTTCAGGCCTGTTATCCATCATTTGTTTACTAAGCCTCCGATTTTTGGTTGGAATCTTAATCAAACAAAAACAGCTGAACAAATTTAAAAATGAATTTTTAGGAACAATAGCTCACGAGCTGAAACGCCCCGTATCCAGCTTAATGTTCAATCTGGACTGTCTGAATAGACCTACACATTACAACGATAATGCGCAGCGGAAAACACTCCTCAATAGATCCATGAATGCCACTATGGAAATGAATGCGACCATCAATATGATTGTGGTTCTTACCAAAGAAGAAGAAGGATTATTGAAATTAAACTGCGAATTGATTAACCTGAATGAATTGTTTGACGATTTAAAAGATCGGTTTGGAAATTGCAACTCCAAACAAGTAGAAATAGAAGTATTCTGCGAACATAACGAAACATCGGTAATCGGGGATTTGAATCTGCTAACACAATGTTTTGCTAACCTGATTGACAATGCCATCAAATATTCATACAATCAAGTACTCATTACCATCACCATCCGAAAAACAGATCAATGGATTATCGTATCGATTAAAGACAACGGACTCGGCATTTCGGAAGAAAAAATACCGATAATATTCAATAGGCATACACGCCTTTACTCTGAGAATACAAACGTAAAAGGGTTTGGGATAGGGCTGAATTACGTAAAAAAGATTGTGGAAGCGCATAAAGGAATAGTAGAAGTAAAAAGCAAAGCCGGTGAGGGAAGTGAATTCAGCATTCTGTTGCCAATCTGATTACAAACATATACTATCAATCTCACAATCATTAAAACCAAACTCTTTAATCGATTTAATCTACAAGCAATGAAAAAAGTACTGATAATAGAAGACGACGTAAATTTGGGCACACCGCTCGCCGGTGCATTGGAAATGCACGACTACAAAGTTTCGTATCTGGCAAATTGCAATAAAGCGATGGAGGAATTCAGTCGTTTTCAACCCGACATTGTATTACTCGACATTATATTGAATGGTAAACTGGATGGATTTGAGATAGGGGACCAAATCCGAAAGATAAATAATGTACCTATTCTGTTTACCACCTCGTGCGACGGAAATGAAGATTTCAAACAAGCGTTTAGTATGGCAAATACTGATTACGTACGGAAGCCTTACCGGCTGATCGAGATTTTACTCCGCATAGAAAGGCTACTCTCCTCCGGACAAAAACAGGCATGTAAATCGGCAAAACAGTATCAGATAGGACAATTCATCTTTTTTCCGGAAGAACAAATGATAAAGTTCGAACATGAAAAGATTCATCTCACTAATTACGAATCTGCCGTGTTTACTGTACTTTGTCAAAACAGAGATACGTTTGTAGCACGAAAAAGTATAATCGAATCGGTATGGCACGAAAAAGAGTCGAAGTTAAAGGAAGGTTCGCTAAACAATATAGTGACCACATTACGCAAGTATCTGAGCAAAGACAACACAATTACACTGGAAAGCAAAATCAAACTTGGAATCAAACTTACGTTATCACAATAAACCAAACCGACCAGATTGAAACTAATTTCAATCTGGTCGGTCAATCTTTGAGAGCTTCTGTTTTATTCAAACATATTTCTGAAATGCGAAAAGAAATTGCGTGAAGCTGCAGCATTTGGTTTTACATTGTCGGATTTTCCGAGTTTTTCCATTGCTGTCTTTTCTTCTCTATTCAGATTTTCGGGTATATAAACACCAATATTGACAAGTAAGTCACCTGTTCCATAACGGTTCACACTCGGTAAACCTTTTCCACGCAGGCGTAGTACTTTTCCTGGTTGTGTTCCTGGGGCAATAGTTACTTTTACTTTTCCGTCCACGGTAGGTACTTCCATCGAGCCACCCAAAGCAGCCATAGGAACAGTAAGCAGGAGATTATATATTAAGTCATTTTCATCACGAATCAATTCCGGATGAGCTTCTTCTTCTATCAGCACCAATAAATCTCCATTTGCACCACCTCTACGCGCTGCATTTCCTTTTCCGCTCATGGATAATTGCATACCTTCCATTACGCCTGCCGGAATATTGATAGTGATCACTTCATCTTCGCGTACAATACCTTCGCCATTACAATGCGTACATTTCTCCTTTATTATTTTGCCGTCACCGCCACAAGTAGGACATTCTACTGCCGTTTGCATCTGACCCAAAATCGTATTTTGCACACGGGTGACACGTCCCTGACCATTACAAGTGGAACAGGTAGTAGTTGCAGATCCGTTGGCAGCTCCTAAACCATTACAATGTGAGCAGGAAACATATTTTTTTACCTTGATTTTCTTTTCAACCCCCAAGGCTATTTCGGCCAACGTGAGTTTTACTTTCACGCGTAAATCAGAACCACGGCGCACTCGTTGTCCGCCGCCACGCTGATTTCCTCCAAATCCACCGAATCCACCAAAATGGCCACCGAATATGTCACCGAAGTGAGAGAAAATATCTTCCATATTCATATCTCCGCCACCAAATCCTCCTCCGGCACCACCACCCAGTCCGGCATGTCCATACTGATCATAACGCTGCCGTTTATCAGGGTCACTCAGCACTTCATACGCTTCAGCAGCCTCTTTAAAGTTTTCTTCTGACTGTTTATCACCGGGATTTTTATCGGGGTGAAATTGAATTGCTTTTTTACGGTAAGCTTTTTTTATTTCGTCGGCTGAAGCAGTTTTTGATACTCCAAGTATTTCGTAAAAATCTCTTTTGGCCATTTCTTTATTGTGTAATTATTGAATACGTAATCGTTGAATTGCATAACTGTAAATGATATTAACAAAAGTTCGCTATTAACTGCGAACTAATCATTGTTAACTATCTTTATTCTCCTACTACCACTTTTGAGAAGCGAATCACTTTTTCATTCAACGTATACCCTTTCGAAACACAGTCCACAATTTTACCTTTCAGATCTTCTGTTGGAGCTGGGAAAGTAGTAATCGCCTCATGAAACTCAGTATCAAAAGCTACATTTTCGGTAGGAATGGCCTTTACACCATTTTGAAGTAAAAACGCAATGAATTTGGAATAAATCAAATCTACACCATCTTTCACAGCCTGCACATCTTCCGATGTTTCCATAGCTTTCAGTCCACGTTCAAAATCGTCAACCAACGGAAGCATATCCACCAATACTTTTTCACTGGCAGTTTTCAATAAATCTATCCGTTCTTTCATCGTGCGTTTACGGTAGTTATCAAACTCAGCCATCAAACGAAGATTTTTATCATTCAATTCGGCACATTTTTGAGCCATTACCTCCATTTCATCAACAATTTGCTCTGCGGCATCATCCGTAGTCTCCTTTGTCTGTGTTGCTTCACTCGTTTCACAGTCTTCCTTTACTTCCGGATTTTCGTCAATATGCTTTTGTTTCTTCATATTACAGCTAATATTTATGCTTAATTAATTTATTTCAATTCAACTATTTTTGAGGATCTTATATCTCCATATTTCAAATACAAACGACACAAAAGATCACAAAGAAAATAGGTTACTATCAAAGCTTTGCGAAACTCAGTACCTTTAGAATTTAAAACATTGATCTAAAGACACGCAATTCAGGACAATTATTTTGCCAAAGCACCCCAATCCCGTTTTTGGCAGAAACAGGGTGGCAGAATGGCAGAAATGATAAGGTCATATCAACTATTCGGGGACAAAATGGATGAAAATAAATTTATCGTGTCAGCATAAACTTAAAGCTTACACCAAAATTGGATGAAGAAACCGGATAAGAAGTTGAAATAAGTGGCACACTCGATTGCCTGTCGTAAAACAATTGAATGTTAAGTTTTGAACTAAACACATAATCAGCAGTGACCTTCGTCGTAAGTACCTTGTTTCCGCTTGAAGTCTGAGTTATATCTTCATCTATTTTTCGTAGCAAAGTTTTAATATCTTTATACGAAAAGTCAGCACTTAACTTTAAATCATTCTTAACTTTCGTCTGTTTATCATTTTTCAATCTTAAAATAACATCAAAGTCTTTAAGCAAGTAACCAAATCCGATAACATATTCGTTACTTCCCGTTTCAATTAATTGTGTGCTCGAAAGATTCAATACCATAGTCCGTTGTTTTCTAAATTCAACCTTACCCGTCATGCTGTTTTTCATCGCAACATTGACTCCAATTAACGGAACGAATTGTTCGGAAAGTGACACATCAGAAATATCATAAGCAGAAGACGGAATAGCTTTGCTTGCATCCTCCACATCACTAACGTATCCATATGCCGAGTTGTCACCATTTGCTCCAACCCAGCTAGAAAAAGAAGTATAAGAACCAATACTATATACACAAGTATAAGCATGAGTTAGACTAACAGATTTAAAATGACTTTTTATCCATGGAATATTGGACAATCCATCATAACTTATTCGCCAGTTAGGCAAAACGCTCAACAGCGAAAGGAATGGATTAGTCGACACAGAATTAATATCGCGTCCGGTATAAGCTGACAAAAAAGCAGGAATCAGCACATCGGCCGAATTCACAGTATATGCCCCGTTACTAGCATCATAAGTTTTTCCGGCCAGATTACTGTTTATATTAGTTTTAAACAAATTAGTAGTAGGATATCTGGTACCTACCAAACCTGCATTTAATCGATCAGCTATTATCTGACGATTAGCCAGAAATTTAGTAAATAGCTCCGAATTATAATTGTTACTTGCAGTACCCATCGATTTAAACGAGGTAGCCAACGCAACAAGTGTCATACTGTAACTTCCACTATAAGTCTGTGGCATGCCGTCAAACATATATTGTGTGCTGGTATTTTTAGTTTGATAACGTTTCGCATTTAAGTCTATCTTGAAACCAGGAATTGGCTCAAGAGAGAATTTTACATCTAAATCGGAACTAAAAGCATAGGTAGCCGGAGTAACCACCGAATCATTGATAACCAACCAGTCTTTATTGATATGCTTTATGGTATTGGCATCCGTAAAACCAAAAACAAAGTCAAAACCAGGAGCATAGTTACCATTGACTGTTTCCTGACCCATAAATTTAGGCTCATACTTAAATCCGGGCAAAACCATACTGTTCGATTGATGATACGTAAACGAGGCCCGGCGTACCATCATCAGAGTTCGAGCCACAAAATCAATAGTCGTTTTGGCATCCGACTGAACATTCGGGTCTAAACTCACCAATGTAAGGAGTATACTATCAGCCTTTATTCCCGGCAAAATTTCAATTGTCGTTGCATTTTTTACCTTATAATTTAGCAGAAGCAATTTACCTCTTTTATCTATTGCCGAAAGTTTCAACTTTTCACTGCCCAATCGGTGGTTTATTATAAGAACTTTATTTTTTTCGAGGTTCACGTTTTGGGTATAAGTTTTAGACTGAAACTTCGGTTTTCCAAGACTAGATTGATTGCCAAAACGTCGATTTACATCTTTCAGATATTTAGATTTATTATACAAGGTTTCAAAGTTAAACTGACCATCAAGCTGCCAGGCACCAAGACTAGTGGCAACATTTCCAACACTCGTACCATCACTAGCAGCTGACGTAAGGTTCCAAGTATAATTTGAATTATAGGTCGCAGTGGAATTAATCCAGTCTAGCATTGGAAACTTGTCAAAAGGTAATTTCCATGATGCGGTAAAAACCTGCTGATAAGAATAGGGCGTTCCGAGTTTCTTTATATTCGACCAAACCGAATCGCGCCACGACTCATAATATTGCTTGCCCATTTCAGGGGTATAGTACGGTTCAATTATACTTGCATTCATCGCTGTCTGCAAACTAAATTTAATGGACTTAGTCATATCATAAACGATATTAAACTGACGGTTCCACATAAAACTTCTACTAGAAGTCAATTCAGTAGAAGAAGTTCCCGTTAAATCGCGAAGTTTAGTCTGAGAATATTGCCGATCCATATCAGAACTCATAGTTATCGAACTTGGAAGATAATTAAAATTGAAATCTTTAATTATTTTCAAGATGGGACTATTCAATACTTTTACTTTTTTAAAGGGTTCAACCGGTTTCGGATTAAAAGAAAAACTATAATCAATAGATGCCTTCTGCTCCTTGGTCATGCTTTGCTCTACTTCTGGGTCATGCTCATTAGATTCAGTATAGGCATAACTAACGGTTACATTTGTCGGATCATAAAACTGTGGTGTCTTGCTTTTAATATTCAACTTTGCACCTGTAATGTTAAAACTTTTGGTAGTCGTAACTGTTTGCGACAACAACTTTAATGAATCTTTTGCAGACTGAGTGTTTAAAGATTTCAAAGCATCAGAGAGCAAAATATCCTCATCATACGGATTGTATTTAGGTGAAGTTGTTTCATTCGAATATGAAAAATAAGCCGGAATTTTCAATCGGGCTTTTTCTGGAAAAAAGCGACCCAACTCCAGAGATGTAGCAAAATTCATTTGATACAAATTGTCCAAGCGCCTGCTGGCAACAGTACTTTCAAGACTTCCATAACCGGCAGTTTCAATCCTTCCTGATAAATTCATAGTTCCAACATCTGACAATCCGACAGCCAGATTAGCCATAGCTGCCCAACCACCAGAGTCATCGTATTTTGACATACGCAATTCATCCACCCAAATTTCACCTGATTTTGTAGAACTAGCTACATTTCTAACTCCAATCATAATATTCTCAACATCCGAAATGGTTGGATTTCCAACAACAGTAATCTTATTTAATGGCTTATCTGGGTCATATACCACATATGGAATCAGATTTGACACATTAGGTGTATTACTTTGCTTAGCTACATTTCGTTTCAATTTGGCATTAGTCAATACTGTGAATGGAAAGTCAAACATATTTGCCGGATACCACACTGTTTGCTGATCAGTAAGCTTATTACTAGAATATATGCCTGCCGGTGTGAGGGCTAGCGGTATTTCATATTCATAATAATTATTTACCAAATCGGACCCCAAACGAATAAAACAAGTCAATTCGCTATTTTTTAGATTATAGGCATCATCAGCCAGCTTTTCGGCATGAACAAACATTTGTAAACGCTTGTACTGACGCATATCGTAAGAAGTATTTTTATACACTCCACGCGCATCCGTCGGGGCCAAATTTTCGACACGTAAAACCATTGATTGTTCATTTTCTTGTATCAACTGAGTTTGTCCCGGGTCAGTTTGTCGTGTAACCCCTGGAGGTAAAATATAATTCACCGGAGTTTTATTTCCATTTTCTTCTATACTTACTGCCTGAACATCCAATGAGCCCGTAGAAGCCGGAACAGTAGTACTATTAGCCGCATATAAAGCTTTGGTATAGTTACGCCATTCACCGCGGACTAAATCGAGAGTAGCCAAACGCAAATGAGCTTCTTTCTCAAAGTTTGTCAGGAACATGCGAATAAATCGGATGGATTTAAAATTACTTATATTCCCTATTTTATCATCATACTGACGAATCGGAATTTTAAATTGATACCAGGTGACTTTATCTTTTCCACCACCTTTTGCATCAATTTCATTTGTAATGGCATCAGTTATATAATTCGAACCAACTTTCATTGAATTTTTATTAATCTGAACATGATACTGATAATACTTTTCATATTCATTCATCGTATTATCCCCATTAACATCTTCGCCATCTGGAATAGAAGTCGCTGATGTTGAATATGATTCTGTCACATTACTGGCATCCGGCGAATTGCCATCAGGACCATTGTAGTGTTTATAGCGGGTCAAAATATCCAACTGCTCTGTATCATAATCTGAGCCACGATAAAAATGATAATTATCACCGGCAGGATCTTCAACTGGCGAAAATGGATCTGATTTCATCGTTGTAAGTGCATCCGATGTTACCTTAGCTTTCACTTTATCAACATAATCTTTATAAGAGGGAAACACAAATTCATCGGTAGTAGAGAGTCCATCCAAACCTACATCCTGCTTATTTCGTGCTCCATCGGTGTTATCAAAGGCATTAACGGTTGATTGAGTTACAGGAATTCGTCCCCAGTTAGTTGTTGTTACCTTAGTAAGATCACCATCTATAGGTAAACCATTTTCAAAAAACTTCTTTCCATCCTTCAATACATCTTCGCTAATATCACCAAGGTTAAAGTATAAATCACCACTTTTATCCTCACTCATTCCACCATTAACATATGGATCCATCATCCAAAATTCTATATACTCGATATTAGATGTTTCAAAGTCGGAAGCGTCCAGTTTTCGCATAACTCCACCCCAACGACTCGCAGGATTTGCCAATGTTCCGTCCGAATTCATTCCATTAACATCAAGATTATATGGACCACGTTCAGTTGGATAAAATGATAAATTTAAAACTGAAATTCGAGAAGACTGCGTAGCTAATGTTTCTTTATTGGGAAATATTTCTTGCTGCAAAATATCACGAGTCAAATGATTATATTTTATATCCGAATTATTGCGAATATAGTCCGGATTCGAACGGCTTGTACTACTATTAAAAATTGGATCAATGGTATACCAGGAAAATAGAGCTCTGTTTTTACCATAACTCACATCATTGCTTAATTTTGATTCTGCAAATGTAGATGGTGTACTTGCCAAGTACCAGCTGGTTGGATAATGGATATCAATAGACGTCTGAGTAGATTCAAAATCATCTATATAAGCCAAGCCTGCCGTTGTGCTCGACTGCCCCGGTATTAATTGGGCATATTCAGCATTTAATGCAACTGTTGAAGGTTTGGTTGCATTCACAAATGGTAGGACATTCAGCATATTTGTCAAAAGCCGCGACTCTGTTTTCCAGGAAGTATTTAATCCCCATATAGTATTCGAAATTGCTTCACTTCCTACATTAACTTTAGTTGTTAATGGAGTTTCAGAAAGGTGCATAATTGTTCCACCCAAACTAAAATCTTTATTAAATTTATATTCAAGATGAGTTCCGAATAAAGTTTTTCGTTGCATGCTGTAGGTAGATTGATTTTCCAGATTTACACTGATACTGGTTCCCGCTGCAATAATTGACTTATTAAGAATCGTCACTGTTCCCATAGTATAATCAACGGTGTAATCTGTATTTTCAACCAAGGTAACTCCTCCAGCCGTTACTGTAACCGAGCCACGGGGAACGTTCGTAGCATTAAGCTTTATCTCAGTACCCGATGACCCTTTATACACGCCAACCAATCGAAATTTATTTTTTTCACTGAATCCCTGGGCAACAACCAAAGTTGAATCGTATAATTCCTGATAAACATACTTATTCGCAATAGTATTATCACCAATTTGCGCTTTTAAGTGCGAACCGAATGGTTCTAAAACTGGGAAGATAATACGCCCCGTAGATGATTGTACCGTATACCCATCCACATAGTCAAATTTGCCATCTGGATTGGCAGCATTCTTTGTGTCTAATCGGTCAAGATTCATTACCCTTAGCAGAAGTTTATTTTTAATTTTCCCTTCAGATAAATACTGCACATCTGTACCTACAGAATCATTTCGATATACAATATCCAATTTAAAATTAGTAGACTGAAGCTGAAGCGCACCTAAATCATAGACATTCTTCATCATCAAATTCCATGATGCCAGCTGAGGAGACTGAGTAGTTCCTTTCAAAAGTTTTACAACCAAAGTTTTAGGAGCAACAATAGGATCTGTAGAGAATTCACCTACCTGATAAACCTGTCCACCATAACTATACTCATAAGCCACACCTAATACCTCGTCTGAATTCAATGTTGTCTTTAACGAGATAAAGCCCAAACTCGGACTAAAAGTATATTCGGAAGCATCCAGTTTACGCGCGCTTTCTATTTTTTCATAATCTTCACCACCAGTAAAACTATTAGGTAACATACTATACTTATCAGATAAAAGCTGATTCGTCTGTTGAATATCCCGAATTCCATCAATAGCTATAATCTCATTATACAATGAGTTTGCCTTATTCGAAGGAAGTTTTGATGCCGATGTCACCGTCCAGTGATTATTATCAATTTTATCTGTTTCAGCCAAATCCATAAAAGCCACAATATTTCGTGCATTATCATAAGTTCCTCGCTTATTAGTTACCCACACCTCAACACGATTAATCGTTATACCGGAAGAAACATTAGGAAGTTTACTCATTGATTTTTCATAATTATCCCGAAAATAGTGAGATAGAAAGAAGTGCCGGTTATTATCATAACTATCCGCAGCTATATCAAATTTGGTAGTTTGAACTCCACCTTTTGAACTAACCGTCTGCGTTTGCGATTCTTGTTGCGAAGCAATGGCTAAAACATTCAATCTTCCAAACTGCAATTCGGTTTTAATGCCAAACAAAGCCGTACTTCCGGAAATTAAAGAACTGTTAAGCGGCATACTAACATTACCGGCCTCAATACTTTTTATAATATCGTCCTCTTTACCTTTATAGGCCAACTTTATCATTTTCTGATCAAAGTCAAAGCTGGATTCGGTATTATAATTCAATCCGAAATTCACTTTATCACCCACATTTCCGGCAACATTAAGTTGGATTTTCTCATTAAAATCAAGAATGTTCGACTTACGCATTTGCTCCGTTAATGCCGGATTTTCCACCTTATTCGTTTTATATCCAAAAACAAGTTCGGCAGAACCTTGCGTTTTTATTTGAACACCCCCCGGACCGAAAACTTTATCGGCTGCACCAATATTGAATTTCAAATCGGATTTTAAATATTTATCTTCATTATTTACGGTTGCTTTACCATTCTTTTCTTTCCAATAAGCCTGTAAATCTCTCTTTGCAGAATAATCCCGATACTCTTGCTCGGTCATCAAAAAAGGAGTCGCAATTTCGTTAGCACCCACAAAAGTTTTAAATACATAGTTTCCTGATTCGGTATCATATTCCACCACCGACTTAATATTATTCGGTTTAGGGGCATCCATAGGATACTTAGTATTCAGCTCATCATAAGTACTTTGATCTATTTTTTTGACAGTAAATTTAGGCTTGGTTTGCCTATTTGTATCTAAAGGAGTAGTTTCAATTTCCGGAGTTTGGGATTCCACGACAATATGCTGGTTTCCTGACACAAATGTGTAAGCAGAACCAATAACAATGCCACAGGAAATAATAATTAAAGCCGCTTTATTTGAGAAAATCATAAATATAAATCGTAATACCGAATAAATAACCTCTTCTTATCAGAGAACTGAAGACAGACTGTTCATTGATAACTAACCATCAGAGATTGAAATTACATCATTTTCAATGCTAACTTAATCAGTTGCTCTACTTTCAATGTCGGTTGTTCTTTCAGAATCCGTTCTACGGTCTTTTGTGAAGCTGCCGCAGCAAAACCAAGCATAACTAAAGCTGAAACGGCTTCTTCTTTCTGTTCTGTTTGTTCATTTGGAATCAAATTCAACAGATCGCTTCCACCTACACCTTTCACTATTTTATCTTTTAAATCCACAATAATTCGCTGTGCTGTTTTCGTTCCAATACCTTTTATGGCATTCAGTGCAGACACATTACCGGTTGCAATCATCTCCTGAATTTCCTGCGCCGAATAGGAAGACATAATCATACGAGCTGTATTGGCACCAATACCAGAGACAGAAATCAGTAATAAAAACAACTGACGTTCACTTTGTAAACGAAATCCGTAAAGCACATGTGCATCCTCGCGAATTGACTCATAAACAAAAAGTTTAGCAGTAGGTTGTTCTCCCAAAAACGAAAAAGTAGGTAGAGTTATGTGTACAAAATAACCAATTCCTCCGGTTTCGAGAACAACGTATGCGGGAGTTAATTCGGTTATTTCACCTTTTATATAATCAATCATGAAGCTGTATATGTAGAAGTTATATTCTTAATTTTTCAACTTGCAAATGTACTGTTTTTTTATGTTCTTCCCAAACAAACTAGATTATAGCGCCAAAAATCGTTTCACAAGTTAATGTATAACGTTAGCGCGACCAAAATAGTACAAAATGGATTAAAAAATCCTTAGAATAAAAGAACTACAACAAAACTTCTCATCGGCTTGTTATACACAAAACAAAATCAAACAATCCAGCTTTAAAATTCTAAAGACATGAAACGATTTCACTCTCTCTTTATTATGCTTTTTTGCATTTCAATGCTAAGTTTCGGACAGTTCAAACTATCGCCCTTACCATTCAAGTACAATGCACTAGAGCCATACATTGATAGCACAACCATGTATATTCATTACAATTTCCATCATGCTGCTTATGTAAATAATTTGAATAAATCGCTGGAAAAACATCCGGAGTTCTTCAAAAAGGACATTTTAGAACTGATTCAGAAATTAAATGAATTGCCTGCAGATATTCAAACAGCCGTTAGAAACAACGGTGGTGGATTTTATAACCATACTTTTTTCTGGACAATGTTAGCTCCTGCCGGCACTGCCGACATGTCAATCAAACTGGAAAAAATATTGATTGATAATTTTGGAAGTATCGATACATTCAAGGCTGAATTTGAAAAAGCGGCTCTAAATCGATTTGGATCTGGCTGGGTGTGGCTTATCAAGGAAAATTCGAGGAGACTGCGTATTATTTCCACTCCGAATCAGGACAATCCACTGATGTCTATAGCTACCGTTAAGGGAAAACCTGTTTTAGCACTCGATGTATGGGAACATGCTTACTACCTGAAATACCAAAACAAACGGGCTGCTTATGCCAAAGCTTTTTGGAGTGTGGTAAACTGGCCTGAAGTAGAAAAGTTAATTGAACAATAAATAATTCAAAAAGCTACATTGTTCTTCCTAAAAAAGTCCTGCGTGTCACGCGGGATTTTTATTTTTTAGGAAAATGAACTTGATATAGTACATCCATTCTTTCCGTCTGATGACGAACAAAGACTTTTGTCTTTTCAAACGCGAATAAAACCAGACTTATGCTACAATAATAATCCATTTGGTATAAAAATAGTCTAATATTTATACAGATTTCATTCTTTTCAATTATCTTGCAGACAAATTTAAACAATGTAGTTTTTATGGAAAAAATTAGTTCTACCGAGGTCCTTGAATGGGCAAAAAGTTTTCTTAGTAAATCAGAAAAAGAGATTACAGATGATGAATTAAAAGAGCAAAAGAAGTATGCTATCCTCATCCAAAATCCAGGTGACAAAACACTACTTTCAAAAATGCTTGATGAGTCGTCTCAAATTCACGACAACAAAAAACTGGCTCTACGGATTAAAATACTAGTCCAGCAGTACGGCATTCCGAAGTTTTTAAGTTCCACAGACACTTTTCTTTTTAAACTATTTACGAATTTCGGTTATCGCTTTTACTACATTGCCGTACCTATAATCAAATATCGTCTTCGCTCGGACACGGCAAAAGTAATTATCAACGAAGAAGCTTCATTTTTGAATCAACATCTATCAACACGCAGACAACAAAAGATAGGACAAAATGTGAATCTGCTGGGTGAAGTGGTATTGGGCGATGGCGAGGCCGATCATCGTTACCACCATTACCTCGAAGCACTGAAAGATCCGCAAATAAATTATATTTCCATTAAAATATCCGGAATTTATGCTCAGATAAATCCGTTCAACTACGAGCAAAACAAAATTGAACTTTGTGAACGATTAACCCGTATCTATCAACAATCCATCGATTATCCGTATATCGACGAAAATGGAGTTTCAAGCTCCAAGTTTGTCAATCTGGACATGGAAGAATACAAAGATACCGAGCTCACGCTTGATATTTTCAAAACAGTTTTAAGTCTACCTAAGTTTAAAAGCTACTCAGCCGGAATTGTCGTTCAGGCTTATCTGCCCGATGCCTGGAATTTCCAGACTGAATTGCTTGAGTTTGCAAAAAAACGGATAGCCGAAGGTGGTGTTCCATTAAAAATGCGTTTGGTAAAGGGAGCTAACCTTCAGATGGAGTCTATCGTTTCGTCACTCAAAGGCTGGAAGAATCCGGTTCTTCCGACCAAAACAAATGTTGATGCAAACTACCTTCACATTCTGGACCGGGCAATGCAACCCGAAAACACAAAAGCGTTACATATCGGCGTTGCTTCTCATAACTTTTTCAGCATTGGCTACGCTTATTTATTAAGTACAAAAAATGGCGTTGAAGACGGAGTTACTTTCGAGATGCTGGAAGGGATGGCCAATCACCTGCCCCGTGTGATGCGGAATCTGGGTAAACAAATTATTCTATACACGCCGGTGGTAAAAAACGAACATTTCCTCAATGCCGTTTCCTATTTGGTACGCAGGTTGGATGAAAACACCGGTAAAGATAACTTCCTGAGCTACTCGTTTAACCTCAAATATGATAGTGAACAATGGAATTTCCTGCAAAAACAATTTCTGGAAGCTTTTGCTCTGAAAGATACCATAGAAGCAAAACCATTCCGCACACAGGACAGAAATAAAGAACCTGAAACAACCGACAAAGATTACAACACTTTCCACAACGAACCGGATACAAACTTCGATTTAAAACCAAACAGACTCTGGGCAGATACAATCCGCACCAAATGGAAAAAGTCGGCAACCGATAAGCCCTATCAGATTCCGGTTCAGATAGGAGACAAAGAAGTAAGTTCGGAAAATAGATTTCGCTATATCGACCGCAGCCAACAAGAAGAAGTGTGTGTTTGCGAAGCAGCGTTGTCGAATATGAAACAAGTAAAAGAAATTCTGACCACAGCCGAAACCGATTCGTCGAACTGGAGAAAAACGACTTTAGACGAACGGAATATAATACTGCACAAAGCAGCTGAAAATTTAGCCAAGAGTCGTGGACATTTAATTGGTTGCATGTCGGCCATTACGGGCAAAACTTTTGGCGAAGGCGATGTGGAAGTTTCGGAAGCTATTGATTTTTGTCGCTTCTACCCTGTTTCCATGAAAAGTTTTATGGAATTGAAATCAATAGCCATCACACCGAAAGGAATTGTACTGGTTATTCCACCCTGGAATTTTCCGTTGGCCATTCCCGTTGGAGGAGTTGCAGCAGCACTTACCGGTGGCAACAGCGTAATATTAAAACCCGCCACAGTGGCATTGCCCGTAGCCCGGGAATTTGCCAAATGCTTTTGGGATGCAGGTGTGCCGAAAGATGC
>WSSedL1CaDRAFT_10000075_pt1 | contig 58350 bp, 51 predicted proteins | sample WetSurSL1Cattail_FD_9464 | JGI IMG/M metagenome (IMG submission 9464)
CTGCGGATCGGGATGTTCGCGCAACAGCCTTCGCCGCTGAAACTTGCCTGGCACTCCTTCGGTTCGAATGTCCGGGTCAATGCGGCATTACTCGCTCGCCGGACAGTCTTTGCGTCACCGGACGATGTGGGAACGGGTAGCGAACCTTACAAGGGGGTGCGACAACCGATACGCTGTTCGGTGCGAGAAGCAGTTGCAGCCGTTCATGTAGATGAACGAGCCGAGCGAAGAGGATTCACGCGGAGCCGCGGAGGCGCGGAGTTACCCCGCTTGTCATTCCCGGCCGAGCACGGGCGCGAAGCGCGCGAGCGAGGGGAAGAGAACCCAGGTGCCGACGCTGATGAAGTCGATGCCGAATAAGCGGGAGATTTCACCCCGACCCCGTACATCTGAAAGTTCTAGCTAACGCAAATAAGGTAATTCTATTTGTACGTTTTTTCGAAAATCTGCAGGATCAAACATTGTTAAGTCGCCGCTCATTGACAGTCGTTTAGTCAGATGTCGATGAAGTTCCTGTAGCCTCAATGTGTCAAAATAATTTGTCCTAAACGAACGCATCTCGTATTCCCGTAGAGTATTCCAGCCGAATTCGTCGATTGCCTCTGCCATGAACAAGGATAACTTTGGCCCCCAGCGAAAACCCTTAACCAACGCATATCGAATAGCACGAACGGCATTACCCATAGGATTTGGATTAGGTCGGAGATTTATTTCTAAGATTTTATTGTTCAAGTCATGGAAATAATCCGATTTAGCACTCAATCGCTTGTCAACTAAATCATATATGATTGCATCACAATTGAAGAAGGTAACCTCTCTAAGATCATCTACTGTTCGAACATGAACGTAGCCCTCTCGGTTAGCCCACGTGTGCTGTAATGGCCAAATATCAATCTGCCATTTCTTCGAAGGAAGTGAGTAGCCACCAAACCGATTTATCTTGGCTCCAACAGTCCTCATGCACTTTTCAAAAGACAGCAAATTTTCTGGATCAATGACGAAGTCAAGATCAGACTTGAAACCCGCATTCCCGAATAAGGCGATGTCCCGCAGCATCCCACCGATGAGTACTAGTCGGCCGTATTCACGAAGCATACTCAAAGACGCTCGCACATCTTCGCGCCCGCGGGAGTGCGAGTTCAGAAAGTACCGTATCCTTCTTTCAAGCTGGGGTGCCATTGACCGTATGCATCTCGCGGTAGTGTTTCAAAAGATCAGCGTGTAGGTCGATACAGAACTGATCTGTCATGCCCGATACCATGTCTGTTAGTAGCTGCATCTCCCTGTAGCGAATGGGCAAGCCTGCGTCCTTGTGGTAACATGTTACCTTGCCCTCGAAAATTCGTCGATAGTTCTTCGAGATACGGCTGTAGGCATAAGAAGCAAACGGCGAGGTCCTCTTGCTGGACACATCTTGGTAATCGCACCTGTTGCATATCCCGAACCAAAGAAAATCCATCAGACGATTGATTGTGTTGTACCCATTTAATTCTACTTCAAGAACGGTCTTGTGGCCAAACGCATTCTCTCTACCGAAATTTTTGAGCGCTTTGCACAGGGCTCCAGCACGAGATACCTTAACGAGCTCCTTCTCAAAAGTCCCACTCACGATGTCTTTGTAGTTTTCCCTGAAGGCACTCGTCACCGCACAAACCATCAGGTGGATTGCATCAACCCTAAATTTCTGCGTGACAACATCTTGCAGTTCACTCGGATGTAATTTTTGCTGACGAAGTTGTGCAAATTCACGATGAGATAAATCGCAGAGATATTTTACGACTGGGTCGAGCTTCTCAGTACCTTCCGGATGATATTCCAAAGATGCCAGAAGATCATTTAGTGAAACAAGTCCCTTCTTAATCGCATCTTCTACATCGAGAACTGAGTATGCAACGTCATCGCAAGCTTCCATCACTAGTGCTAGCGGATGCAACGCGTCTCCTATGAGCCCAGTTTCGTCTCGAATCTGCTTCACAAGAGATTGTTCGGAGGCAAAAAAACCAACCTTTTCTCGCGCAGGCTTTTTATCGTTGAGTTGGTCGGAAGCAGCAACATATTTCATTAGCGCTGCCAAGGTGCCAAGAGTCAGATTCAAACCGAGGTCATCACCAATAACTTGAAGCTTCGTGACGACGCGCAACGTTTGGGCGTTTCCTTCGAAATGAAGAAAATCGCTCTTGTGCTGAACCGAAAGCTGAGAAACGTCATTCGCTATGGCTGCATGTTCTTTGTTTTCTGGCGGATTGAACAACGCGTTGGCATTTCTCACAAACCAGGAACGAATGGCATTCTCCCCTTGATGCCCAAATGGAGGATTGCCAATATCGTGAGCGAGCCCTACCGCTGCGAGGATGGAAGGAATAGTTCTCAATGCATCTTTTGGCAGCTTATCCGCCAAAGAAACGGCGATTTCGATGCCCATCGAACGTGCTAAGTTGGCTACTTCAAAAGAATGCGTAAGTCGCGTTCGGATGCTCTCAATGCTTTCGAGGGGAAACACTTGGGTTTTATCGCCCAGACGTCTAAACGGCGTAGAAAAAAGTATTCGATCATGATCTCGCTCTTGAGGTAGCCGAAATTGCTCTTTGGCGAAATCCAGTGGTTCTGGCCTTTCAGGTTTTGGACGCTCTTTCAACTCTGAAAAACGCTTATTGCATAGCAGTTTTGACCACGCAGCCATCCTATCGCCCCCCAACCAAAAATTTGATGAGCAACATACTACCCAACTGAATTTAGCAAACTCAACCACACATTTAGTCCGGGCGTGCCCAAACGGGGCCATACGACCGTTGCGGCCGTCTATTTAAAATGTGTATGCTACATAATAGCCATATGGTGTCTCCATCGGGGCAGATGCAGTTTTTGGTGCATAACTCAAGAATTTTGTACAACAACCACGACAGGAAATTCAGTTACTTACCTGATGCAGAAATCTCGAAGGGCGAGGGTCAAAGGGCTCCTCGGGATGAGGATGCCGTTTGAACGCCTGCCGCGCCAGGTCGCCCGCGCCATGCGCCCGTTGCCATCCCCGAACGGATGGAGCGTGACAAACCAGAAATGGGCGATATCGGCGCGCCGCATCAAATCTCGAACGTGCGCTACGCCGCGATGGGCTCGGCACCTTCCGGCAGGACCAGAAGCAAGGGCAGCCGTATTCGGATGGTGGTCCCGGGTTTTTCCGGCTCCGCAGCGAGGATGGTGCCGCCAAGCTGACGCACGAAGATCGCCACGTAGTCGGCACCGCGCCGTTCCGTGATCTTCGGCGAAACCGTGTTCTTCTTTATGCCGACGCCGTCATCGGCGACGGTCAGTTCGATCACATCGCCGACCCGTTGCACGCGCAACACGATACGACCCTTTCCGTCAGGAAAGGCATGTTTGATCGCGTTGGTCGCCAACTCGTTGACCAGAAGGCCAAAGGGGACCGCGCGTTCAGGGTCGATATCCAACGCTTCGCTCTTCACCTCTATGGTGATGCCCGATTCAGGGCCCAGCAGGCTCGCGGACATCGACTTGACGATTTCCTTCAGATAGGCGTCCACAGCGATCGCCCGCCCGTGACTGGATTGCGATATCAAGTCATAGAGCTCCGCAATGGCCGAGATGCGCGCCTGCATGGCTTTGTAGCCCAGAACGCAAGGGGCCGCGGTTCGCTTTACTTCGAAGGCGATCAAGCCGACGACGATCTGCAAATTGTTCTTGATCCGATGGGAAATTTCGTTCGTCAGGGTCAAGGCGTCACGCTCGCGCTGTTTGCGGTCGGTGATATCCTCGAAGACGAGAAGCATGCGACTGGTATGGTTTCCCGGCTGAGATATTTTCCTGGCATTCAAATTGAAAACGCGGCGTCCGAGACCGGGAAAATCATCCTCAATCTCGAAATTCTCGATCGATTTGTTCTCCGGCAGGACCCGCTCCATCAAATCGCGCAACGCCGGCACGTCCCATTGGTGCTGGCCCAGTTCGAAGACGCCACGCCCCTGTGTCTCCGCTTCGGTAATGCCGAAGATCGTCAAAAATGCTTTGCTGGCGGTCACAATCGTCATGTCGTGTTCGAGGACGACCAGGGGATCGCGGATCGTGTCCACAATGCTTTTGGTGAGCAGCCAGTTGCGTTTGCTCTCCGCCCGCGCGGCGCGCTCCTCGCTGACATCCTCAATCGCGAGCAGGATGAAGCCGTCATGGTCGCCCGGCCGGAATATCTTACGGGCATTGACCAGCATCGTACGCCTGCCAATGGTGGGGAAATCATGCTCGACTTCGAAGCCTTCGACGGTAGCGCGATGCGGGATCACGCTCTCCAGCAAGGTGCGCAGCGATGGGATGTCCCACTGCCGATTTCCGAGTTCGTAAATATGGCTGCCTTCGGTCTCTTCGGCGCTGGTGCGGAAGGTTTGGTAGAAGGCGCGATTGGCCGACGTGATGTGCAGATCGCGGTCGAGAACGAGAAGGGCGCTCGGCACGGTCTCCACAATATCGCTCGCGGCAATATCGTCGACGACCTTTTTTCCAAAACTGTCCGTCATGGGCCGTGCCCCCGATGGTATCTGCGGCTCAGGAATGCGCCGCTAGCAGGTGTTCGAAAGAGGTTTGGAGCTGACGGGGCGTGTAAGGTTTGCGAATGCACTCTGCGTCCCCAATAAACAGAGCCCTCATGTCGTTGGTTACGAAATTTCCCGTTGTGTAGAGCACACACAAATGCGGGCGCATCTTGATTGCTTGGCGCGCAAGTTCAAAGCCGCCGACGACCGCCGTCTTGAGATAGATATCGGTAAAAAGTATGTCGATGTGTTGCGGCGAGCGCAGGATTTCGAGCGCCTCGTCGACATCGTTGGCTGACAACGTCTGATGACCCCAGTCTTGGACTGTCATCTCCGTTAACTCGCAGATGAAAGCATCATCTTCGACAACAAGTACAACGGCCATAATGACGCTCTCTGCCGTAACAAATTGTGTTTCTGCTCGGCGGGATAGTGATCCACCAAACTGCGAGCATCGCCGGTATGATTTTGCCGCCGCAAAACCCAACGCCCCCAAAGAGACTTTCCGCGCGCGCTTGGATAGGCTCGGAAAGTACTCACGCGCCATTGATCGCGAAGGGACCCATTTCGACCCCTCCCAACGAGGGGTTGAATTTTCCGTTCAGGTGCAGCGTGGCTGGTGCAGGCCGGGGCGCGAAGGGCCACAAGGCTCTTGGAGGGGTTTTCTGTTAAGCGGCCGCGGGCTTACTCGTAGCGATAGTGCCGATGATGCTGGCGGTCGTAGTAATAGACCTTATGGCGCTGGTGGTGGCGGGCGCCGCGGTTGGCGTTACGGTTGCAGTCGCTGTCGCGCTCAACGGCATTGCCGGCTAGGCCGCCGGCCACCGCGCCGCCAACCACACCGACCGCGCTGCCGTTGGTAATGGCGCTGCCGATCAGTCCGCCGCCGACCGCCCCGACAACCGTGCCGGTGTTGTGATTGCGTCCGCTGCAGCGGTCCGCATTCGCCGCGCCCGTCGCCGCGCCGAGCGCGAGGAGAGCGGACGCCAGAATCAAAGAAGCTCGTTTCAACATGGGATCACTCCGTCTTGTCTTGGATTCGCGCGACACGTGACCTGTGGGCGCAAGCAATGCGAACCTCAGAGACAACGCGCAGAGCACGGGATCGTTCCAGAGAAGAGAACTCATCTTCCTGGCGCCAATCCGCATACAGACGCTAGCACTTGGCTTTGCCGGCGTAAGGTTCGGCATATACCCAGCGCGAGTACGACGACGCTCAGCGCTGCGTAGTTTCCGTAGCGCCCTGGCGGCGGTGCTACAGCAAAGGCTTGTTGTCCCCACGGCGCGCCGCTTCGATGACAGCGATTTAACGGCCGCCGCGCGGATCGGGGCCGAAATGCGCGCGGCCAACATGAGGTTGCCAAATTTGACAGGTGACATCGCTTTCGCTCCAACCCACTCCCCTCGGAGGGGGCAAGGCAAAACACGTGAAGGGCGTTGGCGACTGGGTGGGATTTGGGCAATGATTCGGTTCCACTGATTCGTCCGGCCGTCAGAAGAGGAGTACCGTTGATGAAAAGGCGTGAGGTAATGCACGGATTGATTTGGGGCGCGCTCGCCGGCGGTTTGACCCCGATCCCCGCGTTCGCCGATGAAGACGGCGGCAATAGCCCAGCGAAGCACGAAAGCGACGACGACACCTTCACCGAAAACGAGATCACCCGTTCGGCGGCCGATTTCTTCGGCATCGCCACCGAAGCCGCCGCCAAGGCGGTGCAACGCGTGTTCAAAGAACAGGGCCGCCCCGATGCCTACGTCAAGGGCGACGAAGGCTCCGGCGCGTTTGTGGTGGGACTGCGCTATGGCTCGGGCTGGCTGATCCGCAAAAACCACGAACCGAAGAAGGTGTTTTGGCGCGGACCGTCGATCGGTTTCGATGTCGGCGGCAATGCCTCTAAGGTTTTCACCCTGGTCTACAACCTCAAGCGCGAGGGCAACCTGTTCCAGCGCTTCCCAGGCGTCGAAGGCTCGTACTACTTTATCGCTGGCATCGGTGTGCTTTACATGCGCGCGGGCGGCGTGACGCTGGCCCCGATGCGCACCGGTGTCGGCCTCCGGGCGGGCGTCAATGCGCAGTACCAGGAATTCACCGAAACGCGCGACTGGTTCCCGTTGTAGGATGAGGCGAATAGCGAATAGGGAGTAGCGAATAGGGGCTTGACCGGTTCGTCTGGTCAGGCCCCTTTTCTATTCGCTATTCGCTTATTTCACGCTTCGGCTGGGACTTTTTCTTCGATCGAGCCGGCCGGCTTGGGCAGATAGAGCAGCAGCGCGGCGGCGACGTAGGTCGACGAGAAGGTGCCGACCACGATGCCGAACAGGATCGAGCCGGTGAACTCGCCCAGCGCCGGCACGTAGAAATAGAGCGGAATGATCGACAAGGCGGTGGCGACCGAGGTCAGGATCGTTCGCGTCAGCATCTGGTTGGTCGACAGATTGATCAGATCGGCCAGCGCCATGCGTTTGTACTTGCGCCGGTTCTCGCGAATCCGGTCAAACACCACCACGGTGTCGTTGATCGAATAGCCCGCCAGAGTCAGCAGCGCGGCGATCGAGGTCAGCGTAAAATCGAGATGCAGCAGACTGAATAAGCCTGCCGTCACGAACACATCGTGGCCAGTGGCAAAGGCCGCACTGATGCCGTATTGCCATTCGAAGCGGAACGCCACCCACAGCGCGATCATGACGACCGCCAGAATTGCGGCGTAGATACCGGCGTGGAGGAGTTCGCCCGACACCTTGGCACCGATCACCTGGACATTGAGGTAGGTGTATTTCGGACCCAGCTCGTTTTTGATCATCTGCGCCGCCGCGTTGTAGTCCTGGTTCGCCTTGGGCTGGACGCGGATCATCACGCACGACCCTTCCGGACTGGAACACGGCCCGCCGCCGACAGTCTGGATCACCTGGTCGTTGAAATTGAGCGTCGATATTTCGCCGCGGATCTGCGCCACCTGCTCTTGGCTGATGGTGTATGCCGCCTTGGCTTGCACCTCGACGCCGCCAGTGAAGTCGAGGCCGAGGTTGAAACCGTGCACCGTGATCGACCAAATCGAGATCAGGAGCAGAAGCCCGTCGAGCGCAAACGCGTAATAGCGCGCGCCGATGAAGTTGATGTTGGTGGCTTCCGGGAGAAATCTGAGCAGAGGCATGAAGTTACGCGTCTTTTTGTTGGCGCGCTTCCGACCCGAAAACCGGTACCCACTTTTCGGGAAGCGCTTATGAGCGGGCGAGAGATAAACGTATTAGGCCTTGGGAACAAGACAGGTGCGCCCTGCCCGCATTAGCTGGGGCCTCGGCGCGGGATTTTCACCCATCCTGCGGCAAAATGACAGGATTTGAGACCAAAGACTTGGCAAGTCCGCCTGCCCGCCCCCACTTAACTTCCCGACGGCACCAGAAGGACGGCCCGCAAGGCATGGAGCAGCTCACCACCGAGATTCTCACCTTCCTTCGCACCCATCCCGAGATGGCCACGGTCGTGATCGGCCTGACCGCTTTCGCCGAAAGCTTCGCCTTCGTCAGCTTCCTCTTTCCCGGCTTCGCCATCCTGGTGGCGGCGGGCGCCATGGCCGGGGCCGGGCTGATCGATCCGGTTGCGGCAGCGCTCGCGGGATTTGCCGGTGCGGTGCTCGGCGATGCCATCTCGTTCTGGATTGGTCAGAAGTTCGGCCACGTCGTGCCGAACACATGGCCGTTCTCGCGTCATCCCGAAGCGCTCGAGCGCGGCGTGATCTTCTTCAAGAAGTGGGGCTGGCCGAGCGTGTTCGTGGGACGGTTCTTCGGACCGCTCCGCGCCTTCGTACCCCTGGCGGCCGGCATGTGCCGGATGCCGCTGGTGCCATTCTATGTCGCCAACATCGTGTCGGCCGCGATCTGGGCCCCGGCGCTGTTGTTCTCCGGCTATCTGATCGGCGCCATCGCGGCGAACGGATGGTCGATCGAGTGGAAGGCAGCGGCCGTAAGCGCCGCGCTGGCGGCATTCGCCGGCCTCATCTGGCTGGCGCGGAAAATCTTCAAGGCGGAATAACGGTTAGCGTTCGGCAGGGTGCCGATCTTCACCAAAAACCACAACTCACGTTATTCCAAATCGCAGTATTATTCCACACTTTCGTTACATTTCTGCAATTTATGGCAAAATATCGTTTCGAAACTGAAACTATTTGACCGTGTGCCGCATTTCAATTTCCGATTGCGCGCCTATATCTCTTCCATCGTTTTCATTTTCCCGGGGAGGCCGTGATGAAATTGCGAGCCCAGTTCGTGATCGACATAACCGTGGCAGATTTCGTCGAAGCAGCCGCGCATCAGAAGCACCTCGCGGTGTTTCTGCAAAAGCTCAAGCAGCAGTATGGCAATGCCACTTTGACCATGCGCGAGCGCCGCCAACCGAAGCTCGCCAGTCGGCCAAAGCTCGTACGCCAGGCCGCCGCAAACACCGTCCTTGCAGTCGCCGAATAGTGACCGCCCCCAGCTCCATACCGTGATCTTGGACCCGTGGAATGAACGCCGCCGCTAAGATCTTATCTGCATTGAACGCCTTGTCGGTTCGCTGCAGAGATGACGATCTTAGCCGCATCAAAGTGTTTCTTGATGTCTGCATACACAACGGAATCTGCATCGGGGACATCGCCGAACTCAGTGGCCTGAGCGTGACCAAAGTTTCGCGCGCCGTTGAAGCTTTGCGCATGGCGGGCGAACAGGGCCTCGTGGAAGTGCACCACCATCCGTCGGACGGGCGCCGGCGGCTGGTTTTCCTGACCGAGGACGGCATGCAACTGCGCGACCAGATAGAACTCATCTTTGTCGATGCGCCCCCTCCCGGATAGCGCTTTTTCCCGTGTTTTCTGCCCCCACGGGCGCAATAGCTCTATCGCTGTCGCGCACGCGGGGCAGAAAATTATCCGTGCAGTTTGGCAGCCACTTCGGCGATGCGGCGGCCTTGATAGCGCGCCCCAGCGAGTTCGTTTTCGCTCGGCTGGCGCGAGCCATCACCACCGGTGAGCGTGGACGCGCCGTAAGGCGTGCCGCCAGTGATTTCGTCGAGCGTCATCTGGCCGGCGTGACCGTAATCGAGACCAACGATCACCATGCCGAAGTGCAAGAGGTTGGTGATGATCGTGAACAGCGTCGTTTCCTGGCCGCCGTGCTGAGTGGCGGTGGAGGTGAAGGCGCCGCCGACTTTGCCGTTGAGCGCACCACGCGCCCACAGCCCGCCGGCCTGATCGAGAAAGTTCGCCATCTGTGACGTCATGCGGCCGAACCGCGTGCCGCTGCCGACGACGATCGCGTCGTAGTTCGCGAGGTCTTCCACATTGGCGACCGGCGCCTTCTGGTCGACCTTGTAGTGCGACTTGACGGCGATGTCGTGTGGCACCAGTTCGGGCACGCGCTTGATGTCGACGGTGGCGCCGACTTCCCGCGCCCCGGCAGCGACGGCTTCCGCCATCGTCTCGATATGGCCGTAGGATGAGTAATAGAGAACCAGAACTTTGGGCATGACGTACTCCTTGAAGTTTTATGTCTGTCGCGCAATTTGTCCGAAAACCGCTTCGCACTTTTCGGATTGCGCTCCTTTGGATTAAGCGGCGTCCACCAGGACGATTTCGGATTCTTCCAACGCGGTGACGGTGAATGTTTCGAGCTCGGAGATGGCCGCGCCGTCGCGCGTATTCACTTTGACCCCGTTGATCTCCACCGCGCCGGTGGCCGGGACCAGATAGGCGTGGCGCGATTTGCCGAGCTTGTAGTCCGCGGTTTCACCTTGCTTCAGCGTGGCGCCGACGACGCGCGCATCGGTACGGATCGGCAGCGCCTCGCTATCTTCGGCAAAGCCGCTGGCCAGCGTCACGAAACGCCCCGAGCGGTCGCCTTTCGGAAACGGCTTGGAACCCCAAGCGGGCGCGCCGCCTTTTTCGCGCGGCAGAATCCAAATCTGGAAAATCTTGGTGAGATCGGGTTCCTGATTGTATTCGGCATGACGCACGCCGGTGCCCGCGCTCATCACTTGCACATCGCCCGCAACCGTGCGGCCTTTGTTGCCCAGCGAATCCTGATGGGTGATGGCGCCTTCGCGCACATAAGTGATGATCTCCATGTCGGCATGGGGATGCGGCGGAAACCCGGCACCGGCCGCAATCTCGTCGTCGTTCCACACCCGGAGGTCGCCCCAATGGACGCGGGCCGGGTCATAATAGTTGGCGAACGAGAAATGATGGCGGGCGTTGAGCCAGCCGTGATCGGCATGGCCGAGGTTGTTGAAAGGTCTGACGTCGATCATTTGAAACGCTCCTGGCGGCTGGTCGATGACCTTGGCCGCCCTTCTGTTGCCGCCAATAGGTATTGATTGGGAGCGTGAACAGAAATAGAAACAATCGAAACACATTGTTTCCTGGAGTTTGCGATGGGCGCCCTGCCCGATTTGGAAGCCCTGGCGGTGTTCGCCAAAGTGGCGGAATTCCGCTCTTTTGCCCGTGCCAGCGCCGAGCTGAAGCTGTCCAAGCCCACCGTCTCCAAAGCGGTGACGCGGCTGGAGCAGCGCCTCCACACCACCCTTTTCAACCGCACGTCACGTCGTCTCGCGCTGACCGAGGCGGGCGAAAAGCTCGTCGCGCGCGCCGGCGCCATGTTGGCGGAAGGCGAAGCCGCCGAAGCCGAGGCCCTCAACCAGAGCCAGAGCCCGCGCGGAACTTTGCGCATCGCCGCGCCGATGAGTTTCGGCGTGCTCCACATTGCGCCGCTGTTGCCGGAGTTCTTCCGTCAGTACCCGGAGGTTTCGATCGATTTGCACCTAAGCGACGATCTGGTCGACATCGTCGGCGAAGGCTTCGACGGCGCGATCCGCATTGCGGCGCTGCCGGATTCCTCGCTGGTGGCGCGGCGGCTGTGCGGCATGCCGATCCATCTGGTGGCGGCGCCATCGTATCTAGAGGCGCACGGGCGGCCCAAGCATCCGCTGCATTTGAGCGAACATGCCGCCCTCGCCTATTCCTATTCGCCGCGCCAAGGCGTCTGGCAGTTCAAGAAGAAAACCGGCGAAGTTGCGAGCGTGCGTCCTGTCGGCCCGCTCCGCGTCAACAACGGCGAGGCGATGCTGCCGTCCATCCTCGCCGGTGTCGGTGTTGCCATCCTGCCCGAATTCCTGGTGCATGAGGCGCTGGCGAAAAAGCAGGTGGAAATCCTACTGCCCGACTGGTCGCTGCCCGAAGGCGCGATCTATTGGGTAACGCCGCCAGGTGGGCCGAAGCCAGCGCGCGTGACGGCGTTCGGGGATTTTCTGGCGAAGATGTTGGGAAGGAAGACCAAATCTACAAGCGCCGCGATATAGCAGTGGATGGGTGGCTCGCACGGTGTCAGCGAAATGCGTTGAATGCCTTCAACAATTTCATCGTCGCTTCCATGTTGAGTTCATCTCCCTTGTACCGGCACTCGTACAGACCCTGCAAATTTGATGGGAGCTTAGCTCCCTCCTCGACCAACAAAATAAAGTTCTTTCCATACAACGCCATGGAAGCCCCGATTTCAATCAGCACGTTACCGTTCACTTGGGGCACTTCAGTGCCGTCTTTCTCGTAGAGAACTCCTTCCACACCGACGTGAATTACCGCGGCCTGACACAGGCGCATATCATCCATGACTTTTTCTGGCACGGGTTTCGCGGCAGCTTCGCGTTCCTGTGCAACAACCGCTTCAAATTTGCCAAACGCCACAAGCTCCTTAACTTGCTCCAGTATCTTCTTATTCTTCCCGTGGGTGATGAAAACGCGATTGCCCTTCTCACCTCGCACATCTGGAGTCGATAGCTCGACTGGGGCAAATTTTCCTTCTTGTGACTGTCGTACAGAACCGACAGGCGCCCCCCCCTCGTGGTCATCATCACCATGGATAGGCACCTCGTGGAATCCTCCATTCTGGACAAACGCCGTAGCCACCTCTTCGTTAAAATCAAACCGCGTCGGTTGCCCCTTCCGACCGATCGTGAGTTGCCCCAAATCTGCGCCCTGAGCGAGTTGGAAAAAACAGACTGCCTGATCATTCAAAATTTTGTCGTTGTCGGAGACCTCATTCCTGAAATGCTCGTGCCAGTGGGCGGCAACGTCTGTCGCAGTAACCTGTAACTCGTTTCTGTGTATAGCTCGCTCGACAATCGCCGCGTAAGGAGCGAGGTGAGAGATTTGCTCTTGAAGGACAAAAGCCAATCTCGAAAACTTGTCTTTCGCAAGGCGGCGTCCAGGCTCGGTAAGCTTCATCTTTCCGTTAGCGTCTTCGATTACTCCCCAATACTTCAGCGCGGAGATCTTACGCCCATCTAAAACACCACTATCGAGCACAGCTTTTGCCTCTGTGGTAGTTGCCCCCGTCGGCTTGGTGGCAAGGTAGCCACACACGGCAGTGACATCATCGATGGTTGTTCGAATTGGCAGCGACAAGACTCATCCTCCATAATCGCGCGCCAAATATAAGAGGCTTTTATATAACCGTCAATTTAAATGACTTCTTATTGAACATAAGGAGAACTATCATTTGATGAGATAATCTAGTCAGGTCTGAGCACGCACAATCAAACCTCAACACGTCACCGCATTCGGCTATTTCGTGGCGAAGATGCTGGGGCGGAAGCGGTAGGCTTCCACCAAACAAATTGTATATACAATTTCTTGACAACTTGCGGCGCAAATTGTATATACAGACATGGAAATCGAATTCGATCCCGCCAAGGACGAAGCGAACCTTGCCAAACACGGTATTTCGCTCGCCCGCGCCGTCGATTTCGAAATCATCGCCTTCCGGGAAGACGCAAGACGAGCCTATGGCGAGACCCGCTTTCGTGGCTGGGGGCGGATCGACGGGGAATACTACTGCCTGGTCTTCACCCATCGCCAGCACCGGCTGCGCGCGATCAGCTTGCGCCGCGCCCATCAAAAGGAGATCGACCGTTATGTCCCGCAAGATTGACAAGACCAATCCCATCTGGACAAAGCGGGATTTCGCCAAGGCCAAGCCGGCCAGCGAACTGCCGCCGGACATCCTCGCCGCTTTTCCGAAGACACGCGGCCCGCAAAAGACGCCGAAGAAAGTGCCCGTCTCGCTGCGGTTAAGCCCGGAGGTGGTGAAACACTTCCGCGCCAGCGGCCCAGGCTGGCAAGCGCGCATCGACGAAACCTTGCGCAAGGCGATGCGGCACGGCTGAAAAATGCAGCTACGCCACGCGCAGCGCGCGTTCCACGGCTTTCGGTTCCAGCTCGATCACTTTGAGCAGAATCCGGGCCGAACGTTCGGGTTGGCGACGGCCTTGCTCCCAATCCTTCACCGCCGATTTGGCAAAACCGAAGCGTGCAGCGAATGCCTCGCGTGTGAGATCGAGCGACGCCCGTATGGCGCGGACATCCACCTCTTCGGGGACATGCACGACAAAGCCCTCGGTCTCTTCGCCGCGCACGAACGCGCGGGCCCGGCGGGCACTCTTCAACAATCTCTCACCGGCCTTTGACACGACGCATCACTCCCTTGCCCCGGTCAGTATAGTGCGGCATTGCCGCCATTGAACATTCCCCGTGTTGGCGACGCCAACAGCCGTCAAATTATCTCAGAACGCAAAACAGGCAATTCCGCCTTTGTTTTGCCATGCCATCACGCATACCTTAGAAACATTCTAGGTATGTCGAGAACGCGTTTGTGACGTAGCGCCTGCGGGGCCTTTACTCGTCGGCGAAATGCCGGATGCCACACCCGAGAAAAAGCCGACGCGCGAGATCAAACGCGCGCATCCTCTCTCGCCATCCTCTTTGTCGCCTGCCGTGGGTTCGGACGTTTTCCCTTTTCTCCTCAACACATGGAATTGTCATGGCTGAAAGCATTGCTCATTTTATCGCCCGCACCCTTGCCGAAGCAGGCGTTGAACGGATTTGGGGCGTCACCGGCGATTCCCTCAACGGCCTTTCCGACAGTCTACAGCGGCTCAAGCAAATCCGCTGGATGGGCACACGCCACGAGGAAGTCGCCGCTTTTGCCGCCGGTGCCGAAGCCCATCTGACCGGCAAGCTGGCGGTATGTGCCGGCTCGTGCGGACCGGGCAATTTGCATCTCATCAACGGGTTGTTCGACTGCCAGCGTAGCCATGTGCCGGTGCTGGCGATTGCTGCGCATATTCCCTCCGCCGAAATCGGCACCGGCTATTTCCAAGAAACCCATCCGCAGGAATTGTTCCGCGAGTGCAGCGTTTATTGCGAGATGGTCACCAATCCCGAACAGATGCCGCGCGTGTTGGAGATCGCCATGCGCAGCGCCATCTTGAAAAAGGGCGTGGCGGTGATCGTGCTGCCCGGCGACGTCGCGTTGCAAGCGATGCCGGAAGGCATCGACGTGCGCTGGGCCACACCACAAGACCCGGTGGTGCTGCCGCCGGAACGCGAGGTCGACAGCCTGGCGGCAATGCTCAACAGCTCCGACAAGATCACGATTCTCGCCGGTGCGGGCTGCGCCGGCGCGCGCGACGAAGTGTTGAAGCTCGCCGCGGCCTTGAAGGCCCCCATCGTGCATGCCTTGCGCGGCAAGGAATTTGTCGAATACGCCAACCCCTATGATGTCGGCATGACCGGCTTGATCGGCTTTGCCTCCGGCTATCACGCCATGGGCGCGGCCGATACGCTGCTGGTGCTGGGCTCGTCGTTCCCGTACCGCGCTTTCTATCCGGCCAAAGCCAAAATCGCCCAGATCGATACCCGGCCGGAAGCGCTCGGCGCCCACACCCAGATCGATCTTGGCCTGATCGGGGATATCAAGGCGACAATCGCGGCATTGCTGCCGAAGCTGGGCACCAAAACCAGCGACGCCTTCCTCACCACCGCGCGCGATCACTATACCAAGGCGCGCAAGGACCTCGACGCACTGGCGACCGACGATGGTGCGAAGGGGCAGATTCATCCGCAATACCTCGCCAAGCTGATCAGCGAAAAGGCGGCGGACGATGCCGTGTTCACTTGCGATGTCGGCACCCCGACGGTGTGGGCGGCACGCTACGTCGCCATGAATGGCAAACGGCGGCTGATCGGCTCGTTCACCCACGGCTCGATGGCCAATGCCATGTCGCAAGCTTTGGGCGCCCAAGGCATCGATCCGAAACGCCAAGTGGTGGCGATGTGCGGCGACGGCGGCTTCGCCATGCTGATGGGCGACATTCTCACCCTGCGCCAGCTCGATCTGCCGGTGAAGATCGTCATCTTCCATAACCGCAGCCTCGGCTTCGTGGCGATGGAGATGAAAGCGGGCGGTTATCTGTCGGACGATACCGACCTCAACAGCCCCGATTTCACCAAAGTGGCCGAAGCCATCGGCATCAAAGGCATCCGGGTGGAAGACGCCAAGGCGCTACCCGCGGCGCTCGACGAAGCCTTCACTCATCCCGGCCCGGTGCTGGTCGATGTGATGACAGCCAAGCAGGAACTCGCCATGCCGCCGCAAATCACCCTCGAACAAGCCAAGGGCTTCAGCCTTTATATGATGCGCGCCATTATCAACGGCCGCGGCGACGAGTTAATCGAATTGGCCAAAACCAACTGGCGATAGCTTCCCCCTCACCCGGTTCGCCTAAGCACTTACGACGCTTGCGCACCGTAAGTGCAAGGCGAACCGCCCTCTCCCACAGTGGGGAGAGGGCAATCTCAAGCGATTTCGAGATAGCGCGAACCGATGCAGCCGCAGATCGGGCAATTGTCCGGCGCATCGCCGATGATGGTGTGGCCGCAAATCGGGCAGACCCGCACTTTGGCATCTTTGAGATCCTTGCCGTCAGTCACGGCAGCAATCGCCATGCCGTAGAGCTCGTAATGCACCTTCTCGACCTCGAGCGCGAAGTGCATCGAGCGGGCGGCCTTCTTGTCGCCTTCGGTTTCGGCCTCCGCCAGCATCGGCGGATACATGGTGGTGATTTCGTACTCCTCACCGTTTTGCGCATCGGTGAGGTTTTCGATCGTGGTCTTGATGCCACCTTCGAGCGCTTTCAGGTGGTTGCGGGCGTGAATCGACTCGGCCGCCGCGACACCACGGAAGAGATGCGCCACCACCGGATAGCCGTCGCGCTCGGCCTTTTCGGCGTAAGCGATGTATTTCTGGTTGGCCTGGCTCTCGCCCGCAATGGCCGTCTTCAGATTGCCTTTGGTCGTCACGATATCTCTCCCACACTTCACCGGGTGAATCGGTATTAGAATAATGTGATGAACCCTGCCCCAGCGACAGCGGGCAAAATGGCTCAGGCAGGAAAGGCACAACTATCCGTGCCGCAGTTTGAGCACCAGGATCGTGGCTGTCATCACCAAGGTGGCGCCGTTGCAAACAATCACCGGCAGGCTGCCGATCGAAAAACCGTAGATCAGCCAGAAAACCAGTCCGAACGTCATGACCAGGAACATCCCAAGCGAAATGTCCTTGGTCGAGCGCGTCCGCCAGATCCTGACCACCTGCGGAACATAAGCCGCCGTCGTGCAGAAGGCGGCGACGAAACCGAAAAACGCGATCAGGGTTGGGCTCATGGCGAAGGGGCTCGTTGGTTGGCAATTCGGGGCGCGTATTTAGCAGGACGCTCGAGAGCAAGTAACGCTGGTCGAGACGTACCTTGTGCTGTTTGGCGAAAACAAAGTGCGGGAAGAACAACTTTCCTCGGTGCTTCAGTCCGTCTTTCGTCCCAGCAACGTCACGGGGGATGACGGAATGCAAGTAGCGCCCCACCACACAACAAGCAATTGAAATGCAAATGGGAATTTTGGCGCTTGGCGCAGCGGGCAGGATGCCGAGATTGTCCTCGTACCATTTTGCGAGCGTCGTCGGTCTTTCGCCCGAAAGAAGACTGGCTTCTCATGTCCGTTCGTCATCGCCGACGGCTCCTCACCTTTCCGATACAGACCGGCGTGGCCTGGCGCACCTCATCTTGATTGTCGCGCTGCGTTTATGGCCACGGGCAAGAATTTCATCCGCCTCCGCAAAAAACCGCAGGATGGGGCGACGAATATCTCGCAAGCCTCATCGCAGCGTGAGGTCCTTCACCCGATTCCCTGGGCAGCCGCCTTATTTCGGCCCGGGCAACCCGGATTTATCGGTCCCTATAAGTGCTCCAATCGAGACTGAACGCCGCGAGAGAACCATCAAGAACACCGGCCAGAACCGCCTGAGGCTCGGCGCTGTAAAATCTCGGATGATAGAACCCCTGGTTTATGCGGGCGACCGCGCCATCCCATCGCCAACGCGCATTCCTGCCGCAAGCCGTCATTATCCCGCCGTGTCGATCGTCGGCCGCCACGATTTGCGTTCCGGGCGCTACATGAAGCCAAGCCTCGGCAGTCCTCCACCTCCCACCGATCAACCGATCCGCAATCACCAGACGACCGTCCGAGAGTGAGATGGTGCGATGATGCAAAGGACCGCCGTTCTGGCGGCAGAAGCCGTCATGCATAGCGCTAACCGTCAGCATGCCGTCCTTGTCCGAACAGGTGAGACCCGTCGGGCGGGCGAATCGTGCGACGCGGAAACTCTCCCACACCTCCGAGCTGTGGCGACCGTCGACACCTATGGTGTTGTGCGCCGCCGTGCCGCGTTCGCTGTCGCGCCCCGCACCGGCCCCATAGCGCGAAGTACCGCCATTAACGAACAACCGCCGGCCGAACAGCGACATCTCGAAGCTGAGCGTATCCGCATGGGCGTGCGCCATCTGATGGCGCGGGCCAAGCGAAGCCGCATCGAAGAACACCGCCGCTTCCGGCGTTTGTAGCCGCACGTAACCCGAGACGGGCAGCACATGGATGCCGCTGGCAGGGAGTGACTTTTCTGCTTCCACGCCGAGGCTCCTCGCATAGGCGAAAAGTACGCCGGGCTCTGGTGCAACACCGAAGGCCGCGTCATTGAACAAAGCAATCTGACCATCAGGGTGGGTCATAATTCTGAGCCAGCCGAGCATGGCGGCCGCAGTGACCCGCCACGCTGCCAGCGGCAGGCGTTCGCTGAGCGGCGGCAACAACAGCCCGGCAAACCATAAAAGATCGAGCAGATCCTCGGCAAGGATGCTCTGATACATTGGCGATCGCTCGTAGTGGCCGCCATCGGAGAGGATTTGCTTACGCAACTCGCACGACATCAGCCGCAAGCCGCGCGTCAACCAGGATACAGCCTCCTCACCTTCGAAGAACAGTCCGAGGAAGATCAGCGCTTTGGCGTTCGCCAACAGGTGATTGGCACCGGAATCATACTCAAGGCTGCGTTCCAGCGAGCGCCCCTGAAGGGCCAGGCTGGCGATGGCCTCATCCGTCAACGGACGGCGAAGAATATGCCATTTGATCCAGTTCACCACCCGCAACGAGACCGGATAGGGATTCCATGCGACCCCGGGGCGACGCGGATTTTCGCTGATCCACCGCGCGATCAGTGCCGCCTGCCGCTCGACATGTGTTGGGTCAGCGTCGGCTGCCAGGTCGTCAAAATAGTGTAGGTTGAACAGCCACAAGCGGTCGACCGAAGGATCTTCCCAGCCGTCTGGCCGCCGATTGAGATTGATGAGCGTAAAGGAGCCATCCGCCTCAATGGTTCGCGGCTTTGAGATCGGCCGTTCGGGGCGGCAACTCAGCGCCCGCAGCGGCGGCGGCGGGCCACCGTCGATCCGGGGCATACCGAGACCGGACATCAGCTTATGGACGAGTTGCGCCGCACGCAGGTTTGGCAGTGTGCGGGCGATCAACAACAGGCGTGCGATGTCCATAGCCGGCCCTAGGCCTTGCCAGCCCTGCCGCGCACGATGGCGTCGAGCGCGATAGTCGCTTTTGAAACCTCGACCAACTCGTCGAACGGAATCGGCGCCGGCTTGCCAGCCTTTAGCACCTCCACCGTCGCCTTGGCGCAAGCGGCATGACCCTTGTCCTGAGCGAAGGTCTTGAACGTCGAGAACTGGCCATGGCCGAACCCGCGCAGCACACGGAAATTGTCGAGCTGAAGGATGCGGCCATTCTGGAATACCTCTATGCGCTCCTTCGGATAGGCACGATGGCCGTTGGCGAGGTATGAGATCGTGGCGATCGATCCGTCGGCAAAGCGCAACGTGCTCATGACGACATCATGCAAATTCAGCCCGGCGCCCATGCCTCCGGCATCGACACCAAAGACGTCCATGATCGGAGCACCAACCAAACAGCGGGCGAGATCGATGAAATGACAACCTTCGCCAATGATGCGGCCACCACCGGTTCTCTGGTCCTGGGTCCAGTGATTGGCAGGAATGGGTCCGGCATTGACCGTAATGACGATCGCCTTGGGCGAGGATGCATCCAGCATCGACCGCATCTTTATAACGTGCGGGGCGAAGCGGCGATTAAAGCCCACCATGACGAACGGGTGCGCAGCCTTCCGATAAGCCGTCTCAATGGCGGCGAGATCTTCGTAGGTCATGCCAAGCGGCTTCTCGACGATGACTGCCTTGCCGGCCTCAAGCCCGCGCACCACAAAACCGGCATGCGTGTCATGCTGGGTAGCGACCGCGATCGCATCGGTGCCGGGATCTTCGAACACCGATTGCACATCAGTGGTGGCAGCGGCAAAGCCGAATTTCCTCGTTGCGTCGGCGGCATTGACGCCCTTGATATCGGCGACCTTGGCAAAGGCGACTCCGGCCTTCCGATAGGCCGGGATCAGAAACCGGCCGGCAAATCCTCCGGCGCCGATGAAACTAAACCGTGGTGTCCCTTCGAGGGCACGCGGGGCCTTGCCATTCAGCACGATTGTCTGCGCCGGGCTACGTCTAACTTCGGCGCCCACCGGGTATCCGATCAGGATACCCATGCTCTTTTCCTTGAGCAGCGTGTCGTAAGCGACAGGAGCCTCGCTCAACGCGAAGCGGTGGGAGATTAGCGACTTGGTTTCAAGCCGTCCCGATGCCATCAAATCCAGCACCGCCTCAAAATTCCGCTGTTCGGTCCAGCGCACATAGCCAATGGGATAGTCGTTGCCGCCTTCTTCGTACGAGGGATCGTAACGGCCGGCACCATAGGAGCACGAAACCTGAAAGGTCAGTTCCTTCTCATAGAAGTCCTTGCGCGACAGCTTGAGGCCCACCACGCCCACCAGCACGATGCGTCCGCGCTTACGGCACATCTGAGCGGCGTTGTGCATCAGCTCGTCGCTGTCGGTGGCGGCGCAGATCGCAACTGCGTCCACCCCGCGCCCGCGCGAGAAGGCCTCAGCAACCTTGAGCACGTCGCCATTGGATACATTGAAAGTCTCGGCGCCGTATTTTCCGGCCAGAGCCAGACGCTCGGGATCGAGGTCGAGACCGAGGACAGCGCAGCCATGCGCCCGCAGAAGCTGCACAGTGAGAAGGCCGATCAAGCCCAGACCGATAACCACGATACGCTCGCCCAATGTCGGCTCGAGCAGCCGCACACCCTGCAGGCCGATGGAACTCAGGACGGTGAACGCGGCCGTTTCGTCTTCGACGCCCGGTGGGATGCGGGCGCACAGATTCTTCGGCACACTTACGATTTCCGCATGTGAGCCATTTGACACCACGCGGTCGCCAATCGCAAAGCCGCCGATTCCGCTGCCCACGTCGACGACTTCGCCAACGTTGCAGTAACCGAGTGTCACTGGCTGGCCAAGCTTCGACATCACAGCCTCGGCTGTGTTGACAAGACCATCAGTTCGGATCTTGTCGATTACTTGGCGAACCTGTTCGGGGTGCCTGCGAGCCTTGTTGAGGAAGTTGGCACGACCAAACTCGACCAGCATGTGCTCTGTTCCGGACGACACCAGAGAATAATGCGTCCTAATCACAAGATAGCCTGCTCGCGATCCGGGAGCCGGAACCTTGAGGACTTCCGTTTGACCACTTCTTAAATCCTGGATGATTTGCTGCAAACTTCAGGTCCATTTCGTCCAGCTAACCGCCGCAGCCAAAATCTCGGCAATTGCAATACTAATACTATCTTGGGCCCCAGTTCGCAACGAGACGCCTGCCTCCTGTACTTGCGACTGCGTATAGCACCACCCGCTTCTGTTGCGACGCCGTGTTGGCACGGCGCATGGCGATGATGTATTGTGTCAAAACAAATGTCATTATGGCAGTTCGAGTCGTACGTACTTTGAACTACCCTTGGCCGATATCGGGCAACTTCCGACAATGCACATTCTCTTGTTCGTCCCGACATTTCCGCCTGAGATTTCCGCGCCCGCCACCCGCCTTAGCGCGCATGCGAAACATTGGATCGAGATGGGCCACGACGTGACTGTCGTGACGTCGGCACCGAATGCGCCGAGCGGCAAGCTTTTCAAGGGCTATACCAACAACTGGTACCAGGAAGAGACGATCAACGGCCTACACATCATCCGGCCCTGGACATATCTGGCGGCGAATGAAGGCGTGTTTCGCCGCACCATCGATTATGCGAGCTATCCCCTGTCGTGCTGGCTGCAAGCCGGGCGCTTCCCAAGAGCGGACGTCATCCTGGCATCGTCGCCCAATATCTTCGTCCCAGTGGCGGGTTCTCTCGTTTCCAGACGGATGCATATCCCATGGGTCTTCGAGGTCCGCGACCTGTGGCCAGCCGCGATCGGTGGTGTCGACCTAGGTAAGCGGCCGGTCCTTAAGACGGTCGAGGCGCTAGAGCTTGGCCTTTACCGCAGTGCGCGGCGGATCATCGTGCTGACCAAGCCCTTCAAAGAAAACATCTGTGGGCGCGGTGTCGATCCGGCCAAGGTGGATATCATCACCAACGGCATCGACGAAGGTTTTTTGTCCAAACGCGGCCGGGACGAAACCCGCAAAGCGCTCGGCGTCGCCGACGGTACGTTCCTGGTAGGATTCGTCGGCACGCTGGGACTCTGCCAGGAGCCCTCAGTTCTGGTACGGACCGCCGCGCGGCTGCGTGACCGCACTGATATCCGCTTCCTGATTGTGGGCGAAGGCGCAGCCCGGGCCAGCACCGAGGCGCTGGCCAAGGCCAATGGACTCGCCAACATCGAATTTCGCGATGTCGTACCGCACGATGAAGTTCCCGGCATCCTGTCCGCGCTGGATCTCGGTACGGTCGTGCTCCGGGATCATCCGGCCTTCCATACCGTGATCCCTTCCAAGATCTTCGAGCTCGCGGCCTTGAAATGCCCGATCGCCGCCGCGGTGACGGGCGAGGCCAAGCGGATCATTGAGGAGATAGGCGGAGGGATGTGTGTTCCGCCAGGCAACGATGAAGCCTTCGCCGATCTCATTCGTAGGATGGCGGCATCGCCGCAGATGCGGGCCGACTTCGGCGACCGGGCCGCTCAAGCGGTGCACGCGCGCTATGCGCGCCGGTCCCTGGCGGCAAAGGCGCTCGACAGCCTTATGCTTGCGGCGGGCATGAAGGCTGAGGTACACGCGCTTTCGCCGTGACGTACCAGCCGATCCGGTGGGATAGAAAATTCATCGCAGCGGCGATCGCAGGCGGCCAGTTATCGCCGAGCTGGTGGACCGAAATATCCTCGATCGCAAAATCATGCAGCAACGCCCGCAGCTCCCGGCGTCCGTAGAGACGGACATACGGCTTAATTGTAATGCCGTCGGCACCCAACTCAACGGTCGCCTTCAACCCGTCATAACCCAGCTGCCAAAGTCCGCCGTTCCAAATCCCGCGAACCAAAAGCATTAGATGCGGCAACGACCACTTGTGGTACAGCGCCACCATGAACAATCTGCCCGGCTTCAGGACGCGACGGATTTCCGCCAATACCCGTTCGATCTCGGGGATGTGGTGCAGTACGCCGAAGGAATAGACACAATCGAACGACGCATCTGCAAACGGCAATGCCACCGCGTCGGCCCGCCGGAAATCTGCCTTAAACCCGTGCAGCTCGAAATTACGCCGCGCCAGTTCGAGATGGGCATCCGTGATGTCGACGCCAAAACATTCTGCCCCACCCTTCGCGAACTGGAGCAGGTCGCTGCCTTGCCCCATGCCGATTTCCAGAACCTTCTGGCCGCCAAAGCGGCCGTAACCGAAATACTCCGGCGTCCACGACTGAATCGCCAATCGATAGGCGACCACACGCTCGAAATACTTCAGCGTTCCGGCCTCTTCTCCAACGGCTCCGCAAGGATGTGCGTTCCACTGTGCTTGAGCATTGACCCGGGCGGAGATGTCCACTTGACTGGTGTCTAAATGCGCATTCATGTTCGCCGTCCCTTGACCGGAAATAGCCACGCAGCCACACATCGCCCCCGCTTATTGCGTACCATTCTCAATTTATATTTGTTGTCAGAACGGCAAGTGCCGCAGCGGTCGTCGCCAGCTGACTGACAACCTGAATCGTATCGACGACAAACTGGTGGAAGGACAAGTCCTCCATGTCGCGCGCTACGACTATCACCGTGCCGGGTGGAATCGCGTTCCTGCCAAAACTCAGCCACGAGTTGCCGGCAACTTCGGAACGCCCGTCCGGATACACGACGATCACGCGTGAACTATCGGCGTACTGCGTGAAGCCTCCCGCCTCGTCGACATAGTCCAGGGCTGAATGCAAACTGCTCACGGTAAATGCGCCAGGGCGCATGACTTCGCCCAAGACGGACACCGTTGCTGGAATTCTGGGAATGATAATGCGATCAAACGGTTCCAGAATCAGGTCATTCTCTGGGTCTTCTGCGAAGTTCTTTGCATTAGCGACGATCGAAACCCGGCCCAGCGCGGGCTGTCCTTCGATCTTTACCAGCAGGTTCTGCAACGCCTCGATGGTATCGCCCGTAGGACTGGTCGAATTGCTGGATTGCCGCCGCATCATCATCTGGAACAGCTGGCTGCGGAGATCGGCCGCCATCAGCTTTTTGTTGTCGCTTTCCTTTTGGGCTACGGCTCTGCGCAGGAATATCGTTCCATAGGGATACGCGAGCTTGGTCAGTCCCCCTGCACGTGCAAGCAATGAGGAAATCCGTTCGCCTTTGGCAATACTGTATTGTCCGGGATATCGAACTTGACCTTCGATGGAGACCGCGCCGGTATCCATCTCTGAATACACGTGCCGGAATACTAGATTGTCGTAGGGCTGCAAGGTTATCTTTGTCAGCTTCTCGTCGGTCACCGGATAGTAATTCCGGACGACCTTCGATTTTCCTTCCGCATTATTCACGATGATCGAGGTGATCTCGAAGCTGGACAGATCGACGTCCTGAACCATGCCGCCGAGGAAGCCAATCACATCGGCCAGCGTCGTGTTCGGCGCCGCAAGATAGGTGCCGGGCTTTTGCACCGCACCCGAAATCGTGAACCGGTAGTCGCTGAGCTTCTTGCCGAACTGCGTTTGCAACGACTCCGCAATGTCGGCCAAGCCCTCCTCCTCCTCTTTGGTGCCGCTTTTGCCTGCCCCAGCGACAGCTCGCGCTTCGTCTACCAGCGCTGCGGTCGCGCCACTCTCCGAATTCGCGGCGACTTGTGTCTGCGTTTGGACCGCCTTCGCGTTAGCCGGCCCTATGCCGCGCTTGGCCGGAATCTCTGCAACCGTGTTTTCGGGCAACGCCATACTCTCACCGGTCGTCGCACCAGCGTCCGGGGTGACCTCTGTGCCGTTGTCACCGGAATCGGCGTTTTTCTTCAGCTTGTCGACCGGCGAGCGGGCGGGCGCAGCAGACAGTAGCGAATGCACGTCCTCCATCGTTAGGATGTGTATCCTATCTTCGTTCACCAGGAGCATGTCTTCTTCGCTGTGAATCACCCGGATCGGCGAAAACGGTATGGCCTCGTGCTGAAGCGTGCGGGAATTGATGCGATCGATGAACCCAAACAGCATGTATGCGCCGTTCTTCACGACATCGTTCGACGAAAGGATAGAATGCAGAGAACTGAACTTGTCGAGCGCAAACTCGCCTGGAGTGCGCACAACACCGGTCAGCGTGACGCGTCCCTCCGCAATATTAACGGCCGACTTGACGATCAATGCTTCGCCGTCGCGAACCTGCTGGTCCAACGCCAGACCGGTGTCAAAAAATCGCGCCTTTCCGTCCGGCATGATGCGGACGATCGACGCCGTGATCTTGCTGCGCAAAAGCGCGCCACTGCCGAGCCGGAACAGCTCCCTCGCCGAAATTGCCTCGCGGCCCGGTGGCAGCTCGTAGATCGCGGGGCGGCGAACGTAGCCGACCACGGCCGCCGTCGCGCCGATGGACGGAACGAAGATACGGTCGCCTTCCTGCAGGTTTATCAGTCGGACATCGCCCTTCTGAAGCAGCACGTTGTAGAGGTCGATTGTGAACTTGCGCTCACCGCGGATCAACTGGATGTTCCTGAGGCTACCGCTCTTGCGTATGCCCCCCGACAGCATAATGGCGTCTAGCGGCGAAGATAGACCGGTGGCAATGCGGATGCCGGGATTGTTGACTTCGCCTGAAACCAGGACGCTGACCTGCCGCAACTGAGCCAACGAAACGAAAGCTTCGGTGGCAACGTAGCGTCGGTGAACAGCAGCGACCAGATCGCGCCGAAACGCGTCCAGGCTTCGTCCAGCGGCAGCGATTGGACTCAACCTGGGCAAGGTAACCTGACCGTTGCGGTCAACGACCACGGTATACGCGCTGTTTTCCTGGCCGCGCAGCACGATGCTGAACTGGTCACCGGGGCCGACGATGTAGCTGCCCTGCACGGCGCCCATCTGGGGCACGACCACTTTTGCACCACCGCCGACCTGGTTGTAGCCGAACAGGCGGACCGGGTGGCCAATCCTCTCCGACATCATCTGCTCGAGAGTGGACGTACCGGCGGTTGCGACGGGCACCGGAGCGGGCGTGAGGACCTCGGGATGCGTGGGCGCGGGTTGAATAATTTGCCGGCTCTCGTCGTCCCGCCCCTTTATTTGACCAAGTTGTTCCAGTTGGTCGGAGCTGAGATTCGGCATGTTCTGGGCAGAGGCTGCACCCGAGAAAACCACCATTGCGACAGCAATTGTCGAGATTGTCCGCAGTAATCTCGTCCACATCGCGCCTCAGCCTTTGTTTGCTGTTGAAGTCTAGGACACCTTGCTATCTCTATATCTGCACGCCTGGATTCTACTAACGCGTTTGATCGATCAGGAAAGATATGACAACTATACTATCCTTCTGTCGAGAAAATCCCGCTTTTTTACCGAGCATAATGGTTTTTAGGTGACTATTCCTGTAGTAATTGCATCTCAGTATTATAATTGAAAATGGCGACTTTTCCTGCGATCGATCTGTAAAAAAGAGCACCTCAAAACGCCCGAGGTTCGGTGGAGCACCTCTTGATTCGCAGTGGCTGGCGAATGGACCATCTGACCAAGATCCCACGCCTCTCCAACGCGATGGCGGCCAGCTCGAATCCAGCATAACCAATCAGCCCGAGCACGAACCCGAATGCGAAGTAGTGCCCGCGCCGCGGTGCGCTTCTGATCTCTGGAGCATAAGGCGCCACGATCGTCCGCACCGCGTAATCCTGCACCACCGAGGACAGCATTTGCACCTTGAGCTGGCGTTCGAGAACGTTGAGGTATGCCCGACTGATGGTTTCGCTCTGCTCTTTTGCGATCTGATCTCTAACGAACGCCACCTCAGCCTCGGCCGTGCGACTCGCCCGCAGCCGCTCGACCTGGTTCAACTGGTCGATGACACCCTGCGCAAGCGCCCGCGCGTCCGCCGGATTGCGGGCAGTCGCTTCGATCGTAATAAAGCCCGTACGCGAATCCTGCATGATTCTAACGGCGCCACGAAAGGCCTGCACCGCCTGGTCCAGACTGGGGCCGCCAGCATCTGCAAGTGCCGCGGCCTTCGCCATCAACGGATCGTTGTCCGCAAAGAGCTTTACGTCGCTTTTCGGCGCGGAAAAGGAAGCCCAGACCGAATGCAGAAGGGAGAGGGGATTGAAGTTCATGCGCTTCTTTGTCCAACGCTGCTCCTGGGCATTCCAACCTCCGGGAAACAGGATGGGGACCCAGTTGCGCTCGAGCAGAATACGCCGCCGGAAATCGTTCGAATCCAGAATCGTGGCATATTCCGTACTTGGATCTCCCTGCGTGCCGAATATTCTACTTGAGCGAAGCGCGGAACTGGCCAGCGACGAACTCAAGTTGACCTCACCGCCAAGGTCCCTGGTTACCGCATCCGACGGCGTCACCACAGCCGTCGCCGTGAATTGCTGGTGCACACCAAACGAAAGCGCAAGGAACAGAACGGCCGTCCCGAAAGCCGCGGCCAGAAGCCTTTTCCAGTGCCCGAACAGACGGTGCAAGTAATCCGAGGCGTTCATAGCGACCTGGTCAGTTCTCTCGCTCATTTCACATCTCGCGCTTTTTCGCCATTTGACTACCGTTGTTGTACGTTCTGCCGCTTCGCCCCAACGCCAGGAAGAACATCACGCTCCCTATCCAGGAATTCACCAGCCCCATCGACGTTGGGGCATTCGACAGGATAGCGAAACACGCATAGAAAAATGGACAGGATAGCAGTATCACGTTCAATCCGGATTCACGCTTGACCAGAAAATGATCCAAAAACGTGAAGATCCAGGTTCCGAAAAGGCCAACCCACAACGCGAATCCGATCACACCCAACTGGGCACCTTGATTGACGAAGAACTCGTGTGCCGCCGTCCAGGTGTTCTTGTAGGCCGATAGTTCCGGACCAACGCCAAATTGCCAATTGTCATGCATCTGGCGCAGACCGATGTGTATCGAATCTATTCTGGCATATACGGAATTGTCGCTCTCGGAATTCAACATCAATGCTGAGAAGAAGCGGTCACTCATCTCTTGGGTAGGACCCGGAATCAGCATCGCCGCAGTGATCGCTCCGATCGCGAGTCCCAGCGCTGCCACGGCCTTGCCCGACCAGAAGCGCAGAAGCAAAAGAATTCCCATCAGCAGCAAGGTCAACATCAAGGTCCTGACCAGGTTGATGACCGCATGAAAACCAAACAACGCCAGCGCGACGATAGTGAGCCAGCGCACCCACTTCGCCGGCTTTCCGAAGATAAGATAGAATACGCATAGAGGGATCAAGAACGTAAGCAAGCTGGCAGTGTTCGTCGTAAATCCGTAAAGTATGTCCATGTACTTGGTCAAACGTATGTTGTCGTACCGCAACACGACCAGTTCGGCAAAAGTAGGAATTCCAACTTCACGAAAGAAGATGACAAGCCCTTCGGCGAATGGAATGATGCCGAAGATGATATAGGTAGCGATCAGCTTGCGTTTCAGAGTGTCCGGAAAATTGGCCCGGCGGATCAAAAAATACAGCGCTGCCGGGATCAGGAATGTGAACGTGAGATCCAGCGCCGACAACCATTCGCGGCCGTTCAGGACATAGCTAAGTGCTGCGATGATGCACAAAAACACGATCGCAAGATCCTCGATCATTCTGGTCGTGTTGAGCCACAGTCTTGGTGAGTCGGTGTCGAGTGCGCGCAACGCGATCATGATCGGTAACATGGCCACTTGGAACAGACCAGATTTGAAAGCCGCCGTCGGGTAGCCCCGCGCCCAGAGCAGCGTCGCCGCGATGATAAACATGGGAAATGACCACAGTGGCACACCAGCCGACTGCTCCAGCCGGACCAGGAATGGACGGGATTGGCGACCAGCTGTCATTCCCCTATTTTCCATGGCGCGTCAGCGTCCCGTTACGTCGTTCATCGCAGGCGGCCGGCAAGCGCCATTCCGTCCAGTCACATTCTTATTCCAGCCCAATGCCCGACTTCTTTGACCACTCGAGCTCCTGCACCCGCTCGAAACCCTTTATGATACGATCAACATGCACCCGCCACGAGTACTGGTCGAGCGCCTTGCGCCGGGCGTTGCGTCCCAGGATTTTGCTCCAAGCCGAGGATTGGGCCAGAAAGACGATGGCTTTGGCCAGCTGCCCGGCGTCTCCAGGCACGGTCAGAACGGCCAGCCGATCTTCGTCTTCACCGGGCTCTTGAAGCGCGCCGAGGTCTTCAGCGCGGACGCCCGGGCTGAGTACTTCGCCGATCTGATCGAGGGCTGAGGCGACTATAGCCTTGCCCATGACCATGTATTCGAACAGCTTTGTCGGCGAGCCGAAAAACTTCGTGCCGTCGGCGTTCGGGATGTGCGGTGCAATGCAGATGTCCGAAATTGCCAGATACCGCGGACATTCGCGCTGCGGCACCGTGCCGGTGTAGCGCACGAATTCGTCGCAAGCTGGGTCCGAAAGGATCTCGCGCACCCTCGGCATCGTCAGCCCGTCACCTACCCAAAGAAATTTCACATCGAGTCGGCGCAATTCGGCTGCCCGGTCGGCCACCAAGGAGCCGATTGCGCTGGCCAGCACCTCCGCCCCGTGCCAGTGGCCGAACGTGCCGACGAAGGTCACGACCTTCGCAGACGCCTTGAGCCCAAGGCTCGTTCGAAGTGCTGTATTGGCCTCCGAAGAAAACCGATCTGGATCGAACATATCCGAATCAACGCCGTTAGGGTAGGTCACGATACGAGCGGGATCGACACCGCGGGCGACAAGCTCTTCCCGCAAAGGATCCGAGATCGTGACGATCAAATGGGCATGGCGAAGCAACACCTCTTCGGACATTTCCGCGGTTTTTCTGAACTGCACACCGTAGCTCCAGTTTCTCGCCACCCACACTTCGGAACCATTGTACTCGACGATCAGCGGGATGCCGGTGGCGCGCGACAGCACGACGCCGGCAAAATTGCCGAGAGCCAGCCGCTGATAGATGAAGGCGTGGGTCTTCGCCGAAAGGTTTGGCTGCATCCGGGCTACGGCGAGTGTATGGAACCAGTACTGGTTCAGCCCCAACGGAAACGACAACGTATTCGGCAACGATATGCGTTCGTATTTGGCTGTCTTGCGCACTGGTGGACCGTCGTCGATGTGGTAGAACTCGACGCCATAACCGCGGTCCATCAACGCACCACAGACGCCAGCAATGTGCCCGTAAGACCCTCCCGCCACGAGACCGGAAGTGAAGTTGACAAACAGATAGGCAACCTGATCCGCACCCAATCGTGTCGTCAAGGGGATGCGTGGCTGTCTGAGTAGGTCTGCAGCCTCGCAGTGGCATCGGATGATGAATATCGCGCTCTTGATGGTGGCACAGAGTACCCGCATCACACCGCCGATCAGAACCAGGTATCCAAAAGAACGCCTTTCGTCGTCAGGCATCAGGACGATGTGCTGCCGCGCCGGCACAACTGCCGCAACCGCAGTGATGATTGGCATGATCGCCAAGTCATTTAGTTTTTCGATCGGAACGACGACGGCTTCGCAGCGGTACGCTCGAAGTTCCTTGAAAATTCTTAGGTAGCTGAAGCGCCGCAATGAAGAGAGATCGACATACATCGTATCTGGACCAAACAGCGTATCGATGCGCTCGCGCAGGGCGGCTGAAGCGGTTTGAAGCGTCAAAGAGACGGTTTTGACCATGGCGCGTTCTTGCTACGTTGAAGTTTGCTTGCGCATCGCGATCTCGCGGCGTGTAATATATAGGAAAATGACGGCAGCAACGATCCAGCCCAGCGAAGTACCCGCCGCCACACCCTCGGCGCCGAACGTCTTGCCGCCAAAATAACTGCCAGCGCCGGCCACAACGGCACAAACGACCCATGCAATGTTCATGCTCATGGGGAAATGCATCGCAGTCAGGAACTGATTGGTGATGCCGACCACGGCGTAGGCGACAAGAGCGGGCAAGTACCAGACCAGAATGGCTCCTGCCCCGGCATACGCCTTCCCGAAGACTACGGTGATAAACGGCAAGATCAGAACGATGCCTAATGCCCCGCTGACCGCACAAATCCCCGCCGCCCGAAGACACTCGCGCGTCAGGGGCGTAAGGTTGAGATCATTCGAGCGCACGATCTTGGGATACATCACCATTGATATCGTCTGCGGCAGATTGATGAGTGCTTCGAAGATCTGATAGGCGATGGTGAAGACGCCAAAAATCTCAGGGGACAGAGTTGCCTTGGCCGAATACACCGTTCCACGGGTGAGAATGTAGCCCAGGACTAGCGACGGGACCGCCAGCATCGAAAACCTCATCCACTCGCGAACGAAGTCTCGGTCCAACGGGAGTGCGTCGGTGCCGGCCCTACCGAGCGCGATCACCGCGGCGCCACCGCACATCAACAACGATGAAACGAGTACGACGAGCGTGAACCCGACGATGGAAGGATGAACGAACGCAACTGCGATAACCAGGATAATTCCGACGAGGCTCGACACGATCTGCAAGACGGACATCGAAACATAACGTTGCATGCCGGCGAGTATCACCGGAATGCATGCCGCCAACGTGACCGTTACAGAGAGCGAAAAGGCGAGAGGCCAGCCTATGACCATCCGCCAGCGGCTTGCCGCATTGCTGGCAAGGACCAGATAGAAAGCCGCCGTCGCCGCACCGCAACCAATACTTGTGACCGCAAGCGTTATGATCAGCATCGTCCGCAGATGGCCCGGCTTCTTCGCCGCGAAATAGATGTTCGAACTCGGCAGGCCTAGGCAAACAAACTGAGCGAGCATGAAGACCGTGGCAATGGCGTAGAAGTACTCGCCGCGATGAACGGGACCTAGGGCCCTTGCGGTGACGGCGCCGGTCGCCACGCTGGCGAGCACCATTACGGCCCGGCTCCCCAGCACCGCGCCTTCGTCGATCAGGCGCGCACGTGCTGACGGTGCGAACAACCGTTCCAGCGAGAGGTCGAGGCCATCCACTCCCAAACATCGTTTCAGGGCTTTGAGCATCGTCATGTCCGGACCCTGGCGATGGTGACCAAGAGCGGAGCCGGCATCGGTCCATCATATGACCATACGATTTTCTTGGAGCGCAGGATGGTTCCGTAACTCGGCGCCAGACGCGCGCCCTCGACGCGGCAGGCCCATCCCGCGGCGCCGGACCAGACAAGCTCGAATGCCCTCCGCGGCGTCTCCAGCAAGTATGTCCGTTCCCCACAAACCGAAGGCAAAACCGAAGGTGCCAGATGAAGCGGAACCGAGATCCTGTGCCGTCCGCGGCCATCGAACCTATCTTCGATCGAAAGCCTCCCATCTGACAACACGATCCGCCGCACCGGACGCACCGGCTCAGCCAGTCGGTCGAAGCCGGTATGGCTTATGGTCAGGCTGTCGCGCTGGACGTCCAGGACTACCGGCGTGGCATCGTTCCGAAGGTGCCATAAGTCCGTCGGAGTGACGAAACGATTGATTTCTTCGCCGTCGATCTGGGGCGTGTTATGGGCCGCAGTGGAACGGAACCGGTTCCGCTCCTCAACCGAGGCCGTATAGACGTAGCAGCCGGAATCGACGATGAGGACTTCGCCGTCAAGCGCCGCTTCGATGCTCAAGATGTCGTTATGGCCGTGGCCGCCGCGCCCGTCCAGCCCCACCGGTCCGCAGTCTACCACAACATGATCGCCGCCCCGCGCCAGGACGAAGAAGCCGCCGTCCGGAAAATGCTCGCTTCGACGCAGCGGCGGCACGTGGTCCAGGAGCCGTTCGACCACCGCAGGACCGCACAGCCAATAGACTTCGTGCACCGGTCCGGAAAACCGACGCAGAAGTTCGAGATCGTCGGCGAAAGTTCCGATCAGGGCAATGAGATAACGGTGATCGGCGAACTCGCCCTGCACCTGCGCCATCGGCAGCGTGCGGGCGTTATCCGCATCACCAAACACCGCCGAACTGCCATCGTCGCGCATGTAGGCCGCTACGAAACGTCCCATTGCAGCAAGGCGCGACCGCCAGACCTCGGCAACGGTAATACCACACGCGCGAGCATAGATTGCCGGCAGGGCGAACAATTCACAGTTCAGTCGGTGATAGGGTATGGAGGCCTCGTAATTGACGCCGTCGGGAAAATTCTGGGGCGTGATCTCCCTGCTCAATTCGGCCAATCCCTGCGCCAGCCAACGCCCGGGCGCCCGGCCACGGCCGAAAAATAGTCCAGCGAACGCCAGGCCAGCGGCAGCGGCATTGAAATGATTGCCGTTGATATCCGAGCGTTCGATGTGCCGCTCGGTGAAATCAGCATGGAGATAAACAGCCGTCAGGAATTTCGCTCGGAAACCCGCCTCAGTAAAGGCCGCACTGTCGTGCAGGGCGTGGAACAGCCAAGTGAACGTCAGGATACGCAGTGCCACTTCCATTGTGCAGGTCCAGTTCACGGACCAGGCGTAGGGATTGCCGTCGATCCAGTCCTCGACCACGCCGCGTACCGCGGCGGCGTGACGCTCGTCGCGCTCCAACACATAGAGTTGGGCGAGCGGGACCAGCCACTGCAAGCGTGAGAGCTCCCAAGGGACCTTAACGTCGCTAGACCGGTCTAAATCGAGGGTATCGATGGTACGGAAAAACGCGTTGGGCCAACGCCGCCCGGTGACGAAGTCGCGCGACCAATCGGTCGGCGTGTCCAGGTAAACCGGCCCCGACCCCAGAAGGTTCACACGCCGATCCATTGCATCGGCACTGTCGCGACGAATGCGCTCGCGCTCGCCCGGGCAAAGATGGTCGAACGCTTTTACATCGCGCGGAACGAATGGAAACGGGCGAACGGCAAGACGATCCCACAGATCGTCGATCGACTTTGCCTCAAGCAAAACACACAGCCGGCGCCCATCCAACCTCGCCGCCCGGCGTGGCGCCAACATCTTCTCGACGCCCGCCTTCAGTTCCTGAACGATACGTGCGGCGATATACGGAACGGGCTTCCTGATCCCCCTTTTCAATTTGTTGATCAGATCAGGCATGATGCCGACATTTCCTAAGCTGCAACCTGCTCACTGGAATTGTCGATCCAGTAGTCGTACCACGCCGCCAAATTGAAGAGCGACCAGAGGTACAGGCTGTTGTTGCTGCGGCCGCTGCGGTGCTCGTCGATAAGGTGCTTGATGTAGCTGCGGTTGAACGGCATGCTCTTGAATAGCCTGCTATCCATCAGTACGCGTTCGACCTGAGCACCGAAATCGCCGCGCATCCACTCGGCCATGGGGGCGCCGAACCCCATCTTCTTGCGATAGATGACCTCATGCGGCAACAGCGGCTCGACCGCCTTCTTAAGCAGGTACTTCGGCACGTTGTTGTGCACCTTAAGATTCATCGGGATGTCCATGCTGAACTCGACGAGATGATGGTCGAGAAACGGCACGCGCGGCTCAATCGATACTGACATGCCGACCTTGTCGACCCGCATCAGCAGAAGCTCGGGCAGACGGTACTTGAACTCGGAATAGATCATGCGGGTCAGAACGTCAGAGCCGGGAGCCTCCTTGTCGATGCGGTTGAAATAGCTCTCGAAGACACACCAGGTATCGGTCTCGAGCCAGCTTGCATCCAACAGACCCCAGTCTACGAGCCTGTGCGCGGCGGCCGAGGCGGCCACCTTACTGCCGTCGATAAGATCGCTTTTGATCATGTTCCAGAACACCATCGCACCGCCCCAGAAATGCTCGCGGTTGCGAGCAGCACGGTCGATGACGTCGGCATAGACCTGGCGGTGAGGGCGACCCCGGCTGGCCCAACGCGCACCTACCGCAGCCGCTTTTTGCAGCGGTCCCGGAACGTATTTGCGGAACGGCGCCCAATAGCGGCGGTACAGATCGAGATATTGCATGTAGCCGTCGTAACCGCAGAACTGCTCGTCGGACCCTTCGCCGACCTGCACAACGGTCACGCCGCTATCGCGCGCCAGCTTAGAGACGAAATAGAGCGGGATACAAACCCAGTCCGCAATCGGTTCATCCTGGTGATACACCAACTTGTCGAGATAACCGACCATGTCCTTCTCGCCAATCAGCACTTCACGGTGATCGGTCTTGTAGCGATCGGCGACGGCGCGTGCATATTCCAACTCGTTGAGATGCTTGTAATCGGCGAACCCGACGGTGAAGGTGCGCACCGGCTCGCTGGTATATCGCGTCATCAGCGCGACGTTGGTAGAGGAGTCTATTCCACCGGAGAGAAAGACGCCGAACGGCACGTCGGACATCATGCGCTTTTCGACCGCCGCGGTAAGCCGGTCGAGGATGCCGTTCGTGCAGTACTCGATCTGCCGGTTCTCGCTCATGCCTTCGAGCGTTCCCGCAGGAATGCCGCGACCGGGCAGCGCGTCCCAATACTGCTTTGCCTTGATCTCGCCACTCATGGAGATGCGTATGAAATAGCCCGGCGGAATCTTGTAGATGCCCTCGAACATTGTCAGCGGCGCCGGTGTCGTGAGACAGGTAAGATAGTGGTACAGCGCCAGCGGTTCCACCGCCGCTTTGACCTGCGGATGGGCGAGAATAGCCTTCATCTCGGAAGCGAAGATCACGCGATCTTTGCCGACCCAGAAGTACAGCGGTTTGACGCCGATACGGTCGCGCACAAGGTAGAGCGCTTTTTCATTGCCGTCCCAAATGGCAAAGGCGTAATCGCCTTCGATACGCTCGATCAGACCTTCGATACCCCAATGGCCAAAACCTTCGACCAGAACCTCGGTGTCGGAGTGATCTGTTTTGAAGTGGCGGCCGGCCTGTTCCAGCTGCCGCCGGAGACTAGCGTGGTTATAGACCTCGCCGTTGAAAGTGATGACGATCCTGCCCGAAGCATCGCACATCGGCTGGATGGCGGAATCGCTAAGATCGATGATCGCCAGGCGGCGGTGAGCCAGACCGACCTGCCCGTTGCCGCTGATCCAAAGACTGCCGCCGTCCGGGCCGCGATGTACCATTGTGTCCCGCATCCGCGTCAGCATCGCGCCGTCGATCGTGACCGATTCGCCGAAGCCGAGGTGGCCCGCTATTCCACACATCGCCCGAACCCAGCTATGGCCGGGCCTCCCCGCTTATGATCTGCCGTTCCACTTCGAAGCTTACGCGCGTCGCTGCAACCTGTTCCGCGAGAGATATCGGCCAGTCGCCACCCTTCTGGAGACAGTCTGCCAATACCGTGAGTTCCCGAAGATGCCCCTTGTCTGCCTGTTTGCTGCTCCAGCCGGGTGCGTTGCGGCCGTAGACGACGATCGATTTGTAGTCGTCCATGACGGCGACCGTGCCAGCGGCGAAGATCTGCATACGCTCCTTGGGATAGGTTCCAGTACCGAGCGCCGTGTAGGCCAGCGTGCAGACTGAGCCGTCGCTGTACGATACCGTCGCCACGAAATTATCGTTGCGCGCCCAATGCCGGCTGCCCGGCCTAATAGCTGCAGCAGTAACCTTTTCGACCGTAGCGCCTGTCAGGAAGCTAAACAGATCGTAGATGTGGCAACCTTCACCAATGTTTCGGCCGGCGCCTTCCTCGGTATGCACCCATGATGCAAGCGATATGTAACCCGCATTCATCTGATAGGTCACGATTAGCGGCGAGCCGCGCCCCACCAGAAACGTCTTGGCCGCAGTAAGCGCAGGAGAGAAGCGGCGATTGAACCCGGTAAACAGCACCTGGCTGCGTTCCACCTTGTAGTATGCTTCGATGGCGGAGAGCTGATCCTCGTTCACCGCCAGCGGCTTTTCCACGAAGACATGCTTGCCGGCCTCCAGCGCCCGCAGAACCAGCGAACCATGAAGATCGTGCCGAGTGCCAATTAGCACCAGATCGACATTGGGATCCTTCAGAACCTCCTCAGGGTCGGTGCTGGCGTAGTCTGCTTCATAAGTTTTAGCGACGGCCTTGGCATCCGATCCGATCTTGCTGGCGACGCCGCGGAGGCGGTAACGCCTTCTCAGCCTCACCATGTTGGCCAGGTGCACGGCCTGCACAAAACTGCCCGCCCCGATCACGCCGATCCGGATCTCGCTGCCAACCGGCTCGGCCTTGCGCAGTAGAAGCGTGTGCACCGGAACTTCTGTCTTGGGTACGTACTGCAGAAGAATACCCATCGGCTTATCTGGCGAGTTCAAGCTGGCAAAGGCTTCGCCAGCTTTCTCGACCGGATAGACCGTCGCGACCAGTGCGCCAACGTCGATGCGGTGCGTCGCGACCATATCGAGATAGGCCTGCATGTTGCGGTTCTCGGTCCAGCGCACGAAGCCTACCGGATAGTCGAGGCCCGTCTCCTCGTAGAGCGAATCATAGCGGCCAGGCCCATAAGAACAGGAAATGAAGAAGTCGATCTCCTTGGTGTAGATATCGGAACGCCGGATACTGAGACCCACATCGCCAACCAGTACGACGCGGCCGCGCTTGCGGCAGGCCTGGAATGCCAGCGAAACAATCTCGTCGCTGCCGCCTGCGGCGGTTATGATCACGCCGTCGGCCCCAAACCCGTCGGTGAGCTGTTGCACCTGATCAGGATAATTGCCGGCGAGCGGATCGATCGCATGTTCGGCACCGAGCGTCAGAGCAAGGGCGCGGCGCGGCGCGATGGGATCGACACCGATTACCCGGCAACCAGAAGCGCGCAGAAGCTGCGCCGTGATTTGCCCCAGAATCCCCAATCCGACCACTACGAAAATCTCGCCTAACGTCGGGTTGGCGCGGCGCACGCCTTGAAGCGCGATGGCGCCCAACGTCACCGTGCTCGCCGAACGCATGTCCGCACCTTCGGGAATACGCACCGCAAGGTTCACCGGAACGTCTATGATCTCTGCGTGGTTGGCGATACCCGCGCCGGCACAGGCCACGGAATCACCGGGCTGGAAACCTGTCACATTGGTGCCGACCTCGATCACGCGACCAGCCGCCGAATAACCGCTGGGTGATCCCGCCGCAAGTTGACCGCGAACCCTGCGCATCGTGCGCACCAGACCTTCGTTACGCACAAGGGTCATCACCCTGCGGACGTTTTCCGGCTGCTGGAGCGCGCGGCGGTACAACGGCAGGGCGGACATGTTCAGCGAAGCCATTTCCGTACCCACACTGATGCAACTGTATTCGACTGCAACCAGGATGCTGCCAGTTGATACCGTCGGTGCGGGCACTTCTTCGACAGCCGCTTCGCCCTTCCTAATGAGCACCTGTTCCAAAACTGGCTCCTTCTCTCCTCGGCCCGTGTCGTTCGATGGCGCGCCTAGCGCCTCTGCTGTCTCTAGTTCGCACGCCCCAGAACTTCGACGATGCGTACTGTGGCCCGTCCGTCCCCATAGGGATTATGTACCTGCGACATCTCCTCGTATGCCGCCCGATCGTCGATCAGTCTCAATGTCTCTTCCACGATTTTCCGGCGCTTGGTCCCAACGAGGCGTACCGTGCCCGCTTCGACAGCTTCAGGCCGTTCGGTGGCATCGCGCATCACCAGAACAGGCTTACCGAGCGACGGCGCTTCCTCCTGGATGCCCCCAGAATCCGTAATGATAAGATACGACTTCTGCATCAAGAAGACGAATGGCAGATACTCCACCGGATCGATCAGCGCGATGTTGGGCTGGCCGTCAAGATGGCTGTGCACCGGGGATTGCACATTTGGATTGGGATGAACCGGGTAGACGATCTGCACATCTGGCCGCGCTCGCGCGATCTCAAGCAAACCCTTGCAGATATTCTCGAAGCCTTCGCCGAAATTTTCGCGACGGTGGGCGGTCACAAGAATCATACGTTTTTCCGCATCGAGAAAAGGAAACTCAGCAACCAGTGAATTGGCGAGCGCGCTATCAGCACCAATGCGATCACGGACCCAGAACAAGGTGTCGATCACCGTATTACCCGTCACGTACACCTGCTCGGCCGGCACGCCTTCGCGCAGCAAATTGTCTCGCGCCCTATTGGTCGGTGCGAAGTTGTAACGCGTCAGCCCTGAGACCAGCTTGCGGTTCGCCTCTTCGGGCCATGGTGCGTACAGATCGCCGGTGCGCAGGCCGGCCTCAATATGGCCAACCGCGACCTTTTCATAGAAAGCAGCGAGCGCGGAAGCGAATGTCGTGGTGGTATCGCCATGGACAATGACGCAATCCGGCTTGCAATCGCGAATCACCTCACCCACGCCTTTGAGTATTCGCGTCGTGACGCCGTAGAGGTCCTGGCCAGCACGCATAATGTTGAGATCGTAGTCGACCCGAATTCCGAATAGATCAAGCAGCGGATCAAGAAGTTCGCGATGCTGCGCCGTGATACAGAGCCTCATGTCGAAGCGGGGCTCTATGGCGGCCGCTCGCACGAGTGGCCCCGTCTTGATCATCTCGGGTCGCGTTCCGATGACGATCAATACGCGCTTGGGCATCCCTCAGCTCTCCCGCACATCAGCATTCTTGCTGGCAAATCGTTGATGAGACGATCAAAATACACCGCCCTTCTTTCAGACAAGCAGCCGCGCTTCTGGCCCTATTGTGTGAGGTTCAGTGCCAAAACGATAACGTCAGGCCCAAAACCCATTACAAAGCCAACATTTTCGTAGCGCGTCATGCTGCGGCTGTTTGGATTTCGCCTTCGGCAGCGCGCGAATAGTTCCTGAACCTGCCGGACCGCCAGATACCGCGAGCGTCGACGATGATCTTCCCCGCCAGCGAGCTCTGCTCCAGTGCCTTAAACGGGGCATGATCGACCAATAAAACCAGAACATCGGCTTTGGCCAGTGCCTCAGGCAGTGATACCAGACGTACGTCCGGCAGGTTCAGACTGTCGGGTAGCTTGCACACGTGGTCTTCCACCACCAGAATCGTGCCGACGCTTTCCTTGCCGAGCATATGCACGATTTTGATCGCCGGGCTTTCGCGAAGGTCGCGCACGTTGGGCTTATACGACAGGCCAAAACAGGCGATCACGGGCTTGTGGTCGAATCCAGCAACAACCCTCTTGACCTTGTCGACGATGAAATATGGCTTGGCATCGTTGACCTCACGTGCCGTACGGATGAGCCTTGCCTCTTCCGGCATAGCCGCAACGATGAACCACGGATCGACAGCGATGCAATGGCCGCCGACGCCGGCTCCTGGCTCGAGGATGTTTACGCGCGGATGTTGGTTAGCGATCTCACGCAGTTCCCAGACGTCAATGCCGAGCTTGTCGCAAATCACAGATAGTTCGTTGGCAAAGGCGATATTCACATCGCGGAACGAATTCTCTACCAGCTTCGCCATCTCTGCCATGCGCGCCGTCGTTACCGTGCAATCGCCTCGCACGAACACCTTGTAGAGTTCAATGGCACGGCGTCCGCATTCGGGTGTCAGACCGCCGATCGTGCGGGCGTTCCCGACCAGTTCCTTGATGATCCGGCCTGGCAACACTCGTTCCGGACAGTAGGCTATGTACACGTCAGGATCATTCACGCCGGGCGAAGGGAATTTCAGATCCGGCCGCTCTTCCGCCAACCACTTCGCCATTAGTTCCGTCGTGCCAATTGGCGACGTCGACTCCAGCACGACCAGATTTCCCTTCGCCAGGACTGGGGCGATCCGGCGTGCCGCCGATTCCACGTAGGAAATATCGGGCTGATGATCCGCCTTGAACGGTGTGGGCACCGCTATAATAAAGGCATCTGCCGGTTCAGGCTCGGTCGAGGCATGCAACATGTGCGTATTGACAGCCTGCGCCAGCAACCGATCCAGCGTCGGCTCGCCGAGATGCGACCGCCCAGAATTTACCGTGGCGACGATACTCTCGAGAATATCGTTGCCGATAACCTCAACACCCGATACGGCAAACATGGTCGCGGTTGGAAGGCCGATGTAGCCCAAGCCGACGATCAATACTCGACTATACCGCATACTGCCCTCCATCACCCCGACAGATTAAATCATTGTTGCGCTCCTAGCGTTTCCCTTCAATCCCACTTGGTTAGACTAATGTTTATGGAGCATAACAAAACAACACTCACTCTAAAATCAGAATCGAGTAATACTCGATTTCCTCAACATAATCATTATCAATTCGCCTCAATTCTAGCTACGACTATATATACGTATATATACTTACATACATTTTCTATAGTTGTTCTTGATACCCATTATCATATTTTGTTTTGCAAACTTACGGATAGCTTTTTTACTATGCCAGTGGCGTTTGGAATACTAAAACCATAAAGGTACACAAAGCCCGGGCCCGCGAGGGAAACAAGGGGGGGTATGACATGGCCAATGTGGGTGTGGCGCATTCCGAATGCATCAGGACTATCAGTGGCAGTAGCTTTGTCGACGTAATCAAACACTTAAGAAGCTGTGCAAACAGCTTTGCGCTCGCGCTCGCCGACATCACAGCCTTCAGCTTCGTTTTCCTTCTCTTGGGATATGGCTCTCACATTCCCAAGCTGCTCGTGTCCGTAAACTTCTGGGGCGGACAGACCACTCTTGATCTCGTTGTCATTCCCGCCGGGCTATTCGTTGTGATTCGACTTATTTCTGGTGCTTATAGACGGCGTCAACTGTTCGTGGACTTCGCGCGCAAAACCCTTCAGGCTCTGGCCATCACTGCAGCACCGAGCCTGTTCCTGTTAGTCCACCATCAGGAGCGCGTCCTCGTGCCGGCTCTCCTCGGGCTCTGGGTTCTGATCGCGCTGATAGCACCGGTGATGACCTATATTGCGGTTCGCATCCTCGATGGGCTTGGGCTCTGGCGGGTGCCGACAGCGCTAATCGCCAAACCTTCCGAAGCGGGCATCCTTTACAGCGCAATCTCCAATGCCCACATGCTGGGTTTCGATATCCGCTATTTGGTGACCAACCCGGACGACTGCGAAGTTCCGAAGGCTCTGGCTCATCTCACGTGGCTGCGGGCTAGCTCACCGCAAGATCTCGTTGCCACACTTCGGTCTCTGGAATGCCAGCGTGTGGTCATTGAAAAGACCGAACTACCCGCCAACAGCACTGTGAACCTTGTTTGGCCCCTGCTAGAGGCCGGCATTGCGATCGATTTTGCGGTGTCTTTCCGCCAGATGCCGATCACCAGTGTGACGACTAGTTCGTTCTTCGGCTCCGACAAGCAGCTGTTGCACGTCAGGGACAGCACACGCAATTGGGGGCACTGCGCCGTGAAGCGCCTTTTCGACATTGCGGTGTCTTCATTCCTGTTGGTGGCCGCTTCTCCGTTTTTCGCATTGATGGCGTTTCTCATTTGGCGCGACGACGGCGGCCATCCCTTCTATGCGCAGACACGGATCGGTTACGGGGGCGGCCGGTTCCGGCTGCTCAAATTCCGCACAATGCGAATCGATTCTGAAAAGTGCCTGATCGAATGGGAGAAAACGCATCCCGAGCGCTACGTAGAATTCCAGAAATCGTTCAAAATCCAGGATGACCCGCGGATTACGCGCATTGGCCGGTGGCTGCGCAAGACCAGCCTCGACGAACTTCCGCAGCTCATCAACGTGTTTCTGGGGAAGATGAGTTTGGTCGGACCGCGCCCCATTCTGTTGGACGAGCCGCCCCACTACGGCAGCAGCATCGCTCTTTATGTTCGAGTGCGACCCGGAATCACCGGCGTGTGGCAGGTAATGGGTCGCAACAATGTGCCGTATGCACAACGCGTCGTTTACAATGATTGGTACGTCTGCAACCAGTCGCTTTGGCTGGACTTCGTGATTCTCCTTCGCACCTTTCAGGCGGTCTTGGGCCGGACAGGTGCATCATAGTCTAATCCAGGCTATATCTGATGACTGACAAAGCAGCAGTCCTCGTCACAGGTGGTGCCGGTTATATCGGTAGCCACACCTGCAAGGCCTTGGCCCAAGTCGGTTATCTGCCTGTCACTTATGACAACTTGATCGGTGGCCATAATTGGGCGGTGCGCTGGGGACCACTTGAGGAAGGCGACATCCTCAACCCAGGGCGCCTCAATGAAGTGATCGGGACATATCTGCCCGTGGCCGCAATTCACTTTGCCGCCTTTGCCTATGTCGGAGAGTCGGTGGCGAATCCTGCGAAGTATTACCATAACAACATCTGTGGCTCGCTGTCGCTGCTGGATGCGTTGCGGCGGCACGGCAACATCCCCCTGGTTTTTTCGTCGAGCTGCGCCACCTACGGCGCGCCCGATACCTGCCCCATCGGTGAAAGTACGCGCCAAGTTCCGATCAACCCCTACGGTTTCACAAAACTTGCGGTGGAGAGAATGCTGAGTGACTACCACGCCGCTTACGGCCTACGGGCTGTCGCCTTGCGTTACTTCAATGCTGCTGGCGCCGATCGGGATAGCGAAATCGGTGAGAGGCATGAGCCCGAAACACACTTGATACCGCAGGCGCTCAAGGCGATGGACGAAGACGCCGAGGCGCTTGCCGTGTTCGGTACCGATTTTCCCACGCCGGACGGCACGGCTATCCGTGATTATGTGCATGTGGAAGATCTCGCAGCAGTGCACTTGGCCGCAATGACCCGGCTACTCGCCGGAGGCACCAGCGATTGCGTCAATGTCGGCACCGGCAAGGGAGCATCGGTGCGCGAGGTGATTGCCGTCGCCGAACGCGTCACCGGCCGCTCGGTTTACCGCTTCAATGCACCGCGGCGCGCCGGCGATCCGCCCAAACTGGTCTCCGATCCGTCGCGGCTGAAGACGGCACTCGGCATGGATCCAGCTCTTTTTATGGGCTTGGAAGCAATCATCGCATCGGCCTGGCGGTGGCACACAAGATTGGTGGAGCGGGAGGCCGCATAATGGCAACTCTGGAGAACGGACGGATACTGGTGACCGGCGGAGCCGGCTTCATCGGATCGTTTCTGTGCGACGCCTTGCTGGCAAAGGGTTATGAAATCCTCTGCGTCGATAATTTCTACACGGGCACACGCCAAAACGTTGAGCATCTTCTCGACCATCCGCGCTTTGAGCTGATGCGCCACGACGTGACGTTTCCACTCTATGTCGAGACCGACGAGATCTACAGTCTTGCCTGTCCGGCCTCGCCCATCCATTATCAACGCGATCCCGTGCAAACTACCAAGACGTCGGTACACGGCGCTATTAATGCACTTGGCCTAGCCAAACGCGTCAAAGCGCGAATTCTTCAAGCTTCGACCAGCGAGGTCTACGGCGATCCTGACATTCACCCTCAAAGCGAAGACTACTGGGGTCACGTCAATCCGGTGGGGCCACGCGCCTGCTACGACGAAGGCAAACGCTGCGCCGAAACGTTGTTCTTCGACTACCGCCGCCAGCACAACTTGCAGATCAAGGTGGCACGCATCTTCAACACCTACGGCCCTCGAATGCGCCCCAACGACGGCCGCGTGATTTCCAATTTCATCGTTCAGGCACTTACGGGAAGGCCGCTCACCATCTACGGCGATGGCAGCCAGACCCGCTCCTTCTGTTATGTTGACGATCTGATCGACGGCCTGATCCGCCTGATGAACTCGCCGGCTGATTTCACCGGCCCGTGCAATCTCGGCAACCCTACCCAGTTCAGCATGCTGGAGTTGGCCGACATCATCATCGACTTGACCGGGTCGAAACGCATCTTCGAAAGAAGACCACTGCCGCAGAACGATCCACGTCGGCGCCAACCTGACATCGCGCTAGCGACGGCCGCACTCGGCTGGAAGCCGATAACGCCCTTGAGGACGGGTCTCGCCAAGACCATCGCCTATTTCGAAAGCCGTTTGAGAATTAAGCCGCTGACCACTGCCTAGGGGCACGGCAGCAAGATGCTCTGCGCGGGGGATAACCGACCCCAGTGATCGAGCGGAGGGCAGTACGACGACGGCATACACTCTTGTAACCACAGCGGCTTCCGCAAAGCCCTCCATGTCGGATACTGGCTACCGACCCGACATCGACGGTCTGCGCGCGGTGGCCATCATCCCGGTCGTCGCCTATCATTACGGCCTTGGCATGCCAGGCGGATTCGTCGGCGTCGACGTCTTCTTTGTGATCTCTGGGTTCCTGATCACGGGTATTCTTCTGCAGGATTTCGAGCGCAAGCGCTATTCGATCGCGCGCTTCTACGAACGGCGCGTTCGCCGTATTTTCCCTGCACTATTTTTCCTATTGGCGGTTACGACGATAGCGGCCATCGTCCGCCTCGTGCCGACCGAATTGGAGGATTATGGAAAAAGTCTTCTTTCAACCGTGACGTTTCTATCAAATATTTTTTTCATGCGTGGAACGGCCTACTTCGCCCAAGTGGCGGAGACCAAGCTGCTACTGCACACTTGGTCTCTGGCCGTCGAAGAACAATTCTACGTCTTCTTCCCGCTCGTGCTTTGGGTGTTCATGCGGTACTGGCAGAGGTTGCTTCCGTACGTGATTCTGACCGGCCTCGCCATATCGTTCTGGCTCGCTGAGCTGGCGGTCGAAGCATGGCCGCGCGCGGCGTTCTATCTGTTGCCCACCCGCGGATGGGAGCTGATGTGCGGCGCGCTATTTTCCCTTCGCTGGATTTCTCCCACCCGTTCCGACATCATCCGTGTGGGTGCATCCGTGGGCGGCGGCGTTCTGCTGGTAACGAGCGTATTCTGCATTGACTCCACGATGCCGTTTCCTGGGCTGCTGGCGCTGCCTCCGTGCCTTGGTGCGATGCTCGTCATCTATGCCGGCCAATGCGGCGGCGGACCGTTCAATCGGCTGTTGGCCATGCGACTGCCAGTCTTCATCGGCCTTGTCTCCTATTCTTTGTACCTGTGGCACTGGCCAATCATCGTCCTGGCTCGCGACGCGTGGGCCAATATCCCGATCCTCGGCCGCCTAACGCTGGCCGCCGTAGCCATGGTGTTTGCGTGGTTTTCCTGGCAGGTCGTCGAGCGCCCATTCCGCAACAAGAATGGCATTGTACCTGTACGAACTCTATGGAGCGCCGCAGCGGCTGCGGGAGCTATTCTGTTGGTCTTCGGTGAAGGGCTGGTGTGGCAGAAGGGCTTGCCTTGGCGCTTTCCGCAAGAGATCGTGAATATACAGGTATTCAAAATTCCTGCGCATAAGGACTGTTTCGATCGTCCGCCAGAAGCGATTGCGGCGGGACCTCTGTGTCGGATCGGTGCCCCGCACGTCGCCGCCACATTCATGGTATGGGGTGACTCCCATGCCTTTCGGTTAGGGTTGATGCTCGATGATTTTGCCATGAGGCGCGGGCTCTCTGGCTATCTTGTCACGGGAGCGAGTTGTCCGCCACTGCTGGGCGTTCGTACGCTTGTATCCGCTTGCCAGCGCTTCAATGACGCCGTCATCGACCAAATCGAAAAACGTGACGTCCGAACGGTTTTTCTCGATGCGGTCTGGGCGTACTATGCGGAAGGTAGGCTCTCCGACGAATTGGAGGGGGGCATGAAGCTAAACTGGCTGGAGGACGAACAATCGTCCGAGCATTCGGTGGCCGAGAACCGTCGCGTGCTGCGGCGCAGTCTTATGCGCACCATAAGGAGACTCGAGCACGACGGACGTCAGGTGATCATGGTGGGACCGGTACCAGATGTCCCGTATTCTGTGCCAGAGGCTCTGATGCGAGCGCTGATCCGCCAGCGATCCTTGCCGCAAGGGCCCACACTAGCCGAATTCTACGCACGAGAACGCTATGTGTTTGCCAGCTTGAAAGAAGTTGCGCAACTTACGCACGCGCAAATTTTGTACCCGCACCACTATCTATGTGCCTCGCGGTGCAGCGTTACAGACGGTACTACGCCGCTTTACATGGATAACAACCATCTCAGCAACGCGGGGTTGGAAAGGATTCTGCCGATTCTCAATTCTATCTGGTGGGGCACCGGTTCCGCGCCGCGTGCGAAAATTGGACGCGAATTACCCTAGAAGAGTGCCAATTTCAGTTCGTCGAGGACCGAAATGAACGAAGCAGCGAAGAACCAGACGAGCATGAGACAATATTTTCTCAGTAAGAGACTTGCCGTGGCGCTGGTCGCCTTCGCGTTCATGTTGACCGCCTTGTGGGCCGTCCTGGCATGCGTCTTATACGACAGACAGATGATCGGATACTTTACGCCTTTGCCCGACGGGTTTCCCGAATGGAGTGCCGGCACGCCCACCGACAACGAGACTCTTGCGCTTTCGCTGCTGTCCGAAACGATGAACACCGTCAAGCGCGTAGACAATGCCGTGTATCCGAAAGACTATGAAAGCCTCGAGGCGCACGTCGCCCGGGGCAAGGGGCTGATTTGCGGTGGCATGGCGCTTCTGTATTCCTACAAACTGACGGAGCACGGATTCAGGAACCGGATCGTCCGCTTCCGCCGCGAGCTGCAATCGACCTACGACACCCACGCATCGGTTGAAGTATACCTCCACGGACGCTGGGTGCTCCTCGATCCTACCTTCCATATTCGGTTGTGGCGCGGGAACAAGCCTGCCATGTCGCTCGACCTTATGCAGGAGCTTTATGACGGTACCGAAGACTCTATTCACATTCAGTACTTGGGGCGCACACGTTACCCGACGCGGGTTTCAAACTACTATATCGATTTTCGGCGCCTTCCGCGCCACCTTGAATACTTGGCTCCTGCCAGTCTTCGGTCCTCTTGGCTCGTACGGCACACGCCTCTCCGGTATTTTCCAACCTTGAGAGTCTATTACGTCGTGCCACCTGGCAACGAGGGCGTGCTGACCGAGCGGGTGTACGCTGCGCTAGATAGAGAGTTCTTGCTTATGACAGTGGTCCTTCCTGTGGTCATCCTGTTACTGGGTGGTACCGGATTATGGCTGCTGGTGGTGCCTTTGGTGCGGTCGCGGCGATGCTGATGGGCACGCAAGAAGAGGAAAGGTCATGCGGTTTCACCATATATGTTGGGCGGTGACTTCCGCATTCAAAATAGCTGCCAGGCTTCGAACTGGCCGACGACAGTCTTGGCAGCGGGATAGAATGATAGCTGTACTACTTACTTATTTCTCGCTACAGTAGTTCCAACCAAGGCAGGGGAGCCAGTATTATGCTGGAGCTAACCGACCGTGTGGTTGCGGATCCGGACGTGTTGTCTGCCGAGATCGAGGGCAGTTGCGTCCTGATGAGTGTGGAGAGTGGAAACTACTTCAATCTGCGTGAGGTCGCCGCCGAAATTTGGCGCAATTTGTCGAAGCCATGTTCGGTCGCCGATCTTTGTCGGCATCTCGGCCAAATATACGACGCACCAGATGAACGGATAGAAGCTTCGGTCAAGAGATTTCTGGCCGAACTTCTCGACCGTGGACTGGTGCGAAGAGCCGAGATCCCTAGCGAATATCCGCAGCTTTGAAGCATATTTGATTGGATGTTCGATGGTTCTGGGTGAAGCCGGAGAACTTTTTTGGTATAGTCTTGCGGGGTGTACGTTGCGTTCGCAACGGCCATTGCCATATCTCACCGATACGATCTCTCAGCCGGACGACCCAGAAGTCGACATCGTATTCCAGCGGATAAGCGAACCGGACACACCTGCAAAATTCGTCTACGGCCCTTATCGCATCTCCTCCCCCCAGCTCTGTGACATTGTCTTGCCGGATGGACTGCATATTGAAGTTCGCGACGGACAACGGATGACGGTTGATGCGCCTGAAGGGTATGGCGATAGCGAGCTGCATACAGTCCTGTTCGGGCCGGCCTTCGCCATACTCTGCCATCAACGCGGCTGTCCTCCTTTGCACGCCTCGGCGGCCGTTTTCGGCAACACAGCACTGGCTGTCGCCGGCGATAGCGGCGCCGGAAAATCCACAACCATCCGTGCGCTGATGAAGCGTGGCGGCCATCTTCTAACTGACGACCAACTCGTGGTGTCTCCCGTAACGGCCAGTGCGGCACCAGGATTTCCGTCGATGAAGCTCTGGGGAAACACCGCGAGCTGGTTCGGAGATGCACTTGGGCACGCTGCCCGCGTAAGCGCGGAACTGAACAAATTCCATATCCGCGCGGAGGGTGCTTTTCACGATACGAAAGCGCCACTGAAGGTGATTTGCGTTCTGGTCCTGGATACAAATTGTTCTACGCCCGACGCCCAAAAGCTGCCCCAACCCGAAGCAATCGCGATGCTCGACCGGCTAGTCTATCGCAGCGAAATCGCAACGCATTTGGGCACCCGCGCCGCGATCTTCGGCTGGGCCACGCGATTAAGTAGCCAAATCCCGGTCTATTGCGTCCACCGGTCCAACGACATCGCGCAACTCGATGGGCTTACCGACTTGCTATTGGATATTGGGGTATCGCACGGTCTGAACGGCGGAACAAAACCATGACGGCGATCTTCGGCCTTTGGCATCGCAGCGGCCGCCCGGATCTGGTCCAGGACAGCGCGCGGATGCAGCGCTCGCTGGCGATCTACGGCGACGATCGCCGCAACCATTGGCATGATGACGAAATTGCGCTGGGCGTCGATCTATCCTTTCTGACGCCCGAAGACCGGCTGGACCGTCAGCCGCTATGCGGCGGCGGCGGACGGTTTGAATTGGTCGCCGACATCCGCTTGGACAACCGGCCCGAACTGGCAGCGATGCTCGCCATTCCTGCCGAGCGGGCCCGCGAAATGGCCGACGCTGATTTTGCCCTTGCCGCCTGGGAACGCTGGCGCGCAGGGGCTCTGGATAGACTGATCGGCGATTATGCCTTGGCGATTTGGGACAGCGTCGCCAAGACGCTGACTCTGGCGCGGGACTTCCTTGGCAACCGGCCGTTGTTCTATCGCGCCGAGAAAAATCGCTTTGCCTTTGCCAGTATGGCCAAGGGCATTCACGCCTTGCCGGATGTCCCGATCGCGCCCGATTTTGACACGCTGCGCGATCAGTTGGCGTTGCTGCCGATGCGCGGACCCAAGAGTCATTTTGCTGGCGTCAACCGGGTCGAGCCGGGCTTACTGGTGATCGCCCGTGCTGATGGACGTGTGGAATGTCGCGAGTGGTATGAATGGCGGCTGGACCGCGATGCGGGCTTTACCGATGATGACGAAGCCGTAGAAGCCTTCCGTTCGACCTTCGACCGCGCGGTCGCCGACCGACTGCGCGCGATAGGGCCAATCGGCAGCCAGCTCTCGAGCGGATTCGACAGTTCTGCCGTCACAGCAACCGCCGCAATTCAGTTGGGTAAGAAAGGCAAACGATTGTCCGCCTACACCCATGTGCCGCTCGCCGGTGTGCCGCTGTACGAACCGCCAGGGCGCACTGGCAACGAATGGCCGCTCGCCCATATCCTCGCCGATCGCTATGCGAATATCGACCATATCGCCGTCGAAGCGGCAGAGCGCCAGATCGGCGCCGATTTCGATTCGGAATTTTTCTACAACGAGTACCCGGCGATCAACCCCAACAACGCGCTGTGGGTCAACGAAATCTTCCGCACGGCTGCTCAGCGCAAGGAAAAGGTCATGCTTTCCGGTTCGGTGGGCAACGCTACGATCAGTTCCGAAGGGCAACAGCGTTTGGCGGAACTGCTCGCGTCGGGGAACTTGCTGACGTGGTGGCGTGAAGCAACCGCCTATGTCCGCCAGGGCGCATCCCGAAGACATGCGTTCGTAGGCTTGACCCTGCTGCCCTTGTTGCCGCCGCAAGTGGTGTATCGGCTCTACAAGCTCTGCGGACAACATACTTGGCAGCTTGCCGACTATACGGCGTTGCACCCAGGCGTTATCACCAGTCTGGCGTTCCGGAAAAGAGTGAATGCACTGGGGTTCGACACCACATTTGCACCCCGGCGCAATCGGCGGGCGATGGTGGCGACGGCCTTGCGCCGCATCGATAGCGCACCGCTCTACAAAGGACTGCTCGGCGCATTCGGAGTTGACCACCGCGACCCGACGTCCGATCGTCGGATTGTCGAACTATCCCTGTCCTTACCTTCTCGGATGTTCTTTCGTGAGGGACGGGGCAAATGGATTTTTCGACAGGCTTTCAGTTCGCGAATTCCGTCTGAGATACTCAATGCGCGGGACAAAGGTATTCAAACTGCAGATTGGCTTACCCGACTGCATAACGGAGAAAAGGTTTTAAAAGAGTGTGCCCAGATCGCCCAAGAAAAAGCTACGGTCATGTCATTGATCGATACAGACACCGTGGAAATCCTCCTGGCCACACCGTTACCGGAAAAACCGACACGGGAATTGCTGGAATCGCATGTCCTGAAGCTCTTGCGGGGACTGTCCGTCGCGCACTTCATCAGCAAGGCGGAACTCAGTAACCGCCAAACACCAGAGCACGGCTCAAATCAAGCTGGCTGAACTTAAGAATATAAGGAGTACCCGTCGAATGTTCCCGACGATAGGGGGCCAGCCGTGTTGTGCGCAATATCAACCATCTCGCATTCCGGCTCGACCCAAGGCTTTTTCGACGCCGTAGATTCCTCGGGTATAATTCTTTCGGCAGGAGCGTCCATGAACGTACCTCCTCAGGATTGAAGATAGATATACGGCAATATAGTAGGAGAAACGACAGAAAAATACAATCTACTAAATACCCTATTTGTTTTTAAGACACACTATTAAATAGCAAACATTGCTGCACAAACAAGCTATATTGCGGCTTCTGTCCTCGGCCATCTCATAAAGAGGTGTGTCTCTGATTGGCTCGTTTCAGAAAAGCCGAATCGCCGATAGAGCGCCTGGGCATATATATTTTCCCGATCGACACTTAAGGTGACGGAAGCATCACGTTGGGCTGCATGGCACTGCAAGGCCGTCAAAACGGCACTGCCAATTCCTCGCCCCCGCCACGAAGGCAACAATCCGATATCAATCAGATGCGCTTGCTCTCCCGCCAGATCTACATAAAGGCGGCCAATGGGTTCAGCGCCGTACAGAACTAGAAGAAAGTCGGCTTTCACAAACCGGCGAACATAGTCAATGTGCTGAACTTCAAACTGCTGGTCGCTGAAATTCTGTTTGAATTCTTCCGGCCAGCCCGTGCGACTGAGTTCCGGCTCACGCAATTGACGGTAAAGGCGGCGCAAAAATAGTAGATCGCCCGCCCGGCAGGTCCGCAGGCGAATACCGGGAAAGGAGAGCGCGAACCTCTCGCCAGAAGCTCGCGCCAAGGTGGGAAAGTCGGGTAACACTATCGATATCTTCAACTGAAGTCTGGAAACACCCCATCCCAAGCTATGCAGGGACGCAAGATCACATAGGGTTGGCGGTTGGTGTGTGCACCCGGCCCCGTATAGGAAACCGAAAGGGCAACAGAGGCCAACTGCGTATTTTGCGTACCGACCGGCGTGCAGTAGAAGTCGTTGTTTTTTGTACCCGCCAAGGTACCCCCGGTAGTGGGTGCTGTGTCCGCCCCCAGCGCACCGAGAATATTCAGCGAATGCGTATGGTTCGGCAGATTGCTGATCGTCAAGGTCACGGCCTCCTCCCCATGTACGCTTCCGGGTGTCCAGGGAATGATGCCGCCCGCGATGGTGCCAAGCCCAACCGCGGCCAGACCGCACAATTTCGGAACTGCGAAAGTCTGGTTCACCACCCCACCGTAAGTGTACTGAATAAGAGAAAAAAGTGCCTCATATTGCCGAATGGGATAGATAATCCCGTCGCAAGGCAGATAGCCTTGGGGTGCAAAGTCATAGGGAAACAGATCGATCTGCCCAACAAATGGATCAGACATGGCTTGTTCCTTCCTTATTGCTGTTGCGGATACTCGCCTTGCGTGGCCATGCAATAGAGAAGCCCCATGCTTGGCATGATGTTGTTGTGCGATGCATTACCGCCCTCGGCCGTCACGCTCTGGGCCGATACGGCGAGCCAGGTGGCCTTTGCTGGCTGGAGAGCATAGTGCTTCGCGCCATCGCTATTGGCGGCAAAAAGGTATGTTGGACCGGGCACCGCATCGGTCGCGGGAGTACTGGTGGCCATCAATGCGTGGCTATGAGCGGGAACCTCCGCTGCGCCCAAGGTCTCGGTTTCGGTGCCGTATTTTGCCCCTTGTGGGTAATTCGGCAGACCTAGCCCCTGCCCCGCCCCTATGACGAGACGGCCATTCAGATTGGGGACACCAACCGTGGTCGATCCGTTGCCTCCATATAGTGTGCCCAACAAAGAATAGAGAGCCGGGTACTCAGAGATGTTCAGCGTCTGACCGTTGCACGCCACCCATCCTGTGGGGATTCTGGAAAACGCGAAGAGTCTGATTTCTCCAACAAAACATGTCGACATGGAGGTCCTCCTATTTTAGGGACGCGGCGGGTAGTACCCGATGGTGGCAATTACGAAGTTTAGGGCGAGGTAAGGCTGCATATTGTTATGTGCAACACCATCTCCTACGAGGCCAAGCTGGTTGGCAAGTGGTACAAAACTTCCCGTTCCCGGAACGGCGAAGAACTTCTCGGAAAGCTGGGTCTGAGAAAGAGTATTTCCGACCGGCGGCGAACTTCCCTTTCCCGTCGAGACATTTACGCCATGCGTATGAGCGGGAACTTGGTCCGCCTTCAGCGTGACAGTCGGCGTTCCATAGGCGCCGTTATTCTGACCGACGGGATAAGTATTGCCGTTGTAGGTGCCGGTTCCGAGGAAGGTCCGTCCCCGCAAATCGGGAAGGTTGAAGTTTGCTCGGGCATCCCCACCGAACTGGATGCCGAGCAGCGAATACAGTGCATTGTATTGTTGGATCGATAGCGTCTGACCGGCGCAGGTCAAAAAGCCGACCGGCGGGAAAGTCGAACCTAAGATCCTGATCTGTCCAAGATATTGTTCCGACATTTTTCACCTCACAACTTGAAAGTTGGTGCCGAGCAAGTGGAACAAACAAAACAACGCGTTGAACGCGGCTACACACCTTACATGTATAGACTTCATCATCCGGCTGATTGGTATTTTACACTTACGACTTACGCTACATACTTTGCGTCAGGTCCATCAATTGAAAACTGCGTGATACAACATCCCATTGCTTTCAAGCCGGGATGGCGAAATCTGGATGGAAAGAACGCCCAACTTCTCGTTCTCCATGACATAGGTTTGCTGAGGCAAAATTGTCTGTAGCGGAGAGCGGAAGAACAGAACGAAGGGCTCGCGACAGATGCCAGGGTAGTTTTGAACTGGCAGCATCTGCATCGTCTCCAAGACCATGCCCACGCGACTTTCTCCGATATGCACCTGAAACATCTGCTTCAGGCACGTCGAAAACGCGCTTGCGTCTAGCAGCTGCATTTCGCTCAGCCCCTTCGCACAAGTAATTGTACAACTTTTGGTTTGTGTTTTAAAGCCGCGTGGAAGGGACGTTGAGCTCCACCATGAGGCTCCTGCAGAACCAACCAAGATCGCACCCTTGGCAAAATGTTCCGCGTAATGAGAATTACTTGCAAGCTGCTGCACAGGACTGGCGCTAACAGATTAAGAACAGCCGGCGTCGTAAACCATATGGTTGCTCGCTATGCTTGTGGCATTTGCTAAGATTGGTTCCGTTGAATCTGTTTTCAACGGGTCTGGCAGTTCAGATACCGGCGCACGGGCGTTGGGTGTTGCCGTCACAAGGATAGCTAGATGCCTGTTCGGCTCAGACAAATGCTGGGCACGGCCGAAGCCCTTTTTGCCTTGTGGGTGGGCTGGGTGCTGGTGTTTGCCTTCCCAATCCGACGGACCGCGGCTTGGTTTGGCGGCACAACCGCGCCGGCGGCTGGACATACCGTTGGCGCCGAGAAAATACGGCGCGCTGCGTACATTGCCCGACGCGTAGCACGCCTTGCCAAATGTGTACCATGGCGGACGACCTGTCTGGTGCAGGCACTCGCTGGAAGTTTGCTGCTCAAGCGCCGCGGAATCACCGCCGTCGTCCGGTTTGGCGTGACGAAACAGAAGCCTGGCCTAGCTGCCCATGCCTGGCTGATTGTCGGTGGCCGAACGGTGCTGGGCGGCGAAGCTGCTGCGGATTTTGTGCCTCTCGCCGACCTAAGAGGAAAATCGCCATGAACGTCGAGGTCCCTACGTCCCACCACGACGGATTGATCGCATCGATCATCGTATTCTTGCGCGATTATGCGTCCTATGCCGGCGGTGAAGGTGTGGCTGGTGCCGCTTTGGTCTTACTCGGAGCCCTATTCGAAGGAATCGGGTTAGCGCTGATTGCGCCCCTCCTCAACATCTTGTTCGACGACAATAACGCAGGCGGCTTCCTCCACCATACCGCCGAAACCCTTTTCAATTTGTTCGGCGCCTCGACGGTGTTTGCCCGCTTGTTGTTGCTGATGGGCATATTTGCTGCAGCGATGATCGTGCGTGCCTTGGTGCTTCTGGCGCGCGACACCACGCTGGCCAAATTGCGTATCGGCTTTGTGGAAATGCAGCGTGCCAGGGTCGCCGAGGCGCTGGCAACCGCGTCATGGGGCCAAGTGGTTCGCCTGCGCCATGCGCGCGTGATCCAGGTGATGAGCGGCGACATCCAGCAGATCGGAACTGCGGCGCATTTCCTGACACAATGCCTGACCGCCGTGGTGGTTCTCACAGCGCAATGTGTTCTGGCGCTCTATCTCTCCTTGCCTTTGGCACTGCTGTCATTTGTTCTTCTGGTTGGCACCGCTCTCGCACTCCTACCAATGATGCGAAGATCGTGGCGGTTGGGTCACTTCTTGACCGAGGCAAATCAGAATCTGCTGCATGGTACGGCCCAATTTCTTGGTGGTTTAAAACTTGCCGTCAGCCAGAACCTGCAAAACGACTTTTTGTTGGAGTTTCGTACATCGTTACAGGAACAAAGTGTGCAACAAGTCAACTACCTGCGCCAGCAAACCGAGACCCGGCTGACGATTGCCACTTTGTCGGCGCTGATGGGCGCCGTTTTGGTATTGGTCGGGTTGTCGATTTTCCATGTGCCGCCCGCGATGCTGGTCGCGCTGCTCGTGGTGGTGGTGCGGATGAGCGGCCCTTCGAATCAAATCCAGCAAGGTGCCCAGATGCTGGCAAATGCCTTGCCGGCGTTTGACGCGGTGCAGACGCTGAAGCGAGAATTGGGAGGCCCAACACAGAAAACAAGTGCGATCGACAACGTTCCGCCGATTGATGGAAAAATCTGTTTTGAACACGTCACATTCATCCACCCCCACGATGGCGACGGTGAAGGACACGGTGTTCAGGACATGACACTAGCTATCGAACCGGGCATGTGCTTGGGAATCAATGGTTCGTCCGGCGCCGGCAAGACCACTTTTGCCGATCTTCTGGCGGGGCTTTACCCGCCGCAATCGGGCTTGATCACGGTTGGCGGCCTTCCGCTAGCAGATTCGTTACTGGACCAATGGAGAGACAAGATCAGCTATGTCGCGCAGGATCCGTTTCTGTTCCACGATACGATCCGGCGCAATCTGGCTTGGGTATCTCCCGGAATTGGCGAAACCAAAATGTGGCAGGCACTGGCCTTGGCCGAAGCCACCGACTTCGTTCGCAATCTTGCGGATGGCCTCGATACCATTGTGGGCGAACGCGGGATACTGCTGTCCGGCGGCGAGCGTCAGCGCGTAGCTCTGGCGCGGAGCATCTTGCGGCGGCCGAACCTCTTGATCCTTGACGAAGCGACCAATGCGCTCGATCCCGCGACGGAACGAACAGTTCTCGGTCGCCTTATGGCGCAGTCACCGAGACCGACTATGGTGATAATCGCACATCGCCCGGAAAGCTTGCTGCGATGCGATCGCATCCTAACCATAGAAAACGGACATTTGGTATGAGAGAACCATTGCCGTCCGAGTTTGCACTTCTTGCCGCGTGTTGCCGTTGGCCGCGAATCCCGAGCCAACTGGCTGTTATCAAGGGCGCCAAAAGCATCGATTGGCTCTATTTTCTACAGTTGGTCAAATACCATCGCGTCGCCGCGCTAGTAGCGGATGGACTGAAAACTGCGGGCGTTGCGCCTCCCGCCGATATATCACAATGTCTTACTACAATGGCTGATGCATCGGTCAGGCAGAGTCTGGCCGTTGCCCGCGAAACGATCCAATTGCAGCAACTGTTCGACAAAGCTGGCATCCCTGCGCTGTTTCTCAAAGGTTCCACCTTGGCCGCACGAGCCTACGGAATGCTGGCGCTTAAGCACAGCCGCGATGTCGATCTGTTGACCCTGCCGTCGTATGTCGACGCATCTCTTCTCTTGATGGGGAGGCTGGGCTACGCGCTTAAGCCACCATGCGATAGAATTGACTGTACACAGCTTGGCCACTTCGTTCGCTTCGGCCGGGAACTTCCCCTAAATAGTATCAAGAACGGCTTGGTCATAGAAATCAAGTGGCGGCCAATGAACAACCAAGCTCTCCTGGCCGGGTTGTCAGCAGCGTCGCCTAGCCAGGAAATTGCAGTATCCAAAGCCGCTATGGTTAGGACATTCAGCGATGCAGATCTGTTTTCGTATCTATGCGCTCACGGGGCGGTTCATCGCTGGTCGCGCCTGAAGTGGCTAGCCGATCTTCACGCTCTAGTGACTCAAACTGCTCCCGGTGATGTTCTCGGTTGGTATCGACGAGCCGAGGAAATCGGAAGCGGAACCTGTGCGGCTCAGGCCTTATTGCTCTGCCGAGAAGTCTTCGCCATGCCGATTTCTCCAGAGCTTGAGGCGGTGTTAGAAAACAGATTACCAAAGTGGCTTGCGGCCTTTACACTGAAAGGCATTTCTCATCCTACCACTGGCGATCTCGCGACGGATTGCATTTTCTCCGGCACGCCAGCTAGGTTTTATAGATTCCTGCTGGGAACGAGTTTCCGTTTCCAGCTTGAGGAGTTCTGCTTGGCATCTGTACAGCCCTTGGATGCCATTTTCTTCCGTTTGCCCAAGAAAATGTATTGGCTCTATCTGTTGCTGCGTGTTCCGTTTTTCGTTGCGCGGAAAATCCTGCGATTGCGTTTTTTGCCACCTTGGAATAGGCGATCTCGCGCATGTCAAATTCGGGATGGCTAGCCGAGTCACGATCCCAAGCGCCTAACTCGTCTCAAGCATCGTCGTGGACGCTCGCAAGGCCGTAATCTCCGGTCCGCCCGCGGCCACGCGGCAGCCGTCACCACCCCAGATAGTCTGAGCGGAGTTCGTAGTTTTGCACGAGGAATGGCGCTCCCAACCGGACTTGAACCGGTGTTTCAGCCTTGAGAGGGCCGCGTCCTAACCGCTAGACGATGGGAGCGTGAGCGGAGGGGG
>WSSedL1CaDRAFT_10000076_pt1 | contig 58318 bp, 47 predicted proteins | sample WetSurSL1Cattail_FD_9464 | JGI IMG/M metagenome (IMG submission 9464)
TTGCAGCTTGTTCGCCTACCGATAAGGAGTTGAAGCGGGCTGAAAATCTCATGCCCACTTACCCCGATTCAGCATTGCTTATTCTCAAACGGCTACAGCCCGATAAGCATATGAGTAGCTCAACTCGGGCTTTGTATGCACTTTTGATGAGCCAGGCTTTGGATAAAAATAACATTCAGGCAGAGTCTGATTCATTGATTCGGATTGCTACTAAGTATTATTCCGACGATGAACCTGTTCGTGCGGCTTACGCTCAGCTCTATTTAGCCCGTTGCGAAAGTAATCAGGGAAATGGTCGCGAGCAAGCGTTGGCTTTACTCAAAGCACAGGAGTTTGCCACTAAATGTGAAGACCCTAAGTTGCAGGGTTTAATTTACGGCGATAAAGCGGATATGTATCAGTCGCAGGGGCAAACCGATAGCATGATACTATATAATAGGTTGTGTTTTTATTCCTTTCAGAAAGCCAAGGATGCCCGAAACTCGGTTCTGGCTCTGATAACTATGGGAAATGGATATTTGCATAAATCCGAATTTGACAGTGCAATAAGGTTTTACCACCAGGCCGATAAAATGGCAAAATCCCTGAAAGAGTCTGTGTTGAGCTCTACTATTTACAGAGCATTGGGTGGCGCAATGTATAAGCAAAAAAAATATGCTGAAGCTTTGGACTATTTTAGGCGAACCCCGCTTACTGAAACAGATCGGTATAATTATAATAAGTGGTACCTGATGGCTATGACTTTTTTGCGAATGAATCAGCTTGATTCGGCGAAAGTGTATCTCAACAAAGTAAAAAATCCGTACGAAATGGCTCCTGATTATTATCGGTTGTGGCAGGAATTGTGTGAGAAGCAGGGGAAACTTTCAGAATCGTTGTATTATGCAAAGCGGTTGCTCGATGTAAAAGATTCGTTGCAGCAACATACGTTGTCAAGCAGTTTTGCCGGTATGGAGAAAAAATACAAGTATGAACACCTATTGGTAGATAATAAAAATCTGGTTATTGAAAATAAACAAAATGGAATTATACTTTTGTTTTCGTTGCTTATTTTGAGTGTTATCATAATTATTTTTCTTGTCTGGCGGTTTAAGGCTAACAAAAATCAATTACTTATTCAAAAGCAAATTCTCGATCAGCGAAATAGTTTAATAGCTGCTGAGAGAGAGAATAATGGCCTGATGAATCAACAAATGCAGATGCAGCATTTACTGCTCAAGAATGTTGAACAATATCGTAAACGTGTTATTAAAGGTTCGGATGTATCGGGTGCCGAAACAGGAAACTCTCAAAATAATGTACAAACTAATGCTTTTCACGAAGAATTAATCAGTCATGTGGACCTGATTTATTCAAATATTTCCAAACGACTTGCCAAAAGTTACCCCATCCTGACTCAAAGGGATATTCTTGTATGCTGTTTAATCCTTGCCAACTTCGACTCCGGCATGATTTCTACCATTCTCGATGTTAAACCGGATTCTGTGAATGTCCATCGGGGACGCTTGCGCAAAAAACTGGAATTGCAGAATCCTGAAAGTCTTCAGAACTTCCTCCGCTCATTTTGACTGTGTTTTAACCTATTGTTTTTTCTTAAAAAGATGATGTATATATGTTATTTTTTTATTTTGTATGTATGTTATTGAAATATAGCTGTTTAAATAATAGTTAATTGCCCCGATGTATATAAAATAAATATGGCATTTTTAGAAATAATGCTTGATATTTTGTTTTACTTTGCATCGTAATTTTAAACAGAGATGATATGAGTAAATTTAATTTCAATCAAAGTGGCGGATTCTATATGATAGATCCGATGACTCTCGAAGGTAATGGGAGTGATGATACGGATCCGAAAGATGATCCTATTATATCCGTACCTCCAAAGACATCAACGTTGTTTTAATCCAACGTTTTTCTAGCTTCGTTTTTTATATATGTGTAGTGAACGCATATTAAACCTAACATGTTAGTCTGTTTTTTACAAAAAGTACCTCCACGCCGGGCAAAGTATCCATTTCTGTGATACTTTTGCCTTGGCTAAAAGGGAAAATTATTTATTCTTGTTTACACGCCACTGTCTATTATTTAGATGGTGGTTTTTTATATCCAATAATATGTATTGTTGGATTGTCTTTTTTTTATGGACTGCAACTATTTACTATTAAGAAAACAACCAAAAGTAGCGTTGAAATCGGACAATTTAATGAAAATTGGTTTCTAACTCTCCTTCAAACCGGTTGTAATAGCTTCAACAAAAAACCGAACAACAACCGATATCTTATTTTGCATCTTATTTGCATCTTATTTTGTTGCTGTTTTATTATTCTTATTCATTGCGGAATACTATAAGTTGGTAATACTAGATTTTTAGTCATTGCAAGTTGCAGTGAATGTTTTTCTATATAAATAAATATATGGCTAAATTCTATATAAATTATTTTATTATTTTTGTATTGAAAAATATTACAATCTAAGGGAAATAATAATTTCTTTATTACCGCAAGAGGCATTAATAAATAATCTGATTAAATCATGCTCTGAGAATTAATATCGGGCTGTATTCACCTTATTTTAATGAATATGAAAGTGAAAAATCTTGTTTTTAAGTCGATCCATGTGTCACATGTGAGCAATGAGGATGCCATGGCTCTGTTTGGAGGCACTTGTGACTTGGTGAGTGCTGCAAAGGGCTGTCTTGGTCCGGTTGCACTTGCAATTCTGGCTGAATTGATAGTTCGTACCGACGAATGTAATGCACAAGTAAACCGTTTGAGGGAGAGTCGCCTCTCCGGCGAAGTAAAAAGGCTTCGCAAAGGTTGTACTGAGCTGTTTGCAGAAATCAAAAGGACCATATCATTCTGCAGCAAGTCCAGGGATAAGGCGGTGAGTAGTGCGGCGCATCAATTGTTGTTGGCTTTTAAGCCAAGCTGGAATATTCAGAAAGACTCACTTCCAACGCAAATAGATATGACCATCGGACTGATAGATAGGTATCATGCTGATGCCGGATTAGTTGCTGCAGGGCAGGTTGTAGCTGTTGATGAATTGATAACCGAGTGGGCAGAGCTAAATGTCCGGTTTCTCGAAGTATTTCAGGCTCGTGAGGCCGAGATCAGTTCGCGAGCACCTTCGGGCACCAATCTCCGACCGGCTGCAAATGAAAGTTATATGCAACTCTGCACTGCCATTGAGCAGGCTGCAAACTATACTCCCAGCGACGAATTACTTCTGCTTTTTGACCAAATGAATTTGTTGCGCAAAAGAACGCATAAACTTATGACGGCAAAGATGTCGCGAGCTGAGGAGTAACGTAGCTCGGGAATTAATTTGTCAATCTCAAAATTGTCAGTAATAATTATTACTTTTACTTTTCAAATTTAAAGCATGTTGGCTTCTTTCTACAGAGGGAAGAACAGGTAAAATATATTATGCTCAATATCTATCGTGCCTCAGCCGGTTCGGGCAAAACATACCGGCTTACGCAAGACTATATCCACTTGCTGTTCGACCCAAAACGGGAACGGGCACATCGTCGTATTTTGGCGGTGACGTTTACCAACAAGGCTACCGACGAAATGAAAACGCGCATACTGAAAGAGTTGCACGCCTTGTCGCAGGCCGAAAAATCAGATTATCGCGCAGGCTTGATGGCTAAATTCGGGATGGATGAAGACGCCGTTAATGTGCGGGCAAAACATATTCTTACCACGATCCTGCACGATTATTCGTCGTTTTCAATTAGTACTATCGACCGATTCTTTCAGCAAGTTATTCGTTCGTTTGCACGCGACATTGGGGTGCATGGTGGCTATAACCTGGAGTTGGACAATTCGTCGACGCTAGAACAATCGGTGGATAATCTTTTTCTGGATCTGTCGAAAGATGAGAATAAGCAACTCCTGCAATGGCTTACTGCTTATGCTGAAGAACGCATTGAGCAGTCGGAAAACTGGAATATGCGGGGAAACATTATGGAGTTGGGTAAAGAAATTTTCAAAGAAAGCTATCAGCATAAAGCCGAAGATACCAACAAAAAATTGCACGAACGTGAGTTCTTGAGCAATTATCGCAAAAGTCTGCGCCAGATCAAAACCGATTTTGAAACAGAGGTAAAACAAACGGCTACCGAATCATTAAACATTATTGCCCAAAACGGACTGATGACCGAGAGTTTCAAAGGAGGCTCGCGCTCAGCCATGAAAACGCTCGACAAACTGGCCAAGGGTGTGGATAAAGTGAGCGATACCTTTCTGGCGCTGGCCAATGATGTAAATAATTGCTATACCAAAACTACGCCTAAGGATGTAATTGCTGCCATAGAGAATGCTTACAGCGGCGGGTTGCAACAACGACTGGCAAAAATAACCGAACTGTTGCAAATAGGGATTGTAAATTATAATTCGGCAGTAATGGTACTTAAGCATATCAATACGCTCGGTATTCTGTCCGACCTGGCGGTGCAAATAAAGAAGCTGACCGACGAGCAGAACACCATGTTGATTTCGGATTCCAATATGTTGCTCAATAAAATTATCGATAACAGCGATACGCCTTTTGTATACGAAAAAACAGGTATTCATATCGACAATTACATGATAGATGAGTTTCAGGATACTTCCACACTGCAGTGGAAGAACTTTCAGCCTTTGCTGGACAATAGTCTGTCGGCCGGCAAATTCAATTTGGTAGTAGGCGATGTAAAACAGAGTATTTACCGTTGGCGTAACTCCGACTGGAAATTGCTGGACGAACAAATCCTCACTGATTTCCGGCCGGAACAAATTCATGAAGAAAACCTGGATACCAATTGGCGAAGCGATAAAAACATTATCGATTTCAATAATTCGTTTTTCCTCCGGGCCGCGCGTTTATTACAGTCCAAGTTGAATGACAACNTGCANGCTGTTNTNCCGGTTTATCCAGCATTGGAAGCTTTGACGCATAAAATAGAGCATGCTTATGCTAATATCCATCAACAAACCTCGCCCAAAGCCGGGACGGGTAGGGTGGAGGTGAGTTTTATTGCTGCCGACGAGAACGAAGACGGCTGGAAAGCCGAAAGTCTGAACCGCCTGCCGGCTATGCTGGAGGAATTGCAGGGGCGCGGTTATCGTCCGGCTGACATTTGTATTCTGGTGCGTAAAAATGAGGAAGAGCAGCAGGTTATACATAAATTGTTGAACTACAAAACCACGGCGGAGGCCCTGCCGGATGTTTGTTACGACATCATGGGTAACGAAGGGTTGCTGATAGGTGCTGCGGCTTCGGTGCGTTTTGTGTTGGGCATTTTGCAGCTTTTTATTAATTCTGCCGATAGTATTCAGTATACTATAGTAAATTACGAATACGCCCGTGGGCGCCAACATAAATCGGAAAATGAGGCATTGAATGCTTGTTTCTCAATGACGGCGCAGCCTGAAAATATTTTTTCACCGATGTTTACCAATGAAGAAAATGCATTGCTGAGCGAAGTGCAACACAGCTCGCTTTTTGATATGGTGGAGCAAATTATTTCGCTGTTTGGCGTGGGGTTGTGGCACAATGAAGCCGTGTTTGTTCAGGCATTTCAGGATGTAGTTTTTCGTTACACCACCGGTAAAACTGCCGACTTAAATAGTTTTCTTAGCTGGTGGAAAAAGAATGGAGTGAAACAATGCATTTCTACGCCCGACAATCAGAGTGCTATGCGTATTATGACTGTTCACAAATCGAAGGGACTGGACTTTAAGGTGGTGATCATGCCTTTTTGTGAATGGGATCTGGATAGTCGGATGCGGAACATCTTGTGGTGCGAACCGACGATTGCACCTTTTAATGAGCTCCCGTTGCTCCCCATTGAGTATGGATCAAAACTGGGGCAGTCTATCTTTGCCGAAAACTATTTCGACGAGCAAATGCATTTGTTTATCGACAGTTTAAATGTGGCTTATGTGGCTTTTACACGTGCAAAAAATGAATTGATTTGTATGGCTCTTGCACCCAAAAAAGAAGTAGAAAGTCTGGATAAAATCAACTCTTTATCGGCTCTTCTTACAGCGTGTTTTACAGTTGAAACGCCGGGTTTGGATACCGAAATTGTTTCGCTGTCCGGCTCGTTCAACAACGAAACGAAGGTGTTTGAACTAGGCGAACCTACTAAGACAGTTTACAACGAAAAACCAAGCGAGGACCAAAATGAAAAGGTTACCGGGTACCCAACAGTGACTAGTTTGGGTCGTTTACGTATTCGTCATCAAAGTTTGGATTATTTGTTGGAAGACCAACAAATGACTGGTAGTAAACTAAACTATGGTATCATTATGCATGATATTCTTCGTCAGATTACCCATAAGTCCGATCAATCAAAGGCTATTCTCGACCTTGTTCGCAGTGGGCGGATAAACGAAGATGAGAGCAAAAAAGTAGAAGCAGAAATGGACTATTTCTGGAATTTGCCGGAGGTTGAAAGCTGGTTTGGCAGTGATGCACGGGTACTCAATGAAACAACTATTCTGATTCCAACTGGTGAGCAATATCGTCCGGATCGTGTTGTGATTCGGGGGAAAAAAGCCACTATAGTGGATTATAAATTCGGTGAAAAAGAAAGCAAAACTTATCTTCAACAGGTGAAACAATATATGAATCTGATAGCTGAAATGGGCTACGAAACGAGCGGTTTTGTGTGTTATGTAAGTTTGCGAAAAGTGGAAAAAGTTGGATAGAATTATTTACAAAAAGAAACGGCTGAAATTTCATTTTAAATTTAAGCCGTTTCTTTTGCGGAGACTTTAGAATAAATTCGGTTTCCGTTTTTTTGCTTCGTCAAGGCTAAGTAAATCGGCTTTTTTAGTTTGCTTTTCACGTAGAGCCTGATATTCGGCAGCAATGCCGGCTTCGTAGGCCACATGTTGCGTTTTGCTCATAAGTTGAGCCACTACCAGTGTGTTGACCGAAGCGTCTTTTACATATACCACAGGTCCGTTGTAATTTGGTGCAATTTTTACTGCAGTATGTATCTTCGAAGTGGTGGCCCCCCCAATCAACAGTGGAATAGTCAGCCCCGCTTTTTGCATTTCGGCAGCAACGATAGTCATTTCTTCCAATGATGGAGTAATCAATCCGCTTAAGCCTACCATATCTACTTTTTCGTCGATGGCGGTTTGAATAATTTTCTCTGTCGGAGTCATTACTCCTAAGTCTATTACTTCAAAATTGTTGCACGCCAATACCACGGCTACAATGTTTTTGCCAATATCGTGGACATCACCTTTTACGGTGGCAATCAAAAATTTTCCGGCAGATGAACTCTGACCGGGAACTTTCTCTGCTTCAATCACCGGTTGTAGAACGGCTACCGCTTTTTTCATGGTGCGGGCAGTTTTTACCACCTGAGGCAAAAACATCTTTCCATCACCAAACAAATCTCCAACGATATTCATTCCACTCATCAATGGGCCTTCAATAATCTCAATGGCTGTGTCGAACTGTTTCAGGGCTTCGGCTAAATCTTCTTCCAAAAATTCGCTGATGCCTTTAATTAAAGCATATTCCAATCGACCTTGCAGCGGACGCGAACGCCATTCGTCTACTTTTTCTACTTTTTCACCGGTGGCTTGTTGTTTTACTTTTTCCGCCAGTTCAATCATGCGCTCGGTTGCGTCGGGACGGTGATTGAGAACAACGTCTTCCACATGTTTCAGTAATTCGGGCTCTATGTCCTGATAAATTTGCAACATGCCGGCATTTACAATACCCATATCCATGCCTTCTTTGATGGCATAATACAAAAATACGGAATGAATGGCTTCGCGAACCACATTGTTTCCGCGGAATGAGAACGAAAGGTTGCTTACACCTCCACTGATCTTGGCATAAGGTAAATTTTGTTTAATCCAACGAGTGGCGTTGATAAAATCAACACCATAGTTGTTGTGTTCCTCAATTCCAGTGGCAATGGCCAGCACATTGGGGTCAAAAATTATATCCTGTGGAGGAAAACCGACCTTGTCAACCAACAAATGATAAGCACGGCTGCATATTTGTGTTTTGCGCTCAAAGCTGTCAGCTTGCCCTTTTTCGTCGAAAGCCATAACTACTGCTGCTGCACCATAAACCCGAATTTTACGAGCTTTATGCAGAAAATCTTCTTCCCCTTCTTTCAGGCTAATCGAATTTACGATGCATTTTCCTTGTACACATTTCAAGCCTGCCTCAATGACTTCCCATTTTGAGGAATCAATCATGATAGGTACACGCGATATCTCCGGTTCGGCAGCCACGTAATTCAGAAAAGTAGTCATCTCTTCTTTGGCTTCCAGCATAGCATCGTCCATGTTTATGTCGATGATTTGTGCTCCGTCTTCTACCTGTTTGCGGGCAATGCTGAGTGCTTCCTCGTATTTTTTCTCATTAATCAAGCGCAGAAACATGCGAGAACCGGCTACATTACAACGTTCGCCGATGTTCGTGAATAAGGAATCTTCTTTGATTTCCAATAGTTCCAATCCAGATAGCTCCAAATTTGTATTTGAGGGTTTTCGCTGCCGTATTTCAGCGTCTTTAATCAATGCACTATAGGTGGCAATATGATCAGGAGAAGTTCCGCAACAACCTCCGATAATGTTGACTAATTTCTCGTCGAAATATTCTTTCACCTGAACTGCCATCATTTCGGGTGTCTCGTCATATTCTCCAAACTGATTCGGTAAACCTGCGTTCGGATAGGCACTCACAAACCAGGGTGAATGAGCATTTATTTCCTGTAAATAGGGCTTTAACTCTTTGGCTCCGAACGAGCAGTTTAGTCCAACGGATAATAAATTGGCGTGTCCGATGGAAGCCAGAAAAGCCCGGATAGTTTGACCAGACAAGGTACGACCGCTGGTGTCGGCCACCGTTGCGGAAAGCATAATCTCAACACGTTTGTCAAGCTCGTTCATGGCTTCTTCAGCAGCAAAAATGGCAGCTTTAGCGTTTAATGTATCAAAGATCGTTTCAATCAGCAGTGCGTCGACTCCGCCTTCAATTAAAGCGAGAATCTGTTCTTTGTAAACCAAAACCAGATCGTCAAAACTTACAGCTCGAAATGCCGGATTGTTTACGTCGGGCGACATGGAAGCTGTTTTGTTGGTCGGACCAACAGCCCCGGCAACAAAACGGGGTTTGTTCGGATTCTTTGCCGTAAACTCATCAGCGGCTTGACGTGCTAAACGAGCTCCGGCCAAATTAATTTCCCGAACTAATGAAGCCATCCCGTAATCTTCCATGGAGATACGTTGGGCGTTGAAAGTGTTTGATTCTATGATGTCAGCACCGGCTTCTAAATAAGCTGCGTGAATGCTACGAATTATATTGGGTTGAGTGAGGACCAATAAATCATTATTTCCTTTTACAGGACTGTTCCAATTGGCAAATCGTTCTCCACGGTAATCAACCTCCGTTAATTTGTGGCGCTGTATCATTGTTCCCATCGCTCCGTCAAGTACGAGAATGCGATGTTCAAGTTCTGTTCTTAATGTCATGTTTTTTGTTTTGAAATGCAAAGATAACTATATTCAATTTGTAATTCATAATTCATAATCCATAATTTGATATTTTGCGCAGATTATTAGCTCTTTTGGCCTGGATTTATTCTCAGCAAAGACTTTTAAATACAAAAAAACGCTGAGGAAAATTCCACAGCGTTTAAATTATGCATGGTGCATTAATAATTATGCATCGATAAGTCCTTTTCCGGTCATCTCTTTCGGTTGTGGAATTCCCAGGATCTGACAAATTGAAGGAGCAACATCAGCCAGAATACCATTTTCAACTTTAGCATCTTTATTGCCTGTTACATAAATAAATGGAACTGGATTTAATGAATGAGCAGTATTTGGCGTGCCATCAGCATTTTCGGCATTATCAGCATTTCCATGATCGGCAATGATAATGACTTCGTAGTCGTTACCTTTAGCAGCTTCCACAACTTGTTTCATGCAATTATCGACAGTAGTTACCGCTTTTTGAATGGCTTCGTATACACCGGTATGACCAACCATATCTCCATTTGCAAAGTTTAATGCCACAAAATCAAATTTCTGTGTATTTAATGCGGCTACCAGTTTGTCTGCCACTTCGGGTGCGCTCATTTCAGGCTGTAAGTCATAAGTTGCCACTTTGGGAGAAGCAACAAGAATGCGTTCTTCGCCATCAAATTCGCTTTCACGTCCACCAGAGAAGAAGAAAGTTACGTGTGCGAATTTTTCTGTTTCGGCAATGCGTAATTGTTTCAAACCAAGACCTGAGACATATTCGCCAAGCGTATTCTGAACGTTGTCTTTATCAAATAAAATATGTAAACCTTTATAGCTAGAATCGTAAGGGGTCATGCAATAATATTCCAATGGAATGGTGTGCATTCCTTCTTCCGGCATGTCTTGTTGGGTTAATACTACGGTTAATTCTTTAGCCCGATCGTTGCGGTAATTGAAGAAAATAATTACATCGCCGGATTCAATGGTAGCCAATGGTTTCCCGTTTGCATCAACAGCTACAATTGGATTGATAAATTCATCAGTCACACCGGCATCGTATGATGCTTGCATAGCTGCAACAAGGTCGGTACTGGTTTCACCTACACCGTTTACCATCAAATCGTACGATTTTTTTACGCGATCCCATCGTTTGTCTCTATCCATAGCATAATAACGCCCGATAATTGATGCAATTTTAGTATCGGTTTTAGTATTGTGCGCTTGAAGTTGTTCGATAAAGCCTTTTCCGCTGCGTGGATCCGTATCACGACCGTCCATAAAGCAATGAACGAAAGCATTGGAAATGTCGTATTCTTTTGCAATGTCAAGCAGTTTGAAGAGGTGGTCTAATGAGCTATGCACACCACCATCGGACACTAAACCCATAAAATGAATTTTCTTTTTGTTGTCGCGGGCATACGAATAGGCATTGATAATTTCTGGATTTTTCAAAATACTGTTGTCGCGGCAGGCAATGTTTATTTTCACTAAATCTTGATAAACAACACGTCCGGCTCCAATATTAAGGTGCCCAACTTCCGAATTTCCCATTTGACCTTCAGGAAGACCTACATCTTCACCAGAGGCTAAAAGTTGCGAGTTTGGATAATTTGCCACCAATGAATCAATGTAAGGAGTTGGTGTGCTGTAGATGACGTTAGAATGAGTTGGTTTCCCAATTCCCCAGCCGTCCAAAATCATAAGTAGTGCTTTCTTGCTCATATTATTTTGAAATTTATTTATTTTTCGATTATTATCCTTCTCCTCGGAAGAGGGTCGGGGTGAGGTCTTTTCAAGGATGCAAAAGTACTCAAATTTTAGTGGTTTGCCATTATTTTCTTATTGATTTTTAAATCACAAAATTATATATCCCTTCAAATTATATAAAAAAATTATCTTTGTACTTCTAAAATTCCAAAAATGATGTTTGTTGTTATTTTTTGTATGCTTGGCGGGGCAGCTATTGGTTACTTGTTTCGTCGTCGGAAAATATTATTTATTCACCGGTTTATTTTGATAGTTGTCTGGCTATTGTTATTCCTTCTAGGTATTGAAGTAGGTGCCAATGAAATGATTATTCGCCAGTTTGGAAACCTTGGATTTGAAGCATTTTTATTAGCCGCTGGCGGTACTTTGGGAAGTGTATTGGCTGCATGGTTGCTTTGGTTGGTAATTCGAAATAAAATTCTAAGCAGTGAAGGGTAGCTTGATTATTTTGTCATTTTTTGTAATGGGATTACTATTGGGAGTTTTTCGTTGCTTTCCGCGTGAATTACAGGATTGTAATATCAGTTTCTATGTGCTTTGTTTACTAATGTTTCTTGTTGGCATTAGCATTGGTAACGATTCAAGCATGTTCCAAAGGTTTAGTCGTTTAAATACCCGATTAATTTTTTTGCCATTGATAACAATTGTTGGCACCTGGCTGGGTGTAATTGCAGTTGGTTTACTTTTGAAAGATCGTAGTATAACGGATTGTCTGGCTGTTGGCTCCGGATTTGGATATTATTCATTATCTAGTATTCTTATCACTCAATATAAAGGTGTTGAATTAGGAACAATTGCTTTGTTGTCTAACATAATGCGCGAAGTTATAACTTTACTTTTTGCTCCCTGGATGCTGAAATTTTTTGGTAGATTGGCCCCGATTTCTGCCGGAGGAGCCACTACGATGGATACTACTTTTCCGGTAATAGTTCATAATTCAGGAAAAGATTATGCTATTGTGTCTGTATATCATGGATTCATTGTCGATTTCACAGTTCCGTTTTTAGTCACATTCTTTTGTAGCTTGTAGGGATATTCTGTTCCGGTTGGGGGTGGAATTCGAAAAAATTGTATGAAAAACGCTAAAGACCATTGAATAATTTTGTACTTTTGCACTAACTAAATAAAAAGTTAATGTGGAGATTTCCATTGAATTGTTCAATGAGATGAATCTGTGTTTTAGAAGAAAATATTTTCTTCTAACTTTTTGTTTGTCAATCTAATGTTATTTATTGTTGGTATGAAAATAATCATAGTTGGTACAGCATTTCCCTATCGTGGTGGGTTGGCAACATACAATGAACGTTTGGCACGAGAATATGTAAAACAGGGTGACGAAGTTGAAATCATTACTTTCTCACTTCAATATCCGGGCTTCTTGTTTCCAGGAAGATCGCAATATTCTACAGAGTTTCCACCGAAGGATCTGAAAATAAAACGAATGATTCATTCAATGAATCCATTGAATTGGATGAGAGTAGGGAAAAAAATCAAAGAACAGGCACCTGATATCGTTATTTTTAGTTATTGGATGGCTTTTATGGCTCCATGCTTTGGTACCATTGCTCGTTATGCCCGATCTCCAAAAACAAAGATGGTGGCTATGATTCATAACATGATTCCCCATGAACCGACTATTTTGGATAAGCTTTTTCCACGTTATTTTGTGAAATCGATGGATGTTTTTGTGGCTATGGCTGACTCAGTATTAGCAGACATCAATTCTTTTGATACTGATAATAAACCTAAGATTATGTCACCTCATCCTATTTATGACCATTATGGAGTAGCTTTGACGAAAAAAGAAGCTGCTATGAAACTTGGTCTACATGAGCAAAAAAAATATATCTTATTTTTTGGGCTCATTCGTCATTATAAGGGATTGGATTTGTTGTTGGAGGCATTTGCAGATCCGCGTTTGCGGGAATACCCTGTAAGATTGGTTATAGCCGGTGAGTTTTATGAGAATCCTCAACCGTATCTTGAAGCCATCATTCACCTGAAATTAGAAGGATTGGTGGAGTTACGCACCGGTTTCATTCCAGACAATGAAGTTCGTAATTACTTTAGTGTAGCGGATATTGTAGCTCAGCCCTATCGGACAGCGTCTCAAAGTGGTGTTACACAAATAGCATATCATTTTGAAAAACCGATGTTAGTCACTAATGTCGGTGGACTGGCTAAAACCATTCCGAATGGTAAGGTTGGTTATGTTGTTGATGTAGACCCAATTCAAATTGCAGATGCCTTGGTAGATTTCTTTTCTAAAGATAGAAATGCTGAATTTCTGGGAAACATCAAGCTGGAGAAACAAAAATATTTGTGGTCGAAAATGACTGAAACGATAAACAAACTCATAAAATGAAGGTAATCATAGTTGGAACTGCTTTCCCTTATCGTGGTGGATTAGCTGCTTATAATGAGCGGTTAGCGCTTGAATATATCAGACAAGGGCATGAGGTTGAGATATATACATTTACTTTACAATATCCATCGTTTTTATTTCCCGGAAAAACCCAATATTCAACCGATCCAGCTCCTGTTGGGCTTAATATTCAGCGGGAAATAAATTCAATAAATCCATTTAACTGGATAAAGACAGGAACTGGAATAAAGAGAAAAAATCCCGATTTAGTACTCATAAAGTTTTGGTTACCATTTATGGCTCCATGTTTGGGTACAATAGCGCGTATAGCACGGTCTAATAAAAAAACAAAGGTCATATCTATTTTGGATAATATTATACCACATGAAAAACGTTTTGCCGACAGAAAGTTTGCAAGTTATTTCGTTGGTTCGGTGGATGGTTTTGTGGCGATGTCAAAATCAGTGTTAACCGATGTGGAAACATTTGATCGCCAGAAACAAAAATCTTTTTGCCCTCATCCGTTATATGATAATTTTGGAGAGATTCTAGCTAGAAAAGAAGCAGTTGCTAAATTAAATCTGAATGAAAATCAGCGATATATGTTGTTTTTCGGCTTTATTCGCGATTATAAGGGTCTGGATCTTTTACTGAAAGCTTATGTAGATTCGCGTTTTCGTAAAATGAATGTGAAATTAATTGTTGCAGGTGAATTTTACAATAATTCAGAGCAATATTTTGCTTTAGAAGAACAATTGGGGCTCAAAGGTGAAGTTTTGTGGTTTAATAACTTTATCCCTGATGCTGAAGTGAAGAACTTTTTTAGTCTGGCTGATATTATTGTTCAACCCTACAAATCGGCAACGCAAAGTGGTGTAACTCAAATTGCATATCACTTTGAAAAACCAATGTTAGTTACTAATGTCGGTGGATTAGCCGAAATAGTTCCCAATGGAAAAGTGGGTTATATTGTTGAACCGGATGAAAAAGAGATTGCGGATGCGCTGATAGATTTTTTTGAAAATCAACGATTTGATTCCTTTTATGCAAATATTCTTATTGAGAAAGCCAAATATTCATGGAAGCGTATGACAGATACAATTTCTGATTTAATTCAAAGGTTACAGACATCTGATAGTAATTAATATGATAATTCGTAGTAAAGCCCCTTTACGACTCGGTTTAGCCGGTGGTGGAACAGATGTGTCTCCATACTCTGATATTTATGGTGGAGCTATTCTGAATGCCACCATAAATATGTATGCCTATGCCAGCATCGAGCCAACAACAGATGGTAAGATTATTTTTGAAATGCCTGATCTGAACGTGACGGAAGAACATAATTCGGCAATGGAGTTACCGACTGACGGTCCGTTTATCTTGCATAAGGGTATTTACAACCGCATTGTAAGAGAATTTACTCACGAACCAATGTCTTTTCGGATGGCAACACATGTTGATGTGCCTCCGGGCTCAGGTTTGGGAACTTCGTCGACTTTGGTTGTGTCTATTTTGGGAGCTTTTGTCGAATGGTTTAAATTGCCGCTTGGTGAATATGATATTGCTCATTTGGCATATTGTATTGAACGTTCCGATTTGAATATGGCTGGTGGAAAACAGGATCAGTATGCTGCAACTTTTGGAGGAATTAATTTTATGGAATTTTACAAGGAGGATAAAGTTATTGTTAATCCTCTTCGGATTCGACAGCGTTTTCAAGATGAATTAGCCCATAATTTGCTCCTTTATTATACCAAAACAAGTCGTCAGTCTGCTAAAATTATCGAAGCGCAAACTAAAAATGTGTTGGATAAAAACGAGATTTCCATTGATGCTATGCATCGTCTTAAGGAACAATCCATTTGGATGAAAGAAGCCATTCTTAAAGGTGAAATTGATGAAATGGGTAAAATCCTCGATTTTGGCTGGAAGTATAAAAAGCTTATGACAAAAGGAATTACTAATACTCTTTTGGATGATATTTATAATGCTGCTATTGAAGCTGGCGCAACCGGTGGGAAGGTTTCCGGAGCTGGTGGTGGTGGATTTATGTCCTTTTATTGTCCGGGTATTTCGAGATATAAGGTAGAACATGCTTTAACTGCTTTTGGTGGTCAGGTGAAACGGTACGAATTTACCAATGAAGGTTTAAAAACATGGACAATGTAAGGTATTTGTACTTTACATAACAAAAACTAGAAATGAAAATACAACAAGCGATACAATCCAGCATACAGGTAAAACAGGATATTCTCAATAATGTGGCTTTTTTGGAAACTATTCAGAAAGTGGCAGATATTATGTGCGCTGCGCTAAGTCGGGGTAATAAAGTGCTTTTCTGTGGCAATGGCGGTAGTGCAGCTGATGCCCAACATTTGGCTGCCGAACTTTCCGGACGGTTTTATTTTGATAGAGATCCGCTGCCCGCTGAAGCGTTGCATTGTAATACTTCGTTCATGACTGCAGTTGCTAATGACTATGGGTATGACGAAATTTATGCCCGCATGGTTAAAGGTTCGGGAGTGGCGGGCGATGTGTTGGTGGGTTTGTCCACATCAGGTAACTCTAAAAATATTCTGAAAGCTTTTGAAGTAGCTTCAAATAAAGAGATTGTAACCGTTGCCTTTACCGGACAAGATGGAGGTTTAATGAAAGATGGCGTTGATTTTTTACTGAATGTACCTTCTACAGATACCCCACGGATTCAGGAGTCGCACATTATGGTTGGACATATTTTGTGTCAATTAGTTGAAGAGAAACTGTTTGGAAAAAATGGAAAATGAACGAATAACCGAAGCAATTATTCTGGCCGGTGGTTTTGGTACCCGCCTTAAACATATTGTGAGTGATGTACCCAAGCCAATGGCTCCTGTTAACGGCATTCCATTTTTGTCCTTCCTTTTTTCCAAACTAATTACAGCCGGAATAGATCATGTTATTCTTTCTACGGGCTATCTTCACGAGGTGATTGAAAATTATTACGGCAATGTTTTTGATTCGTTGCAAATTTCATATTCACATGAGGATAAGCCTTTGGGTACAGGTGGTGCTATTCTGTTAGGTCTGACCAAGGCGAAAACCGATCATGTGTTGGTGTTAAACGGAGATACATTGTTTGAAATAGATTTTGGAAAGCTCGCTGAATATCATATTGAAAAGAAGTCACTTTTGACCATTGCTTTGCGTGAAGAAGATGAAGTTTTGCGTTACGGATCGGTGACGATTGATGATGTCGGAAAAATAACAGCTTTTACTGAGAAGAATCAAGTGTGTGGCAAAGGATTAATCAATGGTGGTATATATATGATAGACTCAGAGTTTTTCCAACAATTAAGTATGCCTGTCAAATTCTCATTTGAAAAAGATGTTTTGGAAACCTTTTACCCTGAAATTGCGTTCTACGGACTGGCATTCAATTCATACTTTATCGATATTGGTGTTCCGGAAGATTATGCGCGGGCCCAAATTGAATTTCCTCAATTGAAATTTTGAATAAGATGTCCAAAAGAACACTTTTTTTAGACAGAGATGGGGTTATTAACAGGCAGATTATAGGTGGGTATGTAACCAGTGTTGATGAGTTTGAGTTTTTACCTAGAGTGCTCGAAGCTTTTATCCTGTTATCCCGACAATTTGATTATATTTTTTTGATATCCAATCAGCAAGGAATAGGAAAAGGCGTTTTTTCGACTGATGATTTGAATGAAATTCATCATTTTATGCTTGATGCAATCAATAAAAATGGAGGAAAAATAGATAAAATATATTTTTGTCCGGATCTTGAAAGCGATCATAGTTACAATCGCAAGCCGAATCCGGGCATGGGTTTGCAGGCTTTGTCGGAATTCTCGGATATTAATTTAAATTCATCTATGATGGTAGGTGATTCCCTGCTGGATATGCAATTTGGAAAGAATCTTGGAATTAGAACAATTTTTCTAACCAATGGCAAATCGTTGAACTCGGATGTTGCTGCAATAGCTGATCAGGTATTTGTTGATTTGTTGGATTTTGCTAAAAATAATCTAATAAATAAGTTCTAGTTTATAAATTTTATATTTCAATAAAAAACAATGGCCAATGATATAGTAGAAACGCCGATGATGAAACAATTCAACGAGATCAAAGCAATACATCCAGATGCAATTTTGCTTTTTCGTTGCGGTGATTTTTACGAAACTTTTTCTACCGATGCTATTCGTGCGTCACAGGTTTTGGGTATTACTCTCACAAAAAGAGCAAATGGTTCAGGAAAAACAATTGAACTTGCAGGATTTCCACATCATGCACTTGATACGTACTTACCAAAGCTGGTTCGTGCCGGAATGCGTGTGGCAATTTGTGATCAACTTGAAGATCCTAAACTCACAAAGAAAATAGTAAAACGTGGAGTCACGGAATTGGTAACTCCAGGTGTTTCGTATAGCGATACTACCCTGAATTACAAGGAAAATACTTTTTTAGCAAGTGTTTTTTTGAATAAGAATCATATTGGCGTTTCGTTTCTGGATATTTCTACAGGTGAATTTCTTGTTGCAGAAGGAACTGCTGACTATGTAGATAAATTATTAAATAGCTTTGGACCGAAAGAAGTTCTTTTTGATCGTTCGAAGAAAAAAGATTTCGAAGCTTTGTTTGGAACAAAGTTCTTTACATACGCGCTTGAAGACTGGGCTTTTACGCCCGATGCTGCTTTGGAACGTTTGCTTAAGCACTTTGAAACTAAGAATCTTAAGGGTTTTGGGGTTGATACTCTGCCCAATGCTGTTGTTGCTGCCGGAGCCATCTTGCATTATCTGGATTTGACCCATCATCAACAGACCGGACATATAACGCAGTTGTCAAGAATCGAAGAAGAACGTTATGTGTGGCTCGATAGGTTTACTGTGCGTAATCTGGAACTGTATGGATCCATTAATGAGGGTGCCCGTACCTTGCTTGATGTAATTGATAAAACTATCAGTCCTATGGGGGCACGTATGCTAAAACGTTGGGTTGCCTTTCCTTTGAAAGATGTAAAGCCAATCAGTGAACGTTTGAGTGTGGTGGAGTATTTCTTTAAAGATCCAGAACTAAAGCTTCTTCTTGAGCAAAACATAGCTTTGATTGGAGATTTGGAACGTATTATTTCCAAAGTAGCTGTGGGACGTATCAATCCGCGTGAAGTCGTTCAACTAAAAGTGGCATTAAAAGCCATTGAACCAATAAAAAAGGCGTGTCTGGAAGCGGATAACGTGACCTTAAAAAAAATAGCTGACCAATTGAATGCTTGTGCGGTTATTTCTGAAAAAATAGAAAATGAAGTCAATAACGATCCACCCAATATGGTTAGTCGTGGTGGCATTATTAACCCCGGTATTGATGCGGAATTAGATGAGTTGCGTCAGTTGGCTTATTCAGGAAAAGATTTCTTGCAAAAGATTCAGGAGCGTGAAAGTGAAGAAACGGGCATCCCAAGTTTGAAAATAAGTTTCAACAATGTTTTTGGATACTATATTGAAGTGCGGAATATGCACAAGGATAAGGTGCCAGATACATGGATTCGGAAGCAGACGCTGGTAAATGCCGAACGTTACATTACACAGGAACTCAAAGTGTATGAAGAAAAAATTTTGGGTGCTGAGGAAAAAATTTTGACTATTGAAACTCGACTTTTTAATGAATTGGTGTTGAGTTTAGTTGATTACATTACGGCCATCCAGTTGGATTCTAATTTGATTGCGCAGTTAGATTGTCTTGTTTCATTTGCCAAGGTGTCTGCAGAAAACAAATATGTTCGTCCGGAAGTTGCAGATACAGATGTGTTAGACATAAAACAAGGTCGCCATCCTGTTATTGAGAAACAATTACCGATAGGAGAAACTTATATTGCCAACGATGTGTATCTGGATAATGAAACTCAGCAGATAATTATTATCACAGGTCCAAACATGTCGGGTAAGTCTGCATTGCTTCGTCAAACGGCTATCATTGTGTTGATGGCTCAGATTGGATGTTTTGTTCCGGTTGAAAGCGCTAAAATTGGTATTGTTGATAAGATATTCACCCGTGTAGGCGCGAGCGATAATATTTCGCAAGGCGAGTCAACTTTTATGGTGGAGATGAATGAAGCTGCTAGCATTCTGAATAATCTGTCGAGTCGCAGTCTGGTTCTTTTCGATGAATTAGGGCGTGGAACAAGTACGTATGATGGGATTTCTATTGCCTGGGCTATTGTGGAATATATTCATGAGCACCCAAATTGTAAAGCTAAAACTCTTTTTGCTACGCACTATCACGAACTGAATGAAATGGAAAAATCATTTCATCGGATTAAGAACTATAATGTGTCCGTGAAGGAAATTAATAAAAAAGTGATTTTTCTACGGAAGCTGGTTCGGGGAGGAAGTGAACATAGTTTTGGTATTCACGTGGCTAAAATGGCTGGAATGCCACAAAGTATAGTGAAACGTTCAGAGCAAATATTGAAACAGCTCGAAACGGATAATCGTCAATCAGGGGTTTCTAAGCCTGTGGGTGAAATTGCTCAACAACGTGAGGGTTTGCAGTTGAGCTTTTTTCAGCTTGATGATCCGGTGCTCGAGCAGATCCGCGACGAAATAAAGAATCTGGATGTTGATAATCTTACTCCGATCGAAGCTCTTAATAAACTTAATGAAGTTAAGCGTATCATTACCGGGCGGTAAATTGCACACTCATCATATATCTGTGTCATTAATATTGCATATAAATACATTTTAATGAAAGTCAGGTGTGTGAGTATAAGTTTTAAGTGCTGAAATATTATAAAAACGCATTTTTTGGCGGGCGAAACTAAAAAAAACAGTACTTTTGTGCTTCCTTTTTTAGAAATAAGTAAGCAATAATATTTAATGATCTGTTTCCTGAAATCAAAATTCAGATAAACAGTCTTGTAACTCATAGCTATTTACTTGTAACTACTAAAAACACTCAAACAAATATATTTTTTATTGTATGAAGAAACATAATTTTAATGCCGGGCCTTCTATTTTACCACGTGAGGTTATTGAAAAAACGGCACAGGCAGTATTGGATTTTAATGGTTCAGGTTTATCAGTATTGGAAATCAGTCACCGATCAAAAGATTTTCAAGCGGTAGTTGACGAAACGATTGCACTCTTCAAGGAATTATTGAATATTCCCGAAGGTTATTCTGTCCTTTTTTTAGGGAGTGGTGCCAGTATGCAGTTTTGTATGATTCCATTTAATCTTCTTGAAAAGAAAGCAGCATATTTAAATACTGGTGTTTGGGCTAATAAAGCCATGAAAGAGGCAAAAGGATTTGGTGAAACAGTGGAAGTTGCTTCGTCTAAAGATGCCAACTATACTTTTGTCCCTAAAAACTATGTCATTCCGGCTGATGCTGATTATTTTCATATTACAACAAATAATACGATTTATGGAACAGAAATCCTGACAGACCTTGATTCTCCGGTACCATTAATTGCTGATATGTCTTCTGATATTTTCTCACGTCCAATGGATGTTTCTAAATATGGAATGATTTATGGTGGAGCGCAAAAGAATTTAGCACCCGCAGGTTTGGCCTTTGTTATAATAAAAGATGAATTGCTTGGAAAAGTATCGCGTTATATTCCGACTATGCTTAATTATAAAACGCATATTACTGAAGGATCAATGTTTAATACTCCACCGGTATTACCTATTTATAGTGCAATGGAAACCTTGCGTTGGTTGAAAGCTAATGGCGGTTTGGTTGAGATGGAAAGGAAAAATATTGCAAAAGCCGAATTGCTTTACAATACAATTGATAACAGCAAAATCTTTGTGGGGACGGCAGCGAAAGAAGATCGTTCTCGCATGAATATTTGTTTTGTTATGAAACCGGAATATCAGTCGTTGGAAGCCGATTTTCAAAAATTTGCTTCAGATCGGGGTATGGTTGGAGTTAAAGGTCACCGTTCAGTTGGAGGTTTTCGTGCATCTATTTATAATGCAATGCCAATTGAGAGTGTTCAGGCACTTGTTGACTGTATGTTGGAATTCGAAAAATTAAACGCCTAGAAATAAACATAATAATAGGTGCTTTAGTGCCTATTGTTTTTAAATAGTCTATCATATGAAAGTTCTTATTGCTACCGATAAACCGTTTGCAGAAATAGCGGTGGACGGTATTCGTCAAGAAATTGAGGTAGCTGGCTTTGAATTGGCTCTTCTTGAAAAATATACATTAAAGCAACAACTTCTTGATGCTGTTGTTGATGCTGATGCCATTATTATCCGTAGTGATATTATTGATGCGGAAGTTATTGCTGCAGCCAAGCAGTTGAAAATTGTAGTTCGTGCTGGAGCAGGGTACGACAATGTTGATTTGGCAGCTGCTACCAAAGCTGGCATTTGTGTGATGAATACACCAGGGCAGAATGCAAATGCAGTAGCAGAACTCGTTTTTGGATTACTTGTTTTTGCTGTTCGCAATTTCTATAATGGTACTTCAGGAACAGAATTGAAAGGAAAGAAATTGGGTATTCATGCTTACGGTAACGTTGGTCGCAATGTGGCTCGTATAGCAAAAGGATTTGGTATGGAGCTATTTGCTTTTGATGCGTTTTGCCCTGCCGAAGTGATAGAAAAGGATGGTGTAAAAGCCTTGTCGTCGGTAGAAGAACTTTACAGTGTTTCTGATATTGTTTCATTGCACATTCCTGCCACTGCAGAAACTAAACAATCGATCAATGCTGCATTGTTGGGCCGGATGCCTAAAGGCGGCATTCTGGTTAATACGGCTCGTAAAGAGGTTGTGCATGAAACAGAAATCCTCGAGTTTATGGAATCACATACAGATTTTAAATATGTGACTGATATCCTTCCTGCTAATGATGCTGTGATGAAAGAAAAGGTTGGATCTCGATATTTCTCAACACCTAAGAAAATGGGAGCTCAAACTTCTGAGGCTAACATTAATGCAGGTATTGCAGCTGCTAAGCAGATTGTTGGCTTCATAAAAAACGGGATCGAAACATTTAAGGTGAATAAATAGCTTTTAATTAAAGTATAAACGAAATCAGCCCTGAAAACTTAATGTTTTCAGGGCTGATTTCGTTTACTTAGGCCACTTCTTTGGGCTCTGCTATTTGTCTATCATGGTTGTTCAATTCAGCTAATTTGTTTTGGATGATTTGATTTATGTAAAATGATAGTTGGGCTTAGTGGTGCTTTGAGCTAATAAATGAACACAAATAGGGAACTTCTATAATTTATCGAGATTTTTTTTGATTGACTAAAAACCAATTAATTAAGAAGTATCTTTGTAAAAGACTGGATTTGCTCTAGTTAAATAAGACTATTTTTTGTCAAAGTAATTACTATAAGATAAGTTTATCTCTTTGAATTTTCTTCTTTTAATGCGTAATATAAATCAACAAAATATAAATCCAACGTAAATATGTATAATATATCAAGGCGAATTTAAGTTTTGTTGGCTGATGATCTGATTTATCGGATGAGCTAATCTTTTTTTTGTTACCCTTCCAAATAATATATTCCATATTTTCCGGTTATTTCGGCAAGCGATAGATTCCTAAAGTTTAATACGCAAGATTTGTCTGGCGTAATATTTTATTTTGCTGAGAATTATATAAGTGTGAATCTGGAAGTCGGTCTAACTAAAAAAAGTATGCTTAGTCTAGAAGTTTGATGTAGGACAGTCTTCTGTAGTTAATGCCACACATGTATAATCTATTGCCACAAAGCACTTGCCGTCGGAGATACTCATTTGAATATGTATCTTTGGCTGTCAATTACAAATAATTTTTCGATGTGAAGCGAGCATCTAAACATGCATTAAAACCAAAGGTTATGTTCATTGCAGGTTCCATGCGACAACTATTACAAAAAATAAGCACATGAAAAGATACATTCTATTAATAACGATATTCATATATGTGTTCCAACATTTTTCTTTTGGGCAAGGTTCGACATATACTGGCTCTTATACGAGTTCATCTCCCATTGTGCTTGAAAATGTCAGCAACCAAACTATTAACGGTTTGGAAATTAGCAATTCATCCGGACGTTGCATTTATCTTTCCAACTGCTCTAATGTGACAATTAAAAATTGCAAGCTGGGGCCATCCAGTGGCGAAGGAATTTATCTTGCAAACTGCACTAACATCACTGTAACCAATTGCTCTATGGATGCAGTGGCAAGTGGTGTTGTTGCCGATGTTGCTTCAGGCATTAGCGTAACTTATAATGATGTTAGGAATGTGCAGGGTCCCATGCCTCGCGGACAAATGGTTCAATTTGGAAATGTAACAGGAACTGGAAATGTAATATCCTATAATGCCGGTGAGAATATTACAGGACAAAGTTATCCGGAAGATGAGATTAGTCTATACATGTCTAGCGGTACAGCCGACGATCCGATACAGGTAGTTGGAAACTGGATACGTGGGGGAGGACCTTCGACTTCGGGAGGAGGAATAATGACCGGCGATAAGGGTGGTTCGTACATTCTTGTACAAGACAATATTCTTGTGAACCCGGGGCAATATGGTATTACTATTGCTAGTGGACATGATATTATAATAAAAAACAATAAAATATTTTCGGAGAAAACAGCGGTCAGCAATGTAGGACTTTCGGCTTACAAACAGTATGATGTAGAAACCTACTCAAATACGATTATGAACAATCAGGTCAATTTTACAAACAAGAATGGAATCCTGAATGACATGTGGAATGCAGGAAATGCAGGCACTATAACAGGATGGGATACAAATGTCCATAACGCCAATTTGGATTCATCTATTTTACCTTCGACAATAATAGGGCGGGCTAAGTTAGCAGGTACTGATGTGACCACTCCGACTGCGGTTAATTACAAAATTTCACCTAACCCTTCATTTGGTGAATCAATACTTGTGTCCTCAGATACGACCAATGCTATCAAAATGGCAGTATATAGTTCGACTGGGCAAAAAATGATTGATCAATCTATCAGTAGTACGCGTACAGTGGTAGATACAAGTAGTCTTACAGCAGGAGTTTATGTTGTAAAGATATTGAATGCAGATGATAGTATTGTTGAGGCAAGAAAGATAACTGTAAAAAAATAACTCATTTCCTTTGTGCTTAGATGTTGAATTCTTTGGAACTATAAATAAGGCTGTAATCCGATCAGTTTTTTGTTATTGTTCTTTTTCCAAAACCAGTTGTTTATTTTGTAGGTTATATAAGCACTGCCGGCACCCAGAATAGCTCCTGCTATTACATCTGATGGATAGTGCATTCCCAGATTCATCCGTGAATATCCAACTGAGCAAGCCCAAAAATAGCTTGGAGCAATCACATACCATTTTGGATACTTTAAACTAAGTGCTGTGGCAGTTGTAAATGCTAATGAAGTATGACCGGACGGAAAAGAGAGTGATGTTTCGGATTCGTACGTAGTAATCTTATCCGGATATGTAGCACCTGGCCGCGGTCGCCTTACAATTTCTTTCATGGAATAAGTAAGTACTCCATCCACTCCAATGCTGACTCCAACATAAAGCGAACTTTTCAACAAATCATCATCCTTATCAATAAGTGCTATTATACCCATAACGACAGGTGTAGAAATTGTAACAGCTGTAGTCGTGTTGGAAATGAATTTGGAATACTGACGAAGTCCTCTCTGGCTATTTATACTTTTTAATAACTCTACCTCTGTATTTTGTGCTGCAATTTGGGTGCTAAAAACAGAAAAGACACTCCAAAGCAGAATAATTGTCGTAAATTTGCGCATATTTTTTTTGAGATCAAAGATAATTATAATTTGCCAAATGATTCAACTTTGCTAATCTGAGTAGCTCTTGTCGAATTAAGACCATAATATTAAAATAGCAAGAGCTTACGTTGTATCAGCATGTTTAAAATTTCAATCGTCGGACCCGAGTCAACCGGAAAAACATACTTAGCCAGTCATTTAGCTGAGTATTTTGGTTCACCTTGGATTCCCGAATATGCTCGTGAATATGTTGAAAAGCTGAACCGTCCGTACACATACGAAGATGTTTGTAATATTGCATTGAAACAAATTGAACAGGAAAAGTTTTACGAAAATCAATCCGCGGATAAACCATTTGTATTTTTTGATACCGATTTGATTATAACAAAAGTCTGGTTTTCTTATTGTTTTGATAAAATACCCGACTTTCTCACAGAACGAATGCAGGCAAATTATTTTGATCTGTACTTGCTTTGTGTCCCCGATTTACCTTGGGAGCCCGATTCGGTTCGGGAACATGGTGAAGACCGCGAGTTCTTCTTTAATTGGTATAAAAAAGAAATTGAACAAACGGGGAAGCCTTATATTACAGTTAGCGGGGTTGGTCGTCCGCGGATTGAGAACGCGATTGAGGCCTTGAAGCTGTTTGAAGGACAGCATAGATAAGAAATAGATAATATCTAAATATCTAATGATCTATTTCTATGAAAGCAAAATGCAGATAAAAGTCTTGTAACTTGCAACTACTTCTAAAAAATTAAAATATTAAATCATGAATAAGGATTTATTAGACACAATAAAAAAGCTATCACAATTAGAGGAGTTTAAGGATGTTTGCCATGAGCAGAGCAATAATGATCCGATGCCATCGGTGGATGTATTGCAAGAAATTGTTCAGCTGGCGCGCTCTATTTTATTTCCCGGATATTTTGGTGATTCGGCTGTAAATTCGCAAACAATGATGTATCACATCGGTGTAAATATTGATAGGTTACATTTATTACTTGCTCAGCAAATTAAGGCTGGAATTTGCTTTAGTTGTCACAACGAGCTCAAACAAGGTGCTGAAATAGAAAAAGCGGGAGCAGAGAAAGCTACTAAGTTTATTATTCAATTGCCGGAGATACGGAAGAGCCTTCATACTGATGTTATTGCAGCTTATAATGGCGATCCGGCTGCAAAAAGTTTTGGTGAAGTAATATTCTGTTATCCGAGTATAAAGGCTATCAGTAATTATCGTGTAGCGCATGCCTTGTTAAAACTTGATGTGCCTCTTATTCCGCGTATTATTACCGAAATGGCTCACTCCGAAACCGGAATTGATATTCATCCCGGGGCAACTATTGGTAATTATTTTACAATTGACCACGGAACAGGTGTGGTTATAGGAGAGACGACTATCATTGGAAACAATGTAAAAATGTATCAAGGAGTTACGCTTGGTGCAAAAAGTTTTCCATTGGACGAGAGTGGTAATCCGATTAAAGGAATTGATCGTCATCCACATATTGGTAATGATGTCATCATCTATTCCAATTCTACTATTTTAGGAAATATAACGGTTGGTGATGGTGCTGTGATAGGAGGAAATCTTTGGATTGACGCTGATGTTCCTGCCAATGCAAAACTTGCACAGAATAAGAAAATGAGTAAATAAGAAAATCAAATCAGTCTCAAGTTGCATCGCTGTTCATTTCTGAAAATGGATGATGATAAACGATAGACAAAAAGAGAAAGAAAATTATATGGAATTTGAAATGTTAGCAAAAACCTTTCGTGGGTTGGAAGAAGTGTTGGCCACTGAATTGGTAAATATCGGCGCCAACAATGTACAGATTCAACGACGGGCGGTTAGTTTTACCGGTGATAAAGCGATGATGTATAAAGCCAATTTGTACTGCAGGACGGCCTCACGCATTCTAAAGCCGATTTTATCCTTCGACGCTTCAAATCCCGATGAAGTTTATGAACAAATAAAAAAGATAAATTGGGACGATTATATGTCGGTCGATAGCACTTTTGCTATTGATTCAACAGTTTTCTCGGAAGTATTTCGTCATTCCAAATTTGTGGCTTATCGTGTAAAAGATGCTATTGCAGACTGGTTTACTGAAAAATATGACCGTCGACCATCTGTGCGAATTGACGGTCCGCAATTGATGATCAATATTCATATTGCCGAACATCGTTGTACGCTTTCACTGGACAGTTCGGGAGAATCGCTTCATAAACGTGGCTATCGGGTTGCTCAAACCGAAGCGCCTATCAATGAAGCTTTGGCCGCAGGGATGTTGCTCATGGCTGATTGGAAAGGACAGTCGAACTTCGTAGATCCGATGTGTGGTTCAGGAACCTTATTAATCGAAGCAGCCTTGATAGCATTAAATATTCCACCTGGCATTTATCGTTCATCATTTGCTTTTGAAAAATGGACCGATTTTGACGAAGAGCTTTTTGACAATTTGTACAATGATGACTCGTATGAGCGTCCGTTTAACTTTAAAATCTATGGTTCAGATAATTCACCCAGAGCAATTAAAATTGCCGAACAAAATGTGAAAAGTACAGGCTTAAGTAAATACATAGAACTACAGGTTATGCCGGTTCAAAAGCTGGAAGCTCCGGCAGAGAACTGCATGATGGTAACTAATCCTCCTTACGGCGAACGGATAACATCTGATGATATTTACGGATTGTACGCTGCATTGGGTACTACAGTGAAACATAAATTTGCAGGAAGTACCGTTTGGGTTATCAGTTCTCATGAAGAATGTCTCGATAAAATAGGACTGAAACCGACTGAACGAATTCGCCTGTTGAATGGTTCTCTTGACTGTTGGTATTGTCGATATGACATTTTTGCAGGAAAACGAAACGATTTTGTAGCCCAAAAGCGGAATAATATTTAAGGTCAATATTTTATTCCCCAGCTTATTATCTGTTCAGTATTTCCAATTGTCAACTTTTGTTTGTAATTAGTTTGTAATTCCAAAATAAAAGTCTTACTTTTGCAGCGCAATTGCCCAGATGGCGGAATTGGTAGACGCGCTGGTCTCAAACACCAGTGGATTCACTTCCATGCCGGTTCGATCCCGGCTCTGGGTACTTTTTAAAGAAAAACCTCCATTGATTTAATCAATGGAGGTTTTTTGTTTTGCGCGGTGTGCATGCTTAGGCTATTGGGGTAGCGGCAAACCATTAGAGATTGGTGGGCAATTTCAATTGTGCATTATAAATTAAATAGCCGATTGTCCCAAATTGAAAATCGAGTAGGACAACCGGCTGAATATATCGATCAACCGAAACCGGATCTTAGAATGCCTGCTCTACTTCGGTGGTGTGACCTGGTAGGTCTGAAGCGCGAATGATAATTTTGTCGCCCGTTAGTGAGTCATTATCGGCGGTAGCTGTGTAAATCCATTCTATACCACCTGGAGTCGGTTGTGCGTAACCTTCTTCCACTTCAGTGCCGTCCTGATTGAGAATGATGACAAATACCTCAGCCACTTTAAAATCGTCGGTAGCATTGATGCTGATTGTACTACCGGCCTTGCCGTTGTATTTGCTTACATTTACCTCGTTGATGTCTGGCGCATGCATAAAGTCAGCCACAGCCACATTGTAAGGGGTTAATCCTTCTTTGGCTGCTTTTTTGTACGCTTCTTTCAATGCCGGATTGGCTGTCGCCAATTTGGCATAAATAGTTGCCTGCTGGAAGCGCTTATGATGCAATTTTTGTCCTTCTGATAACTCTCCTTTTCGTTTGGCGGGTTTGTTTGTTACTATCGTTTTGCCATTCAGAGTACGAAATACGATAAGATCACCTATTTTTCCACTCATTCCATGAGTGATGATGTTGTTTTTGGACTGTGCCATGCTGATCTGTTTTTCTAATTAATACTAATAATTTAAAGGTTGTTTTTGTATATTTATAAGCGGATTCGTTGTATTTTTATGCGTTTTAACTGTTTATTTCTGCACTGTTTCTGTATGGTTTCTGTAAGGTTCCTGTATGGTTCCTGTAAGGTAGCCCTATTAGTGAGTATTTATACAGAATAAGGTTTTTTTGCTTCGCTCCGTTCTGTTTGCCGGGGGGGGCGGTATCAAATTTGCGTGCTTTTGATGCAAGCTCTTTTCCCATGTCGGTTTGTAACTCTTGCACAGTTTGCCCCTAACTTTTCGGAACATAAAAAGAGTCGCTTTCGCCCGAGTGACTCCGATACCTGTTATTCTGTTTTAAATTAACAGCTGCAAATATATAAAATTAAATTGAAATGGAAATAGCGTGAAATGGTTTTTTTACAGGAGTTCGGTAAATGTAATTATTTCATGATGCGCGGTGAGTAGTCATCTGCATTTATCTATTCAGAAAAAACAGATTGTTGAATATTGTTTAGAATAACTTCCTGGTGAAGAACTGTGAATTGTCCTTACAACCAGACTTGCGGGTGTAACCTGAGTCGATTAAATTTCTGATAAATTCAAAAGGCATTCATGTGTACTTTTCTTCCTGCAACAGTCAGAAATATAATTCGGAGATCCCACCAGAAAGTCCAGTTTTCAAGATAGTTCATATCATATTCCACACGTTTTTCCATTTTCCAGAGTTCATTGGTCTCGCCTCTGTATCCATTCACTTGTGCCCATCCGGTAATGCCTGGTTTGACGTAATGACGCACCCTATAATAATCTATTAATTCGGAATACTGGTCGGTATGTTTGAGCATGTGGGGGCGTGGTCCTACTATAGACATTTGCCCTAAAAACACATTAAAGAACTGAGGAAATTCATCTAAGTTGGTTTTGCGAAGAATCTGACCTATACGGGTGATACGACTGTCGCCACGTGTTGCCTGTTTACTATTTGCATCCTGACTCATACGCATACTTCTAAATTTAAGGCATTTGAATGTTCTGTTGTTGATGCCTGTGCGTTCCTGAAGAAAAAACACAGGCCCTTTGGAACTAAGTTTAATTAATATGGCTAAGATGGGAAATAGCCAACTAATTACAAATAAGATGACCAACGATGAGAAAACCACATCAAAGCATCTTTTCAGGAATCGTGATTTCAGGTCATCTAACGGTATTTCCTGAGGATTAAACACGACCAATGATCCAACCGATTCGAGATTTACCTTGGACCGGAACCAATATTGATTTTCGGGAACTAATCTCAACCTTACACCTATCCGGTTACAGATAGCGAGCAACTCCTTGCTTTTCTTTAAATCATTATAGGCCGAATGGGTAACAAAAAGGAAATCAATTTGATTTCGCGATACCAATGGTGCCAAATCATCGAGGTGCCCTAGTACATCTTGATTATCGGCATGCTCATCGGAAACATAACCGACAAATTCATACCCCAACATGGGATTGTTATGTAGCAGGTTTCGTAAATATACACCCATATCGTTTAATCCTACAATTAAGACCCGATGAACATAAAACCCTTTTGATCGTCTGAAGGTTAGATAACCATATAATAAATAATAATATATCAGGGTAAAAGCATAGAAAAGAGCTGTGTATTCCAGTAAAAAAAGACGAGAATAACCGGAAGGTAAAAACAACTGAGCAAGGACAAACAATATCACTGCAAAGAGGATTGTTCGTTTACTTATTCGTTTAAACCTATTGGCAAAATCATCATGCAAATAAAGATTTCTCTTTGTGAACAATGAATAAGCAATGATTTCGGACAGATTGGCATGCAAGAAGTATAAACTCTTATCATGTAGATTTAAGCCCTGTAATGCAGGACTTAAAGAATATAATATTGAAATAGCTATATCCAGAATGATAAGGTCAAAAGCCAGATATAGAAACTTCAGTTCGGTTTCGTTCGATTCCATAAAGCATTAATTTAGACGCTTGTAAACAATTAAAATAAAATAGTATTGTTTGATATTTTATACCAAACACTGAAAAGGATATTGCGTGCAATGCATCATGTGCGGGCCTTCTCTATCAGAATGTATCTAATAAACTTTACATTCCCTATGAGGTATCTGCGCCACATCCTTCGAGGTTCTTTGATTAACCTATAAAACCACTCCATGCCTATGCGTATCATCCAGTTGGGAGCACGTTTTACTGTGCCTGCATAAAAATCGAATACAGCACCTATGCAACACACATGACCAACCTGTAACTGGTCGTAATGTTGATGTGCCCATTTTTCTTGTTTTGGAGCTGTCATGCCCACAAACAATACTTCAGGTTCAACGGCATTTACAGCATCTATCATCAACTTATTATCTTCTTTATCAAACTCCGTTTTATAGGGAGGAGAATAAGTATGAACCTCCACATTTGGATATTCTTCTTCAGCTCTTTTCTGTATCTTTTTTAAAGTAGCCTCCGAACTTCCTAAAAAGAAGCATTTACCACCCATGGCATTCACTCTTTCCATTTCATAAAAAAACAAATCGGCGCCAGCTGTTTTTTGTATCTTTTGTCCGGTCAACATTCTTATGGCCCATACAACGCTTATACCGTCAGGCAGCAGCACATCACTTGATAGCAAGGCATGATGAAAGTCTTCATCTGTTTGTACCGTATTAAATGAATGTGCATTCAATGTATTTATAAGTGATTTTGGTTGGTTGATGCTCTTTAATGGCTGATTAAATAATCTATAACTTTGTAGCATAATTTCCGTTTTAATTAAGAATGAAAACTTTAGTCATTTTTGCATAATTGAGGCGCTTAAGTACTCCATTTTGCTACTATAACATGCCTGTAGCTTTTAATGTTTACTCGAACCAGTTATAATTGTGGTAAAATGTATTACTTTTGTGCTGTGTAATGTGCTACATTATTGAATTAGAATCTATATTTTGCATTATAGTCTTTAGTCTGTATTCAAACATGTTTAAGCTAAACTCTTCTTCATATTTCTTTCGTCCGGCATTACCCATTTCTTTACGCAATTGGGGATGATTGATCAATAGTTCCAGTTTATTTGCCAGCTTTTCAACGTCTTTCGGAGGAACAAGGCAGCCGGTGATGTCTTCTGTTACAATATCGGAGATTCCACCTTCAAAAGTAGATATAACAGGTAAAGAGTGCTGCATTGCTTCCAGCAAAACGAGTGGGAAACAATCATTGAGAGTGGGATGCACAAAAATATCAGCAGTTGCAAATAATTCTTCTTTTTCTGTTCCAAATTTCTTACCTACATAGCTTGCATAGTTTTCTAAACCCAGTTCTTGTAGTTTGGATTGAAACTGATACTCACATACATCGCCTGTACCTCCAACAAAGGTGCAATGGAAAGCCAGTTTTTTTTGTTTCAGGAGTTTACATGACTCAAGCAATATAAAAATACCTTTTGATTCCATTAGATTCGATAAGAAAAGAAGTTCAACTGTGTTTTGGTCTCTTCGTAAGGGTTGCATCACTTTCACATTTTCTATTCCATTGGGGCAATAGTAAACATGCATTTCGTCGACATATTTTTGAATATCGGGATACAGTTTCTTTGATAACAGAATGACATCTGTATTGCGAAATGTGAGGCGATATAAAAAGTCGTCCCAATATTTGTCTTGTCTCGTAGCTACTCCTTTGTTGTGAAGATGGTAGACAAGTTTTATTCTGAAAAGCTTTACAAGTAATGCCAGCGAAGCATCTTTATAAAATGGAGTACATTTGGCAGTCATCGAAAAATAGCAAAGATCGGGACGATTAAAAATAATGCTCCTGCATAGCTGAGCTAATATGCCTACATAGCGGAATATTTTTACAAGTCTTCTCTTTCCAATTTCTTCAATGGTTTTGGATGTTCCAAGATTAATGTATTCACAATCAAAAGTGCTGTTTATAACTTTACTCTCTTTGATCTGTAAACCTACAGCGGCAGCTCCATGAATTGGAGGTGGATAATGTAGCACAAATAATATTTTCATAGATATGAGAATTTGAATATTATTATATTATAGTGGATTAATCTTTTATAAGTCACAATATAATAATTTGTGGTAGAATAGTTTCATAGACTTTATATATAGAATTAGTGATTAACCGATAGTAGTTTCCAACACTCGGTATTGTTTAAATAGGTCGTCTCCGAATTGAATGCCAGAATTTTCAGAACCATTTCAAGTTCTTTCCAAAGCCCGTATTGTTCAATTTCCCAGGAATGTCCCCACAGATGAAAAAGCCCGCCCGTAGCTGAAACTCTGTTTATGGTATTCTCGATCAACTTCGGAAAATTTCTATTGGTCTTATAGAAAAACAAATTCTGAATAACCGGAAGCAGAAAGGTATTTTTCACACAATGTTTGGTTAGCACCGCACTACTGTGATTGTATGCCTGAATAGTTGTATCGAGTAAGTGGGGATGAAGCATCGGTGTTGTACGAAGTAATCTGGTAGTTCGGCCAAATAAAAAACCGGCTTGTTCTACCAGATCAATATCCCGTTGCGAATATTTCCCGCCCGGATAGCAAAAAGCTTCTATTTCTTTCCCCAACTGATCCTGAAGCATTGTTTTGCATGTTGAAACTTCATAGTTAGCAGCATCCTTATTCAGGGTGTTTAAATAAATATGATTGACAGTATGGCCTCCTATCTCAAATTTAGTGGCAATGTTATTTAATGCCGCAGTATCCATAACCGGATATTCTGCATTTCTGATCGGGACATAAAAGGTGGCATTCATTTTATACTTATCAAGGAGTTCGGCAATTTTATAATCTAGGGGATACCCGTCGTCCCAACTGGTTGTTACGATTATCTTTTTATTTTCCATACTAGCTGCGAAATTTTATCTTTCAGGCGACTCGTAACAGAGTAGTGTGCGTAAAATTGTTTTCTGATGTGTTTATTTATCTTTATATCTCTACTGAATAAGAATGTTTGTTGATCAGATTGATCCAACACGGTATTGTAGGTGTTGCATTTCATTTTGGTATGAGTAGCTTCTGAGTTAAAACCGTTATAGGCAACTTTTGATTTTAAGGGAAAAACATCCAGATAGTTGTGTTTGTAGTGATGATAATCAAACCGGATTGCCCAAGAATCAATCTGACCTTTCATCTGACGGTGTAACATCTGACAAAGGTCACTACCACCCCGCGAGAATTTCAATAGTTTGAATACATTCCATCTGAAAGAATTATAGTCTTTCACTGTCCAGTCTATTTGTTCCCAACGGTCTTTCCATACTGCCCATCCCCAGGAGGCCGACCGTAAAGAGAATGCAACGTCGTATTTATAGTCTCGTGCATAGTTGAGCGGGAAGGAGTACCCCGAAATATTTAAAACGGTTTTTTCTGATTCGTAAAAATCCAAAGCCTGATTCATGAAAGACAGAAAATTTGTTGATACGAGTAAATCGTCTTCTACTACAATCACTTTATCGTATTGATTTACAATTTGCGTTACCCCCGAGATGATGGAGTTTGCCAGACCCTTGTTGGTTTTACTTTCGTAGATGGTTACATCGGCAAACCCGCTAATGGCATGAATATATTCACGCACCAGACGTACTTCTTCTATATTCTGCGTGTTCTTAGGTCCGTCGGAAAATATATGCAACCGGCTTTCTGCAGCTAATGCATTTTTTTGTAATGATTCAACAGTTTGTTTTGTTTCCGTAAGGCGGGAGTAAACAAAAAGGCAAACCGGAGCTAAATTGGTATAAGTTTTCATGTTTTCTCAGAACTGATAAGTAATGGAGATTGTATGTAGAGCTATTTATTTTAAGAAATTGTTATAAAGAAATGGAGTAGTGTCATAAGGAAATGGAGTATTGTAATATTACAATGAAGCAATATTTTCAGCTATTTTGGTTCCGTTTGTTTATGTGATAAGACAATAATGTGCTGCTGCATAATTTGTTATTGTAGATGACAGACAGCTGAGATTGAAAATTAATAATTTTCCTTGTCCTGTTGTTCGGTCTGTTTTAAAGTTAGTGTCGTAAGCTGTTTTCATTATTGCGACTGAATCTTTTTTCTAAAATTCAGAATTCCATTTTTTATGGGATCCGAAATTTTGGATCGCTTAAAATCAATCCATATTTCGGAAACTAAGACTTTCAGTTTAGTTACAACAAAGTCGGAAGAATATTTTCGGTAAATAAAGTATGAAAACAACGGATGCGATTTAGCTAAGAAGCGTCTTTTCAACTCACTTTCTCCCCACAAAAAATGCATGGTTTGTAACTCTTTGTCAATGGCTGTTTCAAGAGTCTGGAATACGCAGACTTCTCCTACATTGTATTTCGAATAATTATTGTCGTGAGCAATGACATGAAGAAAAATTTCTTTGTTTATTATGCTGGCTATACAACCGGCTACCAATACGCCGTCGAGCGTGAGGTATACAACCGTCCCGTAATGCCGGGCATATTGATAAATATTGTTTTTATAAGCAGTATCAATGCCCGAAGTTTTGCCTTTGTTTTTCATTCTGTTATGATTAAACTGAATAATCTGATCGACAATGGTTTCTTCAATTTCCTGCCCCGATTTAATTACAAAACAGACTTCAGAAAATTCTTTTGATAGTTTGGCTTTGCGGGCACGTAAATGTTTACGGGTTTTTGATCCCAGTCCGGCAGTGAATGTATCAATGTCAGAAGGCAGGCTGAGGATATGATCGTCGGACTTAAAAAACAGGATGGACTTATCCAGCGTGTAGGCTTTATAGGATGCATCAATATAGATTTTCCGAATTGAAGGATATTGTTCAAAGAGCTTTTCGGTACATGTGCCAATTATCTGCTGGTCCAAAGCCACCAATGAGTTGAAGCATCTGGATGTACTTCCATCATTTCCAAATACAAGTAATTCCTGCAAAGTATCATTTTTGCTAACGAGCATGTAATGGACATCGTAGGTGGGATAATACTGCCGGATATAAGAAGAGGTGGTTATAAAAGACCCGTACTTCTCTATCAGAAAAGATTCATAAGCAACAGGTAATCCTTTAAAACATTCAATTGAAATCATAGTGTATTGTAAACTGTGTGGATAAAAAATTTATTGGCATTCAAATTTTCAACCGAAGCCGGTTGTCGGTTTTCAAGCTGGTTTATATAAAGTACTTTTGCGTCGGTAGGATTTAATGGCTTCTCTCAACGGTTTTAAATGTTTTGATTGTCTTATGTTCATTAACATTCGTGAAGTTTTTGCCTTTATCTTGCTTACAATAAAACAGAATGAATAGGCTCTGTAAATAACATACGAAAACAAAGCATGAGGTTTGGCCTTCAATCGGGCTTTATATTCATTGTCGCCCCATAGAAAATGGAATGTTGACAATTTCAGGTCAATCGAAGTTTTTATCAGGTTGACGATGCATAATTGTCCTACATTGTATTTTGCAAAATTATTATCGTGTGCAATCATGTATAAATATATTCGGTTATTCAGTATGTATGATATGGAGCCGGCAACTATTTGCCCATTAATTTCGATATAGGCTACGCAACCATAGTGTTGTGCATATCTGTAAAAGTCATTTGTGTCCTGTTGGCTTTTACCGGGAATGATGCCTTTTGATTTCATTCTGTCGAAACTTAGCTGAACAATTTTATCGATAGCTGACTCCTTAATATCAGTTTTAAATACTGTGATGTATTGTGCATCGGGATAATCGCGCACTAACCTTGTATTATAATTTTTGATATGTCTGCGGGTTGTCGATCCTAGTTGCGAATAATACGCATCTGTGTTTGCCGGTAAACAAAGGATGTAGTCGTTAGATTTTGAGAATAGAAAACTCCTTTTTAAATTGTAACTTTTATATGAGCCCGCAAGTCTTATCTTTTGAATAGTCGGATACTTATTAAACACATTTTCGGCGAATATTTCAATCACTTCCTGTGGCATGGTTACAAGTGAGTTGAAACAGATGCAAGTGTTTCCTTCATTTCCGAACATGATCAGATCTGTAAGATTTTTATCCTCAAAAATAAGCATGTACTTAATTTCTTGTGCGGGATAATATATTTCGATGTAGGCACAAGTTGTTATATACGATTCATACTTTTCAACCAGCCATGATTCGTAGTCTGTGGGTAAAGTTTTATGTATTTCAACTGAAATCATGGTTGTGCTATTATCAACTGTAAAATTTCCATCAATCTGTGTTCAAATTTTTCCAGGGTAAATTCTTTTTCAAATTTCAGTTTGCCGGCTTCTCCCTGTTTCTTCCGAAGTTCAGTATCTATGATTAATACCTCTAGTTTTGTAGCTAAGGCCTCAATATCTCTTTGAGGTACCAGAAAACCGGTAATACCATTGTCAACAATATCCGGTATGCCTCCTTCAAACGTTGATACAACAGGTAGTCCGGCAGACATGGCTTCCAGAATAACCAGCGGAAAACATTCGTTAGAATAATAGGTTGGAAACGCAAATATATCTGCCCGCGTAAACTCAGCTTGTTTTTCCTTTCCAAATCTTCGTCCCAGATAAGTTACGCGGTTAGCTATTTTATGCTCCAGCACTTTATCGTTAAATTGCGTTATATTGATATCTCCTTCGGCACCAACAAATGAACATTCAAATTCAAGTTTTTTTTCCTGTAAAATGGCACAAGCATCCAACAAGGTAGAAACTCCTTTCGATTCGATGAGATTGGATAAAAACAAGATGTTTACCGGTGATTTGTCTTTTAAATATACACGCGGCTCAACAATGAGATTATCAATTCCGTTTGGACAAATGTAAACCTGAGAGACTGGTACAAAATGCTCAATATCAGGATACAGTTTTTTGGAGAGTAAAATAACACAGGCATCTTTAAATACAAATTTATAAAGTAGCTTATTAATCTTATTTTTATCGTTATGACTGACTCCCTTATTGTGCAAATGGTAAATCCGTTTTATTTTAAACAGACGCAACCAGAGTACCAACAAAGCATCTTTATAAAAAGAGAGACCCGTGGTAGAGAGGGCTAAGTAACAAGCTTCGGGTTTCTTTCTTAGTATTTCCAGCAGCAACTCATACCAAACTCCTACAAATCGTATAATTTTCAGAAAACTGAACTTCCCGGTTTCATTTATCTTACGTGATACCAGTAAATTAATATAGCTACAATCAAAAGAAGCATTTATAAGTCGACTGTTTTTTATAGATTGACCAACCATAGACGAGCCATGGACGGGTGGTGGTAAATGAAGAATAAAAAGTACTTTTTCCATTTGCGTTAATTAAGTTCTAAATAGGGTCTGCTGAAAAACTCAGGCAGTCTTTTTTAATTAGATTACGGTGCTTCCGTCAAGCCGGAATGTTCCAGCTTCACCTTAAACTTATCCGTGAAATCAAATTTCTACAAAGATTTGGCTACGCCGATTTTCAATTCGCCACGATGTGGATTTGTCAAGGTGCAGAGCATCCTAATATTTGTAGCGAGAATAGCAATTCAGTATATTAAAGGTGCAGCGCACCGTAATATCATATACAAAGAAATTAAGAGGATAGTTGTAAAAACCTTGCATGTTGAAAAGCTAAATATGATTATATTGAATTTACATATAATGAGTTAGTCGTTTATCACCAGCCCTAAATAAAGTTTTGAATATGCATTGATCATCCTGCTGTGCGAGAATTTATCCGAAACAAATGCATAAGCCTGATTTTGGAGAGATTCATAGTCATAGCTTTTGTTGGCTATTTTTTCGAATATCGACAACAATGCTTCTTCATCTTCCAACTTAAACTGCAATGCCCAATCGAGCGCTAAAGTTTCACTAAGTCCGGGAGCGAAAGCGGCTATTACAGGAACCTTTGAAAAAGATGCTTCAATAGAGACCAACCCCAGGCCTTCGAACCGGGATGGCATAATAAGATAGTCAAATGCGTATAGCTTGTCGTCAATATTGGGAACCGGCTCATAAATCTGAACATTTTTATTTTCTTCTGATAGTTTAAATGCTTCATTTTTAAATGTACCGCTGCCAACTAAATGAAATACAAAGTCATCTGCAAATCTGTAATTTATTGCTTTTATCCGTTCAATCAAAACATCAATTCCTTTCTGGCTTTCAAACCGACCGCAAAAGGCAACATTGATTTTTTGCTTGTCTATTCTAAACGGATGTTCTTTCTTTTGGGGAACGACGCATCCGTTATAAATAACCCGTTTATATGGAGAAATTGCTAAGCCGTTTTTTAGTCTTAAATCATCATAAGCATTTAATGCTCCTTCCGAAACTCCAACTATTTGATCGTTATTAAACGCTGTCTCTACATATCTTCCCAACTTGTGGTGTACAGGCCACAACACGGTGTTATGAATTGTGCGTATAATTAGGGGAAGTTTAAGCTGTAGTAGCTTAAAAAGACGAATCGTGTTGGAAAGCAGTAAGTCGGGCAGGTCGGTGTGTGAATGAATGATGTTTGGTTTTTCTTTCAGTATATGATAAGCCAGCATAAAAGGTCCGATTATCAAACTTACGATTTTAGACTTTGTTCCAAGACTGATAGTTCTTATATTCTTCGATTTAAGCTCTTTCTTTTTTTCAATGGAATAGACATCAGTTGTTTGATGTAATTCAACTATAACAAATTCGAGTTCTCCTGGATGAGTATTTTTGCAGGATTCCGATAAGTTGAACGCCACTATTTCAGCTCCACCTAAATGAATAGATCTTATTAATTGAAAAACTTTATACATACATTAGTTTCCTCCATTCTTTAATGAAATCAGTTTGATGGTCTGCCATCAGTGATGGCTTTTTGTTTAGCTGAATATCATCAATCCGATTAACTAAGCTGATAAATTTGATAAATTTATCCAGGATTTCTTCTCCTTTTAAAGGATCAAATAAAATTCCATTCTCACCAACTAAACCGGAAGCACCTGCATAACGTGAGCAAAATACCTTAAGGCCAAATATTAACGCTTCATTTACAACGGCTCCAAATGGTTCGTAAGTGCTTGGCAGGAAAAATCCCGATGCACACAAGTACCATGCATAAAGTGAAGATCCTTCGTACCGGCCGGGCAGTATAATGCTTTGTTCTAATTGTTTTTCTTTTATAATTGCTTCCACAGCTGGCCTGGTTTCTCCATCTCCAACAAGAACGAGAACTGTATCATCTTGCCTTGTAAGTAGCGCGTGTATGGTATTTATAAATTCCGGCAAGGCTTTTTCGGGAATAAACCGCCCAACAAACAGCATTACTTTTTTTCCTTTCAGATTATATTTATGTACATAGTCATTAGCAATTTGCTCCAAATCAAGAGCATTTGCACGGAGTCTTTCAGAGTTCTGAAGTATGGGAGAAACGATTATTTGCGAATCTTTTAAATTAAACCTTTCCTGATAAAATTGAGAAACCTCATTGGATAGTACTACCAGATAATCAAGATACCAGACAGTTTGCTTACGAGCCAGATAACGACCTTTAGACTGAACGTGATTGCAAATTTCGATACTATCATCTATGGTGGATCCGATGGGTTGATGAATCAGTCCTAACCGTTTTAATAAAATAAGATATTGGGTAGTGAATGAATATTCAAACCCAAGAATAATATCAGGCTTAATTCTTCTGATGGTTTTAAGTATGCCGAAACGGAGTACACGCCCTTTGTAACGAGGGCCTTTCAGTAAAAATGAAACTTTAAATTGTAACTGTGAAAGTAATTTATCCTGATCAAACCGGTGATTCCAAACATTTTCAAATATAAATACCACCTCCAGATCAAATAGCTTACTTAGTGCATTAAACTCATCAATTCTGTAGGGAGCTAAAGCGGGATGAATAATTAATAATTTTAGCATCTTTCTAGTCATTGAATGAAACTTTATTAGCCGAGATTTTAGTTTTAGGCTGCATCAAGGTTTAGAAACCATATCAGGTTACTTATCCTCTGATCGAATGTGTAAGGCATTAGTGAATTGGATGATACCGGTTTGGTTGCTTTCTGGCGTTTCCCTGGCAAAACCTCTTTTAAGATTGAAAGTAGCTTTTCTTCGTTGTAAGGATTAAATGTAACACCATTCTTTTCATTTACTAAGCAGGAAGCACCAGCTAAGTCTGAACACAGTACCGGGACTCCAACTATTAATGATTCATTGACAACTGCCCCAAAAGCCTCCGAAGTGCTGGGTAAAATAAAATAATCGGCAATTCGATACCATGCATAGAGTTCTTCATTTTCAAACCGGCCGACAAATAAGATATGATCTTGCATATTTAGAGTCTCAACCAATGTCTGCAATTCCGCTTTTCTATCACCATCTCCAACCAGTACCAATACTGCATTCTTATTGGTTAATACATAGCTGGAAAAAACCGTTATTAGAAATTGTAAGTTTTTGACTTTTATAAATCGGCCGACAAAAAGTAAAATATTTTTATCGTACAGTTTGTATTGATCCATATATTGGGTTGAAATATTCTCGGCATCTTTGAGAATGGATACAATTCTTTCTTCTTTTTGGATAATAGGTAAAGTGATGGTTTTGATTTTAGGAAAATTTTCGTTGTACCATTTTTCTGCTGCATTATTGCCCAAAATAATGCCAGTCAAGATTTTTAAACAGATAAATCGTCCAACCCTTCTTGATTTAGAACTATTTTTTGCCACTTCCATACTATCGTCACAAAGAGTGTATACCTTGACCTTTGGAAAAAAGACTTTGGTAAACAGTGCTATCGAAAAAGTCAGTATATTGTATTCCGAACATAAAATCAGATCGGGTTTGTGTAAAACAATCTTTGATAAATAGCCGAATCTGATCATTCGGTGTTTATAACCAAGTTCCAAACCCGCAGTCAGAAAATTTGGTTTAAAATTGAACTGAGCTTCCAGTTTCTCGGCATCGAATCTCTGCGATAGTTGGTGTTTACGAAAAATATAAAAGTTAGTTTCAAAGGCTTCATTCAGGGCATTAAACAAATCAATTCTGTAAGGAGCCAGTGAAGGATGAAATACGAGTAGTTTTTTCTTCATACTCTTTTCTTTGGTTTTTGTAGATTAAACTTTATATGACAATTGGTTATAAGACACCAACTTATTGTAAGTAAGAACTTTTGGGAGAAGTAAGCTGAGATTTTCCTTTGAGTAAACATCTAAAATCTGATCGGCTTCTGTTTTTCCGGGATGAATCATGAGTTCGATAACAGAACCGGGTGTAAATATGTTTTTTGAATTTAGAAAATCCGATATACTGCCAAAATGATTTGTAGCTGTTAGCCTTTTCAATTTTAAAATATAGTTGTATGTGTTTCTGTACAGCTTGTTATGCAGTGATGTTTTTCCGATATCATTGCTAAGCCTCAGGTATGGAATCTTTTCGTCTTTTAAAATCCGGAGTAATATCGGGAGCATTCCGGGTTCTTCGTGAATATGATTATGAGAATCCGCATGTGATATGGAGATCCCAAATTTCCGGCATAGTTGCACCTGACTTTTCAATTCTTCATAAATTGCTTTTTGCTCAGATTTTGATAAAAGTGCTATTCGTCCAAGCTTTCGGTTGTGAAACATGCCTCCGGAATTACAAAACCTACTTTCGTTTCTAATATTCTTTGTTAATGGAAAACCCTCTGTGATATTGAGATGAATGCCTACATGATTCATCCGGTTCTTAGAAATAGCCAGGTTAGCAGCATCTTCAGCATCTTCAAAATTAGCCAGAAGGGTTGTATCCAGGCATAGTTGTGAGTCCATGACTGTCATAATAGCATTATTTACTTCTTTGCTAATCCCAAAATCATCAGCATTGATAATTATATTGTTCATCATCTTTTTGCTCATGTATTATCCGAGAAGCTTGTGTTCGTTTAGAATATTCTTTAATCTGGTAACACCCGCTTCGAACGAAAAAATTGAGTAGTAAAGATCCTTAATCGTTTTTTTGTTTAAGTTTCCGCTATCCAGAGCTACCAGAAGTTTGTTTAATCCGGCAACGAAACCAGCTGTGTCGTTGTAGCTAAATAAACAGTTTGCCTCTTCAAAATCATTATATCCTCTTGCAGAAACACTATGGGTTAAGACAGGAAGACCGGCTTTTAAGCCATCCATAACCCGTAACTTTAGTCCTCCTCCCACACAGGTAGGGCAGATGTATACGTCGGCTTGTGCAATCACATCTTGCATATTTTCCGGATTGGCAATCAAATTGATCGAAGAATGTTTTGCACAAGCTTCGATCATCTTGGATGAAGGATTCCGTCCTGCGATGAGCAGCTTGCTTTCGGGTAGTCTTTTTACTAATTCGGGGTATTCATTTTCTAAAAAAGGAATCACCGAAATTTCTGTTTGATATGAATTCAGGGTTCCGGTTATCGCAAAGTTCAATCCTGCAGTTCTTGTCTTATTTTCATGTTCTGTAAGATTTAAACTGTTGCTAGGCTCAAAGCTTCCAAGTTTCTCTATTCTTTTAGTTTTGTCCGGGTCATAGTGAGCCTGTAGCAGGTTCACATCTTCATCTGTCAGTGTCAGGTTTAAGTCAGCTTGTTGTATTGCTGTTTTCTCAGCCTTTTCCATATAATACAAAAACGGAAATCTCCATGTTAGCGGCGGTTTGGTGCCTTTGTAATATTCCATTTCGTAATTGTGGTGTATACAAATTGTTTTTATGCCCAGTTGTCTCACCTGTTTTAGTGCTTTTGCCGTAGTGCGGCTATTATCAAAAACCACTATATCCGGTTTAAACTCGAGTATCTGAGGGAGCATTACATCTGTATACCGATGCAGTCTGCCTCTATATACATCAACTAGCTTTTGCATCTTACTGACATTATAGGGTACCGCTTTCAGAATGCAACTGGGATGAATAAAGTTGCGAATGGCTATTCCTCTATAAGGATACATCAACATACATGAATCAGCTATTTCCGAAAAAGCGTTTACATAAGCGCGGGAAGCAAAACTTCCGCCACTATTGTCGTCTAAATAATGATGGGTAACAAATAAAACTTTCATAAGAGTATCCGATTTCTATTGTTTTACTTTAACTGACAGTCTTTCAAAGATCATATCGACAATTTTTAAATCCTTTTCATCAAATTTTCTGGCAAAGATTCTGTCCGATGACATGATTTCATCAAAATCACTTTGCTGAAAGATATAAGGGTTTCCACGTTTCCAGTCTATTAAACGCATGCAGCCAATGTATTCATACGTGCTATTGTAGAGCTTGTTTTTAAATTCAGAATTGTGTAACACGGTATGGATAAAAATCTCATCCGGGCATACTGCGTGTTTGTATATTTTCAAGCATTCTGATTCTTTCGACAGCAATAATTCCACAAAATCATGGGTTACACTTACCCAGTTAGGGCCTTTGCTTAATGAAAATGTTTCGTTCAACTTAACCACATTGTATCCGGCAATATGTTGGATAAAAGCAAATGACCGATCGATAAAGAATAGTATTTTTCGAAGCCATAAGCGTTGGAGTTTATAAAAAGAGGTTGACACATGGATTTTTGTTACTTTGTATGCCACATCTTTCAGACTGTCGGTGGAAATTCCGAGGAATTCCTTTCCATGATTTTCCAAGAAAAACTTATGAATATAGTCTTGCGATTTTATTGGCAGATCCACACCTGAAATCAGATGATAATAAGTATAGCTCCCAAATTCGTAAGCGCTACGGAACAATATAAATTCAGCTTCAACAAAAGTTACGTGACCCCATTTTACATCAACTCTTGGCTTGACGAATACCAAGGATGATTTTGAAACAGACTTTTGAAATTCTGACTCGTCAAAGTTTTCAACCTTTTTGTCTATATGGATAAATATATCGTTTCGCTCATCGTCCAGTAATCTGATTAGCCGTTCCAGTATATAATAATTGTTATGTGCCAGAATCAGGTAGGCATGTTTCAATGGATTGCTCATAGTCACAGTTTTTTGCGTTCGAACTTGGAAAGAAAAAGATAAAATCGAAAAGACAGTCTCCCAATGTAAATACTTAATCTGGAAACGTTTTTGTATGTCCGATAGTAATAGCTTTCGCTGTCGAATCTCAACAGATATTGTTTTTTCTGAACTATATATTGCGAAATAGTTTGGTTGTGTTCATGCAAAACAGCGACCTCCGGATAAAAATAAACATAGCGACCAATGGCTTTCATTCTTTCGGCCAGTATCATTTCTTCGGAGAACAAAAATGTGTTCGGATCCATCATGCCACACTTTATGAAATCGAGTGCTTTAACCAGAAAAAAAGAACCCATAATCCGATAATGTATGCCTTCCAACGCTTGTTGAGTGTAGTCCAGCTTGAAAAAGCTGTTTTTCTGCTTCTTAGGCATAAAGGGTGTCAGCCAATACATCCAGAAATACCGGTACCAGAAAGGATAATACGGATCGGGACTTTGTTTTCGACCATCGGTGCCAATTATATTAGGACCGATAACTCCTACTGTTGGAAAGAGCTCTATTTTTGCTATTAATGATTCAACAACATGCTTGTCAATAAACCGTATATCATTATTCGAAAACAGTAAATGGTCAATCTTGAAATGCTTCATTAGAAACTTTGCACCCAGATTATTGCCTCTGGCAAATCCCAGATTGTCGGTATGCGAAATAACATAGCACCTTTTATCGGTATCTTTTAAGGACTCAATATGACCGATTATTTCTGCAGACAAAGCATCTGCCAGTACTTTGTTGGTTTGTTCGGTGGCCGAGTTATTTACTATAACAATAATATGTTGAGTTTGAATTTTTATCAATTCCTCTTTTATATATGCTATAGTTTTATCCTCGTTTTTATAGTTCACTATTATAATTCCCAGCATCTCTGATTAAATTTTTGTTTTGTTCTATGTAATAAGCACGCAAATAAATAATTATGACAAAAAATGATATGCCCGGATTTGACCAAAAATGGAATATTGTAGGAACAAATAAAATGTGGAGACATATAAATTTTAAGTACAGAGGAAAGTATTCGTGTCTCAGAATACTAATGATAATGCTATACATGGCTATCAAGGGTATAATTCCATAGTCAACCCACATGCCTATCATTCCCAGATCGCTTGAAAAAATTCCTTTCGTGAAATTTGCCCACATCAGATTTCCTAACGGTGAGTTACCTCCACTGGGATAACCATTTCCAAAAACATAACAAAACCAGTTGGAAGAATATTCGCCAAAGTAATAATACAATGCCATCCAACGGTTATAATCCGATTCACCCAGATTGCTCTGTGTGTTGGTTATCATTAATAGCCAAACATCGGTAGTATAAATAATACCCACCACAATAGCTATTGATACTCCCACTAAAATAGATGTTTTATAATGCGATTTAAATCGGTACATGGAGTATAGAAATACGGGTATTACTCCTAAAATCATACTTCTGTTTTGATATAATACCAGAAATATTATAAGTAATGATGTTTCAATAAATGTGGGCCAGGAGAATTTTTTTATGTACTCATAGATTTTAAAATAAATATAAATAACTACCAGGTGTATGCCGTTGACATAAAACTCCAGTTTTGCCGATATGTCTTTGTTTTCAATAGTGAACTGTTCTATTTTATCCTTATCCAGCTTTATCAGATCATTTTTTACATGCACCAGAATCCAAACTATGATAGTTCCGATAGAAATCCACTTCAATGCTTTTACAATGTCCTTTTCAGTAGGCTGTACAAACAAAATAACAGGAAGAAACATAGATGTATATATGGATCGTTGCGCTACCAGAGTTGTCATGAAAGCCTGCCCGCCAAAATAGAGGGCTGAAAACATTGATATAAACACTCCTAACAGAATATAAACTACCGGTTTGTTATATCTGAAGCTGTTTAAGGCTTTTCGTCTCTTATTTTCGTTGAAGAAATAAATGCCGCTCAATATCCATATCCATGAAAGTGCCAGCATAATATCCGCTGTGAGCACATTCATGATTACAGCCAAATCCCAGAAGTTGACAGCGAATAGCAAACAAATAAATATATATAGAAATTTAGTCATAGACTCAAGGTCCGGTTATGTACGATTGATTGAAGTTACTTTCCTATCAAGACTTTTAGTCGTCCATTTAAAGCAGAAACGCAGAACGGTAAAAGTCCGAAGACAATTACCGATAACAGTGCGGCAAAGAGGTATCCTGTTGTTTTGATGGAAAAGGCATCCAGTATATTTTTTATTAAAAACATGATAGGCCAATGAACTACGAAATAAATCATAGAATTTTCCCCAATATAATTCAGCAGTTTGAAGTAATCTGCTTTTTTAGCGATAAAATAGGTAACCAGCAGCCCGGAAAGGGCTGAAACAATATATTCATAATAATCTCCCGAAATTACGGTATTTATGCGCATATCCAAATAGCTGAAATAAAATATCTGTGTCAGACTGTAGATGGCAACAGATGTCCACAAAAGCCATATTGAGTATTTTGTTCCTTCAATGTGATGTCTGAAGATGTGTCCTGTATACAAAAAGAAGATACTTAAAAACAAATTAGAAAGTCCGAGTGGAAGATTCAGATTAAAATAATACAAGAGGTATCCGAATACAGGAAACAGAACAATCAGCCGTTTGACTTTAAATTTGTCGAGGAACATAAATCCCGTTAAAGCAAAAAATAATGATAGTAAGAACCAGATCGGTTGGTTACCATTGCCTCCATTTCCCCATCTTATCATGGCATAGCCGGGTGAAAGTAATATTCTCCATACAGAGCGACCGGATTCAGTTATTTCAAAAGGAAATGACAATGCAAATCCAATGAGTGTGAAAAGGACAAATGGGAGAAGGAGACTTTTCGCTTTAGCCAGCAAGTAAGACTTGGTTCCATGTTTTGCTGGAGTGTACATATAGCCCGATTTAAAATAAAACCAGGGCATAAAAAAGAATGAAACATGCATCACAAAATTGAAAACTTTATTGTCGAAGTTCTCCGAGAACTGCAGAATATGCATAACAATAATTTGTACCATAAACAGTCCGCTGACCAGATCGAAGTATTTTAATCTCGCGTTTTCCATCTGTTTAATTATCTTTTCCGGTTGATAAGTAGTTACAAGTAAATAGTAACGAGTTACAAGGCTGTTTATCTGAATTTGACTTTCAGAAAAACAGAACGTTAAATATTATTACTTAAGATTACAGTTTACGTTGAAGGAAACCTCTTATAATGTTATTTTTAGAAATGTACATGTCCTCGACAATAAAATAAATAGACGAAGCAATGCCTGCAACGGCCAACATGATGAACGAATTGCTGAAGAGTACGATCACTGCATAACAAATCAGGATATAAGGTATAGCATATATGAATTTAAACAGGAGCATCTTATATGGAATATGTATGCCTATATATTTTTTGACGAAGTAACCGGCCGAAATAAGAATAGAAAACTCGGAACAAACCCATACAATGGAAGAACCTACGCTGTGAAGATTCTTTACAAGAATTATTGCCAAAGCCACTCCAACAATGGCTCCAATTACAGAATTGATAAAAATAGCTTTATCTTTATTTAAGGGCATTAGTAATTGAATGATCAGTATTTCTTCGGTTCCAATTATCAGCATCAGAGGTAATACAATGCGCATCGGTAAAATGGATCCTTCATACCCGGCACCGGCAATTATCCTGACAACTTCCGGAGCAAAAAACATAAAGAAAATAATAACCGGGAAACAGAAGGTATATAATATGTCGAAAGATTTGGCAATTAAACGATTGATTTCCGGAAAATTATTCTCTGCTACCAAAGCACTCATTCGTGGGAGCATAACTCCTGTGAATGCTGAAAAAAAAGCCAGTAGAATACCGTATAATTTAGTGGCAGTAGTATAATAGCCCACTTCTTTATTGCCTCCGACAAATCCTAAATAGGCTACATTAAAGGTAGCATACATTGAGTTGAACAACAGGTAAATTCCCAAAATAAGAAATGGTTTCAGAAATAGTTTTAGGTTGATGTTTTTGATGCTGAAATGAACAAACTTCCGGCTGTAAATCCAGTTAAGCAGTGAATTCAACGCTACAGCCCCAACAGTAAGTAAATAGTATGTTACATAATCTTCCTTTTGGTGGATAAATACAAATACGGAGATGACATACAGGCCTTTTACAATTATACTCCGGATCGTTATGTATTTAAAATCTTCAATGCCTTTAAAGAACCATTCAAGCAGAAACAGATTGACAAACACATTGGCTGCACCGATGTAAAACATTTCTTTATATTCTCCGAACTTGGGAATTACTGCCATTAAAATAAAAAGAACCATCAGCGAGATAATGGTTGTCAGCACAGTGAGTATTAATAATGACGAGAAAGTTTTGCTTAGTTCTTCCGGATTATTTTTGTTCTTGGCAACTTCTCTGATACCCACAATGGCAATTCCCATCATAGAAAACAAGATGAAATATTGAACAATGCCACCAACCCAATTATAAATTCCCACATTGTTTACTCCCAACACTCTGGAAATATAAGGAAATGTAAGGAACGGAAATATGAAATTTGATACAGTGAGAATACTACTGTATATGAAATTGGTTTTAATTTTCATCTTATTTTTTTATAACTAAATGATCAAACATAATCAATAATGTCATGATCTTCTATATCTATCCAAACATTTTTTACTTTAATCTCCACCGGATTGCCGGCTATAACTATGTGTGTTGGAAAACCGGAATAATCTCTGTTCAATACAGAACCTGCACCAATGGTACAGTAATCGGGAGTTTTAGTTCCACTAAGAATTATACACTTTGTAGTTATCCAGTTGTTTTTTCCGATAACAACCGGCGCATAACCTTTATTTTTGAAATGACCATTGAGATCTTTCAGTCGATGGAAGGAGGTATCCATAATAATGAGATCCCAGGCTATAAGTGTATTCTCGCCAAAAGTAATTTGATGATGTGATGTGAGTTTTAAACTTGCATTGGCTCTGAAATTATTACCGATGACGCAGGTTCCTTTTTCGCCTATAGAGATAGCCGAACTATTGCCTACCGTACAGTTCCCTTTAAATATTACTTTTCCGCCGTGGTTTTCCCAAACAATGCCGGTGTTGGGATAAAGGGATACAATGTATTCTCCAAACCTGATCATTCCTCTCCGGATATTTTCACTCTCTATTATTACCTGCCCCTTACATTTTAATAGCTTCGGATGATATAAAAATACAGGTAGCTTTATAGCCTGCTTTAACGGCAAATAGTGAAAATTAAAATAGAATGTCTGTAGCCAGCTTATCATTAATATCTTTCTTAAAGTATTCATTGTTTTTTATCCGGTTAAGAGTAACTTAAGATTTTGATCAGCATTATCATGGCATTCAGGATTTGCTTTTTGCTTTAGAATCTGTTTCATTGCCATATCCATAAGTATTAGCTTGTTTTTTTCCATAACCATACCCGTACTTTTTCCCGTTTCCATACCGGTAATTACTCTTTTGCTTATCAGCGGCATTCAGCACAAAATACAAGCTATTCAGCTTTTTATGTTTGTATAAATTCGTAGCGTCTTCGATGTTTTTCTTAGGAGTGTAATCAGCACGTACTACATACAGATTAAGATCGGCGAAGCGATTCAATGAAAAACTATCTGAAACAACTCCAACAGGTGCAGTATCTATAACGATATAATCATATTGATCCCTGAGTTCTGTAATTAATTTGTCCAGTTCTGGTTTTGCCAACAGTTCATTAGGATTGGGAGGTATTGGTCCGGCTAAGATGACAGATAAATTTGGGTGAAGTCCTGAAGGCAGGATCAGTTTCTCTTTAGCCATGTGTCCCGAAAGGTACAGCGTGATGCCAACTTTGTTATCCATACAGATATATTCGGCTAGTTTAGGTTTTCGAACATCGAGTCCGATAACTAAAACCTTTTTGTCGAGTATGGCCAGACTCATCGCCAGATTAATTGCAACAAATGTTTTGCCTTCGCCACTGATGCTAGATACGACATTAATTACTTTCTTATCGGTACTATCCATTACGAATAGGAGGTTAGTACGTAACAGCCGGACAAGCTCGGTAAAGCTATCTGTATTGTTTTCTTTGATTATGAGGTTACCTGTCGGGTCTGTTTGGGGAATCTCACCTAATACCGGAATTATTGATAACTCTTCCAGCTCTTCTTTACTTTCGATCTGATAACGAAGTAAATCACGGATTTTAATTCCAGTGATAGGGATGATGAGTCCGATAACTAATGAGAACATTAAAATCATAGACTGCTTTGGCGAAACTGGATCACCACCACTGCGAACATTATCAATCATTTTGGCAATAGGTTCTACTACTGCTCCATTCAGGTATTTTTCTTCCTTTTTCTGTAACAAGAATAAGAACAATGCTTCTTTCACACCTTGTTGACGTTTGATTTCGGTATATTCGCGCTCCTGACGTGGAATGGCTCTGATGCGTGCTGAGTTTTCGCTATTCTTGGATAAAAGATCACGTTCGGCTATTTTCAGATTATTCTTTTCATTTCGAACACTCGATTGCACGGTGCTGAACATAGACTCAATCTGATTCGTCAAATCGATCATTGCCTGATTATTGGAGGATGCAATACGTGAAAGTCTGTTTCGTTGTAGTAACAACTTATTGAAGTTATTAATCAGTTCATTCAGTCCTTCACTTTTGATTCCGGTGCTTGCAGGCAGAAGCTGGAAGCGGTTTTCTTTTTTATGCATATAGTCATCCAGATCGGATACAATGGCTAGCTGCGTTTCCACATCAAGACGTTTCTGGGTGAAATCACCTGTTTGCTGTATAAACATGTCCGATTGCGATTTAATGTCGGTGATACCCTGCACTTGTTTGTAAGTCTCAACTTGCGATTCTACAGTACCAAGCTCGCGTGTGAGCGTTTGTAGGCGGTCATCAATAAATTGTGCTGTGCGGGTAGCCATAGCAGCCTGATCGTCCATATCCTCCCGATTGTATACTTCTATGAGCTTATTCAAAAAGTCTTTTCCTTGTTTTACATTGGCAGACTTGAGAGATATATTCACTACAGAAGTCGTTTTGGAGGTAAGTTCCATTTTCATTTGGCCTAAAATTTCGGCAGCTTTACTTATCGGGTTTTGCAACACTACATTGATGATCATATCTTCTGCCGGGCGAAATTTACCTCTCTCTATATTGATCTTCCCAAACGGTAAAGTAACGTGATGATCCGATATAGATGCTTTTACAATGTAAGGTTTATCCATATAGATTCCCGAAAATTCGTACTCGCCGTAGGGACGAACCAACACTCTGAATCCTATGGCACCGGTCATATCTGTCAGCGCTGTGTCCGGCAAGCGGACAAGGATAGGGCATTCATTTCCGTAGAGTATTTTCTGATCATAGGTTCCCAGTGTTGTATTGCCGATATTAGCGGCTAGTTTGTTTATCCATGGAAGGGTTCCAATCTGCGTATAGGTTGTATAAATGCCCAGTTCACGAACTGCATGTTCCACCAGTGTTGATGTTTTTAAAACCTCCAACTCATTATCTACATTATTCTTTTGAGTAAAAAGGCCCATTTCTTTAAATGCATTGATTTCGGCTGTTCCACCCCCTTTTTGATCGTCTTTTAATAAGATCGAAGTGGTACTTTCGTAAGTAGGTAAGGTGAACTTTAAATAAACTAGTGCCAATGTAACACAAACAGCTATTGTAGCCACAAACCACTTCCAATATGAAAAATACTTGATGAAAATACCAAGAAAATCGATAGGCTTTTCATATTCTTCTTCCGAATCGGGATATTTATTCATAACTAACTAATTGTTTTGAATTTAATTTGATTGTATACTTTGATTTAGACATTATACTCCTTGCAGACTGCTATAGTTTAGAGGAGTATTGGATCAGTATTTATATTTTGAGTTTGAAGACAGTGAATACCAAACTTGTTAAGGTTAGCAATACAGAAAGCGATGTAATGCCAAAGGTTTCTGCTGCTCCGTAATTTGAAGATCTGGCTCTGGATTTGTTGGGTTCTACATAAACCACATCATTCTGTTCCAGATAATAGGCGGGGGAGTAAATGATGTTTTTGTCGTTGAGATTGAGTGTTATATATTCTTTTGAACCGTCGGATTTTTCGCGCAAAACTTTGACATTGTCGCGACGACCATAGATGGTTAAGTCTCCGGCTAAAGCTAAGCCCTCGAAGATTGTGAGCCGATCGTTGGTTGTTTCAAATTTCCCGGGTTTGAGTACTTCGCCCAAGATATTGACAGCATAATTTGTAAATCGAATAGTGATAATCGGAGACTCTTTACTAAAGGCTGACTCCAGCTTTTTATGAAGCAATGCTTCAAGTTCGCTGCGTGTCAGTCCTTCTACTTTTATTTTTCCAAAGACAGGAAATTCAATATAACCATTGTTATCAACTAAATATGTTTGCAGAGTGGGTTGCGAATAAAGAGAATTTTGATTGGCCGGTTCGGCAACCTGTGGAACAACCAGATTATACATTCGCGAAGCTTCAGGTTCGGAACTGACGACTGTGATGCTAAGCATATCTTTAGGTTTGACACGAGCTTCATATAAATTGTTAGCTGCATTGGGAGATGTGACGGTGTTTCCCTTCTTATAGGCCTTTTGGAAATATGCAATATCTTTTGCCGGTGCACATGAACTCAATAAGAGTGCAGTCAGAAATAGAAATACTGAATAATTGATTGTTCTGAAATACATAATAACTGTTTTTAATTTGATTAGTATATTGACTTGTCAATATTGAATGTTATGTAGAAAGTCAATCCCTGACTTATTGGTAACTTATAAAAAAAAATGAAAACTATTTTTACTCTCACAAGCTAATTAATCTTCATTACCGTCTTTTCATGACAAGGTTCGTCAGTCCCACATGGAATAACGGATTGTATTCATATCACTTTTGTGGCAAATACTACAAACAGAACAAGAGATGAGTCAAAAAGGTTTAGAGTGAAAATATTTTTTTTGTGATGTTCAAAAAAACATAAAACATAAATTTAATACCGATTAATAAGCTAATAAGCTGTTTTTTATTAGTATGACAATGGCTAGTTTGGGTGCAATGCTGTGGTATTTTATCGTTACGTGTCAGAATAATATTTCTAATTTATGTAGAAAAATATGTTGCAAATTTATATTGATAACATAAAATTCTTATGATTGTATGGTATAAGTAGAAATACTTAAAATACGAAAGATTAAAAAGACAAGGCTGATCGAACAAATTGCCTTCTAAATCAGTTTATTTAAATAAAAAATGAACTAATTAAAAAGGGATATTATGAACTTACTGGAACAACTTAAAAATGTGACTAAAGTAGTTGCCGATACGGGTGATTTTGCCTCCATGATTGCTTATCAGCCAATTGATGCTACAACGAATCCTTCTCTTATTTATGCAGCATCAATGGATGCAAAATATAGTGCGTTGATAGATGATGCTATTGGGTACGCTAAAGGTTACCCGGGTGATAAAAATGTACAGCTGAGTACAGCTATGGACAAGCTGGCTGTGAATTTCGGACTTAAGATATTGGATATTGTACCGGGGCGTGTGTCTACCGAGGTGGATGCAAGGCTCTCGTTTGATACAGCAGCTACAATTGCCAAAGCGCATGAGCTGATTGAACTGTATGAAGAAAATGGTATATCGCGGGAACGGATTCTGATAAAGATAGCTTCGACCTGGGAAGGCATACAGGCCGCAGAGAGTCTGGAGAAAGAAGGGATTCATTGCAACCTGACTCTGTTGTTCTCCTTTGCACAAGCTGTGCGGTGTGCGGAAGCGAAGGTTACGTTGATTTCACCATTTGTGGGTAGGATTATGGATTGGTATAAAAAAGATCTGGGTGTTGCGGTCATTGCTCCTGCGGAAGATCCGGGTGTGAAGTCGGTAAAACAAATATATGATTACTATAAGAAGTATGATTACAAGACCATTGTGATGGGTGCCAGTTTTAGAAACATAGGTGAGATTGTGGAGCTGGCAGGTTGTGATGCGCTGACTATTTCGCCAGCTTTGCTGAAAGAACTGGAAGATACGGAGGCTGTTTTGGATAAGAAACTGGATGCCGTGAAATCGAAGTTGCTGAGTATTGAAGCTATTCAGATGGACGAGAAAACTTTCAGATGGATGATGAACGAAGATGCTATGGCTACGGAAAAACTGGCTGAGGGAATTCGTAATTTTACGAAGGATTTGATTAAACTGGAGAAACATATTGCCGGATTGCTTTAAGCGATTATTTATAAAAATCAAGAACCGGAATGAGTTTCTACATTGAGATCCGGTTATATAACAAAAGGTACAAGTAATTGTATCTTTTGTTGTATTTGAATGTAGCCTTGTGTGTTTTGTTTTAATTATGATGATGTCCGGAATGTTTCGTCGAGTTCGCAAAAAAGGTTATCGAATGGCTATTATGCTGCTTGTACAGGGTAGGGGATAGGTGTGGGTGGCTAGATTGTAAATGTGTATGATAGTTTTGAATATGTGACCGGTTGGTTTATAGTTGTTGGGGGTAAGAAAGAAGTTGTGCGAGCCTACTATGTTAATATGCATAGCTACTATGTTAATGTGTATGGCTACTGTGTTAATGTGTCTGCCAACTTTGAATGTGTTTTAAGGTTCTCTGTTAATGTGCGCGCTTAATTTGTTAATGTGCGTGCTGTGTTTGTAAATATGCGCGCAATATTTGAAAGTGGTTTAACTTACTGTGTTAATGTGCGTGCCTACTATGTTAATGTGAGTTCAATATCTGAAAGTGTATTAACTGTTTCTGTAAATGTGAGTGCCTGTTTTATAAATGTGAGTGTGATATATGAAATGGTGTAGGGTTTATGGTGTAAAGTTTAAGGTGTAATGGTGTAAGGTTTATGGTGTGATGGCGTAATTTATGGCATAAATGTTAATTTAAATAAGACAAAGCCTCTGTGGGTGTGACATTATAAAAAATCAAGACGGATTCAATGTATAATAAAAAAAGAGGATGACCTTTTGGAACATCCTCTTTTTTTATTATATAGCCACGTGCTTATGCTTCGGTAGTCTGGCGTTCTTCTTCGATATCCAGTACGTTGCGGCGGGCATCAACTTTTTTGTCGTACTCATCGCGTGAGTAAACTACAATTTTGTCGAAGTCGCGTTGACCAGTTCCGGCAGGAATCAGGTGACCGCAAATAACGTTTTCTTTCAATCCTTCCAAACGGTCTACTTTTCCGTTTATAGCAGCGTCGTTCAGCACTTTCGTAGTTTCCTGGAAAGATGCAGCCGACATGAAGCTACTTGTTTGCAGAGCAGCACGGGTGATACCTTGTAAAATCTGGTTAGAAGTAGCAGCTATAGCATCGCGTGTAAGCACCAGCTTCATATCGCGGCGTTTTAGCATACTGTTTTCGTCACGCAGCTTACGGGCAGTAATAATTTGTCCCGGTTTCATTGTAACTGAGTCACCGGCATCCAAGATTACTTTTTTACCCCAGATACGATCGTTTTCTTCCATGAAATCATGTTTGTCAACGATTTGTTTTTCGAGGAAGCGGGTATCGCCTTGTTCCAGAATTTCTACTTTACGCATCATCTGACGTACAATCACCTCAAAGTGTTTATCATTGATTTTTACACCCTGTAAGCGATAAACATCCTGAACTTCATTTACGATATAATCCTGAACGGCTGTAGGTCCTTTGATTAACAAGATATCCGAAGGGGTGGTAGCACCATCCGAAAGCGGAGTTCCTGCACGTACAAAGTCATTTTCCTGAACCAGAATTTGTTTCGAAAGTGGAATCATGTATTTTTTGATTTCACCTGTTTTAGAAGTTACAGCCAACTCGCGGTTACCACGTTTGATTTTACCGAAGGTTACTTCACCATCAATTTCGGCTACTACAGCCGGATTGGATGGGTTACGTGCTTCGAACAATTCCGTAACACGTGGAAGACCACCGGTGATATCACCGGCTTTACCTACTGCACGTGGAATTTTCACCAACATCTGACCGGTTTTGATTTTATCTCCGTTGTCCAACACCAAGTGGGCACCCACCGGTAAGTTGTATGTACGAAGGATAGAACCATCTTTGGATACGATGTGAGCACTTGGCACCTTGTTACGATCTTTGGATTCTATAAGGATCTTTTCGCGTAATCCGGTAGCATCATCAGTTTCGGTTTTGAAAGTGATACCTTCCACAACGTCTTCAAATTCAATTTTACCATCGGTCTCCGAAATGATTACCGCGTTAAATGGATCCCATTCGCAGACTACCTGACCTTTAGCTCCTATTTCGCCGTCTTTCACATACAGTTTGGAACCGTAAGGAATATTTTGAGTAGTAAGGGCTATGCCGGTATTTACATCCACTACACGCATTTCGGCCAAACGGCTTACTACTACCTGGTGGGTGTTTTTGTTGTCTTCATCCATTGCATCTACAGTACGAAGTTCGTCGAATTCAAGTCGACCGTCGTAACGTAAAGTAATTTTAGATTCGGCACCTACATTGGATGCAACTCCACCGACGTGGAATGTACGAAGTGTCAACTGAGTTCCCGGTTCACCGATTGACTGCGCAGCGATAACACCAACAGCTTCACCAATATGAACCATCTTACCTGTTGCCAGGTTACGTCCGTAGCATTTAGCACAAACACCTTTTTTCGATTCGCAGGTTAATACCGAGCGAATTTCAACACGTTCGATAGGTGATTCCTGAATCTTACGAGCATGAATTTCGGTAATTTGTTCGCCCGAAGCAACTAACAATTCTCCGGTAAGCGGGTGGAAAATATCGTGAACCGATACACGACCCAGAATACGTTCGTAAAGCGAAGAAATAACTTCTTCATTGTTTTTCATTTCGGTGGCAATTAAACCACGTAATGTACCACAGTCGTCTTCGTTGATAATCACGTCTTGCGACACGTCAACCAAACGGCGGGTTAAGTATCCGGCATCAGCCGTTTTAAGAGCCGTATCCGCTAAACCTTT
>WSSedL1CaDRAFT_10000077_pt1 | contig 58036 bp, 43 predicted proteins | sample WetSurSL1Cattail_FD_9464 | JGI IMG/M metagenome (IMG submission 9464)
TAGNNNATTCACCGTTTCACGGAAACGATGAAACGCTCTAAATTCTTTGTTTGTCGCGCTTCATGGCCGAAAACCGGATTCCACTTTTCGGTGAAGCGCTCTAAGTCCGGCGCTTACTTGCTGGCGTGCGCTGCCAAAATGTCAGCGATCGAGGCCGAAACTTTCTTGGCGGCCGGGATGTGGAGGAATTCGTTGGGGCCGTGGGCATTGGAATTGGGCCCCAGAACGCCGGTCACCACGAATTGGGTGCCGGGGAATTTCATCCCTAAGAAACCCATGAACGGGATCGAGCCGCCTTCGCCCATGAAGGCCGCTGGCTTGCCGAAATGAGCGTTCGAAGCGGCGCTCACCGCAGAATCGAGCCACGGCGCCAAGCTGGGCGCGTTCCAGCCGCCTTGGCCGGCTTCGGTTTCGAAATGCACGTCGGCGTTCGAGGGCGGGTCGGCCTCCAGCACCGCTTTCATCGCCGCCACCGCCTTGGTGGCATCGCAACTCGGCGGCAGGCGCATCGACAGTTTGGCGACCGAGAACGGCAACAGCACATTGCCGGCGGTTTCGGGCGAGGGATAGCCATCCATGGCGATCACCGAAAGTTGCGGCCGCCAGGTGCGGTTCAGGATCAGCTCTTCGTTAGAGGTGCCCATCGGCTTGGTGGCGGCGGCGAACGGCATGCGGTTCCACACTTCGTCGCCCAGCGCGGCGGCGGCTTGGTGGATCTGCTTCTGCCGGTCGGCGGGAACGCTGACATTCAACGCGTCGAGCAAAATCGCACCGGTCGCCTCGTCTTCGAGCCGCGACAACAACTGGCGCAAAATCCGGAATGACGACGGCACGATGCCGCTGGCGTCGCCGGAATGGACGCCTTCCGTCAGCACCCGGATCGATAGCTGTCCTGCCGCGATGCCGCGGAGTGAGGTCGTCAGCCACAGCTGCTCATAATTGCCGCAACCGGAATCGAGGCACACCACCAGATCGACTTGGCCGATGCGCTTTTCCAGACTGTTGATGTAATACTCGAGATCAGGCGAGCCGGATTCCTCACCGGATTCGATGGTGATGACGCAGCGCGCATGCGGCGTGCCCGACTCGTGCAGCGAAAGGATCGCCGACAACGCGGCGAACATGGCGTAACCGTCGTCGGCGCCGCCGCGGCCATAGAGTTTGCCGTCCTTGAGCACCGGCGTCCACGCCCCAAAACCGTCGAACCAGCCCGAACTTTCCGGCTGCTTGTCGAGATGGCCGTAGAGCAGCACGGTCCCCGGCGCTGTGCCCGGCACCTCGATGAAGATCAGCGGCGTGCGGCCCTTGGGCGCCACCACCTCCACCTTGGCGCCGGGAATTTTCGCCAAATGCTTCTTGGCCCAAGCTTCGAACAGCGCGACCGCCTTGGCCATGTGCCCATGCGTCTCCCATCCGGGATCGAACATCGGCGATTTGTTGGGGATCAAAATATAATCGGAAAGGGCCGGAACGACGTCGTCGTCCCACAAGCGGTCGATAAAATTGTTGGTCATGGGAGTCCTAATTCGGCAAAAATCTGCTGACGCCGGGGTTGTCTCCCCCGCCGTTTCTCAATTGATAGCATAGCGCAATGCCAAGGACCTCTTCAGCGCACGCATGACAGGTCTGGCGGCGGCGGCGAACCTACAGCGAGGCCACCAGTGCGGCGTTGTAGATCTCGGTCATATTGGCCCCCAAGGACACGATCTGTACCGGCTTTTCGAGGCCGACCAGGAACGGGCCCAGCATCGACATGCCGCCGACTTCGGACAACAGCTTGGTGGCGATTTGGGCCGAATGCACCGCCGGCATCACCAGCACATTGGCGGTGTCGGTGAGGCGGCAGAAGGGATAAAGCCCGAGCTTGCTCTTGTTCAGTGCCACGTCGACCGCCATTTCGCCGTCGTATTCGAAATCGACCTGACGGTGGTCGAGAATGTGCACCGCTTCGACGATGCGTTCGGAGCGCTCGCTGCGCGGATAACCGAAGGTCGAAGACGCCAGCAGCGCCACCCGTGGGGTATAGCCGAAACGGCGCGCCACTTTTGCCGCCTGCACCGCGATGTCGGCGAGTTGTTCCGACGACGGCAAGTCGTGCACGGAGGTGTCGGCGGTGAAGATCACCCGGCCCTTGGCGAAGATGACCATGACGCCCATCGGCCGCTGGCCGGGCGGGGAATCGAGCACCTGGCGCACGTCGCCGAGCGCGGCGTTGTAAGCACGGGTCACGCCGGTTACCATGGCGTCGGCCTCGCCAATGGCGAGCAGGGACGCGGCGTAGATGTTGCGGTCGTTGGTCACCATGCGGACGCAATCGCGATACAGCGCGCCGCGCCGCTGCAGCCGCTTGTACAAGGCTTCAATATACGGCACCGCTTCCTGTGCCGAATGCGGCACCCGGATTTCGAGATCGGCGCCGCCGTCGAGGCCCATGCCCCAGACCGTCGATTGCACCACGTCCTTGCGCCCGACCAGGATCGCTTTGCCGAGACCGGCCTGCTGGAAGGCGACCGCAGCGCGCACCACGCAGGGCTCTTCGCCTTCGGCAAACACCACCCGCTTGGGCTTGGCGCGCACGATGGTCTGCAAGCGATGGAAGAGATTGGCGCTGGGATCGAGCCGTGCCGTGAGTTCGGTGCGATAGGCGTCGAGATCGGCAATGACGTGGCGCGCCACCCCGGATTTGATCGCCGCATCGGCCACTGCGGCCGACACCCGGCTGATGAGGCGCGGATCGAACGGCGAGGGGATAATGTACTCGGCGCCGTAAGACGGCCGCTCCCCGCGATAAGCCGTCGCCACTTCATCCGGCACGTCTTCACGGGCGAGCGCCGCCAGGGCTTCGGCGGCGGCGATTTTCATCGGCAGATTGATTTCGCGCGCCCGCACATCAAGCGCGCCGCGGAAGATGTAGGGAAAGCCGAGAACGTTGTTGACCTGATTGGGATAATCGCTGCGGCCGGTGGCGACGATGGCGTCGGAGCGCACCGCCTTCACCGCTTCCGGGGTGATTTCGGGATCGGGATTGGCCATGGCGAAAATGATCGGCGCCTTGGCCATGGTTTTCACCATCTCGGGCGTCACCGCGCCTTTGACCGACAGGCCGAGGAAAACGTCGCAGTCTTTGATCGCGTCGGCCAGCGTGCGGGCGGAGGTTTCCACCGCATGAGCGCTCTTCCATTGGTTCATGCCTTGGGTGCGACCGCGCCAGACCACGCCCTTGGAATCGCACAGGGTGGCGTTGGCGCTCGGCAGACCCATGGTCTTGAGCAGTTCCAGGCAGGCGATGCCCGCGGCGCCGGCGCCGTTCACCACCACTTTGATGTCCGCCAGCTTGCGGCCCGTCAGTTCCAGCGCATTGATGATCCCCGCCGCGCAGATGATGGCGGTGCCGTGCTGGTCGTCGTGGAAAACCGGGATGTCCATCAGCTCTTTGAGCCGCGCTTCCACCATAAAGCATTCCGGCGCCTTGATATCTTCGAGATTGATGCCGCCGAAGGTCGGGCCTAGGTAGCGCACCGCGCCGATGATCTCTTCGACCTCATGGGTGTCGAGTTCGATGTCGATGGCATCCACATCGGCAAAGCGTTTGAACAGCACCGCCTTGCCTTCCATCACCGGCTTGCTGGCCAGGGCGCCGAGATCGCCGAGCCCGAGGATCGCGGTGCCGTTGGTGATCACGGCCACCAGATTGCCTTTGGCGGTATAGTCGTAGACCGCATCCGGCCTGGCCGCGATGGCGCGAACCGGAACCGCCACGCCGGGCGAATAGGCGAGGGAAAGGTCGCGCTGGCTCGCCATCGGCTTGGTCGGGACGATGGCGATCTTGCCGGGTTTGGGGCCGGCATGAAAGGCGAGGGCTTCGTCCTCGGTGAACGAGGGACGGTCGGTGGTCTGTTCCATTGGGCGGGTTCCGCGCTTTTCCACAGGATATCAGCTTCGTGACGGCATGTACGAACACGAGGCGCGACGCAACCCGGGTGCGGCTTTGCTAGGTTGGCCGCATGGCCGCAGCTCCCCCCGCAAATACCCCACAAGACCCCTCTACCGCCGACGCCACCCCGGTGATGGCGCAATTCCTCGAAATTAAGGCGGCCAACGCCGGATATCTTCTGTTCTACCGGATGGGAGACTTCTACGAGCTGTTCTTCGAGGATGCCGCCAAGGCATCGGAAGCGCTCGACATTGCTCTGACCAAGCGTGGCAAGCACCTGGGCGAGGACATCCCGATGTGCGGGGTGCCGGTCCATGCCGCCGAACAGTACCTGGAACGGCTGATCCGCAAGGGGTTCCGGGTGGCGATCTGCGAGCAGATGGAGGACCCGGCCGAGGCTCGCAAACGTGGCTACAAGTCGGTGGTGCGGCGCGAGGTGATCCGCCTCGTCACCCCGGGAACGCTCACCGAGGAGTCTCTGCTCGAACCCAAACAGGCCAATACCTTGGCAAGTCTGGCCCGGGCGGGCGGGGATCTGGCTCTGGCGGCCGCCGAAATGAGTGCCGGTAGTTTCCGGGTGACAGGGATCGGGGCGGCGGACCTGGGCTTCGAACTGGCACGGCTGAATCCGTCCGAGTTGATCGTACCCGACGCTTTGCTGGCCGATCCGGCGCTGGCGGGGATACTAAATGCCCTGGGCCCCGGCCTCACCGTCCTGCCGGGGATAAAATTCGACTCGGCGGCGGGCGAGCGGGCGCTGAAGGCGTTCTATGGCGTGGCCGAACTGGCGGGATTCGGCAGTTTCAGCCGGGCCGAAGTCGCGGCGGCGGGCGCCTTGATCGGCTATCTCGAACTGACCCAAAAGGGCAAGATTCCGGCCCTGAGCCCGCTGATGCGCGACGGGGTTAGCGCCTTCATGGCGATCGACGCCGCGACGCGGCGCAATCTTGAGTTGATGCAAACCCTGGCGGGCGAGCGGCGCGGCAGTTTCCTTTCGGTGATCGACCGCACCGTGACCGCCGCTGGGGCACGGCTGCTGGCGGCCCGGCTTGCCGCCCCGCTGACCGATGCCGCAGCCATCGTCGCCCGTCAGGAGGCGGTGGCGCAGTTCGCCGGCAGCCGCGACCTCACCGAAGCCCTGCGCGAGCGCTTGCGCCAGGCGCCCGATATTGCTCGCGCCGTGGCGCGCCTGTCGGTGCAGCGCGGCGGCCCGCGGGATTTGACCTGTCTGCGCGACGGTATTGCCGCGGCGCGCGAGGTGCGCGAGTTGATGACGGTGGCTCTTGGCGAAGCTGAAACGGCGGTCGCCGGATTGCTCGAAGGCCTCGTTGCCGTCTCCGCCCTCGATGCCAAGCTCAGCGATCTTTTGGTGCCCGAGCCGCCATTTTATGCCCGCGACGGCGGGTTCATCCGCCCTGGTGCCCACGCCCCGCTCGATGAGCTGCGCAGCCTGCGTGATGAATCGCGCCGCGTCATTGCCGGTTTGGAGACCCGCTATCGCGACGAAACCGGCACCCCGCTCAAGATCAAGCACAACGGCGTTTTGGGCTATTTCATCGAGGTAACGCCGCAGCACGCCGACAAGCTGATGACCAATGCCGCCTATCGCCATCGTCAGACCATGGGCGGCGCGGTGCGGTTTTCCACCGACGAGCTTTCCACTCTCGCCAATCGCATTTCACAGGCTGGTGATCAGGCGCTCGCGCTGGAAAAGCTGTTGTTCGACGAGATGGCGGCGGATGTCGTGGCGGTGGCGCCGATGCTGGCGAAAATCGCCGACGGCCTGGCGGTGCTCGATGTCGCGTCCAGCCTCGCCGATCTGGCATTGGCCAAACGCTACGTGCGGCCGAAGGTGGATGACTCCAAGGCGTTTCAGATTGTTCGCGGCCGTCATCCGGTGGTGGAAGCCGCATTGGATGCCGCCCATACCCCGTTCGTGCCCAATGATGCCAACCTCTCCGGCGACAAGCGGCTGTGGCTGGTCACCGGTCCCAATATGGCCGGTAAATCGACCTTTTTGCGCCAGAACGCGCTGATCGCCATCCTCGCCCAGATCGGCAGCTTTGTGCCGGCGGAAAGCGCGCATATCGGCATCGTCGACCGCTTGTTCAGCCGCGTTGGTGCTGGGGACGATTTGGCCGCTGGGCGGTCTACCTTCATGGTCGAAATGGTGGAAACCGCTGCCATTCTCAATCAGGCGACCGACCGCAGCTTGGTGATCCTCGACGAAATCGGCCGCGGTACTGCTACCTTTGATGGCCTCGCCATTGCCTGGGCCACTTGCGAGCACCTCTGCGTCAAGAACAAGTCGCGCGCTCTCTTCGCTACCCATTATCACGAGATGACGGCACTGGCCGAACGCCTGAGTGGCATGGCGTGCGTTACCATGCGGGTACGCGAGTGGAACGATAACATCGTCTTCTTGCACGAAGTCGTGCCCGGCGTTGCCGACCGCTCTTACGGCATTCACGTCGCCAAGCTGGCCGGCTTGCCGCAGACGGTGGTGGATCGCGCCCGCGAGGTGCTGAAGGCGCTGGAAGACGGCCGCGAAGGCCACAAGCCGCTGGCCCGCATCGACGACCTGCCGCTGTTCTCGGCCACGGCTCCCGCCAAGAAGGAACAAAGTGCCGTGGAAGAGGCGTTGCGCGCCGTCGAACCAGACGCCCTGTCGCCGAAACAGGCGCTGGAAATCCTCTACGAGCTGAAAACCAAGCTGCCGCTGAACTAGGCTGCTAGTTGGAATAGGATAGAATAGGTATATTGACTATACCTTTTCTATCCATATACACTGCCCTATCATGTTCGAATTCGACCCGGCCAAGAGCCAAGCGAACAAGGTGAAACACGACATCGATTTCGTCGAAGCGCAGTCGCTTTGGGACGATCCTCATCGTTTGGAAATGGCAGCTCGCCTAGCCGGTGAGCCGCGGTTCCTGATTGTTGGGTTAATCACCGGCGTGCATTGGTCGGCCGTTATCACCTATAGGGCGCCGAATATTCGTATCATCTCGGTCCGGCGTTCGCGCAGAGAGGAGGTAGCCTCATATGAAACCGCCCATGACAACTGAGGAATTCGACCGCCGCTTTGATGACGGTGAAGATGTTTCGGCAGCGATCGATTGGTCGACGGCCCGTCGCCCCAATCTGGACGCCAAGCGTGTGAATGTCGATTTTCCTACCTGGATGGTGGACTCGCTCGACCGTGAGGCGCGCAAGCTCGGCGTTACACGCCAGTCCTTGATCAAACTGTGGCTGGCTGACAAGCTCGAACGCGTTTCAAAATAGGCGAAAGCGCCATGAGCGGCTCGGTCCGCAAATTCCTGGTGGTGGTGGACAAGACACCTGAGTGCAAGGTGGCGGTGCGCTTTGCGGCGCGCCGGGCCCAGCACACCGAGGGGCGCATGACCCTTCTCTGCGTCGCCCCGCCAGTCGATTTCACCCAATGGGGCGGGGTCGAAGAGATCATGACCGACGAAGCCCACCGCGATGCTGAGGCCCTCGTCTACGAGGCGGCAAAAGCCATCAACGAGCTGACCGGCATCACGCCGGAACTCATCATCGAGCATGGCGAGGCCGCCACCAGTTTGATGGATTTGATCCGCCGCGACCACGACATCTCCATTCTGGTGCTGGCGGCGGGCACGTCCAAAGACGGTCCCGGCCCGTTGGTCAAGCTGTTCGCCACCAAGGTCCAGGCCATTCCGGTCACCATCGTGCCGGGCAATCTGTCGGACGCCGAAGTCGACGAAATGGCCTGAATCCGGTCGTTTATGTCGGCTCAAGCCGCTGATCGGACAAGGGTCTTGCGCGAACCGCCGGGCTGGTGTTGTTAGCCGCCCGGTAACAATTGGTGACGGCTATGGGCAAAACCCTCTACGACAAGATCTGGGATGCGCATCTGGTGCACGAAGCGCCGGGAGAATCGAGCATTCTCTATATCGACCGCCACCTGGTGCACGAAGTGACCAGTCCCCAGGCGTTTGAGGGTCTGCGCAACACTGGCCGCAAGGTCCGCCGGCCGGAAAAGACACTGGCTGTCGCCGACCACAATGTCCCCACCGTCGACCGGGCCAAAGGCATCGCCGACCCGCAAAGCGCCGAGCAGATCGCCACCCTGGAGCGCAACACCAAGGACTTCGGCGTCGAATATCTCGCCATGGACGACATCCGTCAGGGCGTGGTGCATATCGTCGGCCCTGAGCAGGGCTTCACCCTGCCAGGCACCACCATCGTCTGCGGCGATTCCCACACCTCTACCCATGGTGCCTTTGGGGCACTGGCCTTCGGCATCGGCACGTCTGAGGTCGAGCATGTGTTGGCGACCCAGACCCTGCTCGCCCCCAAGTCCAAGAACATGCGGGTCACCGTGAACGGTGTTCTGCCGAACGGTGTTACTTCCAAGGATCTGGCGCTCGCCATCATCGCGAGGATCGGTACCGCCGGCGGCACCGGGCATGTGATCGAATTCGCTGGCGAAGCGATCCGCGCGCTGTCGATGGAAGCGCGCATGACCCTCTGCAACATGACCATCGAGGGCGGCGCCCGCGCCGGATTGGTGGCGCCTGACGAGACGACCTTTGCTTATATCGCTGGCCGCCCGCGTGCCCCCAAGGCGGGTGCCTTCGAAGCCGCGGTGGCGACCTGGAAGCTCTTGAAATCGGACCCGGATGCGGTGTTCGACGCCGAAATCGTGCTTCAGGCCGCCGATGTGCCGCCGATGGTAACCTGGGGCACCTCGCCGGAGCAGGCTTTGCCGGTGACATCGGTGGTCCCGGACCCGGCGGCGATTGCCGATCCGGCCAAGCGCTCCGCCGTCGAGCGGGCCCTGGCCTATATGGATTTAAGGCCCGGCACGCCGCTCACGGAGGTCAAAGTCGACCGGGTGTTCATCGGCTCCTGCACCAACGGGCGGATCGAGGACTTGCGCGCCGCCGCCGCCATCGCGAAAGGCCGCAAGGTCGCCGCCCATGTCAGCGCCATGGTGGTGCCGGGCTCCGGTCTGGTGAAGCACCAGGCCGAGCAAGAGGGTCTCGATCAAGTGTTCCTGGCGGCGGGATTCGAATGGCGTGAGCCGGGCTGCTCGATGTGCCTGGCGATGAACGCCGATCGTCTGGAACCGGGCGAGCGCTGCGCTTCCACCTCCAACCGCAACTTTGAAGGCCGCCAAGGCCGCGGCGGACGTACCCATCTGATGAGCCCGGCGATGGCTGCCGCCGCCGCTGTGACCGGTCATTTGGTAGATGTGAGGACATTGGGGTAGAAAATTCTTGATCAATGTCTACCTTCTTGGGTAATGTTTATACCAGGAAGGTAGATATGGGCCTAAATATCAAGAATTCTGCCACCGAAGTTGCCATCCGGGCGCTGGCCGAAGCCACCGGTGAGAAGCTGACGGTTGCCGTCCACAACGCCGTCACCGAGAAGCTCGCGCGGCTGAACCGCGGCAAGAACAAGCCGCCGCTAGCCGAATACCTCGTCACCCTTGGTACTCTGCAGCAGGCGCTTGCCGCCAAAAAACTGCCGAAAGCCTCGGAGCCGGGGCGATGATCATGATCCACTCCTCTGCCGTTTTGACCCTGCTGCTGCGGGATGCCGGCTTTGACGCCGTCGCCGCCAAACTATGCGAGGCGCCGGAGGTGATGATCTCGCCGATCGTGGTGATGAATGTGCTGCTCAAATTGTCGAAACGCTATGCCGACCCGGCACCGATTCTGGGAACCTTCCTGCGGCAGAGCGGCATTAGCCAGCGCGCTGTCGATTCCATTCAGACGTCGTGGGCGCGGCAAGGCTTCCTCACCTATAGTGCCGGGCGGTGGAGTCTGGCCGATTGTTTTGCCTATGGCGCCGCCAAGGCGCTCGACGCGCCGTTGCTCGCCACCACCGACATCTTTGCAACTTGCGATCTGCGGCTGCTCTGACCGAAACAGTACCTGGATTTAGGATGATTTTACGCCCCATTAAGCGCTAAGGTAGAAACGCGCAATTGATTCACGATACAGCGGAGTTGCTGTGCCCCCAGTTACGGGCCCCGAAGAGCTTTTGCCCGAGCGCACCAATTTCGAGGTGTGCGCGCTCGATACGCTGGCGAGTACGCCGGCGCAGCGGGGAGTGACGCTCTGGCGCCTACTACGGGTGAATCGGAAATTTCCCTCGCGCGCCGACCTTAGGCCGCGCGATATCGTCGACATCATGCCTCATATGTCGGTGGCGGCGGTGATCGACGGCGGGGCGGATTTCGAAAACCGCTACGTCGGTGATGCCGTGGTGCGCGCCCACGACGTGCCAATTGCCCATCGCCGCTTTTCCGACGTCGCCAAGGACATGCCGGTGCTGATGCAGGGGTTGCTGCCGCTGTACCGCCGCGTCGTCGAAACGCGCGAGCCGCTCGCCTATCGCGGCCGGACCGGCCACGACATGGACCATGTCGTCTACACCGATTTCGAGGGTGTGCTGCTACCGCTCGGCGAAACCGACGACCAGGTCGATCACGTCGTATATGTCGGAGCTTGCTCGCTGACGGTCGCACCCGGGCGCTGACCGGAAAAATGTTCCGGATCGATGCCAGCTAGGGCGTTGTCTTGCGCGCCGGTTCCGAAACGGAATGACGGCCAAGCGTTTCCGCGATGCGGCAGACCCGCTGGCCGATATGCCCGATCTCCTGTGAAAGATTCAGATCGGCCCAAATGCGAAAACCGGCCGCGCGCGCCGCATCACAGAAGGCATAATCTTCGCCGAGAAGAGTCCCCTGTTCGTGGTTGATGCCGAAAAAGAAATAAGGCTTGGGCAAAGCGTCGAACACCGCCATCCGGATGAGCATGCAACCCGTCGGCAGGCGGGCCATTTCCACGCAGCCGGTGGCCTCCGGATCAGGCTGGCTGTCGAGCGTCTTGCCGAGCAAGCTGTAAGGCGCTTGGCGCCGGGTATAGACAGCACCGACAATGTCTTTGTGGTGCAGCAAAAGGCGATGCAGCAACGTCAGCGGAAACACCATGTCGCTGTCGAGGAACAACAGATATTCGGCGCCCGAACCGCGCGCCTCCTCAACGCCGTTGTTGCGGGCTTCGGCAACAATCGAGCTTTTTGCGTTGATGACCGTCACAGGAAGCGGATGGGCGGCCAGGCACAGGCCCGCCAACGCCAGTGTGAAGTCGGCATGCACCATGTCGGATGAGGGATAGCAAATGGCAACCTTGGGAAGTTCGGACATGCGTTACACCTCTGAATTCCCCAAGTCTGAAAATATGTAGCTGATTCGCGATGCCATTGCGGCGCCCGCTCAGAAAAAACTCACCGGATCGACGTCGACCACCAGCCGCACTTGTTTCGGAATCTCAGAGAGTCTCAGCCAGGCGCGCAAATAGGCCTGGATGTCGACGCTCTTTTCCGCCTGCACCAGCAAGCGCTCGCGAGTTTGGCCGCGCAGCAAGGAATAAAACGCTGGAGTCGGGCCCCAAACTTTGACACTGCGGGCGGCCGGTACGGTTTTGGCCAGAATCCGCCCTGCTTCTTGCACCTTGTCACCGTCATGGCCCGACAGAATGATCGCCGCCAGCCGCCCGAACGGCGGCGCGTGCGCGGCTTGGCGATATTTGGTCTCCTGGTCGTAGAAGGCATCGCGATCGGCAGCGATCAGCGCCTGCATCACCGCGTCTTTGGGATTGCGCGTCTGCATCAAGACGAGACCTGGCTTCTCGGCGCGCCCCGCCCGGCCCGACACTTGGTGCAATAACTGAAAGGTGCGTTCGCGGGCGCGCAGATCGCCGTCGGAACCGCCGAGATCGGCATCGACCACACCGACCAGGGTCAATTGCGGGAAGTGATGACCTTTTGCGACGATTTGGGTGCCAATCAAAACGTCGATCTCGCGTTTCATCATGGCGCGGATGGCGGCTTGCATTTCCGCCGGTCCCCCCATCGTATCGGAGGAGGCAATGGCGACGCGCGCGTCGGGGAAGATGAGCTTGAACTCCTCCATCACGCGTTCGACGCCCGGTCCGCAGGCGGTGAGTGTGCCTTGGGCATGGCATTCGGGACATTCGGTTGGCAGTGCCGTCTCGTAGCCGCAGTGATGGCAAACCAGGCGTTTGCGATAGCGATGTTCCACCAGCCAAGCCGAGCATTGGCGGCAGACGAGCTTGTGGCCGCAGGCTCCGCACAAGGTGAGCGGCGCATAACCGCGGCGATTGAGGAACAGCATCGCCTGCTCGCCGGCTTCGATCGTGGTAGCAAGCGCGCCGCGCAGGGTCGGCGACAGGAACGTGCCGGGATCGCCGCGGTCCTCGCGCATATCGATCAGCCGCACTTCGGGCAGCACCGCCGCGCCGTGGCGGCGGGTCAAGCGTAGGTGCGCATACCGCCCATTCTTGGCGTTGACATAGCTTTCCAGTGACGGTGTCGCGCTGGCCAGCACCACCGGGCATTTCTCGAAGCGGGCACGCACCACCGCCATGTCGCGGGCGTGATAAATGGCGCCGTCTTCCTGCTTATAGGCCTGCTCGTGTTCTTCATCGACGATGACGAGGCCGAGATCGTGGAACGGCAGGAACAGCGCCGAACGCGCCCCCACCACGACGCGGGCCTCGCCGCGCATCACGGCACGATAGACTCGGCGGCGCTCGCGCTGGGAGAGATCGGAATGCCATTCCGCCGGGCGCACGCCGAAACGCGCCGCAAAGCGGTCGAGGAACTGCACCGTCAGGGCGATTTCGGGCAGCAAGATCAAACTCTGGCGGCCTTGGCGCAGAGCTTCCGCCACCGCTTCGAAATAGGTTTCGGTCTTGCCCGATCCGGTGATGCCGTCGAGCAGGCTGACGCCGAAACGCCGCCCCTTGACCGCGCCTTTCAACACATGCGCGGCGAGATCCTGTTCGGTGTTGAGCACCACCCGCGCGTAATCGGCGTCGGGGACCGGGAAGGGATCGAACTCGGGCAAGTCCACCGCGGCCAGTGCGCCGCAATCGATCAGGCCGCGCACCACAGCTGGCGTTACGTTGGCTTCTTCGGCGAGTTGCGGCACCGATCGCGCCAGCCCGTGGGCGGCGATATCCAGCACGCGCTCGCGCGGGGGCGTCATTTTCTTTGGCGCGCCTTCACCGCGAATGTAGGCAATGCGCGCCGTTTCCGGCTCGAATGCCTGACGCGACCTGAGCGCCATCGCCAGCACCATGCCGGGCAAGCTCAAGGTGTACTGCGCCACCCAGTCGATGAAATCGCATAGTCCGGTAGGCAGAATTGGCTCCCCGCGCAAGGGAATCGCTTGTTTCAGGCGCGCTTCTTCAACGCCGCCGGCGGCGGCGCCCCACACCACGCCGAGCGATTGTCGCGGGCCGATGGGCGCCGTCACGATAAGTCCGCGACGTAGGGGCACCGTCAAATGATAGTCAAACGCTCCGGCAAGCGGCAGTGGCAGCAATACCGCGGCTCGCCCTGAAAGTGTATCATCGGACTTTAGAACCCCATCGCTCATGCGTTACACTTCGCGAATCACGAATCTCTCAACCTCGAACGCCATCCTTATCACGCCGAATGAACCAAAGCGCACCGTCCCGTGACTCTGCCAGTGCCGCCGCCGAGGCGGTGAAGGCCTATATCCGGATGCACCGGGCGCAGCTTGCGGCCGACGGCGAACTTTTGTCACTGCTGCTGCCGCAGCGATTCGGCGACGAGGGCGTGATCGATCTTTCCCAGTATGTCCTCGAAAAACTGCGCGCCGAGAACCAGGCGCTGCGGGCTGAGCGCGACGCGCTGAAGTCCGTGAACGATCGCGGGATGCGATTGTCGGAAGGCGTGCACCGGTCGATGCTTGATTTGCTCGACGCGCGCTCCTTCGCGGAAGCGATTGCGGTGGCGACCGCATCGGCGCCCGCGTTCGGCGCCGATCGTGCCGTGTTCTGCATCGAAGCGGCTGACGGCATCGCGCAAGCGACATCCTGCGACGGCGTGCGGTTGATTGCGCCCGGCACGGTGACGGCGGTGGTCGGACCGGACGGCAAGGGCGCGATCCTGTCGGGCGGCGGCGAGTTGTTGTTTGGCCGTACCGGTTATCGCAGCATCGCCGCGTTTCGCTTGGCACTTGGACAGCATCCGGCACTTTATGTGCTGGGTTCGCTGATCGAAAACCGGTTTGACGGGCGCGCCAGCGAAGCCGATCTGGGGCTGTTCGCGCGGGCACTCGAACGGGCGATTCGAACATGGCTCGATCTGCCCAAATCCTGAAAGCCGATTGGCTCGATGGTCTCGCCCATGAACGGCGGGCCAGCGCCCATACCTTGCGCGCCTATGGCGACGATCTCGACCGGTTCATCGCTTTTCTCACCGAGCATGTCGGTGGCATCCCCGACGATGCCATGCTGGCCGGTTTGAAGCCCGCCGACATCCGCGCCTTCATCACCAGGCGGCGCGCCGAAGGCCTCGGGCCCCGCAGTGTGAGCCGCGCGCTGGCCGCGGTGCGCAGCTTTTTCCGCTTTTTGGCGCGGGAAAACATTGTGGAGAACGCCGCTGCGCGGGCGGTACGCAGCCCCCGCATCCCGCGTACCCTGCCGCGGCCTTTGAGCGAAATCGATGCCGCCCGCACCCTCGCCGAAGCCGGCGAAAACGACATCGAATGGATTGCGGCGCGCGACGTGGCGCTGCTGACGCTGCTCTACGGCGCCGGGCTACGCATCTCCGAAGGCCTCAGCCTCAAACGCGGCGACGTGCCGCTCGGCGAGACCATCACCGTGCTCGGCAAAGGCAAAAAAATGCGCTCGGTACCGTTGCTCCCGGCGGTACGGGACGCGGCGGCGGCCTATGCCGCTGTGGTGCCATTCAACGGCGGCCCTGAGGCGCCGCTGTTCCTGTCGCGGACCGGCCTCGCAATGAGCCCGCGCGAGGCCCAAGCCCTGATGCAGCGCCTGCGGTCCCGCCTCGGACTTTCCGATCGCGCCACCCCGCACGCGCTGCGCCATTCCTTCGCCACCCACCTCTTGGCCAATGGTGGGGAACTCAGGGCGGTGCAGGAACTTCTCGGCCACGCGTCGCTTTCGACCACCCAGACCTACACCGAAATCGACGTTAAGAAGCTGATGGACGTTTACGCAAACGCACACCCGCGTTGCAAAACCGCGGTCTGATCGCGACCCCGTCCATACGGTATTCTGCCCCCCAATGGCGCTCATCGCAGCAAACCCCATGGGAAGTGGTCGGTAATGGAATTTCAGGAAAATCCCGTTCGCAGCAATATTGAAATTGCGCGCGACGCCAAGATGAAACCGATCTCCGAGATCGCCCCAAAGCTCGACATTCCGGCGGAGGCCGTCATCCCCTTCGGCCGCTCCAAGGCCAAGATCGCTCTCGATTACCTCGAGAGCCTCAAACCGCGGCCTGCCGCCAAGCTCATCCTGGTGACCGCCGTCACCCCCACCCCGGCTGGCGAGGGCAAGACCACCGTCACGGTTGGTCTCAACGATGCGCTGAACCTGCTCGGTTATCGCGCCATGGCGGCGTTGCGCGAGCCGTCGCTAGGGCCGTGTTTCGGCATGAAGGGCGGAGCGGCCGGCGGCGGCTATTCGCAGGTCGTGCCGATGGAGGACATCAACCTGCATTTCACCGGCGACTTCCACGCCGTCACCGCCGCCAACAATTTGCTCGCGGCACTGCTCGACAATCATATCTATTGGTCGAATTCGCTGGGGCTTGACGCCCGCCGTCTCGCCTGGCGCCGGTGCCTCGACATGAACGACCGGGCGCTCAGGCTGATCACGTCATCGCTCGGCGGCGTCACCAATGGTTTCCCGCGCGAAGACGGTTTTGATATCACCGTTGCCTCGGAAGTGATGGCGATCCTGTGCTTGGCGTCCGATTTGAAGGACCTCGAACGCCGCCTCGGCAACATCGTGGTGGGGCAGACACGTGACCGGCGCTATGTCACCGCCAAGGAACTCGACGCCCCCGGCGCCATGAGCGTGCTGCTCAAGGACGCGCTGGTGCCCAATCTGGTGCAGACGCTGGAGAACAATCCCGTCTTCGTGCACGGCGGCCCGTTCGCCAACATCGCCCATGGCTGCAATTCGGTGGTGGCGACCAAAGCGGCGCTGAAGCTTGCCGATTACGTCGTGACGGAAGCCGGGTTCGGTGCCGATCTGGGGGCGGAGAAATTCTTCGACATCAAATGCCGCAAAGCGAGGCTCGATCCGGCGGCAGCGGTGATCGTCGCCACGGTGCGGGCTCTCAAACATCACGGCGGCGTTGCCAAAGAAGATTTGAAGAAGCCCAACATGGGTGCGATCGAGCGCGGCGCCGCCAATCTCGAACGCCATATCCGCAATGTGAAAAAGTTCGGCGTGCCGGTGATCGTGGCGGTCAACGCGTTCCTTGGCGATTCGGAAGAGGAGCTGCAGCGCGTCGTGGACATTGCGAACGCCGTCGATTGTCCGGCCCATATCAGCCGCGGCTGGGCCCACGGCGGCAAGGGCGTCGTCGATCTTGCCAAATGCGTGGTGGAAACCTGTGCCAAGGGCGAAGCGGACTTCAAGCCGCTTTATCCCGTCGAAATGCCGCTGTGGGACAAGACCCAGACCATTGCTCGCACCATCTATGGCGCCAATGGTATCTCCGCTGACAGTGCCACGCGAGCGCGGTTCAACGAACTCGAAGATGCGGGCTTCGGCCATCTGCCGGTGTGCATGGCGAAGACGCAGTATTCGTTTTCGACCGATCCCGAAAAGCGCGGCGCCCCCACCGATCACATGGTCAAAGTGCGCGAGGTGCGTCTGTCGGCCGGTGCCGAATTCGTGGTGGTGATCGCCGGCGACATCATGACCATGCCCGGCCTGCCGCGGGTTCCCGCCGCCAACAACATTCATCTCAATGAGGCGGGCCAGATCGAAGGGCTGTTTTGATTCTTTGTTTGTCGCGCTTCATTGCCGAAAACCGGATACCACTTTTCGGTGAAGCGCTCCTAAATCGTCACCACTTGGTCGTCAGTTTCGCCGGGGATAATGCGTTCGCCGTGCCAGCGTTTGGCGAGCACCAGCGTGGTGGCAATGGCAATCACGCCCATGGCGGTCATCAACAAATAAGTGCGCCCGCCCCATAGCGCATAGGCGTGGCCGCAGGCCAGGGTCATGATTCCCATCATCATGCCTTGGCTGCCCATGAAGTAGAGGCTTTGCGCCGTAGCGGCCAGCCGTTGCGGCACCGCCTTCAGGATGAAGAACACGGCGCCGAGATGGGCCAGCGCGAAGGTGCCGCCGTGCATAAACTGGGCGATAATAACGAGCGGCAGTGGCGGATCGAACGACAGGATAGTCCAGCGCACCACGGCGACGAGCCCGCCCATCAAGAGCAGCTTGGCTGGCCCGAAGCGGTTCAGCACCGCCAAAGCTTGGCTAAACAGCGCAATCTCAGCGAGTACGCCGAGCGGCCAGATGACGCCGATGAGCAGTTCGGAATAGCCGAGCGCGCGCCAATGCAAGCCGCCATAGGCATAATAGAAGGCGTGGGTGGATTGCTCAAAGCTGGCGGCGGCCAAGAAAATCAGGAACACCGGTGCCCGGAGCAATTCGCGGGTCTCCTCCCAGGTCGCTTTCAGGCGACTCCTTAAGGGGGCACATCCCTCCGCCACCGGCGGGCTCGGCAGCGTGAAGGTCGAGAACAGGCACGCGACCGCGCCAAGGGTCAGCAGCGGGGCAACCACGCCGAGGCCGAAATATTTGGCCAAAATGCCGCTGACGACATTCATCACCACAAAAGCCGACGAGGCCCAGATGCGCACCCGGCCATAGTCGAAGCTGAAATGCTCGGCCAGACGCACGCTGACGCTTTCGAGCAGCGGCGTGGCGGCGCCGTAAGCGACATAGGCCGGGACCGCCGCCAGGAAGATCAGATAGGGCTCTTCGATCAGATTCAGCGCCCCGAATCCGGCCAGCATCACCCAATAAAGTGCCAGCATCACGAAGCGGCGGTCGTTGCGCGCGTCGGCGATAATACCGCTGAAAGGTCCGGCAATCGCCCGCAACATCAGGGCACTCGCGAGCAGGACCGAGATGGCCTCGGCGGTGAGCCCGCGCCAAGCCAGCCAGGCCCCGAACAGGGGGATGAACACCCCGGACACCGAGCCCGATGCGAATTGGCTGAAACTGAGGCGGCTGGATAGATGTTTCACAGAGACCGAAAAGCGAACGTCACAATTACCCGTAGCCCAAAGGAATGGCGGCAGAAAGGCACGAGTTGCGGCGGATCGCGGCAGGCGGGTGTCCGGCCAGGGCGCCCGCAAAGCTGGCAGCTGGGTTGACGGGCCGCTTCAAGCTGTCGCGTGGGGGTGAGGGTCGAGGGTGAGGCCAGACCCCAATGGGTAGTTGCAGGACGGCGTTAGGATGCGTATTTTCCGCGCCTCGCCGGACGGCCCCTGACGGGGGTCTTCTGGTCGATGTCGCGTCTTCCGGGCGCAAAACGGGCCGCCTTAGCTCAGCCGGTAGAGCACCGCATTCGTAATGCGGGGGTCGGGTGTTCGAGTCACCCAGGCGGCACCAGTTCAAGCCCTTGAATGGGCATATTTTTCTCTAACGTCCTGATAGAAGAAAATCGCAGGCCGCTTTGCATGGAAGCAAGGTGGAAACAAAGCGTGCTGGCTAACGTCTGCTCACCGCCGCAATCCGCTGTCCACCTCTGACGGCTGGTAAGGCCGCCTGCACCGATGCAGACGACCCCACCGACCATTTCAGACAACACCGATCCTAACGCTCCGACTGCGCCATGCCGGTGTTCGCGTATGTGTTTCTCGCGATGAATGCGGACAGGTCATCCCGCGAGTAACGCACGAGGCGCTGCCCCAATTTGCGGAACAGCGGGCCACCGCCACGCCAGCGCCAATCCTCCAGCGTCCTTGGACTGACATTCAGGAACGCCGCCGCTTGCTTGGTATCGAACAGACATTCCCCCATCACTTTGGGGTCAGTCATCATTGGCACTCCCCACGGTCGAAGAATTAAGGGGGAGCATGGGGGGAACAATCTGTTGCGAGCGTACATTTGTAGGGGGTGTACGTGCGGCACCCAAATATTTCGGACCACCCTTTGCCTTGAATGCCCTGCGTCGTTTTGCGAATTCAGCGTTGGGGTTCTTTCCCTGTTCGACAAGACACCACCGCTTCCACACTCCCCAAAAGGTCCGGTAGCTGTTCCGATGCCCACTAGCGGGCACCTTCACTAGGTTCACATCCCGAAGATCAAGCGTATCGCCGTTCGCATGACGCACTACCCAGCCCTTGGGATTGACAGGTTCACCACCCGCCTTCGCTTCGCGGACCATTCTCAGGGCTACAAAGATGCGCGCGAGCGTTTGCGTGCCTGAGCGCGCTGCCTTCTCGTCCGGGCTGTGTGCCATCGTCCGCGGATAGCTATGCCCATTGCCGCTATCGTCCAGGCTGACATTGGGGCTGAAGCCTAGCCGCAGATAGTCTCGCCAGTTTTCCGGGTCGGTGCAGAATTTCCGCCCATCGGGCAGGCCGATGCGGACGACCGGTTGATTGTCGATTGAGTCATAGTGGATGGTGCACCGCGCGGCACGCGCACGGGTGCCCACCCCACGAGTATTCGTGGAGAAGGACATTTTGATTTTCCTTATTGGGGTTGGTGATCGGCCAATAGGAACTGGTCCCTAACGGGACTGCCTATTACCATAAGGCACCAACAGCGTACGCTTACTCACATTGGTAATTTCCACAGTGGCTTAACGACCATGAAAAACCACATAGGCAGGGCTTTGTTGCCTAGAGTGTTTCAATGAAACAGTAGGCCCCTAGGAACCCCCAAAAGATCAGCAATAAGGCTGCTCCACCGGGTTACCCTCCAGGGCTTCCACGATGGACTTCGCTTTGTGCAGCAGCATGGCCCGGCTCATTGGGGCGGTCACGCCAACGATAGCCGCTGCCGCTTGATCCAAAGCCCTTTGGGCCTCCCGTGTCAGCATCCGTTGGGGAGATGCACAGGGAACAAGCCCGCCGTTGGCCCGCGGCTGATCTTCGCTGTTGCTCAATTTGCGGAATACACGAGGGAAGTCTTTCTTCATCCACCGCCGCAGACAGGAGTAGGAAACCACGCCGCCTAGCTCGGTGGCCATCACCCTATAGGATTTCAGGTGCCCGCGCTCATCGACGTAGCGGTTCGCCTTCATGTAGGCACCAAAAGCCCCCCGTAGCTCCGCCTTCTTGAAGGGTACGCCGTGGGTCATGTTCGCTTGGAAGGCAAGCCAATGCGCTTCCGCCCAAGAGGCTACATCGCGTATGTCTGCATCCGTTTGGTGGATGCCACGTGCCGACATGGCGGCGACCCTATGAAACCCATCGACCAAGACCATGGTGCCGTTCAACCGGGCTACCACGATGGGGGGAAACTCCGCGCCATTGGACATCGCAAGGCGATAGCGCTCAACCACCCGCGGGTCTGTCTTGGTGCGGGGCTGCATATCATCCGAACGAACAATGTCGGCTAGGTAGACGGTTTCCATTTTAACTCTGAAATAGTTCCTGTGGTGGAGGGGTGGGAAACGCAGTTACCTTCTCACACCGAAAGCCCCCCTTGGCTCTTGCAGCTATCTCAGCCGAATTGAAAAAAGCAGCCCACTCCGTGGCTTCTTTCGGCGAAGTTTTGCTCAAGGCTGTCACTAAACCGAGTGCGCTTTGCGTCCACGCCATCGCTCTTTCGGTACTTCGATCCTGCACGGCGCATCCTAGGCCGTAGGAGTACCAAATCGCGGTCACGCGGTGATATTCGGAAATTGTCTGTTCTTCAGCGCTTGCAGACGAAGCTAATGCAGCTAGAACAATCACGATGGTTGTTCTGTTCATCCGTCTATTCCCCCAGTCATGCATTGGCCGTTAGTGGTCAAGGTGTTGCCGTCCGCAATGGGATTACCCGGCCTTCGCGTGCCCGTGCCTGCAAATCCGATATGTGTTCGCCAACCTTGCGTAGTTCGTCACGCTGCACCGTCTGGGCAAGTTGAGCATAGCGCGCGGTCGTCGATGCCTGCGTATGACCGAGGGTCTTCCCAACCGTGGCAAGCGAAGCGCCGCCGGAAAGCATGAAACTTGCTGTGGTGCGCCGTAAGTCATGGAGGCACACGTCGTCTAATCGAGCCTCTTTGACGATATGCGCCCAAGGACGCTTTAGGTCCGCCCTGGCTTTGACAATCAGGCTTCCCGTTTCGGTGACAATCGGCTCCCCTGGGAAAAGGAACTCGCCGTGGGAATTTGCGAGCCGCATATCTCTAAGGAGGGCCAAGGCAGGGCCATCAAGTTGCAGCCGGTGTTGCCGGTTCGTCTTGGTGTGTGCCGATGGTTTCTCCCAAAGGCCGGTCTCCAGGTCGAATTGGGACCACTCCGCTTTCAAGACCTCTTGCAGGCGCGCGCCCGTGAACAACAGCAAACGTATCGCGTCCGCGGCATTCTGGTTTTCATAGCCATCGCAGGCCCCCAAGAGCCGCATGACTTCACTCTCCGACAGATTGCGCCAACGCTGATCCTCGTGGAATTTCTTCACGCCGCGGCACGGATTGCCCGACCGCCATCCAAGCTCTTCTGCAAGGGAGAACATCTTGCTCAGGACTGCGAGTAACCGGTTTGCCTGATAGACCCCTGCGAGCTTCTGCGCCTCGCCATGTGCCCGGCGAATATCGGTGGTCGTAATGTCCTGCACCTTGCACCGACCAAGAGTAGGCAGCGCAAGGGTTAGCACCGTCCGTGCATCCTTCACGGTACGGGCGCGCAGGTTGCGGGACGCGGCGTAGGAACCGAGGTATTCGTCTGCAAGGTGTTGAACCATGGGGGCAGCGCGAAGGGCCTTACGGTCCTTGCTGGGGTCTCTGCCGCCCTTCACACCACTTAATCGCTTCTGGGCTTCGGTGCGGGCTTCATCGACCGTATCGGCCGGGTAGTGCCCGACGACTTGGCGGCCCTGGTCGCCGTTCTCTTTGCGATAGGTGATGACGAAGCTCTTCGTTCCGCTGGCTGTCACGCGAAGGCCAAAGCCCCGCAAGACGCTATCCGAAATGAATTCTCCCGGACGCGCATTTTCGACAACACGCTTGGTAAGGCGGACTGTTGAGAGCCTAGGCATGGAAGCACCATACCACGACTCACCCGCTCATGGAAGCAACGTGGAAACAAAAAAGCCGCAATCCCCCAGGTGATGACCGTAGAGGATGGGAGTAAGCAAGAGAATAAACTCTTCCTGTACAACTACTTAGTCAGATGAACAGAAACCAACCGAATGCCCCAGAAGGTATGACCTACGCATTCGTAATGCGGGGGTCGGGTGTTCGAGTCACCCAGGCGGCACCATTAAAATCAATAGCTTAGCAATTGAACTCCATGCCCTATATCTCCGCAGGGGCACATATGGGGCACAGACCGTCAGCTTTCTGGCCCTTGAAACGCGGCTTCGGCTTTTCAAGGCTCAACGAAATTCGGGATCGCGCATCGCCCACGCTTTTTGCGGACTATGAAGTGCAGGATGCCGCCCTCTCCGCGCGTTGGCGTTAGTTCTTCAGCCGACCAGTTCCGTTGCAGCTTTGCTGCCACGACCTCGCGTACTCGACTATGCACGGCAGCTCGTCCGCCGCGGCGTCAAGGTGAATTCGTTGCCCATGATCGGACGCTATGGCTTTAGCAAGGCCAAGATAGGCGTCACGGTATCGCGAGAATTGCGGGCACGGTGATCACCGATAGAACCGTGGTCAGGAACGCGCTGCGCGCGGCGGCAGCCGTATCGCCGTTGTAACGCTGGGCAAAGACGCCGACGAGGCTGGCAGCTGGCATCGCCACCAGAGCGGTACAAACGTAGGCGATGGTCCGGTCCGTATGCAGTACTGCCAGCACCGCCAGGACCAGTAGCGGTGCGATCACCAGCTTGACGAGGCTGAGGTAATAGAGACCGCGATCTTTGAAAACGTCGGCCGGTTTGGTTTTGGCCAATAAGGCGCCGATGATCAGCATCGACAGCGGCGTCGTCAGGCCGCCGAGCGCGGTAACGGTTTTGGCGATGGGAACCGGCAAATGGACCGATAACAAAAACAGCGCCAATCCGATCAAGGTTCCGATCAAAGGGGGGTTGGCGAGATGCTGCCAGATGTTGCCGCCCGCTGCGCCGCGGAACAGGTGGACACCGTAGGTGAACATCAGCGTGTTGAACGGGATGGTGAAGATGGCGACATAGAAAACGCCGATGTCGCCGAAGACGCCTTGGATCAGGGGAATTCCGACGAAGCCGCAATTGGAGAACACAGTGGAGAAGACGAAGACTTCCCGCCGCCCGGGCGCGAACCGCCAGTAACACAGGTGGGACAGAGCAATCAGGCCGCCATGAACGGCCACGGAAATGATGAACACCGTTGCCGCCTTGGTCGCTAGATCAGGCGTCAATTCGAAGTGGAAGCTCGCCAAGATGGTGCAAGGCAGCGCCACGTTTACCAGCAACAGCGAAAACCAGCGCGTTGCCTCGTTGGTGACGATGCCGAGTTTGTGCAGCCCGACGCCCGTCAGCATCAGCGCCGTCAGGACGAAATCCTGCGTGAGGATCTGCTGGCTGATCATGCCGTTTGGGTGGCGGGCGCGAGCGTGGCGACGTCGTTATAGGCTTCGACGAAATGGGGGATCGCCTCCAACGTAAAGCCCGCCGCGTTGATCCGCCCCGACGCGGCCATGTAGATGCCGTATCGCGTTTTCAACTGCGCGACGGCGTCAGGCGAAATCGGCAGCAATGAAAACAAGCCTTTTTGTTGCGCCAGGAAGCCGAGGTTCGGCGCCGCAGCCGCAACCGCTTGGCGCAACCCGTCGATGCGATTGCGCATGGTATTGAGTTCGGCCTGCCAGTCGGTGCGCAAGGCGTTGTCGTCCAGAATGATCTGCACCAGGGCCGCACCGTGATCGGGCGGCATCGACCAATTGGTTCGCGCCGCGGTCAGCGCGTTGGAAAACACAGTCTCCGCCGTATCTGGATCCCGCGCCCGGATAAAAAGGGCGCCGACGCGCTCGCGGTACAGAGCAAAGTTCTTATCGCAGGAATAGGCCAGAAAGCCCTCACCGCAATGTTCGAGCAGCTGCAACGCCGGGCGGGCGTCGTCTGCGAAACCGCTGCCCAAACCCTGATAGGCGAGGTCGATCAGCGGCAGCAGTTTGCGCTCTTGCAGCAGTGCGGCCAGCGTTGCCCATTCGGCTGGCGCCAAATCAATGCCCGACGGATTATGGCAACAGCCGTGCAAGAGCACGATGTCTCCTGGCGCCGCCGTTTGAAGCGCCGCGAGCATGGCCGGAAAGTCGACGGAGGCTTGCGTCAGATAGCGATAGGGGCGCACCTGAAGACCCGTCGCCGTCAAAAGGGCGGTGTGATTGGGCCAAGTCGGTGTGCCGACCCAGACCGCAGCGCCAGGTTTGGCGTGCGCAATCACCTCCATTGCCAGCCGCAAAGCGCCGGTACCGCCGGGCGTCTGGACACAGGCGTAGCGTTCGTCGTTTCCCGTCACCAGGGTCTTCAACGCGGCGGCAAAGCCCAGGTTTCCTTCCGGACCGAGATAGGCTTTGCTGGTCTGCTGTTCGAACAGACGGCGTTCGGCTGCTTTGACGGCGCGCATGACTGGCGTGTTGCCGGTTTCGTCGCGATAGACTCCGACGCCAAGATCAATTTTTCCGGCGCGCGGATCCTGGCGGAATTCCGTGATCAGCCTGAGCAGCGGATCGGCAGGTTGCCGCTTTAACTGCGAGAAAACCGACGTCATTTCCGGGGACTCCATTCCATTCGCGTTTGGTCTTTAGCGCATACTGGCGGGTAATATCTTGCAACCGGACGCCGCTTTGCTCTTTTGCCGAGGAGGATTAGGCGCCGTCCGCTTACCGTGCGCGGTTTCTATGCAGCCACTTCAGCCGTCTTTTTGCCGGCAAAGGTTTGCGCTTCCGCCGCCAGATCGTCGGCCAGCCGGTCAACCCAGACGGGATCGGCATCCCAGGCAAACATGAAGCGGGCCGCGCCGCCGATAAACGAATAGAAGTGCCAGCCGCGGCGATGCAGTCCTTCGAGAACGCCTTGCGGCGCGTGCAAAAACACCGAATTGGCTTCGACCGGAAACGCCAGCTTCACGCTCGGCAGCGCGTCGATGCGGGCGGCAAAGCGGCGGGCGCAGGCGTTGGCGTGGGCGGCGTTTTTCAGCCAGGCTCCGCTTTCCAGCATGCCCACCCACGGCGCCGAAAGAAATCGCATCTTGGAGGCGAGTTGTCCGGCCTGTTTGCAGCGGTAATCGAAATCCGCCGACAGCGCGCGGTCGAAGAAGATGATGGCTTCGCCGGTTGCCATGCCGTTTTTGGTGCCGCCGAAACAGAGCACGTCGACACCGGCACGCCAGGTCGCTTCGGCCGGGCTGCAGTCGAGGCTGGCGCAGGCATTGGCGAGCCGGGCGCCGTCCATGTGCAGCTTGAGACCGAGGTCGCGGCACATCGCCGAGATCGCGCGCACCTCCTCCAGACTGTAGACGACGCCGAGTTCGTTCGGTTGCGTGATGGTCACGGCGCGCGGTTTGGGGAAATGGATGTCGGAGCGGCTGGTCGCCATGGCCCGAATGCCCTCCGGTGTCAGCTTGCCGTCTGGGGCCGGAACATTCAGTAGCTTGGAGCCGTTGGAAAAGAACTCGGGCGCGCCGCATTCGTCGGTTTCGACATGGGCGGACGCGGCGCAGATCACGCCGTTATAGGAATAGCAGAGCGCTGCCAGTGCTAGCGAATTGGCCGCGGTGCCGTTGAAGACAAAGAAAACGTCACATTCGTGCTCGAACAGTTTACGCAAGGCATTGGAGGCGCGCTCGGTCCAGATGTCGTCGCCATAGGATTGCACGTGCCCCTTGTTGGCCTCGGCTATGGCGGCCAAAGCTTCGGGACAAATGCCGGCGTAATTGTCGCTTGCGAACTGCTGCTCAGGAATCATCTCAACCAACCTCACGCAAATGCCTCAAGAGGCACGTTTTCGATACAAGCATGACGACTTGGCTGGCCCCGTTGGTTGCCGGATCGGCCGCATTCTCTCATTCGAGAGCGCCACCTTGCTCGGGAGCAGGTTGGCGTTGAGCGACAGCTCAACTCTTCATGCGCGGCCTTGTTAGGGCAGGTGGGCTTCGCAGGCAAGATGGGATTCGATGCGCACGCGCGGCGAAATAGAAGATAGAATAGAATTTGCGCAAGGCACTCCTCTGGCGCCGCAATCATGCAAGACCGGCCATGCGTGTGGTTTTTTCTTGACCGGCGTCACCGGTGTCCCGATGCTGGCGCGGATTCAGAATGGGCTTTCGCCATGACGATGAACCGCCGCGAATGGCTTGGCCTCGCTGCCGCACTGCCCTTAACGGCCGCTCGCGCGCAATCACTCAAAACGGGAAATGCGGGGGCGCTGGTCGGCCGTGACGAATTTCCGCTCGACGGCATTCAGCTCAATGCCGCCTACACTCATCCGTTGCCGCGCCGCGCGGCGCTGGCGATCCAGGCCTATCTCACCCATCGCACCGAGGCGGCGCTGCAGCCGACCCTGCCGGAATCGCGGGAGGGCCGCAAACGTGCGGTGGAACGCTTCGCTCGTCTGATCAATGCGTCGGTCGATGAGGTGCTGATGGTGCCGTCCACCATGGTTGGCGAAAACTGCGTGGCGCGCGGGCTCGGACTGGGAAAGCGCCGCGACAAGGTCGTCACCGACATCCTGCACTTCGAGGGGTCACTTTATCTCTACGACAGCTTGGCCAAGCATGGGCTCAAGCATGTCATCGTTCCGGCGCGCGACGGCCGCATCGACATGAACGACATGAACAAAGCCATCACCCGCGGCACGCGGCTGGTGTCGGTGTCCTATGTTTCCTACATCAACGGATTCACTCACGACCTGAAAGCGCTGTGCGACCTCGCCCATTCTCGCGGCGCTCTGGTCTATGCCGATGTGATCCAGGCCGTGGGGGCGGTGCCACTTGATGTCAAGGCGACGGGGCTCGATTTCTGCGCCGCCTCAGGCTTCAAATGGATGATGGGCGAGCAGGGAGCGGGTTTCCTGTTCGTGCGCGCCGGGCTGCTGCCGAAGATGAAGCGCTTCCTGTTCGGCTATCAGCAGCTTGACGACGTGATCTATCATGCTTTCCCGTTCGAGCCGAAAGGCCGCCGCCTGATCGAGTTCACGGTCGCGAGCGACATGATGGGCCATTTCGGCGTCGGCACCTACGCCAATGCCAATTATATCGGGTTGGCGGAATCCTTAGGGCTGATCGAACAACTCGGCGTCGACAAGATCGTCGCCCATCGCTCCCCGATGATCCGCCGCTTGCAAGAAGCGCTGCCGCCGAAAGGCTTCAAGCCGCTGACGCCGGCCGGTTCCACGGCACCGCTGGTTAGTTTCGCTTACAAGGATGCCGATAAGCGTTTTGGCGACGCCTTAACGAAAGCCAAGATCAACGCCCAGCTCTATCCCTACCGGTTGCGCGTCTCGCCCTCGGTCTACAACACCATGGACGACATCGAGGCGCTCATCTCAGCGCTGGTTTAGACCTTGCACTGCGCGCCTCTGGCGATGCGCTTCCACTGATAGCTGTCGGTTGGTTGGCCGTGCGGCAGGAAGCGGATTTCCACAGTTTTGCCGTCGCGTTCCACCTTCAGGACCATTTCTTCGCCGTAAGATTCCTGGGCGGTATCCTGCGACGTGCTCCACACCACTTTGTCGCCGTCCTTCAATCCGGCCTTGGCGGCGGGCGAAGCAGGGTCGAGATGCTGGATGACGCGCGGACTTTCCATCAGGCTGATGCTGTCGAAACCGAGTTCGAACACCGGCACGCGTTCTTTCACCTGTGTGAAGCAGGGCCCGAAAGCGTTCGCGGGCAGATAAAGTTTTTTGCCCGTCAGCATCGCCTGGTAATCGGCTTCGGCGGCAGGGCCGAGATCGCGCGCGATCAGCGTCAGCCAGTCGGCGACGGTGACGGATTTGCCGGCGTCGCGGGCGGCGATGAATTCGCGCATCACGGTATCGAGGTTGCGCTTGCCATGCGTGGCCGCCTTCAGTTTGGCATTGACCAGGCTGATATACAGGGCGCCGCGAACATAGGGCTGCAGCCGCGCCCGCGCATCCGTCCAGAAGCTCTGCTCGGCTTCTTTCATCGGCATGTCGAAGCGCACGTTGCGGTAATAGGTGCGTGCCGTCTGGTTGACGTCGGCAATATAGGCGTCTTCATCGATCAGGCCGGTCAGGAACGGCACCCGGTTCTGGTAAAAGACGGCCAAGCCCTCTTCATACCAGCTCTGCGGATCGAGGCCGCCCATGAAGATGTGTACCATCTCGTGCGAAGCCAGCAGTTTCACCTGCTCTAACGGCGTGTCGGCCATCATTGTGGCCTGCAAGGCGCCGGGAAGTTCGGTGCCCGAGATGCGGCTGATCTTGGAACCGCGGAACATTACCGTGAAGGTCGGGCGCTGTGGCGGACCGAAAAAGGCGAGCATCTTGTCATAGGTCTTGGCCGACCAGTTGAGGAGTTCCATCTGATCGTAGGGCGTGTCGGCGGTAGAGGCCGCGCGGAAGGCATTGCCCGGCGGGGTCAGGAACAAATTACCCGCCATGTAATAGGTTTCGCGCAAGGTCTCGGCCGTTACCGGCTTGGTGTCGGTGTCGAGCGGCAGGCTATCGAGCGTCTTGGCGCCTGCGGGCAAGGCCGACAAATCCCAGTTCAGCTTGACGCGATAGAAGGTGGCATCGTCGGGCAACAGCAGCACGGTATTGCCCGCCATCGAGAAGCCGCGCGGTTCGGCCCTGAGCTCCCACGACGGTCCGGCCAGCATTTCCTGCGAGACCTGGGCGCGATACTGTACGGTCACGACGCCTTCGCTGGCGCGTGCGGGCGTCCAGATCCGCACTTTGTCGCCAAGTGGCGTTGCGTCATCGGTGTTGCGCTTGCCACTCGTCATGGTGAGCGGCAGGTCCCCTTTGGCGTCCTTCGCCGTTACCGTCTCGATGCGGTCGGCGATGTGGAATAGCGGTCCCAGGTATTCGGGCAAGATCAGCGGCTTCAAACGCGTGCCCGTGTACCGGCTTTCGATATCGAGTGCTGAAACGGTCCCGTTCTCCACAACCGGCTTCAAGGTGAGGTCGAGGCGCGCGTCCGGCTGGGACTGGGCAAGACCCGACGTGCTCAGGAGCGTGACCGACAGCAAGGCGAGACCAGCAAGGTGGCTTTTCATTTTGCGTTCCTTGTTTCAGCCGGCAGCGGCAATGGCGCCGCAAAAGGCGTGATGCCGTAAGCCTGATAGATTTCTTGCGGCGCATAGAAGACGCCGTCCTTGACGACCAGCCGCACCTTGCGGACGGTGCCGATATCCTTGGTGGGATCGCCGTTCACCAGGAAGAAGTCGGCACGCTTGCCGCGCTCGATACTGCCGTAATCCTGGTCGCGCTTCAGATAGGCATCGCAGTCGTACGTCGCGATGCGCAGGACTTCGGCCGGGCTGAGGCCAGCCTTGACGTAGAGTTCCAGCTCGCGGTGCAGGGTAAATCCGTTCGCCGCATCGGTGCCTGGCCACAGCCGGATGCCTTCACGATGAAACAGCGCGATGGCCTGCATGGCTTTGTCGAAGGCAAGTGCATACCGCTCCTTTTCGGCCTCGTCCTTGAAGGTGACATAGGAGCGGCGCTTGTAGCGCTGTACGCCGACCGGCATGTGGTCGATATAGGCAGCAGCGTTTTCCGGAACTTCACCCGCCCGGCTCATCATCAGTTGCTCGACGATCGAGATCGTGGTGTCCCAGCTGGCGTCATGTTCTTTCATCAGCGCGATGGTGTGGCGCACCTTTTCGCTGTTCAGGTCGAGATCGGCAGCCCGCGTCATGGCCGTCAGCCGCAATGGCGTGCGGGTGTCTTCGCCAGGCTTGAGCAGCCAGCCCAGCATCAACTGGTTGACGTGCGTGATCTCGTCATAACCGGCTTCGATCATCTGATCGGCCGTGGTGAAGGCGGGGACGTGCCCGACCACGCGCAGGCCGAGTTTCTTGGCTTCGTCGGCCAGCGGTTTCACCCAAGCCGGATTCATCGAATTATAGATCTTGATCTGGATATAGCCGTGGTCGGCATACCAGTGCACCGCCTTCAAGCCATCTTCCAGCGTATCGGCCACCACGCCGTCGCGCGCGGAATAAGGGCTGCGGCCTTCAATGAAACCGGACGGAATGATATGCGGCCCGATCAGTTCGCCGTGGTCGATCTCATCCATCAATTTTGGCAACGTCTGATTGTTATTGCCCATGTCGCGCACCGTCGTAACGCCGCCCGCGACGTTGAGCGGCCCGTCCCAGATTGAGATGTGTGCGTGCATGTCGTGCAGCCCGGCGACCAGCGAGGCGCCTTGGCCGTCGATAACCGCTTCGCCGGCAGGCACCGGCGCGTCGGTCGCCTCCACCGTGGTGATGGCGCCGCGATAAACCACAACGGCCTTGGGGCCCGTCATGGCCAGCAACTTAGGATCGAAGATGCGTACGTTGCGGATGCGTACTGGTATTTCGTAGCGATGCGCCGTCGCGGCTTGCAGCGTTTTCAACCGCTCTAACGAAAGGCGTTCGTTCAGCGCATTGAGCGCGGGTCCTTCGCTCTCGTAACCTTTCCTCACAATCATATCTTCGCCCAGCACGGCAAACAGATTGCCGTGACGGTCCAGGAGGATGACATCAGGAGCCATGTTGATGCCGCTCAACATGTAAGCGTCGAGCGCCACTGCCGCCTTGCCCTCGCCCACGGTCGGCGTGCCGATCTTTTCCAGATGCAGCGTGCCTCTTGGCAGAACGTCGAGCCTGTGCGTCTTGGTCTTCAAAAGCGCCTTGGCATAAAGATAAAGCGCATACGGACTGCCGTCATTGACGACATAGAGCTTTGCCGCCGCCGCGGTTTCGTCGCCATGATCGGCTTGGCTGGTCCAGCGCTGGCGGCCTGTCTGCCAGTTCATGCTTTCGTGAACATCGCCACCCATCAACGATGTGCCGTCGATGCTCCAATGCACCGGGATGCCGCCCGCGCCAAGCGTGAGGCGTTCTTTGTGTTTGGGGCCGCGGCCGTTGTCGTCAATCTTGAAATCGACGTCGAGGGTATTGCCTTTGGCGCTGACCGCGACATAGCCGACTGTCTCGCCGTTCGAAACGATGGAATAGTTCTCGACCGGAGCTGCCAGCGCTCCGGTGCAGAATAAGGCCAGGGCACCCCACATAAAGCGCAACATCTGCAATCTCCGTAACTACTCCAGGGTGCGTTGTCGTATGAAGCGCGCGCGGTGTCTAGCAAGGTCCCATTTTTCACCGCACGTGCAGCTTGCAAAGCGTGTTTGTTCGCGATCGGCTAGGGCCATGTCGTTTTGACAAGAGGCCCTTGTGCGCATGAAAGAGGCAATGGCGACGACAGATTGTTGCCAGTGAATCGATGTGTCCTATCGCCGAAACGCCAGCGCAATAATCGTACGCATACGGAAGTTCGTGCATCGATGGGCCGGTAAACGTAATGCACGAGAGATGACTTTTCGCGTGCACATCCTCGATTAAATAGTTTATGCATCGCATTGAAATTATTGATCTCTCTTCTGCGGTCATTTGTCGTTTCGCAGTGTCTTTTGTGTGACACTGAATTGAAAATTTCCTCGGTGCAAAGCCACCTGTTTCGCACACAGCGATTGAATCTGTATGACCGGGTGGTGAAGTCACGGTATTCCCTGTGTGATCTGCCGTGATTTACGGCACCGCCTAGCCAAACTTGCAGCAGATGGGCCGACACGCCAAAGAGCGATGCATCAGGACTTCGCGATCGTGTGCGTTCGTGGTTGGCATGTGACTTGCGCTACCCGGTGCACCACGAGATTGCACCAGCACTTTTGCGGGCGCGGCGCGACGTGTGGAGGAAGGCTAAATCGGCCGTCCACTGATTGATGTGAAGCTAGTTTTGTGAAACGTGAGACAAACAGAGGGCGAAAAATGAATTTCGATATGCGGTCCGGATTGCTGGTTTCAACGGCCGTTCTGGCTCTGGCGGCGTTGACCGGACAAGCAGCCGCCGATACGTCAGTCGAACTGGAAACCGTTACCGTAACAGCCAGCAAGACAAGTGAGCGTCAGATCGACGTCGCCATACCGGTGACGACGGTCGACACGTCAACGTTGCTGGCGACCAACAGTGTCCATCTTGAAGATTATGCTCTCAAGATCCCGGGCATCAGCGTTGCCAGCCAAGGCAATGGCCGCGCCTCGGCGATCATTCGCGGCATCTCTTCCGGCCTGTCCAACAATCCGACGGTGGGTATCACCATCGACGACGTTCCGATCGGATCTTCGACGTCGAGTGGCATCGGCGACTCTATTCTACCGGACATTGACCCCGGTGTGCTTTCCAGCGTGGAAATTCTACGCGGCCCGCAAGGTTCGCTCTACGGCGCCTCTTCGATGGGCGGTTTGATCCGCTATGTCACGTCGACTCCGGATCTGTCGCGCACTTATGGCGAACTCGGCGTTTCCACCGCCGCTTCGGCGCACGGCAACGAAGGCTATGGCGTGCGCGGTGTCATCAACACGCCGCTCGTGGACGGCGTCCTGGCAATCCAGGCCTCCAGCTTCTATCGCCTCGATCCTGGCTACGTCGATAATATTCGCGACAATCATAAGGACGCCAACCAGGCCCGTACCACGGGCGGGCGTCTCGCCGCGCTTTGGCAGATCACGTCCAAGGTGAGCTACGAACTGTCGGCAATCGTCGAAAGCCGCAAGTCCGGCTATTCCTCGCGTATCGACGTCAGCTTCGATCGCAAGCCGCTCAACGGCAGCTATTATGAGTCTGACCGCATTCCTGGCACCAATGGTGGCCACATGGAACTCGGCATCTACACCGGCACGCTAAAGGCCGATCTCGACTTCGCCGATTTCACCGCCATCACCGCCTACAGCCGCTCGGCCTTCAACGGTCCGCAAGACGCGTCGGCTTCGTTCGATAAGTACCTGCCGTACTTCTACGATACGACCACGGAAGTTCCCTATCTCGACTCCAAGATCGACAACTACGCCCAGACCGGCAAGTTCAGCCAGGAAGCGCGTCTGGCGTCGAAGAGCGGCAGCGCCGTGGACTGGATGCTCGGTCTGTTCATGACCCGTGAAACCAGCCTGACCGAACAGGACATTTATGCCACCAAGGCCGCCACCGGCGTGCGCTACGACGACTATAGCCTCTACACCGTTCATGATCCGGCGAGCTACAATGAATACGCCGCGTTCGGTTCGGCGACCTATCACTTCACCCCGGCTCTCGACCTGCAGGTCGGCGCCCGCATCGCCGCCCAGAAGCAGCACTATGTCGATTACGTCGGTGGCCTGATGGGCTCCGGCGATACGAATTCCGGCGAACAGTCGGCCAACGTCTTCACTTGGTCGATCACGCCGCGCTATCACATCAGCGACAACATGATGGTCTACGGCCGCATTGCGACCGGCTACCGTCCGGGCGGCGTCAACACCGCGCCGGGATTGAGCGCCCAGAACAAGACCTTTGCGTCCGACCGCACCGTCAACTACGAAGTCGGATTCAAGGGCATCGTGATCGACGGTCTCTTGATGATCGACGCCTCGCTGTTCGATATCGAGTGGAACAAGATTCAGCTGCAGTCGGCGGACGCGAATAACTTCAGCTATGTCCAGAACGGCGGCGCGGCTCGCTCGATGGGTCTCGAACTGGCAACGGTATTGACGCCGGGCGAAGGCTGGACGGTCAGCGCCAACTTCTCGCTGGTCGATGCCACACTGCAAAAGGACGTGGTGGTTTCGAGCCTTTACGGCCTGACGGGCCAGCGCCTGCCGTATTCGTCGAAGACGGCCGGATCGCTGTCGATCGACAAATCCTTCAACGTGACGAGCGATGTCACCGCGGATTTCGGCGGTTCGTTCAACTATCAGGGTTCGCGCTACGCCGCATTCCCGACCAAGGCCACTTATGCTCGCTTCTTCATGCCGGCCTATGGAACAGTCGATCTGACGGCGGGTCTTGCCTACAAGGACATGAAGCTGTCATTCTATATCAAGAACGTTTTGGACCAGATTGGCTTCACCTACGGCCAGTCGCGTAATGTTGCGACGCTCTCTGGCAGTTACGACGCCGCGATCATCGCGCCGCGCACCATCGGCCTGTCGCTGACCCAGACTTTCTGAGGCAGCGGTTGGAACAATCGGCCCGGGGCGGTTTGCTGTCCTGGGCCTTTTGTTTTTTAGCGGTGAGTGTAGAGCCAAGCCGTAGCCGCCAGATCCTGCACGGCATGGCCAAGCGATTTGTAGACCGTGATCTGGTCCTTGGCGGTGCGGCCCGGCTTCAGTCCTGCCAGCACTTCGCCGATTTCGGCCACGACGTGATCGTCGGTCACCAAGCCAGCCTGTTTGGCACGGAGAAATTCGCCGCCGTGCAGCAAGACGTGCGGACGGTGATCGGCAATGAAGCGGCTTTTCACCACCAGATCGTTGTCGATCTCGGCCGGCACCGGCGTGCTGGAGCCCACCGCGTTGACATGTGCGCCGGGCTTCACCCAGGCCCCTTGCAGGATCGGATCGCGCGCGCCCGTTACGGTACAGATGATATCGGCGCCGGAGACAGCCGCTTCGGCGGTGGCGCAAACCTCGGGTACAAAGCCAAGGACGTCTTTCTGCTTTGCTGCCAACGTTTCGGCTTTGGTGCGATCACGGCCCCAGATCCGCACCCGGCGAAGATGGCGGATGCGCGCGATGGCCTCGATATGGGCCGCCGCCTGCTTGCCGGTGCCGAGCACAGCCAGATCTGAAGCATCCGGGGCGGCAAGCGCATCGGTTGCCACGGCTGAAGCGGCCGCCGTGCGCAGGCGTGTAATATCCTCGGCTGCGGCCATGCAGAGCGGCAGGCCGGTGCTTTCCGCGAACAACAGAATATAGCCTTCGTGCTGCATCTCGCCGGTCTTGTCGGGGAAGACGCTCAGCACCTTGACGCCGAAATGACCGGCGGCGTGGTTGGCCGCTGGCATCAACGCGAAGATGTGGCGCTCCTTCACCGGAATGAAGCTGCGCAACAACTGGTCCACCTTGCCAGTCGACAGTGCGATCATGGCCTCACGCACAACGGGAATGAGCACCGGCATGGTGAGTTTGGCGCGAACGTCGCGCGAATCGATGAACGGCAGGTTTTCCATGCCAGGTCCTCGCATTTTCATTGCTCCCCGGTCCCGGGCATAGGCCAATCAGTGGCCGTCTCGCGCTGCGGCAGGACGTCCTGCCGTGAATGAAATGCGCTGCCGGGCCAAGTTAAACCCACGCTCTAAGCATAAAATATCCATAATAATAACATAATTTGGGGAAATATTCCACACACTATAGCGCTCGATTTGGGCTGTGCGTTGAATACTAGATCGTATTATCCATGACAATTTCGCACCATTGACATTGTAGTCCTAAAACATGTTTTATGCAAAAAAGAAGCCTAAATGCACATGATGTATGCACAGTAATCTCGATAAGATCGACATCAAAATTCTCGCGCTCATGCAGCGCGATGCTTCGCTGTCGACCGCAGAAATTGCCGAGCGTGTCGGCCTTTCGCAATCGCCGTGCTGGCGCCGGATCCAAAGACTGCGCGACGAAGGCTATATCAAGGCGCAGGTCGCCATTGTTGATTGGCAGAAATTGGGCTTCCAGATGCAGATCTTCGCCCATGTCAAAATGGCGACGCGCACCGATGACGAGGTGGAGAAGTTCATCCGGGCGGTGAACGCTATTCCCGAGATCACCGAATGTTATTCGCTGTTCGGCGAGCGCGACTTCATGTTGAAGATCATGGCGCCGGACGTGCAGTGGTACCAGAGCTTCGTTTTTAACGTGCTGCGCAAGCTGCCTGGCGTCGTCGATGTGCAGTCGACGGTCACGCTGCTGGAGGCAAAATACACCACAGCGGTGCCACTCGAACTGTCGCACATTCCGGCCTGAGCTATTCCGCTGCCACTTGTGTCGTGGCGGCCTGATCAATGGCCGTGAGCAACGCTAAAATCGCTTTGTTAAGCGGCACGGCGAGGCCTTGCTGCTGGGCCAGCCGGACGATCGTGCCAGTCAGGTGTTCGCACTCCAACCGGTTGCCCTTGAGCCGGTCGTAAAGCATCGAGGTTCCGCCTTGCGGTGACAGGCGGCAGCAATAGTCGACGATGCTGTCGACGTCCTCGGGTGAAAAGCTGGCGCCCAACGCATTGCCGACGGCGGCGGCCTCGGCAATCAGCCCCGCAGCCAGTTCGCGGATACGCGGCAGCGAAAATACGCCAAAGCGCTGCGCCGTCAGGGCCGTGATAGGGTTGAGCGCCACGTTACAGATGAGCTTGCGCCACGCCGCAGTGGTGAAGTCTTGCTGTTCGGCGATGTGAATCTGTCCGTTCATCACCGCCGCCAGCCGCTGTCCGGCCGCGCCGGCGGGAACTTCCAGCTTGTCGCCGAAGAAGTGGACGATGCGGTTATGGGCGCGGCGTTCGGCGGCGATATAGACGATGGTCGGCAGCACCTCGGCATCGACCATCCGCCGTACGATCCCAACGCCGTCGATGCCGTTCTGCAGCATTACGATCGTGGTGTGCGGGGTAACCAGCCAATTGAGCCATGGTGCGCACCCGGCCGTGTCCTGGGCTTTGGTGGCGATGAACACCCAGTCGGCGGGGCGGACCGCGGCGACATTCTGAACAATTTCCACACCCGACGGCCGGACGGCACCGTCGCGCTCTATCTCGATCTTCTGAACCGGTGAGCGGACGCAAAGCTGGACCAAATGTCCGCACCGATGGGCCGCATCCGCAACAACGCAACCGATGGCACCGGCGCCGATCACCGCGATACTTTTGCGCGCCTCGGCCGTGCCGTCGCGAAAACCTGTTGTTGCGACCATCACACTTTCAGGACGGGACCGACAGCCCTAAGCGGCCCCATGCGGCTCCAGACAATTTCTGAAGCCTATGTAGTCCTTCGCAGGTGGTATTTCTTTGCGTATGACCACACCTTGGGATTGATGGTTGGCACGACTGTGCGGCACAACGGGCCGCGCAGGGTATTTTCTTGCTTCCGACGCCGTAGCGAGGCGACAGACATCTCACCTCGTCCGCCAACCATTATGGTGCTGTATTCGGCGCACCATGCAGACCAAGCGGTCTCATGACCGTGGTCGACGTTTCCAATGTTCGGGCCATCCGGCAGTCGAGTGGCCCATCCACCGGCCGCCAGAGCCGCCCCCGCACAATCAGCGAAACTCATGCCCCGGGGGAAGCGAGTGAGTTGCTTTCATAGGTTTTCGAGTTTCGACGTCGGCGAGCAGCGAGGAGATGTAAAAGCGCCGTTCCTGCTCATTGCCCTTTTGCGTTTTCCGGCTGGAGACGACCATGACGATGGAGCGCAGGTTCAGCCACTCGTGATTTTGTCTCAGCCAGGCGATATCGCCGATAGCGAAGACCTCGCGGGTTTCGATGCGGTCAAGCACGTCGTCCTCCATGGCCCTCTCCAGGCTGGGAATCAGCACTGCAAAGGGCGAATCACAGAAACCAAAGCCCCGCTACTCAAAACTCATTCGACTGCTCTACACCGGAATATCTCTTGACTTAGCCGTTACGGGGATTTGTTGTATAATATATATTATACCACGGGGAGGGTGCCATGAAGCCGTTCGCTTGGTTGTTGCTCGTTACCGCAGCCGCGTTTTCGCAGGCAAGTGAGGCTGGTGCCACGGGGGAGCCGTGCCTTCGTTTGGGCGAGATTGTGGGCGCCCTGAACACCACCTTGCGCGACAGTCACACCGCCATCGTCTCAACCCGAAACGGCGAGAAGTTCCTGGTTGGAATATCCGGCTGGTGCCAGGACCTTGATATGAGCGCCGCAGCCGTCAGCGGGATGTGCATCAAGCCTGGCGACTGGATTGCGTCGAAGGGCGATCCCGTCAAATATGCTCTTGGAAATATCACGAAATCGACAGGTTCGCGCTGCTTGATCACAAAAGTCGACGCCTATACCGCCGCAATGCAGCAAGCTGACAAATCGCCAAACCACTAATCGGCCGATACCGGCTTGACCCAGTTACAGATAAGACCTCGCGCGTTCGTCCGCACATTCCGTCCGAGGTTCGCGACGATTCCGGCGGTCATTTTGAACGGTCCTGGATCTTCTCGATCTGATCCGGGGCGGCGGCGCGCTTCAAAGCCATTCCCATTGAAAAAACTGCCGCAAGGCGGTCTCATTGTTTCCTCTCGGACGTCACGCCTCGCGTAAAATCTTCGCGGTCGCCAATCCCCATCTGGTCAACGCGGTCGAAGGTCTTGTTGCGAGATGTTAAAATATAATACAGTATACGATATTGTGGACAAGGACGTCTTCCTATGAAGGGTTCGATAATTCCGGCTTGCATCGTGGTGGTGAGCCTTGGTGCATTTTCGCAGGCTGCGCCTCCCGTGGGCGGCTGGATTATCACCAGCAGTCCGGATTTTCCCGGCTTCACCCGCGTGGTTGTTACCCAAAACGCGGGCACCTGGATCGGTAAGGCCACCACGACCTGGTATGGCGATATGGAGATGCAGGATGTCCGGCGCGACGGTGATCGGCTCGTCTTCAAGCTGTCTAACGGCAACGCCGCGGTCCCGCGCACGGATATCGTGCTGCAGAAATCCGGCAAGGGCATCCGGCTGACCGGCAAGCTATGGTACCAAGCCTTCGACATCACCGGTCAGCCGGCGACAGCACGTCAACTCAAGGCGCGCGATTTTCCAGTCTACCCGCTGCCGGCAAAGCGGACGGTGCCGCAGCAGAACGTGGCGGCTACGCCACCCATGGGCTGGAGTTCGTGGAACAAGTTCGCCACGCAGATCGATGACAAAAGCATCCGCGAAATTGCCGATGCGCTGGTGGCTTCGGGGCTGCGCGACGCTGGCTACGTCTATGTGAATATCGACGACGGATGGCAGGGCAAACGCGACCGGGCCGGCCGATTGCAGCCGAACGCCAACTTCCCGGATATGAAAGCGCTTGCCGATTACTTGCACGCCCGCGGGCTCAAGCTCGGCATTTATACGTCGCCGGGACCGAAAAGTTGCGCTGGATATGAAGGCAGCTATGGCCACGTCGAACAGGACGCGCGGACCTTCGCCGAATGGGGCGTGGATTACATCAAATACGATTTGTGCTCCGGCGAAGCGTTCTATCAAACGGCCGATGCGGTCTACGGCACCTACCAGCAGATGGGCGAGGCGCTGACCGCCGCGGGACGGCCTGTCGTCTACAGCCTGTGCGAATACGGCCGCTTCGATGTCGGAAGCTGGGGGCGCGCGGTCGGCGGGCATTTGTGGCGGACAACCGGTGACATCGAGGACAACTACCAGACGATGTCAGCCATTGGCTTCGGTCGAAACGGAAAGCCGAAGTACGCCGGTCCCAATGGCTGGAACGATCCCGACATGCTGGAAGTCGGCAACGGCGGCATGAGCACGGAAGAATATCGCTCTCATCTCAGCCTTTGGGCGTTGCTTGCCGCGCCGCTGATTCTTGGCAACGATGTCCGCACGATGCCCGCGGATACACTGGCATTGCTGACGAACCGTGAAATCATCGCCATCGACCAGGACCGGGCCGGAGTCCAAGGGGTTCTGGCGCAGAAAAACGGCGACGTCGAAATCTGGACGAAAAGGCTATCGGAGGGGGCCGTTGCCGTCGGCGTGTTCAATCGCAGCTCCAGCGAACGTACAGTGCCAGTCGTGTGGGGCGATATCGATTTGTCCGGCGTCATCAAGGTTCGCGATCTGTGGGCGCATAGCGATGGCGAAGGTGGTGCCAAGCGGGACGTCGTGGTTCCGGGACACGGTGTGGTTCTGCTCAAGGTCTGGCGCTGATCGACACACCTGGTTCGCGCGCCAAGATTTTGCGGTCAGCCAGCTTGAATATGTCTGATAATATATAGTATACTAATACGGTTAGCAATTGTGGATTGTAGATATGCGCTCTGACTCTCGCACTCCATCACACAGCGGATTCCCCGATATGCCCTGCGCATGCGTGCATCCGGTCGGCCGGCGAGGGTTTCTGATTGGAGCAGCCGGATCGACACTTGCAGCAGGTCTTGCCGGATTGATGGCCGCTCATGGCGCTGTTCTCAACGGAGGAAGCGTCAATCTGGCCAAGGTGGCGAAAGCATCCGCGTCCTTCCACTCGGGCGACACCATTCTCGAAGCCTTGAACGACGGGTTTTCCCCGCACGATTCTGCGGATGCGGAAAAAGGCAGGTACGGCAATTGGCCGAAGACGGATACGGAGTGGGTTCAGTATGATTGGAGTGTTCCGGTCACAACCGACCATATCGCCGTTTACTGGTGGGTGGATGGTCAAGGTGTCGGCTTACCCGACCGCTACAGGCTGCTCTATTGGGACGGTCATGCCTTTGTTCCCGTGCGGCGGGTCAAAGAGCTCCGTGTCGAAAAGGATCGCTTCAACGAGGTGACCTTTGCGGCGGTGACCACGGACAAGCTGCGCCTCGAAATCGTGTCTGATGGGAAGTTGTCGACGGGTATTTTGGAGTGGCAGGTTTGGAGCGTTGGCACGATCCCGGCTTTCGCCCCCGTGGTCGCGGCAGGTATCGACCGCTCGGTCGTCGTCGGTGGGAAAACGTATCTGCGGGGGACTGTCAGCCGCCTCGTGGAGACCAATCCGTCCAATGCCAGATGGCGCATGGTCAGCGGTCCCGGAACCGTTAGCTTTGCGTCCAATTCGTCGGTCGAGACGACCGCAAATTTTTCGACCCCGGGCGATTACGTATTGGAGATCGACGCCCAACAGGATGGCCTATCGGCGAGTTCCCATCTGGCGGTTCAGGCTGTCGCGCCGCCGCCGGCGCACCGCCTTGACGTGGTGTACACCAAGCACTTCGCGATCGATAACCCGCTGTGGAATGCACGCGCCAAGGCACTGATCGTCAACTGGTTGCCGCACGTCATCGCCTACTGCGAGCGAACGGATCTCAAGGTTGGCGAAGGCGGCATCGACAATTTCATCGAAGCCGGCAAGGCCAATCGCGGCGAACCGCACGGGCCGCATCGCGGTTACGTCTTCTCCAACGCATGGGTACTCGAATCCGTGGAAGCCATGTGCATCGCCTTGATGGTCGATGCGAACGGCGATGCGGAAATCGCTGCGGCGCAGGCGAAGATGCGGCACACACTGGAGCGGTGGATACCGATCATCCTGGCCGCCCAAGAGCCCGACGGCTATTTGCAGACTGCCAAGACGTTGGCGCCCAAGAACGAATGGCCGGAGCGGTGGTCACCATCACATCGGTGGGCGCATGAGGGTTACATCGCCGGCTATTTCATTGAATCGGCCATCAATCACTACACCTTGACGGAAGGAAAAGACCTTCGCCTCTACAACGCCGCCAAAAAGCTGGCGGATTGTTGGGTCGTGAACATCGGTCCGGGCAAGAAGGCGTGGTTCGACGGCCATCAAGAAATGGAGCAAGCGCTGGTGCGCTTCGGCCGCTTCGTCAACGATATGGAGGGCAAAGGGCGCGGCGACGCCTATATCCGACTGGCCCAGTTCCTGTTGGAGTCCCGCAGAGGCGGCGAGCAGTACGACCAAAGCCATCTGCCGCCAACCGAACAATACGAAGCGGTCGGGCATGCCGTCCGCGCCGTGTACTTCTACTCAGGTATGGCCGATATCGCCGCGGAGACTGGCAATACCGATTACCAAAGTGCGGTGATGTCGCTGTGGGACAACATGGTGAACCGAAAGTACTACGTTACCGGCGGTGTCGGCAGCGGGGAAACCGCAGAAGGATTCGGTCCTGACTATTCGCTTCCCCACTCGGCCTACTGCGAATCCTGTTCGAGCTGCGGTCTGATTTTCTTCCAGTACAAAATGAACTTGGCTTATCACGATGCCAAGTACGCCGATCTCTACGAGCAGACGCTCTACAATGCGCTGCTGGGAAGCATCGACCTGGACGGACATACTTTTTGTTACACCAATCCGCTGGTGAACACCGAGCGGGCGCTGTGGCATGTCTGCCCATGCTGTGTCGCGAATATTCCCCGTACCCTGCTCATGCTACCGACCTGGACCTACGCGAAGGACCACTTCGGGCTTTACGTCAACCTCTTCATCGGCAGCAAAATCCTCGTCGAGAAAGTCGCTGGCACGGACGTCGAAATGGTCCAAAAGACGGACTATCCGTGGAACGGCGCAGTCTCCATCACGGTCAATCCTAAGACTCCCACATCGTTCTCTGTCTATGTGCGCATTCCTGACCGCAAGACGAGCAAACTTTACAACGCCGTTCCGCCGATGAGTGGTTATCGCAGTCTCAAGGTCAATGGTATTGCGATGACACCGGCTGTCGAGAAGGGCTATGTCAAGATCAGCCGCGCGTGGAAAGCGGGCGACACGATCGAGATCGAACTTCCGATGCAGCCGCAGCGGATCACCTCGGACGAAAAGGTCGTCGCCAACCGCGGACGTGTTGCGCTGGGGTATGGCCCGCTTGTGTACAGCGTCGAAACTGCCGATCAACCCGACATCGAACTGACTTTGGGCAGCGATCCCATCGCCCCGCAGTGGCGTCCGGATTTGCTCGATGGCGTCGTCGCTCTCACAGGAATGTGGGAAAACGGATCGAAGATGACGGCGATCCCTTATTACGCCCGTATGAACCGGACCGGACTGCCGATCAAATTGTCACCCGGCGGTTCCGCTGTCGACTATGCACCAGGCGCCAAGGACGGGGCTGCGCCAGTTGCGGATCATCCGGGCGACCCGTGGCGATTGCGGTCGCAAGTGTGGATCAAGGCATAACGCGCGAAGGCTATTGACCGTATGAAAAACATCTCCGCCGCCGTTCTGTTGGCCGGCTTGTTTGGTTTCGCGCCTTCAGCATTCTGCGATGTACCGGCGCAGGGACCGAAGCCGGAAATTCCGGCCTTTGATAGTTTCGTTATCCGCCGGCCACCGGCGGCGCTTAAACTTGACCCGTTCTATGCCAAGTACGCTGATGCCGACGGCATTCCTGTCATCGCGTCCGCCAAGGTTCCCGATACAGCGGTTCTCCTCGCCCGCGACATCGTCCTCTACATGTTGTCCGAGCGGGCCGATGTTCGTCATGCGATGGTCCGGTCCGGCGCTCGGGTTGGTGTCATGGCGATCGATGAGACAACCACCGACATACCGGAGCAGCGAGACTGGAAGAAGCCGACGATCGATGACCCCCGCTTGACACCTTTCGAGCGGCAGAATTACGCAAATGCGATCGGCAAGATGACCGATCGAGACTATTGGGCTCAGCGGGCGCGTGGCATGGGCGGTCTGTACACGACGGGGGCGACCGAAAATGTGATGGGAATACCGGGAACGCGCTACTACGGCGAGAATATCCTGGTCCACGAGTTCTCACATAGCATCTTCGACACGCTGCGTACCGTCGACCCCGGCTTGGTGGCCCGTGTGAAACGGTCCTTCCTGCATGCCAGAAAGAAGGGGCTTTGGCAGTGCGCCTATATGGATGTGACTCTCGAGGAGTACTGGGCGGAAGGCACGCAGTTCTGGTTCAATTCAAATTTCGCGTACCGGCGCGGTAACCTGACGGTCGCAACGGCCGAAGATTTCAAGGCTCACGATCCCGAGCTCTATGATCTGATGGCAAAGGTTTACCGTTCCGATCACCACATTCTGGCGGACGCGTTCTATATGCATCCTGCCCGCATGAACGTTAAGCCGTTCGACCCGCGCCGGGCCTGCGAATGATGCTCTCCGACGGGGTGCCAGGGTCGCTTTTTGCGTGTTTCTGGCATGCTATGAGCCGGAGGCTGCGGCGCGAAGTGTTGTCCGCCAGATTTGATTGCGCTACCATTAGTATACTATATACTTATATCAGCCGACCGTAGTGATTCCTGGGGGCTTTCCGGGTCGTTTCATCGACAGCGTATTGAACGGTGATCGTGATTGTGTGGTGAAAAATTTGCGGACTGTAATCGCGACCGTTTGGGCAGTCATAACGTGCACACTGTTTATCCAGGCAGGTAACGGCCTGCAGACCGACATTATCGGCCTGCGAGCCGATACGGCCTTTTCATCAGGCATGGTTGGCCTGATGATGGCATCTTATTATGCTGGCTATTGCATCGGTCCGCTGCTCGGTCACGCCATCATCAGCCGGATCGGTCACGCAAGTTCCATCATCCTTTGTGTCCTGCTGGCGGCCGGCGTCATTGCTATCCAGCCGCTCGTTCTTACCGTGCCGGCCTGGATAGGCTTTCGAGTTGTCTCGGGATTTGCTCTTTCGCTTTGCTATGTCGCAATCGAAAGTTGGATTCAGGGTGGCGTCACGAACGTGCTCCGTGGCCGGGTTTTCGGACTCTATATGTTTGTGCAAATCGCGGGAATGACCTTTGCCCAGGGTCTTCTCAACTTATGCGGTGCCAAAAATTACGGGCCATTCGCATTGGCGGCTGTGCTGTTCGCGATTGCCGCCGTCCCTATTCTTGCGGCGCGCGATTTCCGTCCACCCGAAGTTCCCCCGCGGCCACTCAAACTCAGTAAGCTTTTCCACCACGCTCCGCTTGGTGCGTTTGCGACCGTATTTTCGGGCCTTTCGTGGGCGATTCTATTTAGCTTTGGCCCGGTTTACGCAAAACGTGTTGGCTTTGATGTTTCGGGCGTCGGGCTGTTCATGGGGTTGGCGATGGCTGCGGGCGGCATGCTGCAGTTGCCCATCGGCTGGCTCTCGGACAAAGTTGGCCGTCGGGGGGTGATCGAATTGTTGTTTGGTGTTGGTTGCCTCGCCGGTTTGTTTGGTGTGTCGGCGCATAGTTCAGCCGCCATCCTGGCGGCTGCGGCGCTCGAAGGGGCCTGTGTCTTCCCGATTTATGCTGTGGCAGCGGCCCATGTGAACGACAGCATTTCGCAAAGTGCGCGCATCGCAGCAGCAGCCGGATTGGTACTCCTGTTCGGAATGGGATCGCTTCTTGGTCCGGCGGTTTGCGGTTGGATTATGTCGGCATTTGGATCAGACGGCTTCTTTGCGTTGCTCGCTGCGACCATGGCATTAGGTTTGCTCACAACCGTCTATCTTCATCGGAGCGAGGAGACCGCCGTACGCATCACATAACGGTGCGCAAATGCGTGGCCTTCGTAGAGCCGCCGTACAACCACATCCTCCGCCAGCACACGTGTTTTTTTAAGTGGCCTTCTCGATCTTGAACTGTTCGCGGAGATCTGTGAGCGTCGAACTGATGTGGTCGTGCATCATCGTCCGGACGACCTTGCTGCGCCCTTCGCTCCAGGCGTCGAGCATCTCCATATGCTCGCGTCTGGCGCGCTTGGACCGTCCGGTCGGCTCCAGGTGTTTGTTCACATAGCGTTCGGCAACGGCATGCAACCGCTCGACAAACTGAATTGTGATCCTGTTCCGGGATGGGTGCACCAGCGCCATATGAAACGCGCGGTGAATTTCACCCGATGCGACGCAATCCCGCAAATCGACTTTGTCCATAGCTAGAAACGCTTCGAGCGCCTGTCGGCGATCTTCCTGGCTCGCCAGCTTGGACGCACGCGCAACGGCATCCGGCTCGACTTTCAAACGCAGCGCATAGACTTCTTCAGCCTCGTCGGCCGACATCGGCGGAACGAAAAAGCCGCGATTGGTGATCGAGATCAAAAGGCCATCGCGTTCCAGGCGGCCAAACGCCTCGCGCAAGGGAATTTTGCTCACCCCGAGTTCCTTGGCCAACGCGTCCTGACGAATTGCACTGTTGACCGGGAGTTCGCCGGAGAGGAGGCGTTGGCGAATTTCGTTATAGATCTGTTCCGAAAGTGCCTTGATAAGGATTGTCATTCTATCCTCTGAGGCTGACGGCTTGTCGTATTCCGATATGGAACAATTCGAAGGACATTGGCAGCAACTGTCCTATGTTCGGAATTCACCGACTCTTTGTGTCCAAATGCTCAATACACAATATACAGTATATATTCCTCGCGAACCAGTGGGACTGTTTTGAGGTGGGCACGATACCCTGCGCGGTGGCTTTTCTGTCCTGAGTGGCGATGATTCGCATCATCGTGGGCAAGGCGTCAACATGCAGAACAGCCCATTCCGCAGAGCTTTCATGCAACGTGAACTGCGGGCGCGCACGCGCTTAAGGTGTGACTCCATCAAAAATGCCGTGTTCCGCAAGCAACACCTCGGGGTCGAATGGTGTCAGAATATCGTATACTATATAAAAGATGTTGACACCCTCGTGACGGCGTGGCCTCATTTGTCTGATAAAAGAACGGGGAGATTCGTGTCGTGTTGCAAGTTAAAAAAATGTTGTTAGCGGCCAGCAGTCTGGTTGCCGCCGCCGCTGGCCCGGCATGGGCTCAAGACGTTGCATCGCCGGATACGATTGAAACGATCGTTGTCACCGGCATCCGCGGCAGCATGGAAAAATCGGCTGCCATCAAGCGAGATTCCAAGCAAGTTGTCGACGTGATCACGGCCGAAGACGTCGGCAAGCTGCCCGACAACAACGTGATTGAAGCGCTTGCGCGCGTCACTGGCGTACAGATTACGCGTTCTCATGGTGAAGGCGACGGGTTGTCCATTCGTGGCATGGGAGATGTCGGGACGACGCTGAACGGCAATGCGGCCAGTTCAGGCGAGTCGCGCGCGATGGACCTTTCCAGCATCCCGGCCGAACTTCTGAAATCGGTTACCGTCTACAAGACACGCTCCGCCGATCAGGTGGAAGGCGGCATCGCCGGCGTCGTCAATGTTGATTTGCGCCGTCCGCTCGATCTGCCGGAAGGCTGGACCATCGCTGGCAGTTTGCGCGCGGTCAACGCCAGTATCGGCGACACCTGGAGCCCCTATTCGAGTTTGCTGCTCACGGATCGGTTTCAAACCGGCATCGGCGAGATGGGCTTCCTGCTCAACATGTCCTACACGCAGAACAGCTACAACGAAAACTACTTTACCAACGAAACACTGGCGCCCGTCAGCTATTACTGGAACGCCAATGACGGCTCCCAGTCTAACTATGCTTGGAGCCATTTGTCCTCGTCGCAGCAGGCGCTCAACGACGGCTACGGCCCCATGTCGCCTTACAAAATTTATTACGGCATGGAGCAGGGCGTGAACACACGGCCGTCGCTCAACTTCTCGACCCAGTGGCGTGCCAACGATGACTTGGATTTCGTCTTTGAAGGAACGTATTTTTCGAGCCGTAACAAGCTTCATCGCGACCGTTTGGTGGCACTGACGGGCCTTGATACCGCCTACCAGATTTCCGACGTCACCATGATGGACAACACCGGCAATTACGACATTGCCAAATCCTACAACTACACGAGCGTGGGCGTAGCGTCTCCGAATGGTCCCGACTCCTACTACGAAGTTTATAATGAAGACAACTTCAACACCAATTTTGAGATGCATTGGCATCACGGCAATTGGCAGGTTAACGGTGGTGCCCAATACAATTGGAGCGGCTATAAATATCACGGAATTTATACCGTCTTCCGCTTCAATGATTCGAACTCGGGAAGCTTCGATTTCGCGTCGGATAAGGCAGACGGCAATGCGTACGTGACATACGACAACGTCGATCTGAATGACGTCAGCGATTACGATCTCTATCAATACCACGACGAGAGATTGGTGTCGCACTCACAGGAAGTTAACGGCAACCTCGATGCTACCTATACCGTCGGCAACGATTGGTTCCTGCGCGATGTGAAGGTCGGTACCCGTTACACGGATCGGCATCAGACTCGTAATTACGGCTACCGCGATGCTTGGTTCTGGCCGGATTCGTCTTCCTCTTGGGTCAATAAGGGCATGCCGCTGTCCGGTTCCTCCTTTCCCTGCGCCAATGCGACAGAGAAGGTCAATATGGATATGACGTCCGCCCCAACGTGGTATCGCCTTTCCTCCAAATGTCTCACGGACAACGAAGCGGACATACGCTCGTTCATCCTGGCGAGAAACTCCGCGGGTACCGGTTACACCAACACCTCACGATATGATTGGTCCACAGCCGAGCCGTCAAATGTCGATCTGTCCGAAAGTTACCTTTCGCACGAATACACTTTTGCCGGTTATGCACTGGCAAACTGGGCGGCGAATCTTTACTTCCCTGTCGATGGTCAGGTCGGTGCGCGCGTCGTCAACACCTGGGGCGATTCGACCAGCACGCAGTACCTTTACGATACGTCTTGGAACGAGACCGTCTCGGCGGAGACTTCCAAACAAGACTACACCGACGTGTTGCCGAACGGGAATGCGACCATACATTTCACCGACAAGCTGCAGATGCGCTTATCGTACCACTATCAGATCCAGCGCCCGGAATTCTATCTAATGAGGGCGACGCAGACCATTCTGACCGCCAGTCAGACTATTTATGCCGGCAATCCGGACCTCAAGCCGATGCGCGAGCACAATTACGATGCCACGCTGGAATACTTCTTCGGTAAAGCGGGCCAGTTGTCGGTCGGCTATTTCCTGAAGAAGCCGCACGGCTGGCTTTACTACGACTCTCAGACGATCACGTCGGGAGACTACACCGGCTATAAGAAGTACATGTACCGCAATGCCAACCCCGGCACCTTCGAAGGTTTTGAGTTCACCGCACAGAGCTTCTTCGATTTCCTGCCGGGCTTCTGGTCTAACTTCGGCGCCAAAGCGAATGCCACGCTGATGACCTCGTATAAGATCGAGTATCCCTATTCCCAGGAGGAGCGGGCAGCACTGAGCGCCGCTGGCGATATCTATGCCGCGGAGGGTACGTCCCGCTATACCTACAATCTGGAGCTCTATTACGATACGCCGGAGTTCAGCACGCGGTTGTCGTATAACTTCCGCGACCGGTATCGGACCTCGATTTTCACCAATTATCCGGGCCTGTCGCCGTGGATGGACCCGACTTCGCGTCTCGATATGGCGGTCAACTACACGCCGTACAAATGGCTCACCTTGAGCGTCGAAGGCGCCAATCTGCTTGAGGAAAAGGACACTTCGTATTGGTCCAAATCGAAGTATCTGAAGGCGAGCGATCGCCTGGCGGCGCGTACCATTCAGTTCAGCGCTCGCTTCCGCTTCGATTGATCATCGTCTGAACAGGCAACCGGCTGGAAACAGCCGGTTGCCTCTCTTTTATGAGAGCCATGGGCGGTGAAAAGTGCTATGAGATCGCAAGTCGTCACCTGCATCCGTGCTTTTTGTATCTGCGCAGCTCTGGCCTCAGTATTGTTGATAGGTACCGTCGCTACGGCTGCCACCGTCGATCGTTTTGCCGAACCGGATGCCGTTCTGGCTGGCAAATATCGCAACCTGATCACCGATCTCGATTTGTCGGCCAAGTTCGTGGGCGACAACAAGGTCCTGTTCCGGCGTGGACCGCGTGGGGCAGGCGAGATCGTGCTGGCGGATCCCGTTTCCGGCCAAAGCAAAGTTTTGGTGCGCGAAGCCGATCTGAAGCCAAAGCTTATCACCGCTGGCGCGAAATTCACCGACACCGCCGATATGCGGCCGCTCGATTACGACGCGGCAACCCTCAAACTCTTCGCGGCCGGCATGGCCTGGCAAGTGGAGTTGGCCTCTGGCACCGTCAAGGCGCTTCCGCCACCTTCGCGGGAGCACAATGGCGAAGCCGTCGTTTCACCTGACGGCAAGGTGCGCGTCGTCGCCCGCGACTACAATCTCCATCTCGTCGATGTTGCCTCCGGGCGGGAGCGGGCGCTGACGCGCGACGGCTCCTTCGACCGGCGTTACGGCACCAATTATCCGATGCTTGGCGACATGGCGGCGGCCAATAGCGAGAATCCGCCGATGCCGGTCGCGGTGCAATGGTCACCGGATTCGAGGCGCATCCTCACCTATCGCCTGCTGCGCAACAATGCCTACATCTGGACCGGCGTGCAGCAGACGCCGCCCGGCGAACGCTTTCCCCGCCATTTTTCTTATGTGTATCCGACGGCGGGCGCCAAGGATGTGCCGCTGGTCGAGCCGGTCGTGATCGATGTCGGCGTTCCGGATGCGCCGGCCATTTTAAATTTGAAAGTCCCAAGCCTGTCGCTGCTGTGGCCGGGCGATCCACCGCTCTATTGGCAAGACGGCCGCATTTTCTATGAGTGGACCAAACGCGGCTATGGCGAAATCGATCTCTACGACGTCGATGCCAACACCGGCGCCGCCAAATTGCGGGTTCACGAAGCGGTTAAGCCGGTCGTCACCGTCACGTCAACGTCCATTCGCACGGCACCGGAGATTGGCGGTTATCTGGTCGTTTCGGAGCGTAGCGGTTGGGCCCAACTCTATTTCGTCCGCAATGGCGAAAATCCGTCCGCTGGAAAGGCGCTGACCCATGGGGCATGGGAGGTGGCGGAGGTTCTTCACGTCGCCAAAGAAGGGAGCGTCCTGCTGTCCGGCATCGGCCGCGAGCCCGGGGTCAATCCGTATTACCGTATGCTCTATCGCGTAACGCTGTCCGGGAAAATCAAAAACCTTACGCCCGAGCCGCTCGACCATCAGGTGACCGTGTCGGATGACGGCAAATGGGTGATCGATGTTATGTCGAGTCCGGTGACGCCGCCTCGTACCGTGGTGCGCGCCGCAGGGGATGGTCATATCGTGGCCGAGCTTGGCCGGGCCGATCCGTCCCGGCTCTTGGCCAGCGGCTATCCTGCGCCGGAACCGTTCGAGACTCTCGCCGACGACGGCAAGACCAAGCTCTACGGCATGATCTACCGGCCGATGGGTTTTGATCCGGCGCGGAAATATCCGGTCATCGACTATGTTTATACCGGCCCGACGACGCACAACGTGCCGGAAAGCTACGCCATGACCTTGCGCGGCCCGGCCAATATTCTAGCCCAGCTCGGCGCCGTCGTGGTCATCATCGATGGGCGCGGCACGTCGCAGCGCGGCCACGCATTCCGTCTTCCGGCCTTTCAGAACATGGGTGAGGTCGGCATCGACGACCACATCCGGGTGATGCAGGCGATGAAGGCGAAATACCCCTACCTCGATCTGACGCGGGTGGGCGTCTTCGGGCATTCGGCCGGCGGCTATGACGCCGCGCGTTTCATCCTGCGGCGGCCCGACTTTTTCACCGCGGCCATTGCCAGTTCCGGCAACCAGGATTTGCGGCTCGATAAGGCGTGGTGGCCGGAAGTTTCGATGGGGCTGGCGGATGATGCCACCTGGGAGCGCAATTCGAACGTTTCCGTCGCTGCCAATCTCAAGGGCAAGCTCATGCTCATTCACGGCGATATCGACGACAATGTACCGATCGCTGCTACCCTGGCGCTTCATAAGGCACTGGTCGATGCCAGCAAGCTACACGAGCTTGTTATCATACCCAACCGTAGACACGATACCTACACGCCTTACTTCTGGCATACGCAGTTCGACTTCTTCCTCCGCAATCTGATCGACGCGCCACCAGTACCATAGTGGTGTCCCTGGACTCGCAATACCGTAGGTAATCATGCAGAACGACACCGCAATTGCTGCCTTATCCCGCCGCCAGCTGTTGCTGCGATCGGCCGCGACTTCGCTGCTGGCCGCCAGCGGCGTACAGGGCGCTACTGCGGCCCCGTCCGGACAGCCTGCCGTCCCGTTTCCGCTCGGCAGTGTGCGCCTGTTGCCGTCGCCTTATGCTTCGGCGGTCGATGCAAATCTGAAATATCTGCTATCGCTGTCCGCCGACCGGTTTCTGCACAACTACCACAAGTTCGCCGGACTTCCAGTGAAGGGCGAACTCTATGGCGGCTGGGAATCCGATACCATCGCCGGCGAAGGCCTGGGCCATTACCTGAGTGCGTTGGCCCTGATGTATGCGCAAACCGGCACCATCGAGTGCAAGACCCGCATCTCCTATATTGTTGCCGAACTCGCCAAGGTTCAGAAGGTGCAGGGCGATGGTTACGTCGCTGGCTTCCTGCGCAAGCGTAAGGATGGCACGATTGTCGACGGCAAGGAGATCTTCAAAGAGATCGTGGCAGGGGACATTCGCTCCTACGGTTTTGATCTGAATGGGGCTTGGTCGCCGCTTTACAATCTTCACAAGGTGTTTGCGGGGCTGCTCGATGCGCACGAATTGGTCGGGAATGTGCAGGCGCTTGAAGTGGCGCTCGGTTTGGGAAGTTACCTCGACAAAGTATTTGCCGCGCTCGACGACAAGCAGACGGAAGCCGTCCTGGGTTGCGAGTATGGCGGCCTAAACGAAAGCTTCGCCGAGCTCTACGCCCGTACCAAGGATGGTCGCTGGTTGCGTCTGGCCGAACGGATCTATGACCACAAGGTTCTCGACGCGGTGGTTGCGGGCAAGGATGAACTGCAGAACAAGCATTCCAATACGCAGATTCCCAAGGTCATCGGACTGGCGCGGATTGCGGAACTGACCAGCCATCCCGATTATGCGCGCGGAGCGGCGTTCTTCTTCGACACCGTCACCCACCATCACAGTTATGTCATTGGCGGCAACGGGGATCGCGAATATTTCTTCGCGCCCGACACCATCGCCGACCACCTCAGCGAACAGACCTGCGAACATTGCGCCAGCTACAATATGCTCAAGCTCGCCCGCCATTTGTTCGCCTGGAAGCCGGACGGCGCGTTATTCGACTATTACGAACGCACGCATCTGAACCACATCCTGGCGGCTCAGAATCCGAAAACCGGCATGTTCACCTATATGACTCCGATGCTGTCGGGGGCCGAGCGCGGCTTCTCATCGCCGGACGACGGGTTCTGGTGCTGCGTGCTATCCGGCATGGAAAGCCATGCCAAGCACGGCGACTCGATCTATTGGCGCGGCGCCGGAAAATTGTACGTCAATCTCTACATTCCGTCCCAGCTCGATTGGCACGAACAGCGGGCGAAATTCGAATTGCAGACGCGCTATCCCTATGAAGGGAAAATTACCTTGGTGCTGAAACAATTTGCCAGTACGAAACCCCTCACAATTGCGATGAGAATACCGGCCTGGGCCGGCAGTGCCGCCATCGCGGTGAATGGCAAGGCGGTTGATGCGCCGCGTGAACGCGGCTATGCCCTGATCAGCCGTCGCTGGAAGACCGGCGATACCGTGACGCTCGATTTGCCGCTGGATTTGCGGCTGGAAGCGGCGGCGGGAAATGAAAAGGTCGTCTCGATCTGTCGTGGTCCAATGGTTTTGGCGGCCGATCTTGGTCCGGCGGACAAGCCGTTTGATGGGTATGCGCCGGCGTTGGTCGGTGCAGAACTGTTACAGGGATTGACGCCGGTCTCACCACAAGAAGCCGTCTACCGCACCCGTGGCATTGGCCGCCCCGATGAACTGACGTTCCGTCCGTTCTATTCGCAATGGGAGCAGCGCAGCGCGGTCTACTTCAACCGCTATAGCGAACCCGAATGGTCCGTCGCGCGTGCGGCGTTCTTGGCCGAACAGGCGCGGCAAAAGGATATTGCGGCGCGCTCGGTGGACATTCTTCATATCGGCGAGATGCAGCCCGAACACGATCACAATCTGCAAGCGGATCAGTCCTATCCCGGATCCTACCGCGGCCGGAACTGCCGGGATGTGCGGTTTGGCGGCTATTTGTCGTTCGAGATGAAAGCCGCACGTGAGGGCAAACCGCCGGGCCCGCTGGTTCTCTCGGCGACCTATTGGGGATCGGAGACCGGTAGGGAATTCGATATTCTGGTCGATGGCGTGGTTATCGCGCATCAAGTCCTGTCCGGCAAAAAGCCGAACGAATGGCTGGATATTGAATATCCGGTTCCTGAGAAACTGACCAAAGGCAAGAGCAAGATCACTATCCGGTTCGAGCCGAAAAACCACACCAGCGCCGGACCGATCTTCGGCGTTGTGCTGTTTGCCGCGAAAGCCATTTGAGCTCGCGATCGTTCAAGCACGCGTCGGCAATAAGGGAGGGCTATCGTGTCGTCATACAAGAACATGCTTTTCGGAGCCGTTGCTGGCCTGGCGTTGATTGCCAATCACGCTTGCGCCGAGCAGATCACCACCGCCGGTCTGCCGGCGCAGGACCTCGCCAAGTCCGTAAAGATCCTGCCGCCGTATCCTGCTGTTCCGCCCCAGCCGATTGTGCGCCATGTGGCGCACAATCCGATCATCGCCGACGGCAGCTATTATTCCGCCGATCCGGCGCCGGTCGTGGTTGGTGATACGCTTTACATTCTCGCTGGCCGCGATGAAGCGCCCGCCGATGGTGGCGGTTTTGTCATGAATGAATGGCAGCTATTGTCGACCCAGGATGTCGCGTCGGGTGTATGGAAGCATTACCCCGGCATTCTCCGGCCCGAGAAGATTTTCGGCTGGGCAGCCCCCGGCAGCGCCTATGGCGGACAAATCATCCAGGGCCGGAACAAAAAATTCTATCTCTACGCGCCCGTTATGGAGGCAAACTGCCACAACCGCGATTGTTTCGGCGTCGGCGTGGCGGTTGCCGATAATATTCTCGGGCCTTGGAAAGATGCCCATCCCGCTGGCCCGATCGCGTCTCAATCGGTTCCGGTCCGCAACGACATCCAGAACATCGACCCCACGCCGTTCATCGATGAAGATGGCAGGGTGTATCTCTACTGGGGCACCTTCGGCCAACTCCGGGCTATGGAGCTTGCGGCCGATATGATCACGCCGAAATCTTCGGAGCAGAGGATCGACGGCCTTACGGGGTTCTTCGAAGCGGCGTGGATGTTCAAGCGCAACGGCGTCTACTATATGGCCTATGCTGCCAACAACGCCGGTCCGGGCTCCGAATGTACGCCCGCGGTCTATCACGCCTGCATCGCCTACGGCACGGCGACGTCGCCGATGGGCCCTTGGACCTATCGCGGTGTCATCCTGAAGCCGGTTTCCTCGACGACGTCCCACGAGGGCATCATCCGCTTCAAGGATAAGTGGTACATCACGTACCATACCGCCGATGCCAAAGGTGGCGATCATTTCCGCCGCAGTGTTGCGATTGATGAAATGCAATGGGACGACACCGTATCGCCACCCGCCATCAAGCTGGTGCATCCCACGCCGCATCCCGCCACCACATTGGCGCCGCAACGCAATATCGCGCCCGCCGCCAAAACCTTTGTCTCGAACGAGCCGGTTCCAGTGCAATATTGGACCAAGGCGCTGAACGATGGCATTGTGCGGCAGGCGCCGCTTCCACCCGATATGTGGGGAACATGGATCGGCAATCAGAACCCGGCCCAGCCTTGGATCGCTTATTTGTGGACCAAGACTGTTTCCTTGAACGGCTCGCGCATCTATTTCTGGAATGACCATCCCGCCGGATCAGGGGAAGGTGTGGCGCCGCCCAAATCCTGGCACCTCGAATACTGCAGCGGCAAGGACTGGCTACCCGTCAAGGCCACGTCGGCCTATGGCACGGCTACCAACCGCTGGGTGGCTGTGAGCTTCGAGCCGGTGGCGACGCGGTGCTTGCGCGCGGTGTTTGATGCGTCCTCTAGCGGCAGTGCGACCGCCGCCGTTGCGGTGCAGGAATGGGAAGCTTTGGCCGTAAATCCAATGGAGATCGTTCTCCCGACGCAACCATAAACGGGGGGAGCATGTCGACGGCGTTGGAAGGGTTGGGTATGTTGAAGTACGTGTTGGCAGTGTTTTTTCTGGTTCTGTCCATGGCTCCCTATCAGGCCGCGTTCGGCGGCAATAATGGCGAAGACGGCAAATTCGAGGCGATCTACACCACCGAATGGGCGTGGCGGCAGGAGCAGTTTCCGCCGAGCGAAGATACGCCCGATGCCACGGCTTCTCCGCGGCTGCCGGAGGTGGGTGAAGCGGTGCAGCAGAAGCGCCTTGCCACTTGGCAACATGTTCTGAAACAGCTCGATGGGATTGATGCGGCCCGGTTGTCGCCGCAGCGCGCGGTGGACTTTCAGGTCTACCGGTTCCAGATCGAAACCCTAATTGCCGGGCAGCAATTCAAGACCTATCAGCGGCCGCTGTCGGCCGATACCGCGTTCTGGAGTGATCTTGCCGGTGCGGCGCGCGGCACATTCCGTGCGGAGAGGGATTATCGCAACTACCTCGGTCAGCTCGACGATGTTCCACGCTATTTTCAGGAGAACATCGACAACATGCGCGCCGGGCTGAAGCGCGGCTTCACCCTGCCGAAAATCACCCTGCAAGGGCGCGATGCGACGGTGCTTAGCATCACCGATGCGCCAAGCCCCGAGACCAACCCGTATTACGCACCGTTCAAGGCGATGCCGGCCACGATTCCCGCCGCCCGTCAGAGCGAATTACGGGCCGCTGCGCTCAAGGTGATTGCGCAGAAGGTCGTTCCTGCCCACCGCGCGCTGCTGAAATTCTTGCGCGAGGAGTACATCCCAGGCGCAGAGTTGAGCATCGCTGCCTATGACCTGCCGGACGGTAAGGCGTTCTATCGGGCTCAGACCCGCGAATACACCACACTTGATCTCGACCCGGCCGATATTCACCGCACGGGTCTGGATGAAGTTGCCAAGCTGCGCGCCGAAATGACGGCGATCATGAAGGAGGTCGGGTTCAAAGGAAATTTAGCTGCCTTCCTCAACTTTCTGCGCACGGATCCGCAATTCTACGCCAAGACGCCGCAAGCGCTGCTCGATCGCGCCGCCTGGATTGCCAAGACGTTCGATGGCAAAGCGGGTGATTATTTCGGGCACCTGCCGCGTCAGCGTTTCGCGATACGTCCGGTACCGGACGACATCGCGCCGTTTTACACCGGTGGCCGCGGTGGCCCTGGCATCTACCTTGTCAACACCTACAATCTGCCGTCGCGACCGCTCTATTCCCTGCCGGCGCTGACGCTGCATGAATCGGCGCCCGGCCACGCCTTCCAGATGCCGTTGGCGGCGGAAAACAACAACCTGCCGCCGTTCCGCCGCGACTCCTACATCTCCGCGTATGGCGAGGGCTGGGCGCTTTATTGCGAACGGCTCGGCGAGGAGATGGGTGTGTATCAGACGCCCTACGAGCGTTTTGGCATGTTGAGCTATCAGATGTGGCGTGCGGCACGGCTGGTGGTCGATACTGGAATCCATACCCAGGGCTGGACGCGCGAACAGGCGCGCCAATTCCTGCACGACAACACCGCCCTCGCTGACCACGAGATCGCCACCGAAGTCGATCGCTACATCGCTTGGCCGGCGCAGGCGCTGTCCTATTATCTGGGCGAGATGAACATCTGGAAAAATCGCCGCCGAGCCGAAGCGGTGTTAGGAGAGAAATTCAATATCCGTGCCTTCCACGACTCCATTCTGACGCTCGGATCGGTACCGCTGCCGGTGCTCGACGCGGCAACCGACGCTTTCATTGCTGGCGGCGGCGTGGGACCCTATCCGGACGAGGAATGACGGCGCGACTGCGAGCCGTGTGATCGCGAAAAGGAGAGACTGATGCAATCAGATCGGCGACGGTTTCTAGCGGGTGCCTGCACCGGCCTCTGTGCTTGCGGTCTCGGCCGCGCTGCTGCTGAGACGGCCCCCGCGGCCGTACAGGCGAAACCGGCACTCGCGTCCAAGTGGGTTGGGGTGCTGCTGCCGCAGATCGAGCAGCATGTCGATGAGCCGACCGCCCGGAAGATGATCAAGGCCGCGGCTGCCGCCCATTTCGAGCAGCTCGATATGGACAAGAACCTGGCGCCGGTCATTGGCAAGCTGGATCGGTTCATCGCCGAGATCAGCGAAGGCTGGGGCTGGAAGATCGAATACGACAAGGCGGCAGGAGTGATCGTCGCTGACGAAAACAAGCCCGATTGCGTCTGCCCCATGCGGAAGGACAATGCCGCGCTGCAATCGACTTATCTTTGCTACTGCTCGGAAGGGTTTGCAGAGCGGATGTTCGCGACGGTGGCGCAACGTCCGGTGGAGGCGGTCGTCGTCCAGTCGGTCCTGCGCGGTGCCAAGACCTGCCGCTACAAAATTACGCTCGGCTGATGACGGATGTCAGGCGGCAACTCGGCTAGTGTCCCGTCGCAGTGATTATGACTCGTTGAGTGAGGGTGTGGGATAGGATTTGGCCATCTTCACCCGGGCCTGATCTGTGGAGAACATCCAGCGGATTTGG
>WSSedL1CaDRAFT_10000078_pt1 | contig 57830 bp, 53 predicted proteins | sample WetSurSL1Cattail_FD_9464 | JGI IMG/M metagenome (IMG submission 9464)
AGAAATATCGGCCGAATAACCTGCAATAACGCCGCCAAGAGCGTCGCCATGCCCGCCAATATATTTAGTCATCGAGTGAATCACAAAATCCGCTCCAAGCTTTATTGGGTTTGTAGCCATGGGAGTTGCAAAGGTGGAGTCCACCGCCAACTTTGCGTCTGCGCTATGCGCTATCCTTGCAGTCTCTTCAATATCGGTTAAGCGCAAAAGCGGATTGCAAGGGGTCTCTATATAAATAAGACGCGTGTTTGGACGAACAGCATTTTTCACAGCTTCAGCGTCAGATGTATTAACTTTTGTAATTGAAACGCCAAGGTTCGGAATTGTTTCATTAGTCATTTCAGAAAGAGCAGCATAAGCCACGTCGCTTATCACAGCGTGATCTCCCTGCTTTAGCAGATGGAACAATAGCGCGGATATTGCGCCCATGCCGCTTGAAAATGCCGCGGCTTTCTCTGCGCCTTCAAGCGCAGCAATTTTTTCTTCCAGCTGATGAATAGTGGGATTCCCCCATCGTGTATAAATCCAGTTTGTATCGTCTTCAATCCCGGTAGCCGAAAAACCGGATTCGGCATCGGCCACAAAAGTAGTGGACATCACTATGTTTGGCGCGGAAGCCCCAGTCGCCGGATCTGGCGCTTCGCCAGTGTGAATAGCTGTAGTATTAGGTCCAACAGGAAAATTAATTTTTGACATATTTATATTCGTAAAATGGTAGTTGAAATTATTACTTTACTAAAATAAAATTATTGCCGTAATTGTCAACCCATTCTTAAGGGGATTAAATAATAGAAACACATGCATGTTAATATGCCTGTCATGCTGGCCTTCCGCCTTCGCTCAGGATGACGCTTTGATGTTATATAATAAAACAGGCGTTAACTCGATAAAAGCAATATCGTATTAACGCCCGTTTTAATAAAATAAATATAGCTAAATATGATACGACAATTTAAACATCACATTTCTTCTTTGTTCAAAACTTGCGCCGCTGAAAAACGCGCCTTTAATTAGATGATCGTTATCAAAAATATTTGATACGAAAACAGAAGGCTCAAGCGACTGCCCGTTCTTAAAATTAAACGTATACCCGGCAGATAAATCCACAACCCAATAAGCGGCAGTATGCGCGCCGGTATTAAAATCAAATAGTGATTTGCCATAGTTATAACTATCAGCGCCGTTTGTTAAACCTGATCCATAAGTCGCGGTTGCGTTTGCAAACCAATTATCAGGCTGATAGTTTAATCCAATAACTGCAGTAAGCCTTTGATCGTGATCGAGATCAAAAACGGCAGAGCTCGGATCCGCGGCTAAAAAGCCTCCTGATACAGGTCCTGTTCCGTAAGCATGGATAAGCGATGAATTTATAAATGCAGATAATGGGCTTTCAGGAGCTTTATATGTTAAAGCAATTTCAATACCCGAAACTTTAATCTCATTAATATTAACCGAAACTCTTATTGTGCTTGAACCGTAAGTTTCGTCGTCTAAGCCCGGAGACGATTGTTTATAAAAGCCTGACAGCTTGCTGCTAAAACCGTTTTCCCAATTTCGCATAAAAGATATTTCATAAAGATTATCTTTTTCAGGATAAGTAGGCAGCGACGTGTTGCCATATACCAAAGCAACCGCCCCAAGATTTTCTATATTAGTCGGCATAAATAATCTGTCATAGCTCAAAGAGAAGCTGTTAAATTCGTCAATAAAAAATTGCCATTTAAAACGAGGCGATATTTGATATTGCTTAGAAATTGCCGGCGCGTTATGAATGTCATATCGCACGCCCATGTTTAGCTTTGTCCATTCTGCAGGATGCCATTCCGTCTGAGCAAAAAAGCCCAAATCAAATCCGTTATAATCGGAGATTACTGCTTTTTTTTCTTCAGTTGCATTTACAAAACGAAAATCTTCAGAGCCTTCCGTATAGTAATAATTTAACCCGGCTGCATATTTAAATTGATGAGAAAGCCTATCGTCAAATTTTAATCTTAGACCGGAAGTAGTAAAAGTTCTTTTTTGTTTTACTACATATCCGTTGAGAGAGTCGCCGTCAAAATAAACTTTATTATCGTCATTCATATCAGGCGTATAATTAAGCCCTCCTTCGCGGACAAACGCGCCTGCAAAAAATTCAGATTCTTTATCCGGTACGGCAGAAAAAGTATGGATGTAAGATAAAGTCTGATATGCGTTATACGACTCCTGATCGTCTGAAATATATCCTTCAACCGGATCGTAAGGAACCTGCGCTAAAGTTTTGCTGTAATTAAGATTTGCAGTTAAGTAATCGTCCGCGCTTAGCAGATAGTCAAATTTTCCATAAAGGAAATAATCAAAACCATGATCGTGAAATAACTGGCTTACAGGCTGATCTATTCTGTGATCTGTTTCCTGACGGGAGCCTGTTATAAAATAGCCAAGGCCGCCAATGTGACTGCTTAATGAAACGCTCTGTCCGTTTGAATTTAACGCCTTAAATTCTCCAACTCTGCTCCCTGGATTATTATCTGACGAAGTTAAATAACTTCCGGCAAAAGTAGATATATCAAGATGAAAGCTGCCTGTCGGCACTTTATTTTGAATATCCATAACGCCCGTTATCTGGCCGCCATACTCGGCAGGGAAGCCGCCCGTATAAAATGTAACCTGCTCAATTACTTTTGAGTCTACAATTTCATTTAGTCCGCCAAAAACTCCAAGCGGAATTGGAATGCCGTCAACAAGATAAGAAAACTCGCCATGCTGCCCGCGTATATGAACCTCGCCTGTAGGGGCTCTAACAGCGCCTGCAAGATTCTGAGTAATAAGACTCGTCATTGTGCCAAGCGGCGAAGCGTGATATGTTTCGGTTTCAAAAACCTGACGCCCTGTATTTATATCTATTGTGGTTGAAATTTTTTCTGTTCTATCGCCGGAAATTGTAACTTCGCCAAGCTCAATAGATTTTGATGATATTTTAAATTCTGTTGAGCGTCGGGTAGAATCGATAGAAACCGTTTCGCTGTAGTCGGCATATCCAAGATAATGGGTAGAAGCGATATAAACGCCTTTGGCTACGTCTCTGAAAATGGCTCTGCCAAACGGGTTTGTAGATATCCCGGCAACTATTGAGTTCCCTTCTTTCAACGTAACGTAAACAGACTGTAAAGGCAGCAAAGTTTTTTTATCTAATACTGTAATAGTGTAATTTATAGTTTCTTTGGTTAATGAAGAGTTATCTTTTTCAGGCGATGCCGCATAAGCTTTGTTATTTAACGGCACAATTGTTAACGCTGCAAATATCACGATTAATATTTTATAACTGATATTTGTTATAATATTTTTAAATTTCATATATTTTCCTATTCAATAAAATCGATATTGTAATTCACAAAAGACCTATCAAGTTTGATACAAGATATAGATCATCATGTATAAATCAGTATAGCGGCAATACCTTTATAAATAAAGGGCGCTATAACTGTAATTTATTTTTAATTATACAAAAAGAGTTTTATTGAAAGGAGGACCGCGAAGGCAGAGTTGATTATCTACCTGTAAGAAATGAGCCGATTCGTTAGCGACTAAGAATTTTTGTTCCGAGCTAAATACGGCTAATGCGCTTGCGGGAACTGAATTAACATTGATGGAGAAAAACAGATGACAAACTTGGCAGTCGTCTTCTGAATTAGAAACGGTTTTTACTCCGTCATTATCCGCAATAAAAGAATAATTATTAGACGACGCGCCTATTGAATATGAATGCACATGAATAACGCTTAGGCACACAAATGCCAGATACCCCAACAAAAGGGGCAAAGCGAATATCCGGTTTTTTCTTATTCTATTCATATAGTTTATTGCTTACTTGTTTTCTTATACAAACAAAGCGTCCGGTCAAAAGTTCCTCATTATAATTATCCAAGGCTGACTTTTTTTTGTTGTAAGAAATTTTTCAATACTAATAATTCTTTAAACGATATTCAAATTTCGTTTTTATAATTGTTTAATAAAAGACAAATAATAGTACCTAAGCTAAAATAACTTATAAGCGTCGTCTGTTTTAAGAATACTATAGACTCTAAGATCTGTAAATCCGTTTGCAAGTAGCTCCCCTGCTCTTTCAGTTCCTTCAAATTTCATATTCAGTCTTTCGGCTACTTTAATACTTTTATTATTTGCCGAAGCTATTTTTATTTGCGCTCTGTTCAGTCCAAGTTCGTCAAAGGCATATTTAATTATTCGTCTTGCTGAACGAGTAATAATACCAAGCCCCTGATATTCCTTTGCAAGCCAATATCCTATTTCAGTTTTTTTATTAGGTTTATCTTGTTTCGTAAACTTTAATCCGATAAGGCCGGCGAACTTTCCATTAAATTGTATTGTCGTCACAAATTCTCTAACTGAGAGCTCGGCTTCATATATCGACCTAATATAATCAGCTGAATCTTCAACTGTTTTTGTAAAATCAACAAACGGCAACCATTCTCTTAGATATTCTCTGCCGTTATCAATAGCGTTAAATATATCTTGGGCGTCAGCTTGCTCAATCTCTTTAAGTTCAAGCTCGTCATCTATTTTTAGTTTTATCATTTAGCCAACATTAGTTAATTTTCCAAAGTCCAAGACTTTTATCAGAATACGTTCCATTCCCTTCTGTGCAGCGTTCGTTAATTATACTAACAAGCCCAGGAAGCTCGAAAGGCGGCTTCTGCAAATTAATCACGCGCCAGTCGCCTGTTATAATATTTTCATTTTTTTCGCAATCGGTAAAAGTAGTAGTTAATAGATATTTAATATTGCTTGAAAATATATTTAAAAGAGCTTTTTGTATATCCTCATTTGATAGATGCACAAGGCAATCTCGACAGAAAATAATATCCGCATCTGGCAGTTTATCTTTAATTAAATCAAGATGCAAAAAAGTTCTTTTTGCGTTTTCATATGTTTGTTTATTATTAGCGACTAATTCAGGGACAATATCCGCGCCGATATATTTTTCAATATCAAGATTAATTGAGCTCATCCAGTTAAAATCTCCGCAGGGAAGATCAAGAAATGTTTTTATATTCAGCTCTTTAATCAATGCTTCAAGCTGTTTCCGTATTTCTTCTGTTTGCGTAAAATCAGAACCCGCGCCAGATATTGATTTATCCCCCGCCCAGTGATTTTCTTTATAAATAAAACTAAACGTATCCTTAGTTGATAATTGTTTCCCTTCGTTCGCCTGCTTTTTGAAATATTCCTTATCGAATGGAACGGAGGCTCTAACTTTTTCCATGATTATTTTCCCATTTAATTCATTTAAATTTAGATATTTATCCCCCTCTTAATCAATACTGAAAACTATCCAAAAGGATTTGTAAGTCCAAATATTTTAACGTTTATTGTGCATTAATTATTTGCTATTATTTATTATTAAATTTTAGCGGCTATATGACTTTCTGTTTTTAATAATCTTAAATTTGTTAAGTTAATTTTAACAAGTAAAAATATGATAAAATATTTCGGCTATATTATTTTTTGTTTCTTTATTGCAACTCTTACTGTAAGAGCGCAGGACTCATCCAGCGACGCTTCGGCTCTGGGACAAAAGATTGATTCTCTTCAAAAAAAGATTTTTGATTTAGAAAAGAGAGTCGCTTCCCTGGAGAAAGACAAAGCAAATAATTTAGCAAAAAAAGGAAATTATAAAATACGAGAAAACTGGCTTGAACTCCAAAATGGAATGACAAAAAAGCAGGTAAAGGAATTGTTAGGCGAGCCTGGTAAAAAGCTTACCGGCGTTGGCGAATACTGGTATTACCCGGATTCATTCGGCGGCAGAGTAGAATTTAACGACGATGGAATTGTCGCTGGCTGGAAAGAGCCGTAAAAAGCAGCTTACTATTATTTAGGAAATAATGAATTAGTGATACAGAGCAAAAACGCTTATATAGAAGAAGTTGGAAACGTAATTATACGCAAAAGCAGAAAAGCGCGTTATATCAATATTACAATAAAATCGGCTACGGGAATTTTCATTACAGTTCCTTACAACGTCTCTTATGACGAAGGTCTGGCTCTTGCGCGCAAGAAAAAAGATTGGATAAAACTTCATCTCGAAAAAATAAAAACCAACGCAAATAATGTTTCGCTTTTTGACGAAGACTCAAATTTCAGTACGCGCGATCATAAAATTGAGATACAAAAATACTCAGGAGAAAAAATTGACGTTGAGTTTGGCGAGAATCTCCTCAAAATAAAATACCCTCAGGAAAAGGATATTCATTCGGCGTATATTCAAAAATCAATTCGATTAGTGATAGAGTACGCATACAGAAAAGAGGCCGAAGCGTTCCTCCCTCAAAGGATAAAAGAATTATCATTGAAATTTAATCTTCCGTTCAATCGCTTGTTTATAAAAAATATAAAAAGCCGATGGGGTAGTTGTTCCTTTAGAAACAATATTAACTTAAGCATACATCTTATGCGCCTGCCGGATAATCTTATAGACTATGTGATACTTCATGAGCTATCGCATACAGTCGTAAAAAACCACAGCAAGAACTTTTGGTTATTTTTAGATAAACTAACAGGCAATGCAAAATTGTTAGATAAAGAATTAAAAAACTACAGAATCCTTTCTTAACCATTCCAGCAATTGCCCAAATATCCATTAACAAATCATTAGTCCATAAAACAGCGCCTTGAAAAATTGTATCTTTTACCTTATTTTTGACTTTTAGAACAAAATAGTCAAAACGTATTTTTGTAAAAACGGTATAATTAATATGGCAACAGCTACGCATTGCTGCGAAAACGAAGAAAAAATTGCTCATATACTTGAAGCTGCACAAAAACGCTTCGGGCTTTATGGACTTGGCAAAACGACCATGCAGGAAATTGCTTCCGACCTGGGAACTTCCAAAGGTTCATTATATTATTATTTCCCTGACAAAGGGCATCTTTTCCGCGCTGTAGTTGAAAAAGAGCAGAGCTTATTCCTTTCTTTTGTCGAAGATAAAATTCGAGAGCTTACAGACGCGGAAATGATGCTTAAGGCGTATGTAAAAATACGTCAGACTTATTTTAGAACTTTCTTAAATTTAAGCAGATTCAGACTTGAAGATATAAGAGAAATAAAACCGCTTATGGAAGAAACCTGGGCGGATTTTGAAAAAAAAGAGAAAGTCATTATTAGAAAAATTTTTAGCAAAGGAATTCGCGACGGCATATTTTCAATAAGCGAATTAGAACGCACTGTTTCACTTTTTCTTCATCTAATGAAAGGTCTTCACCATCGGAAGACAAAAAATAAAGGCATATTCTATCTTGAACCGGAAGAATACGCTTCTCTTATTAAAGACGACAATTTGTTTACAGAGATTTTTATCAAGGGTCTAAAGTATAAATAAACGCAAAATACAATTTCGAAAATATAAAATTTAATTTAAGCGATTCATTTAAAAGATAACGAAAGAAAACAATTCATGGAAAAAATAAAAAGCAACTCATCTAAAAGAAACAAAGGCCTTGGAGTATATATCCCCCTTGCCTTAGTAATATTAATAGTAATTATTGGCAGTATTTGGTGGTATAAAGAATATTCTAAATATATCTCCACTGACGACGCCCATGTAGATTCCGATAAAGTATCGGTAAGCTCAAAAATTATAGGCCGCATCTCTCATCTTTATGCAGACGAAGGAGACGCAGTAAAGCAGGGAACGCTAATTGCAGAGTTGGACAGCTCCGATCTTGTAGCCCAGAAGCTACAGGCAATAGCTTTACAGACTCAGGCTGAAGCTGCGCTAAATCAATCTGACGCAAAATATAAATACGATCAGGAAAGTCTTAAAACGCTGGAAATAAATCTTGAAAAGACTAATGAAGATTTTACAAGAGCAAAGGAACAGCTTGCAGGAGACGTAATTCCAAAAGAACAATACGACCATGCAAAAAAAGCGTATCAATCTGCCAAAGCTCAATATGACGCCGCCAAAACGCAGTTAAATGTTTCCAAAGCGCAAATTGCAGGCGCAGAATCATCCATTGGAAGCGCCAAAGCGCAGATTAATGTTATTTCTACTCAATTGAATAACACAAGACTTTATGCGCCTATTGACGGCATAGTAGCTAAACGATGGCTCCTTCCTGGGGACATAACCCAGCCGGGGCAATCTATTATGACAATTACAAACGACAATAAACTATGGGTTACTGTATATCTTGAGGAAACAAATCTGGGTATAATTCATTTGAACCAAAAAGTGTTATTTACAATTGACGCTTTTTCTGACGTGACATTTACGGGAAAAATATATTCTATCGGTTCAAACACAGCGTCGCAATTTTCACTTATACCGCCTAATAACGCTTCCGGCAACTTTACAAAAGTTACTCAGCGCGTTCCAATAAAAGTTTCTATAGACGGAGCCGGAAACAAAAATATTAGTAATTACAAATTACTCGCCGGAATGTCTGCGGTAGTTAAAATTGTGAAAGATTAAAATGCGAAAAGTATCGGTATCACATAGAATTAGAAAAGCGATAAGAAAACGGAATCATCCTTTTCACCCGCAGCACGATAGCTACCGCTGGTGGGTATTGATGAATATTATGATCGGCACTTTTATGGCGGTTCTGGACTCTACTATTGTAAATGTGGGGCTGCCAAAAATAATGGCTTCGTTTGGCGTAGGCATAGATAAAATAGAATGGGTAATAACGGCTTACATGCTTGCGCTTGCTGTAATGCTTCCTACTTCCGGATGGATGGCAGACAGATTCGGCTATAAAAAAATGTATGCGTCGGGGATGCTTCTTTTTACTTTTGGCTCGTTCCTCTGCGGCATCTCAGGCGAAGAAAACATGCTTATCATTTCACGCGTAATTCAGGGGCTTGGCGCCGGAACGATTATGCCGATAGGCATGGCGATAGTAGTAAGAGAGTTTCCGCCCAATAAACGCGGGCTTGCTCTTGGCTTTTGGTCAATAGCGGCGGCGGCTTCAATTTCTTTTGGTCCGCTTATTGGCGGATATTTAGTTGATAACTTTAGCTGGCAATTAATATTTGACGTTAACATACCTGTAGGATTGGCCGGAATATTTGTTACGATGATTATACAACGAGAGTATATTAATAAAGCGGTCAGGAATTTTGATATTATTGGATTTATTTCTGTAAGCATATTTCTGCCTTTCCTGATATATGCATTAACCGAAGGAAATGCGGCTACAAATTCTACCGGATGGTCTGCCCCATACATTATTATTTGTTTTGCAATTTCAGCCGTAGCTCTTGCAGTGTTCATTACTACCGAGTTTATTGTAAAAGAACCGCTGATAGATTTACGGTTATTGGCAAATCATAATTTTGCGCTTAGCAATGTAATTATGTTCATATTCGGAATGGGAATGTTTGGCAGCACATTTCTGCTTCCTTTGTATCTTCAAAACTCGCTGGGCTACACTGCCATCCAATCCGGCTCAGTGTTTTTGCCTGTTGGAATTATTCAGGGTTTGGTTTCTCCTGTTGTCGGTATAATAGGAGACAGAACTAATCCTAAAGTTCCAATTATAATTGGCGTGCTGCTGCTTACGTTTAGTTTTTACATTAACAGTTCGCTCTCATTTCTGACGGAACACAGCTACATAATGTCGGCTTTGTATTTACGAGGCTTAGGGATGGGAATACTATTTACTCCGCTTAGCGCTATAGCTTTGCTTGAAATTCCGCGCGAAAAAATGGCGCAGGCATCAGGTTTATTTAATGTCGTCAGACAATTAGGCGGAAGCTTCGGCGTAGCGATTCTGGCCACTGTTTTAACTACCCGCGTTAATTATCATGCGGAAATGTACGGTTCGGCAGTAGCGGCAAAATCGCAGGTTTATACTAACGTAACAAATAATTTAGTTTATAATATCGAAAAAAATGCCGGCAGTTCGTTTTCCGACGCGTCTAAACAAAGCCAGCTTGTCATCCTGTCGCACGTAAATAAGGAAGCATATATAAGCGGCATAGACGATGATTTTCTTATTGCCGCTTTGATTACATTGCTTGGCGGCGCTCCGGTATTTTGGCTTCATGTAAAGAAAAAACATTCACCTTTAAAGAATTAGAAAAATATGATAAAGAATTTATTAATAAATATAGTTTTAGCTTTTTTAATATCGAACGCCGCTTTCGCTCAGTCAGCCGACTCTGCCAATGCTGCAAACAGCGGAACTCAGCTTTCCGTCCGCGATATTATACTTAAAGTAATAAGCGCTTATCCTTCGGTAAAAGAAGCCGAAGAAGCCCTTAACGCAGCCGACGCAAAAATTGGATTAGCTAACTCTGGTTACTACCCGATAGTAGATTTCAAGGCTGATTATGCAAACATTGGACCGGTTCCCTATTTTAGTCTTCCAGGTTTGGGTTCTATGAATCTCGCCCCGTCAAACAACTATGAAATTAATCTTGGCGTTCAGCAAAAGATTTATGATTTTGGCAAGACGGGTAAAAGCGTAGACTTTGAGATTGAGAATAAAAATCTTTCGCAACTTTCAGTTGAACAGATTAAACAAAAACTATCTCTTACTGCGGTAGCAAGTTATTATGCTCTAATCTATCTTCAGGAAGCGATATACATTAAAGAAGAACAGTTAAAAACTTTGCGCGAACATCTGGAATTTATAGAGAAGAAAAAAGAAACCGGATCGGCTACGCAATACGAAATTCTTTCTACGCAGGTAAAAATATCAGGCATTGAAAGCCAAAAGCTTGATATAGAGACGGCAAAAAAAGTGCAGCTCTCATATCTTAATTCTCTCCTTGGCGAATCGGAAACTGCGGTTCATTCTTTCAAAAAAGAATATACCGCGTCAAAACTCACGTTCTCGGAAGACTCGCTTATTACATACGCAGTGTCTCACCGCGACGAGATTAATATTGCCAGAGAAAAAGAAAAATTAGCCAAATTACAGTACGACGTAGTTAACTCTAAAAATAATCCGGTACTTAGTTTGTTTTTAAATGGCGGAGCTAAAAATGGATACGAACCCAAGATAGAAGATTTCAAAGCTGATTATTCTTTTGGTTTAATGGTTAAGGTTTCACTCTTTGATGCAAATGTAAACAAAAATGATTTGTTGATTGCAAATTCTTCCATCAGAACAAATTCTTTCCAGACAGAAATTGCTAAACGTAATATTACAAATGATGTAATAGAAAATGAAGCTAACCTTTCAACTGCATATAAGAAAGTAGAACAGTTTGCACTTCAATTGAAGCACGCAGAAAAAGCGCTGGAGCTTGCAAAAACAAGCTACAAAGCGGGAGTAATTACTAATCTTGATTTGCTTGACGCGGCAACTGCCGTTTCTGAAAGCCGCCTGTATCTCTTAAAAGCGCAGACAGATTACAATCTGAACATCTATAAATTAAAAGCGGCAATTGGCGAAAGGCTGTATTAAAAACAGATTATATAAAGACTTCAGTTTTTCATAATGCTGAAGTCTTTATACTAATAAGTTAAATCTTTCGTGTAACTTTACAAATCCATCTATGCGCTCTATGCACAAACTGAGCGGGTTCAGCAAACATAAGCACGCATCGGTCATATATAACTGCTATTCCATTTTCTTCGCAATAACTTATAGCCGCTTTAGATTCTGCTCCAAGCTGCATCCAGACTTTAGTTATGCCTGCTTCATTTACTTCGCGCACAACTTTTTCCGTTTCAGCAGGAGGCACAACAATTATTACTCCGCCGACTTTTTCGGGCAAATCCTTTAATGACGCATAGCATTTATATCCGCCAATTTCTGTAGCTGCTGGATGAACTGGATAAAGCGTATAACCTTTTAACGTCAACTCTTTTAAAAGCGTATTCCCAAACTTTTGGGCTTTGCGCGAAGCTCCAATTATTGCTAGTTTTTTTTCTGCCAGAAATTCAGTAATTAGTTTTTCATTTTTCATTTTTATGCCTTAGCTAATTTTACTACTACGCCTGCGCCTTCTGTTTTTATTACAATGATCTTACTCCCCTTTTCGATATATCCGCCGTCAGTTACAACGTCAACTTTTTTCCCGCCAATTTCGGCCATGCCTGCGGGGCGCAAATCGGTCAACGCTACGCCTGATAAATTAAGCAACTCGTCATATTTAGGATTTGATACAAAACCCTTTGACGATTCAGCTTCGGTTGCAAGCACTAAGTTGTTAAACCTATCGGATTTAGGAAGAAACTTAACGACCAAATAAAATAAAGCAACTACAAGAAGCAGAGAAACTGTTAGTTGTACAATTGGCCCTGCGATACTGCTAAAATCGAATATTGGTAAAGACGAAATCAATGAGAAGAATAAAGACGATATAACAAGTATGATTCCGGCAATTCCTGTAAACCCAAAACCAGGAATCACAAATATTTCCAATAGTAAAAGAATAATCCCAACAATAAATAGCACTATTTCTATTACCGAAGCAAGCTGCAAGATATACGAAGAACCAAAGAACAACGCCAGAGCCAAAACGCCCATGATGCCGGGGAAGCTCAAACCGGGAGCTTTAATCTCCATGAAAATTCCTATCAATCCAATAATGATTAGTATTGAAGAAACGATAGGATTATTTAAGAACTTCACTAAGTTTTCCGCCCAGTTAGATTTTTCCTCGATTATTTTTGCGCCTTCAAGATTAAATGCTTTAAGAGTTTCATTCAAACTACTGGCGGAAACATCTGCTATTTTATACTTCAGCGATTCGTCAGTAGTCAATGCAACAAGCCTTGAGCCGTCATTAACGCCAGGGATTACAACGCGTTCGTCAACCATTCCCTCGGCTATATCTGTTCTGCGTCCGTTCCTTTCGGCGGCGGAGCGCATTTCGCTCCGCATAAATGACTGGTATTTTTCAGACTGCTTCTGCCCGCTCTGGTCAACTACAGTAGAAGCTCCAATCGAGCCGCCAGGAGCCATTGCGATCTTGCGGCATGATAACGTAATGAGCGCTCCGGCTGATATTGCGCGTTTATCTACATACGCAATTGTAAGAACTTTGCTGTTAAGAATTGCGTCCTTAATTTGCGTCGCCGCGTCAACCCGTCCGCCAAAAGTATTTATCCTGAACACAACCGCGTCCGCCTGATTTTTTTCAGCGTCTGAAATTATTCTTGAAACATAAGGAGCAAGACCTATTCCAATTTCGCCATCGATTTGCGCAAGATAAACTTTTTTTGATTGCGCAAATTGAGCTGACTGCAGGATCAATAACATAAACGCCAAAATGTAATATGAGATATTTTTCATTGTACAATGCTTCCAAATTAATTTCATTTAAATATACTAAAAACATATAAGCAAAAAAAAACGGGCATAAAGCCCGTTTTTAAAACATACCCGATAGAAAATATTCTAATGACCAACAGATTTCAGAATAAGATGTCCAAGTTTATCTCTTTTGGTTTTAAGATATTTTTCGTTGTTAGGATTCGGAGGAATTTCTATAGGAACCCTTTCAGTTACTTTTAGACCATAACCTTCCAGTCCTACTATTTTTTTAGGATTATTAGTAAGCAGCCTCATACTCCCTACTCCAAGATCGGCTAAAATCTGGGCTCCTATGCCGTAGTCTCTAAGATCGGCCTTAAAGCCAAGAGCCTCGTTAGCTTCTACAGTATCCTTGCCTTCGTCTTGCAGCTTGTATGCCAGGATTTTGTTAGCCAGACCTATGCCTCTGCCTTCCTGACGCATATAAAGAACAACGCCTTCTCCTTCCTTTTCAATAGCGTCAAGAGCGGCGTTCAACTGCGCATTGCAATCGCATCTGAGCGAATGAAACGCGTCGCCTGTAAGACATTCGGAATGAACCCTTACTAAAGTCGGCCTATCAGGATTAATTTCTCCCTTAACAATTGCTACGTGATCTTTATTATCCAAACGGTTTTTGTAAAGATATAACCTGAAATTACCGCGTTCGGTAGGGAAATTAATATCAGTAACGCGTTCAATCAGTTTTTCTTTTCTGATTCTATATTGAATCAGAGATTTAACCGTCATAATTTTAAGCTTATGCTTTTCGGCCATTTTAACCAAATCGTCATACCTTGCCATTTCTCCATTATCTTTCAGAATTTCGCAAAGAACGCCGACTGGTTTTAAACCTCCTAGCTTACATAAGTCTACTACAGCTTCAGTATGCCCTGCGCGCCGTAAAACTCCTTCGTCAAAAGCGCGAAGCGGAAAAATATGTCCAGGACGCCCAAACGAAGAGGGCTTTGAATTTTCATCCGCAAGAGTCTCTATAGTCTTAGATCTATCCGCCGCAGAAATGCCTGTAGTAGCGCCTTCAACAGCGTCTATAGAAATTGTGAACTGAGTGCCGTGCAAAGCAGAGTTTTCGTCGACCATCATTGAAAGGCCGAGTTTTTCAAGACGGTCTCCAGTCATTGGCGCGCAAACTAAACCGCGCCCATAGTTAATCATAAAATTTATTTTATCCGGCGTAATAAATTCAGCGGCGCAGACAAAATCTCCTTCATTTTCCCTATCCTCATCGTCAACAACTATTACTATTTTTCCAGCCTTAATATCGCTAATCGCTTCTTCAACAGAACTAAACATAATTTATGCCTTAATTTGATCGTTTTCTTTAGATGACGTTACTACGTTAATTGCCGATTTGTCAAATTTAATTTTAACGCCGTCAGCAATCTGAACTAAAATTGTTTTTTCTTCTATGCCGGCAATTGTTCCATACATTCCGCCAGTAGTAATTACCTTATCGCCTTTCTGAAGATTAGAAATTAATTTTTCTCTTTCTTTAGCTCTTTTTTGTTGAGGGCGGATAATCATGAAATAGAAAATTGCAAAGATTGCGCCGAACATAATTAAAGTGCTAACCATATTGCCGCTGCCGCCTGCGTTTTGCTGCGGAGCCATAGCTATTAAATGTAACATAGGATTCTCCTAATTTATTTTTTGATAATTTGTGATTTTACTTAATATTGAGTCTTTCCAATCTTTAAATGTCCCCCCAATTATTTGCTTCCTTGCTTCCTTCACAAGATCGAGATAAAAGTGCAGGTTGTGTATGCTGCCCAATTCTAACGCAAGAATTTCTTTTGCTATGTATAAATGCCTTAAATATGCGCGCGAAAAATTCTTACAAGTATAACATGAACAATTTGGATCAATGACGGAAAAATCATCTTTGTGCTTTGCGTTGCGCATAGATAAAATTCCTTCCGAAGTAAACAAATACGCGTTACGCGCATTACGCGTCGGCATAACGCAATCGAACATATCAACGCCGCGTTCTATCGCTTCAAGAATATTTTCAGGCCTTCCCACGCCCATAAGATATCTTGGCTTATTTTCCGGCATAAAGTCGGTCGTAAAATTTATTAAATCATACATCATCTCGGCAGGTTCGCCTACGGCTAATCCGCCAATTGCATAACCGTCAAAATCTAAGCTCACTAAATCTTTAGCCGACGATTCTCGCAGATCTTTATAAACGCTTCCTTGAATAATTCCAAACAGAAACTGTTTATGCCCATACAGCGGAACTGAATTATCGAAGGATTCTTTATTCAATACAGCCCAGCGGGAAGTCAGCTCTTTTGATTTTCTGGCATAAGCATATTCGCATGGATAAGGAGTGCATTCGTCAAGAACCATCATTATATCGCTGCCAATGCTTCTTTCAATTCCAATTACCTTTTCAGGAGTAAAAAAATGTTTTGAACCGTCTAAATGCGATCTAAACTCAACTCCGTCATGTTTTAACTTTCTTAATTCTGCAAGGCTGAAAATCTGAAATCCGCCGCTATCAGTTAAAATAGGTTTTTCCCAGTTAATGAACTTATGAAGACCTCCGGCTTTTTCGAGAATTTCAGTGCCGGGCCTTAAATAAAGGTGATAAGTATTAGAAAGTATTATCTGAGCCTTAATATCGCTGCGCAGATACTCCTGATCGACGGCCTTAACCGTTCCTTGAGTCCCTACGGGCATAAATATAGGCGTTTCAACCGTCCCATGATCGGTAACAAAACTACCGGCTCTGGCCTTTGAAGATTTATCGGCGGCGTCTAAGCAAAAATTCAGTTCAATATCCTCTTTGTTAAAATGGCGTTTTTTTACGATATAAAAATACGGGAAATATTCTTAAGAGCCAAAACAAATGGAAGCTAATGTTTATTTGGTTTAAGGCGCATATTTTAGATTGCTTTATAGCTGCCTGCTACTATCATTTTTACAAGATCAATTTTTACATTGTTTGACCTTATGATCTGGAAAGCGAAAGGACCTATTTTCACAATTTCGCCTTTTGCTGGAATTTTACCGGAATGAGTTATTATCAGCCCGCCAATTGTTTCATAATCGCCGTAAGGAATATCAAGATCAAAGGTTTCGTTAATATAGTCAATTTCTACTTTACCGCTAAGCACGTAGCTGTTTTCAGAAACTTTTTTGCAAATATTTTCTTCAACGTCGTATTCGTCTTTAATCTCGCCGAAAAGCTCTTCTATAATATCTTCCATCGTAACAATACCCGCCGTGCCTCCAAACTCATCCACTACGACGGCAATTGAGATGTGCTTATTCAAAAACAGATTAAGCATTTCAATACTTTTTTTACTTTCGGGAACAAAAATAACTTCGCGAAGGATGCTTTTAAGATCAGGCGGAGACTTAAATAAATCGTAGGCTATTATTACCCCTTTTATGTTATCTACATTCTCGTCATAGACTATCAGCTTTGAATAACCAGATTCTACAAATGCTTTATGTACTTCTTCCATCGAGTTTGAAATATCAACGCCGACAATTTCAGTGCGCGGACGCATGGCTTCATATACGCCCTGATCGCCCAATTCATATACCTTGTCTATTATTTCTTTTTCAATCGCGCTATTGCTTTCTTTCGTTTCGTTAGTAATTATTGTCTTTCCGTTCGAATGAAAGAAATGACTAAACTCCGGACTTTCCTTTATTGTCTTTTTTATGTCTTTAGGAAGAATAAAAAATGGGGTTTTGAAAAAGAAGTAAACGCAAAGCTTCCCGCCAAAATCAGCTATCTCCATGTTTACATTTTCCGCTTCATAAAAATTCCGGATGATTGTTTTTGTAAGTATTTCAACAAAAAGAAAAGTTAATATAAAAGTAAAAGCCAACGAAAGGACTATTGATAAACGCAGACTGATATTAAACAGATAGGCTAAATCAGCTACAAATAATATTTCAAACGAATATGAGACTACGTCTAAAAAGGAATTAAAAAATCTCTCCTTTTTGTTTCCCGCTGTTTCTTTAGCGTTTATAGAATACACTTTGCCAATCAAATGCATTACGCTTTTTGTAAAAAGCGACAAGAAGTATATTATTATTAAAAATATTATTAATAAAACCGGCATAAGCTTAGCGTATAAAGTAAATTATTAAAACGACAGAAATCAGATATAACAAGATATTAACAATCATTTGCACGTCGCTTACTAAAATATCAGAAGCGTTTTCTTCGTTCCCTTTATGAACTAAGAACATATATCTAAAAATTCCAAAAGCCACAAAAGGCGTAGTATAAATAAGATTTTCCGTCCCAAAAACTTTCACAGTCCTATCAGAAACCGTGTAAAGCGCATAGCAGATAATAACGCCAGCGGCATTAATTGCGGCTATCTGATCAATAAAACTAACAGTATAAAACTCAAGCACTTTTCTGGTGGAAGCATGACTATCGTTTTTTGTAAGTTCAATTTCAGAACGACGCTTCATTACTCCAAGGAATAAGGAAATAAACATAGTAGTTAATATAAGCCAGCTTGAAATATAAACGTTTATTATCAGCGCGCCGGCAATAACGCGCATCATAAATCCGGCGGCAATACTAAACACGTCAAGCAAAGCCATATTTTTAAATTTTCTAGAGTAAAAATGGTTTGATATTAAATACAACGCCACTGTTATAATAAACCCGCGCGAAGTAAAAGGAAGCAATGCAATAACTACAATGATTGTTGCAATAGCCAATTTGTAGGCGAGGCTTTTGGAAATTGCGCCCGAAGCTATCGGTCTGTTTTTTTTGATTGGGTGAAGTCTATCCGATTCAACGTCTGCGATATCGTTAAGCGTGTATACTACGCTTGAAACAAGCGAAAATATAAAAAAGCCAAGAAGTACTTTTAATGAGTAATCCGGCTCAAACAGATGTTTAGAAAACATGAGAGGAACAAAAACAAACAGGTTCTTTATCCATTGCGATACTCTAAACAAAGAGAATATTTTTTTTACCATCAGAATACGCCTGCCTCCGCAGTGTGAGTTTTAGCTATTTTTATGAATAAATACTGTGTAAATAAAGCGTCATCCTAAGCTAAGTCGAAGGACGACGCCACGCTTCGACTTAGCTCAGCGTGACTATCATTTTCCATTTCAATTTTATTGGACAAATAAACAAATTCATTTGAACAAAACCAATCAGGTTCTTCCAAATCTTCTGTCAAATTCCTCAAGCGAAATTTTTATTACAATCGGTCTTCCATGAGGGCAAACATAAGGCATCGACGTAGCGAATAACTGATCAATCAATGAACGCATTTCAACGTCAGAAAGCCTGTCGCCTGTTTTAATAGCTGTTTTGCAGGAATAAGATTTTGCAATGTTGTCCCGTTCTTCAAGTCCTTTTTCCCGCTGGTTAATCTGATATTCTTCAATTATTTCTAATAATATTTTCTCTTCGGAGCCCTGTTTAATATCCTGCGGCACGCCTTCAATTACTACGGCGCTTTTATTCTGGAACCTGATTCCAAACCCTAACTGTAAAAGCAGCGGGTAAATTTCCTTTAACACAGAAAGACTCCCGGCGTCAAGCTGAACCGTTTTAGGAAAAAGCAGCTGCTGCGAAAAAGGCATATTAGCGTCCATCAGGTTGATGGCTTTTTCGTATAATATCCTTTCGTGAGCGACATGCTGATCTATTATCATCAGCCCGGTTTTAATCTGCGATAGAATATATTTATTATGCAGTTGTATAATAAACGAAGTGTTTTCTTCCTTGTTCGATAGCGTATTCTGCCAGCTTGGCTTAGCCAGCTGCTGAGGCTCCGCGACTGGACGGGTTTCTTCAAACGGAGGAAACGCGCTTTCTGTTTTACTCATGGACGTAATTTCTTTATTTAATGAACCAAATAGCAGATCGACTTCTCTATCCGAAAAATTTGTTTTTGCATACGATTGTTTTTCAAAGACTGGTCTGTCTGAAAAATCATTTCGTTGGACCCTAACAAAATTATTTACCTGTAGCTTTTCCTGTTCGTCTAAACGGGGAGGCGCAAAAGCCATCGAAGGAATCAAATCGTAACCGCCTAGACTTTTCCTGATAACAGCCAGCACAAAGCTGTAAATATCTTTTTCGTCCTCAAACCGAACTTCAAGCTTTGATGGATGAACGTTAATATCAACTTTACGCGGATCAAGCTCTACAAATAAAATAAAGAAAGGGTAGTCTCCTTTTTCAAGTATATTTTCGTAAGCGGAAAAAACCGCATGGCTTATCTGTCTGCTTATAACATATCTATTGTTAAGAAAAAGGTACTGATCTCCTTTGCTCTTTTTTAACATAGAAGGCTTGCCAATAAAACCGGATATATTCATAAACTCAGTCATTTCGCTGACAGGTATAAGCGCGTCTATCATATTATCGGAAAAGACCTGCTGTATTCTTGCGCTTAAATCGGATTCTGGATAATTGCAGACTAAATCGTCGTCGTTCCAAAGTTTAAAAGAAAGCTCCGGATGGCTTAATGCAATTTTATTAAAAGTATCTATGATATGTTTAAATTCAGTCGCGTCCGTTTTAAGAAAATTCCGCCTTGCAGGAATATTATAAAAAAGATTTTTTACAGTAGTAGTAGTTCCTTTAGGAAAGGAGCCTTTTTCAGTCTGAATATTATTTTCTCCCTCGATACGTATAAGAGTGCCGAGTTCCTGGTCGCGCGTTTCAGTTTTAATTTCAAACTGACTGACTGAAGAAATTGAGCTCAAAGCTTCACCGCGAAAACCCAAAGTTCTTATATCCTCAAGATCCTGATAAGTTGATATTTTGCTTGTGGCGTGCTTTTGTATGCAAAGTATAGCGTCCTCTTCGCTCATTCCCAATCCGTCGTCGCAAACCTGAATTAAAACTTTACCGGCTTTTTTTATAATCAGCTCAATATTTTTAGATTCTGCGTCAATCGAGTTTTCTAAAAGCTCTTTTACCACCGATTCGGGTCTCTGAACAACTTCGCCAGCAGCAATTTTATTAGCTAAATTTTCAGGTAATATTTGAATTTTTGACATTTTTATTTCTTATTTGAACCAAATTAATGCATTAGAAAATTATAAGTTGCGCCGCGCTTAAAGCGGCTTCGGCGTCATCCTTCGGCTTCGCTCTGGATGACTGAACATAGTTACGTTTTATTTGCTTGGGCGTCATGGTCGAACCATAACGCCTTCTCGAATATTTTTTGAATAAACTCAAGCGATTATTTATATTCAATTACATCTTACATAATGAATAACAACAAAAGCGCCCATATCAGTTTCCGAAAGTATTTCCCATTTTTGTTTATCAATTTCCGGAAAAGAAGTATTCCCTTCCGCTGTAAGCTTCATATGAGAAATAATCATCTCGTCAGCCTGATTGATAGTTTGTTTATAAACTTCTCCGCCGCCGATAATAAAGGCTTTTTCGTATTTTTTTTCTTCGCATAGCTCAAACGCCTGCGTAAAATCATTAAAAATAATAACTTCAGGAAAATCGGTTGAATAATTACTGTTCCGCGTAATAATAATGTTTAGGCGTCCATTAAGAGGCTTCTTCATCGATTCAAAAGTTTTCCGTCCCATTATAACAGGGAACCCCATAGTGGTTCTCTTAAAATGCTGGAAATCTTCTTTTGAATGCCAGAGCATTTCGCCTGAATCGCCTATTATTCCATTTTGAGAAACTGCGGCAATAATTATTTTTTTCAAACAGCCACCTCAAATTTAATCTTCGGATGCGATTGATATCCGGTTAATTCAAAGTCTTCAAAAGTAAGTTCGTCAATCGGTTTATTAGCAATAGTTAACTTTGAAAGCGGAAGCGGTTCTCTTTTAAGCTGCTCTTTTAATCCAGCAAGATGATCGTATTTTTCATTTGCAGTCCCTTTATCTCCAATATAAATATGCGCGTCAATAATTGTATGAGAAAATATTCCCGGCTCAAGTCCAACCTGCTGAGCAATTATTTGAGTTAAAATTGCATAAGCGGCTAAGTTAAACGGAATGCCAAGAGCAATATCGCCAGATCTTTGACATAAATGGCAATTCAGTTTATTATTAAGCACATTAAACGCATATGTATAATGGCACGGAGGCAGTTTGCTGTGAATAGCGTTGCCCGGCTCCCATGCAGTTACAATTAACCTTCTGCTATTCGGATTGCGTTTTATTTCGTCTATTATGTATTGAATCTGATCAATTTCCGTAACCTGCCAATTACCTTCTTTATCCTTTTGCGCGCTTGGGAAATGCCGCCAGTAATAGCCGTATGCGGTTTCAAGGTTGCCGTCTTCATCAGCCCAGGCGTCCCATATTTTAGTATGTTTTCTGAGGTTTCTTATATGATTATCGCCAGAAAGATACCAAAGCACTTCATACAAAAGCGACTTCCATTCCATTTTTTTTGTAGTTAAAAGAGGGAATCCTAACGATAAGTCAGTTTTGTAATTTGCTGAAAAATAAGAAAGCGTATCAATTCCAGTACGGTTTTGTTTTCTTACGCCTTCGTCAATAACTAATTTTACAAGATCCAAGTATTGTTTCATCCGCGTTCCGAATATCCAAAATTATTTAAATTATTAATACCTTAATTTACGAAAATAATCGCTCGTTATAAATTGAGTTATTAATATACTGTAAATTTCAAAAATTAATATCAAGCCGCTAACCGGTAAAGGATGTCTGCTAAAGCTAATTTATTTAATCCGAAGGAATTAGTTCTTTTAATTCATTTAGAACCTTTTCCGAATTTATTCCGCCGTCTCCTTCAAAAAAACATTTTTTAGGATCGCCGGGGCATTTTTTAAGGCAGTATTCTTTATCTGGAATAACATACTTTACTTTGTTCCCCATTGGTCCCCAAAGTATTGGCGAACAGGCCGTCATAGGACAAAATAGTGACAACGTGGCAACTTTTAACGCGCCGGATAAATGCATTGGACCTGTGCTTGCAGAAATCAATACGTCAAGCGCCGAAAAATTAATAATGGACTCGCGCAATGTTTTACCAATATTGGGATAAACTACCCCCTCTATGTTTAGTAATTCCTCTCTTGGGTTGTTATCGGTCACAAATAACTGTATATCTGGTTTAGCAGCAAGCTGTTTAACTAATTTTACATATTCAGCCGTTTTCATATTGGGAGCAGAACTTCCGCTTGAGGCGTGTACGCCAATAAGCGACTTGCCCAAATATTTACCCCTGATCGATTCCGATATTTTCTTTTCATCGGAACTTAAGTGTATTTCAGAAGCGTTTGATTCAACGTTCATCCCAAGTTTTCTGATTGTATCAAGACAATACTCGGCTTCGCTTTTCAACGGCTTATATTTCCGTCTAAAAACGCTTTTTGAGTTTGTAATAAACTGATAAAACTTAAAGCCGTTTACTGTTCTGGTTTTTATTCCAGCATAAAAAAGGAGCCAGTTAATCCTTTTATCCGGCAAAAGAGTAATTGCGTCCGAGAAATTAAATTTTCGTATAGCCAATACTGTTTTAAGAAAACTCTCTTGTGGATTATAAACAACTATTTCGTCAATATTCGGATTCTCTAAAAAAATATCTTTTGTATATTCTTTAACCAAAACCGCCACAAAGGCTTTGGGATTATTCCTTTTAATTTCTCTTGGAATTGCAGTTGATAAAACCACATCGCCTATTCTGTCTGTTCTTGCTATTAATATTCTTAAATTATCATTCATATATTTATCGCTTTCAGCTGTAATGTTATATTCTTATTTTAAATAAAATAAAACTGTTAAATTCTAATATATAACTTTTTAGAGAAAAATTGAATTTTAATTATGTAGAGCATTATAAAACGGACGCCGAAAAGTTCGACTATTTTGAAGAAAGAAAAGGCGCAACCGAGCATGACGAAAGACGAGTGCATGAATATATTGAATCGCAAATGGATCAAAACGCCAATTCAATTTTAGACGTCGGATGCGGTTCTGCATGGGTTGCAAAACGATACCTAAAACAGGACAAAAAAGTATTTTCCTTTGATATTTCTTCAATAAACGTAAAAAAAGCGAAGAAGCTGTATCCGGATAAAAACCACAATGGCATTACTGGCGATTCTTTTTTTCTTCCGCTTAAAACAGGATCAATTGATTGCGTTATAGCCTCCGAAATTATCGAACATGTAATTTCTCCAAAAGACTTCGCTAATGAACTATTCAGAGTAGTTAAACCGGGCGGATGTCTGATAATTACTACTCCATATAAGGAAATTCTAAGATATTCTCTCTGCATCCACTGCAACCAGAAAACGCCGATAAACGCGCATATACATTCGTTCGACGAAGAAACATTAATAAAACTTATTGATAATATTGCGGTAAAAGCAACATCTTGGAAAATTTTCGGGAATAAAGTTTTAATTTTCCTAAGGACGTATTCGCTGCTAAAATATTTCCCATTTCAACTTTGGAAAGCGGTAGATTTTTTTGCGAACAAATTAATCAACAAACCGGCGCACATATTAATTAAGTACGTTAAATAATCTTTCTATTTCTTTATCCCAGTTTAGTTCTTTTGCGGCGTTTAGACAGTTAGTTTTATAACCCGTTAAAACTTTTTCATCGGCAAAAACGCTTTTTATTTTTTCCGATAGTTCGTCAGGTTTTTCCAAATCGACGCAAATCCCAGCGTTATAATCGTTCACAATTTTTTCCATTTGAGGCAGTTTGCTAACCGCAACAGGCAGGCCTGTCATAATGTATTCAAAAAGCTTGTTAGGCAGCGCGTAATAATAGCTCAGACTTATATTTTCAATCAGCGCAAGCCCCATATCGGCTCCAGCGGAATAATTGAGCAATTCCTCCTGAGGGATTTTTCCAGCAAAAATTACATTTTCAGCAATACCCATTTCATGAGATAATTTCTCATAATAATCTTTATAAGCGCCGTAGCCTATAACAAGCAGCGTAAATCCTTCATTTGATTTTAGAAAATCAAAAATTACTTTTAATCCTCTGCCGTGTAAAACGACTCCCTGATACAGCAATATTTTCTTATTTTCTTCGATAGAGTATTTTTCACGGAGATCGACTTTATTAAATTTTTCTTTGTAAAATGGAAGGTTTCTGAGGACAATAATATTATTGATATTATATTGCTTTTTCAAAAACTCCCCGTCCATTTCTCCAGTCACAATTACATAATCAGTTTTAGCGATAAAACGTTTTTCTATCCATGCCAATATTTTCTGAATCCGTTTTTTATCTTTTAAGCCAGCAAGAAAGCCAAACAATTCGCGCGAGTCATAAAACACCTTTGCGCCTTTCATTTTTGCTGCAATACAAACAAACGGAAGCGTATAGATATCCTCTGCAAAGAACGCGCCCGCTTTGCTGCTAAGCAAATTAAGAAAAAGTATAATTGAAAATTTAACGTAAAAAAAGAGGGAAGATTTTTTTTTATCTAATCTGAAAACTTTTAAGTTTTTATTATCCGGTTTGTCAGCTCCGTTTTCCCAATCAAAAGAAATTACTTCAGTAAAGTAGTTGTGCGAGCTTAGCGATTTATAAAGGTTTAACGCGCGAGTGTCGTATAAAATATTTCCAAGAAAAGCGATGCAAACATGTTGTTTATTCATTAAGGTTAATTAAAGCTTAATGTGAAACGTGTTCCGCATAATAGTTTTCGCGTCGAATTTTTCCTTAAAATCAATAAGACTCATACTTGGAGTCATTGGGTTATCGGCTTTTGTATCCTGCGAAACGCCAATGTCAACATACTGATAGCCTTTTTCCGTAGACCATTTAACAACCTCATACATAACGCGCTGGATAGGCTTGAGGTAATCATAATCATAGCGAAGCATATTATAGAAACAAAGCGAAACATTTTTATTGGTCAAAAACATTGACGAACCTGCAATTGGGATATCTTTATAATACACCATAAATAAAGCAAGATTCTCCGGAAGCAGCTCTTGCAATTTGTACAAATCTTCTAAAGAATGCGTAGGTTTTATATCGTGTCTTTTTTTATTTTCAATAAGGATCGGATAAAATTCGTCATACCGCCCGTTTATTTCTACGCGCAAGTCGCTATCGTTCAGATATTTTCGTATGTTTCTGCGGATTGTAGGCTGAAAGCGGGAGATTATATCGCGCGAAGGATCAAGCTTAATTGCGCTTGAAATATAGTGAAGATCAAAATGGAACCCCTGCCACAGCATTGCAAAATCAAGGTTCTGGTTCTGGTATGTTTCATAAATCATTGGAGCCGAAGTAAGAATAAATTCTTTTATTCCGTTTTTCTTTCCATATTCTAAAAGGGCGGAAACAATTTCCATCACAGTTTCAAATCTGTAATCTCCCAAAACAATAGAACCATAACTTGCGCCAACCGGAGACTCAAAGACTCCGTCTTTTAACGAACCTGGAAGCAGAGCAATAATTTCGTCTTTCTCTAAAAATATAAGGTGGTTAAACTGGAACTTATTTGGCTGGTGATAGTCAAAAAACTTTTGCAAATGGAACATTGTCCCGTTATTAGAGCCCAAAACGAACTCGTCCCATTTTTCTTTCCAACTTTCAGAATAAGGTATTACTTCCATGATAAATGATTGTTTTTAACTCAAAATATTTTAGAATCTGAACCCAAGCGTAATCGAATGCCCTGTGCCAAGATCATATGAATAAGGCGCAAAAGCATAATCAAAATTTAAACCGCCCCAGACTAAGCCAATACCGCCGGTAAATGATTTAGCAGTATATCCGCTCTGGTAACCCGCTCTTAAAGCTATAGTCTTATCATAAACTAATTCTCCTCCAACGTTAATATGAACGTCGTCGGTCGGCAAATATTTTTGGAACTCAGTTCCGGCATTAATTAAAAATTTTGAATCGGAAAGCGGGTAAGAATAAGCCGCGCCAATTCTAAAATCGGAAGGAAGCTTCGTTCCATCATTCCTAAGATTTGTCATAGACCCAAGATTTTTAATAACAGCCGACGCGGTCAATCCGTCAATGGCAGTTTTATATTTAAACGCAAAATCAAACGCATAACCCTGCGATTCGTCTATGTAAATATCCTCATACAGATATTTAACTGAAAATCCGAAATCTAAATTATTAACTAAATGGAAACCGGAAGAAATATTTCCGCAAAAATAATCTGCGTTAAATTTAGAAATAGGGTCGCCCGGTTTTGTTCTAACTTCAATATCGCCAATTGTAGCTACGTTTATGCCTGCAGCCAAAGGAATTCCCCAAAGAGAAAACTTTGCGCCAAAGACTTCAGTCCTTACGTCCTGAATCCATTCATTATGCATAAACATTATTTCAGATGAACTGTTTGAAGCTAAAACGGCTGGATTATAAAACGTAGCCGAAGCGTCGTTTGATATAACCGAGCCGATATCGCCCATAGCCACATTGCGAGATCCAAATCCTAATTTAAGAAAAGCCAAACCGCTGTTCCCCGCAGACTGCGGAAGGACAAAACAACTTGTTAATAATAAGAGACAAAAAACTTTCTTTATCATATCAACTTTATTCTAATTTAAAAATTAACGCTTAAACCGGCTATGTGCCTGCTTGACGCCGAATAGTGTTCAACTTCAAACGCATAATCAAAACTTACCAGCATCCCTGAGAAACTTTTTGCATATGAAAATCCGCATGCAGGAAGAGCTTTTCTATCAGAATTAGCTAGATCAATCTGATCTATGCCGCCGCGTATGAACATATTTTCAAAAATATTATACTCTGCGCCAATTCGGAATACTTTGGAATCCATATTGCTAATTTCAAGTTCTGCGCTTGTTAACAATTTAATTTCTCTGAAATTATAACTTGCGCCTATTTTTTTCATTACAGGAAAAGCGTTATCTGTCGTCGTGCCATCCTGCCCGTAAATAGGAGAAGTATCCCATTTATACTTTGAATTAAGATCAGAGATAGAAAGCGAAAAATATAAGTTGTCGTTATATTTATAAATTACGCCTAAATCAAGACCGACAGCCGAAGCGGTAATATCCTGATATAATTTGTAATAATAAATTTTTACGGCAAGTCCCATAGACAATCTGCTGGAAAACTTGTTTGACAATCCCAGAAAGAATTGATATTCGTTTGTGCTCAAATCGCCAGTTTTGGTCCCTTCATAGTCTCTACCGTCAATATTGCTTACGCCGGATTGAATGACGCCTACGCTGACTCCGGATACGCCTTTCGGCTTTCTTTCTACAGAAGTGTCTTTTGAAGAATAGAAATCAAAATGTCTTGTAAAACTTAAAAAATTCAAATGTCTGTCTAATGATAAAAACGAATAAGCAGACTGCATTGAATTATCTTCCTGATAAACGGCAAGAGCCGGATTATAATAAGAAACCACGTTTCCTTCAGTAACGGCGGACATTGCGTTGCCCATGCCTATGCCTCGCGCGCCAAATCCAAACCGACTAAACGCGCCGGGCGCGCTGTTAATGCTGCTAAATTTCGGCTGAGCGAAAACTATGGCAGCAAATGATAAGAATAAAAGGATAAAAAACTTTTTCAAAATTCCCTCTTACTGTAAAACTAAAATTTTTCCAAATACAGGATCGTCCGATCCAACGTCTACTCTATAGAAATAAACGCCATTTGGAACTATGTTGCCTTTTTCGTCTTTGCCGTCCCAATAATCAATAACGCCGCCGTCTTCCTGCGATATCTGATGAATCTGGCTGCCTCTTGCCGCATTCTGAATGACAGTTTTAACAAGGTTCATTCCAAAATCAAGAATTCTAATAGTAACGTTTTGAGTTTTATTGTTTGTGCTGTATTTAATTTTTACCCGGTCGCTTCTCGGCGAAAACGGATTAGGATAAGCATAAGTGGCTGTTTTTGAGGTTAATTGCTGTGAAGCAAAAAATATTTTCCACTCGCCCGACCAGATTGAATTTTCTGTAATTTTTGCCAACCCTTCATTATTGCCAAGCCAAACGTCTTTTCCGGAAGAAGCGGCAGCATAAAATATTGTTGAAGCAATTGACGTTTTTGTAGTATTATCAATAATTGAGTTTGGCCCTATCCAGCTTGCTCCTAAATTTTGAGTGCGGAAAGCTGAATTATTAGTAACGGCAATTACCTGATAATCTTTAAATCCAAAATTATGAGCCTGCTCTCCGTCTAAAGTAACGGTCCATGTATCGCCAAGATCTGTCGAATAGCTTACACCATAAGATTCGTCGCTGTTAGCGCTCCAAGTAGCCGCCCAAAGAGAATTATTAACTTTATTAAAAGCCATAGCTACAATAAAGTTGCCGCTTATTGGATGAGTCTGGTTAGTGTGAGTAAATTTCTGCCAGCTTATTCCACCGTCAGTTGATTTGTTTATTCCACCTGCGGTTCCTGCAAAAATAATTGAATCGTTCACAGCTATTACAGAAAAGCCTCTATGGTTAAGATAATTTTCTGTACCAAAAGTGCCAAAAACTGGTTGCAAAGAATAGCTTATAGTATCCGTGGGCGATATATGGTTAATATTGTCAGACGGAAGTAAAACACGCTGCCATGACGCGCCATTATCTGTGCTCTTTCTTATACCGCCGGAATATGTAGCCACCCAAATTGCGCTTGACGTAAAAGCTATATCATAAATAATATTTTGCTCGTTTACAGTTACAGGCAAAGCCCTAACTTTTTTCGCTCGTACGCCGTCGTTAATTCCATATACTAAAGCGGAGTCTCCGCTAGCGTCGACTGGCTGCGGAAGAGTTTTCCATGTTGAACCGTTATCTGAAGAATATCTTAAACCGCTTCCGACAGGAATAACTTCGCCGCTGCTTGTAATGCTATGGCATGTAGCGACCCAAATAGTTCCGTTATGATAACCAAGGGCAGAAACGCCTTCCGATCCAAAAACGTCGGTCATGTAGTAATTAGCCCAGTTAGAGCCATAATCAGTTGAACGGCTAAGTCCTTTGTTGTTTGACACCCAAATAGTATCGCCAATTATAAGAATATCGCTTACGCCATTTCCACCGGGAGTTAAAGACGTTGCTGCGGATATTTTTGAAAGCCCTTTGGGCAAAGTATTTATTTTAAATTTTTCCGGCAAAATTTGCGCAAAAGAAAAATTGGCAAACGATGCTATGAAAAATGAGAGAACAAAAATTCTTTTTATCATTTTAAATATAAAGTGTGTGTGATTATATTGCTTTTCAAGCCATATCTATCCATAGCTACAAACTGATATTTATAACTTCCTAATTGTGCGTTTTCAGTAAAAGTCATTAAATAGGAATATCTTCCATCGCCCGCAGTCGCATCTCCGTAATCGCTAAGATCTCCGCTGTCATTCATAGCGATTAACGTATCGCCGCCATGATTTATAACAGTGCCGTCTGGTCTGTATATTGTAAAATATACATTTGCTACATCCGACGCGCCATTTGGATCGGTCGCTTTAACTGAGAATGAAAATGGATCATATTTACCATTAGGTAAAATGTAAATAACTGTATCAGCCATTACAAGATCTGAAAGAACAGGAGCCTTATTTGACTGAAGATTATTATATAAGAATTTTTGCGTAGCTACCATTTTAGTATTCTGATCTTTATCAACCACAAAATACTTTAGCTGGTAATCGCCATTGGCGTCATATTGGCTCATTAGGAATTTGTTAGAAAAGATTTTATCTCCGGCCGCAGCGTCGCCATTTGCGGCTTTTCCGTTGTCATATAACTCCCCTTCCTCTATCAAAACATTATCCGGAGAATATAGAGAATATGAAACAGAAACCACGTTTTCAACTGAACTAAACTCAACGCTTGCCGTTACGCTTGAATCCTTAGCGGAAAACAAAACGGTTCCTAAAGACGCTAAAGATTTAACCTGATAGCTGTTTGTTGAATCATCAACAACATTATCGTATTTTTTATCGCAACCCCAAATGCCTAATAATAAGAAGGCAAATAAAAATATTTTTTTCATTGTAAAATAATAGATGTTGATAGTTTTTTTCTCAAGGTAAAAATTTGTATACTCATCAAATAATGAACGGATTAGGAGAAAATGAAATAATCAGAATAAAAAGACTAATATATCCTAATATTTTCCGTTTAACGTCAAGTTCGGTATCATCATATACCGGAGGATGTTTAAGCTTTATAATAAAAAATAACACTAACGCCCAAAAAATCCATCCAGCCCAGCCAATTGCAAAGTTAAGATTAAACAAATACTCAAACAAGCCAATTAAACCGAGTAAAAATACAATAATAATTGATATTACGGAAATTCTAAAATGTTTTTTACCGCCAAATAACGAATAAGATATATGCCCCCCGTCTAACTGACCAATAGGCAGCATATTCATAGAAGTAATAAATAAACCAAACCACCCGACGCATAAGTAAGGATAATGATATATTTCCGTCATAGGCGGAATAAAATCTTTAGGGCTTGTTAATGCCATTCGCAAAAAGGAAAATAAAAGCGTATCGCCAAACTTCAATTCTATCCCCCCTTTGCCATAGTCTGGAGAGAAAAAATCGGGATGAATAGCCAACAGATATTCTTTGCCTGGCAGATGAGTAAACCCGTATACCAAAACAATAAGACATGCTACAAAACCGGCTAACGGCCCCGCTACGCCAATATCGAACATAGCCTTTTTTGTGTGAACTGGAGATTGCGTTTTTATTACAGCTCCAAATGTCCCAAAATTTAAGAATCCAGAAATAGAAGGGCAGGGCAAAAAATAAGGAAGCGTGGCTTTTACTTTATGAAACCTTGCCGCAAAATAATGCCCAAACTCGTGCGAGCCAATTATGAACATAATCGATATAGAGTATGGAAGCCCTTTGGCAAGAAACGAAAATTCATACGGACCCATAACGCCTCTTATCCATTCTGCGCCGGCGATGGTCGTAGTAATAAAAGTTAAAATAAAAAGACCTATATGAATAAGGTAGTTATCTTTATTTTTTACTTTTTTTCGGTGGATATAATCTCCGCCAGAAGGAATATAAGAATCAGTTTGATCTTCAGACATTCTATAAATCCAAATTGAAACCTATGCTTGAATAGCTTTCTTTATGATAAAAATATTCGCCATGAACGCTCCTGCCAGAGTTATAAGCATAATATACGCTAAAACCTTTTGAGTTAAATTTACCGAATTTAAGACCGGCAGAAATAGAATTGTTTCCCAGATATACGTCGTCATTTGACAACTTAAAATCATATGCAATATAGGGAGAAATATTTTTGCATACATAATCTTTTGCAAAATAATCAAAACCTAACTGATAGAGTCCTTTTCCTATTTTTTTAGGAGTCGTATGGAAAAGATAAGTCAACCCGGCGTAAACTCTCAAACCGTCTACGCGGTAGAACGGAATCAGTTCTAAAAATTCGCGGCTGTAAACCATAGGATTAACGCCGTCTTTCCATCCGTTTATCAGATGGTCGTAATGACCGTCTACCAAATGCGCGCTAATATGGCTTATTCTTGCTCTGAACCCGTACTCCTTATTATTATCAGTAATTTTATATCCGGCATTAACGCCAAATAAATAATCAACGGCGTCTACAGGAAAATGAAAATCATTCTCGCTTGTCAATCGGGTAAACGTAAAAAAATCTGCTCCAAAAGTCAGCGTTTCATTTTCGTTCTTTTTAATACTATATATATCCTGCGAAGTTCCTATATCTAAACGCAGTTTTTTTTCTCCAGTCAGCGAAGAGCATCCAATTCTCGGCTCTATAAAGTTTGCCGTAAACGGCTGAATATTTAACCCCAATGGGAACCATTCAGTCTGGCTCTGCGCTTTAGAAGACGAACCGATTAAAAATAAAAATGAGACTGCCAGTAATATTTTTTTTGTTTTCATTTATTATCCTGTAATGACAAATTTTTTCGTTTTGCAATTTTTTGTTTAATTAATTTATTATAACTGTATTTCACTTTTGACGAAATGCTAACTAATGAATAGTAATTCATAGGAAAAGCAAAAGATGGTTCAAAATAACAATTGATTGTGCATCCTTCGCAAAAATCAAAGCGGCCTTCCATTTTTTTAAAATACTTTATTTTCTCGGAAGCCCGGATTTCCTTAATAGGTCTATCTATAGCAATGCTTTCATTGGACAAATGGTAACATGGAAGTATAATCCTGTTATCTGGCGAAATAACAATAACCCTTGAAACCGCCTTACATTTAGGATCGCTCGTTTTATTGCCGCCGTCTTTGCGAAGCTTAAGAAAGGCTTCGTTTATGTATATGTTCTTTTTACCGTCAATATATTCGGTAATATAATCTACCGCTTCCATCGAAAGTCCCGGATTGCCAAAATAAGAAAATACCGGATTAACAATAAGCACAAGGTCATACTTCAAAGCTATTTCGTGCATTAAAGGCAGCTTCTTAAAAGTTTCGTTTGTAGCGGTAAAAAGAATATCGGGATATTCTCCCAACGACTTAGCCAACTCAATACTTTTTATTACAGCGTCAAAGCAGTTTACTCCGCGGATTTTATTATGCTCGTCCCTATCCGGCGAGTCTAATGAAAAATGGAGCAGATTGACTTTGCCTGCAAGCTGTTCTGCATATTTATGATACAATAGCGCGTTAGTAGTTATGCTCGTCTGAAAATTCAGCTCTTTTGCAAACGTAACTATTTCAACTATATCTTTATGAAGCAGCGGCTCGCCCCCTGTCAGATCGACAAACTTAACCCCAAGCTTTGCTAACTGAGTTAAATTTGATTTTACGTCTTCAATTTTTGCTAAGGGGGTTTTACCAAATTGTTCGTGATCTGCAAAATTACAGAACGAGCAATACGCATTGCATCTGTATGTCAAATAGTAGTTGCATAAAAGCAGCATTAATATTCTCTCCCTTTCCATATCACTTTTTTGCCTAATGCTAATGATACTGGAAGCGCAATAACGTAAATGATAAAATAAATTTCAAAAGCGGCAAAATATTTAATATTCTTTTTTATACCTAATTTTTTTAGAACCGGATAAATAAAAAGAACGTCTAATAACAATTTAGTAAATATTAAATACCCAGCCTGTAAAGAGAAGAAAAAAGGAGACAGAATAATACATAAATGCGCAAGGAATCCGTTCCCCATTACTAAATAACCTCTTAACGGACTTTTAAGGCCGCCAACGCCCCATCTTTTTTTCTGACGTGAAAGTTCTTTTATACTTTTGCATGGCTCGGATGTAACCAAAGCGTCCCTGTCAAGCGGCGCAATAATTTTGTATTTATGTAATTGATGAATGGCAAACAACAAATTAAAATCTTCCGTAACGCTAAAAGGCAGATTTTCATAACCGCCTACTTCAAGGTACGCGGATTTCCTGTAAGCCATATTATTGCCAATGCAGCTTAACGGTTTATCAAAATTTGTAGTTCCGGCAGCCACAGTTAGAAGATAAATAAAATCAAGGCTTTGCATGCCTTCAAAATTATTTACGGCTCTTTGGTCGGTAAAACCGTTTACCATGGCGACCTCTTTTGTAAAATAAGAAGCCATTGTAAAAGCCCACGTAGAAGCTACGCAGCAATCCGCGTCAGTAGTAAGGATTATTTCTCCTTCGGCGGCTTTAATAGCGTTTGCCAAAGCGTTTGTTTTACCTTTTAACCCGGCAATTTCATTTTGCGTAACAATTTTTTTAAAACGTTTTTTATCTTGTATGAACTCGTCAATAATCCGCCCGGTATCGTCCGTCGATCTATCGTCAACAATAATAATTTCCAATTTTCCTTCGGGGTAAATTAGTTCATTCAACGAAGTAAGACAATTTAAAATATTTTGTTCTTCGTTTCTGGCCGCCACTATTACAGAGGCTGTAGGCAGTTCGTCCTGGCTCAGTTTGGCGTACTTCTTCCCTGCGCCTATTGCAAACAGAAAAGATTGTATAAAATATCCGGCAATCGCTATCAAAAAGATTATTTCAAACATTCTTCCGCATCTCCAAACTGAAAACCTTTTTTACTAACCTGTTCGTATACAAAATCGATTGAGTCCATTATAATGTTTTTAGATTTTAAACTGTCATGCAAAACTATAATTGAGCCGGCAGTCAAATATTTTTCAACTGCAAACTTAACTAACTCTATATCATTTTTATAGTCAAAAGTTAATAACGTCCACATTACGCATTTCATCGAACGGGCTTTAAGATAATTGTTCAGTCTTAAGTCAAATCTTCCATGAGGAGGACGGAAATATCGTATTTGATAATTGAATTTTTCCGTAAAAAGATTATTAACCTTATCAATTTCATCGCTAAGCGCTTCCGATGAAAGTCCCGGAATTTTTCTATGATGAAACGTATGGCTTCCTATTGTGTGTTTCTGGCTGATTATCTGCTCTGTAAGCGATGGATATTTCTGACTGTTTTCGCCAACGGTAAAAAAAAGAGCTTTTATATTAAGCTCGTCTAATTTTTTAAGAATCGCTTCTGTATTATCCGGAATTGGGCCGTCGTCAAACGTTAAGAGGACTTTATTATTTACGGTTTCCCAAAAATAATTCTTAAACGCTTTTTTAATTAGCGCTGGAGGATTATATAAAGATTTCATTTTTTTATTTTTCTTTCTTTCCAAATAGTGTTTCCGCCTAATCCGGCGGCGGTTAAAGTAATTATATATACGATCTGAAATATTTCCGCTAATATAAAATCAAGCAAGCCGTATTTTAAATTAAAAAATGCTTTCCCCTTTTGCATAACAAGCGCTTCTGTAAAAAACTTTGCAAGCAAACCAACAGCAAGCATAATCATAATAATTTTAGAGCCTGTAAACGCCGAAATAAATAAAACAAACAACGACAGATAAAACAAATATATTAGACCAAGTTTAGCGACTAATAATTTATCTTTATAATAAGGAGATTTGCCCGCCCATCGTTTTCGTTGGCGAAGAAAACTTAAAATTGTTTTGTTCGGTTTTGTTTCAACAATGGCTTCTTTATTAAAACAAAATTTTATTTTATAATTTGTTTCGTCAGCTATTTTCTGCATCAAAAAACCGTCGTCGCCGGAAGCGATGTTCATATTATCTTCAAACCCGTTAACGGATAAAAACACGCTCTTTCTGTAAGCTATATTTGCGCCGTTACAAATAACAGGTTTTTTAATTCCAATCAAACCGGCGCCCGCAAGCACAAGTCCTGCAAACTCTATTGTTTGCAATTTTGCAAAAAAACTTTCGGCGTTAATAAATCGAACCGGACCCGAAACAAATGCCGTTTCTTCATCAAAATTTGCAAGCAGACCGTTAAGCCACTCTGGTTTAAAAATGCAATCTGCATCGGTAGTAACAATTATATCTCCCACCGAGTTATCTATTCCGGTTTTCACAGCCCGCTTTTTATATCCTTCATTACGCGCGCCTTCCTGTAGAGTTATAACTTTTATGTTGCCGCTTTTTAGCGCCGAAGTTAATTTATAAAGACTATCGTCGTCCGAAGCGTCGTTTACATAAATAACTTCAAACTTATTTTTTGGATAAGCGAGGCTTTCAATACAGCTTAAACTATTTAAAATGTTTTCAGATTCGTTTCTGAAAGGGATAATAACGCTAACAAAGAACTCGTTATTCTTACTACACGGCTTATCATTATTAAACGCAGAAAGTCCCTTGTTAATTCCAAGAATAAAAAAAACATAATGCGTTAGTAAAATAAAAAAAAGAATCGCCAATATTTCAGTTATCATGTTTTGCCAATAGGAAAAATGTTCCGACTATTGACGGAATTAGTATATTAATAAAAAAAACAGATATGCCTGCGTTAAAACCTGCGGCTCCGTTTATTCCAATGAGAGCTAACGTAAAAACAGAAACGCCTTCTCTTGTGCCAAGTTCGCCGGGAGTAATAAATGCGACAAAATTTTTCATAAAATAAATAAAGCACGCCGCTAAAAAAATGCCAATATAATCGACGCATTTTGAAAAAGTAATAACAAGCACAACATACTGAATTAAATAACAGAAGAACTGCAAAAACGAAAGCATTAGCAGCTTATTTTTTAGCAGCCTTTCAACAACTGCAAGAGCCGAATAACGCTCTATTATATTAACAAGTTTAATCGGCCTTTTGATTTTTTTCAGCAGGCTAAAATTCCCTGATAAAATAAATATAAGCGCGACTAAAAAAATGACAAATACTATAGTAATTGCAATACATTGCAAAAGACTAAACGACAAATACCAATAGATAAAAGCCAACGAAAGAATTCCGCCAACTGAAAGTTCAATGAACAAAAGCGAAAATTTTTCCACTACTACCGAATAAGATAATTTCAAAAAGCTATGGTCGCTTATTACCGAATGCCTGCCCCAATATTCGCCAATACGCATAGGAGTAATTAATCCTGCCGAAAAACCGATTAACAATGAATGAATTATTTTTTTTTGATTAAATTCATTCAGCGTCTCGTTACAGATTAATTTCCATTTTGCATACTGCAAATATAAATTCAGCGCGCCAAATAAAACCACAAAACACAAAGTAATTGCGTTCGCTTTTTTCAGGCTATTATAAATTTCTGAAATATGAATAGATGTTATTAAGAAATAGATGATGGCAAAACCCAACAGGAATTTCAGATAAAAATATATTTTCTTTTTTGCTATCATACTATTTCAGGTTCTTGCTAAAAATCGACAAGGAACCCAATTCCGAAACGTGAAATTCTATCCTTGTAATATTCGCTAAGAAAATTCTGACCAGAATAATAGTCTAAATAAAGCATCAGGCCTTTATCGTTCCATGCGCCAAATTTCGTCCCCAGCATGATATTATTATTTGCGACATATTTTGGAATGCCAATCAGATTTATATTGTAAGATAAAAACAGCTCTGTTTCCTTATGCATTACTTTACCCCAGAAATCAATCAACCCTGTTTCAACGCCGCCAATAAAGGCATATTTTTTTAATTCAATAGGGCGCACAAGCGTTGAATACGAAACGCCTCCATAATATTTAAGCAGATATTTATCGTTCAGACGTTCATTAGCAAGCAAAAGCTCGCCAAAATCTTTTGTAAATGGAATCGGTTTTTTATCGCCAATCCATTTATCAGTCGCCTGGTCAAAATGACCGTCAACTAAATGCGCGCTGTTATGCGTTACTCTGAACCTTCCAATTAATCTGCCACCGTCAGTTTTTTTAGAGAATACTGCGTTTCCGCCAAAAAAGCCGTCAAGCGCGTCAATCTGCAACCTATTCCCTTTATAACTTGTAGAATAAGCGTAAGCCATAAAATCAATTCCGAATGTTAGCCTGCAGCTATCTGCAGGGAACATAAAACTAACCACGTCAATCGAATTGCCAATATCAACTTTTAAGTTTGAAGTTTCAGTATAATATAAAATGCCAAAATGCGCTTCCTGCTGATTGCCCAATAAAGGGCGGAAATGAAGCCCGGAAGGAAGCAGCTCAGAACTGTTTTTAAGCGAATCGGCCGCCTGCCCCCAAACTAAAACCGAGGACAAGAATAACGTCATGTAGAACAATATAATTTTTTTCATATCAGGAATAATGTATTATTTTTATAGTTGTGTAAAATAAATAATTTTAATGAATAAATTTAACCTGTTAATTTCATTTTTGTACTACAATTCTTTGAATTATTTAATATTTTAGTTTGTTTTGATTTTATAATATTATACGAGATGACCATGTTCATTAAATTTGACGAGATTCCGGGACACTTAAACCTTTTTTTAGACTACCTTTATGAATTTGACAACGTTAAAGATTACTACAAATATAATTTCAGAGAAATTGATTCATATAAAGACTATTTCAAGGAAATGGCGAACAGACCCAAAGATTCTAAAGAAAAAATTTCTGAAATAATTAGCGCTCAATATAAAAACTTTGCCCCATCGGAAAAAACTTTAAAAAATATTTCCGCGCTTAGCGATAAAAATACTTTTGCAATTGTAACCGGACAGCAGCTTGGCATATTAGGCGGACCTCTTTACACTTTGTATAAAATAATCACTGCAATAAAATTATCGGCTTTCTTAAATGAGAAATTTGAAGAATATAATTTTGCTCCCGTTTTCTGGCTTGAAGGAGACGACCACGATTTTGACGAAGTAAAGTATTTACATATTCTTGATAATCAGAATAAATTACAAAAAATAGTTTACGACGACAATACAGAAGAAGAAGCAAATCGCGGCGACGTCGCCTCAATTGAACTTAAAGACACAATAAAAAACTTTTTTGCCGAAATTGAAAAAAACTTAAGAGATACCGAGTTTAAACAAAAGACGCTTGATTTTTACTCTTCTTTTTACGCCGAAGGCAAAACTTTTAAATCCAGTTTTAGAGACTTAATTTTTAGTTTGTTTGACAAACATGGTTTAGTAATATTCGACCCTCAGGATAAAGCCGCAAAACAGCTGCTGAAACCAATATTCAAAAAAGAGATTATCGACTTCCGCGCTCATACGCAGAAACTTGTGGAAACAAGCGCCAGGCTTGAAGAGGTTTACCATGCGCAGGTAAAAATAAGGCCTATTAATCTTTTTTATCACGACGATGAAGGCAGATATTTAATTGAACCTTCTGAAAATGAATTTAAACTGAGACGTAAAAGGAAAAAATTTACGCAGGAAGAAATTCTTCAGGCAATTGAAGATACTCCGGAAAACTTTAGCCCTAACGTATTGTTCCGCCCTGTGTGTCAGGACTATCTTTTACCAACGGCCTTTTATGTAGGAGGCCCGAGCGAGATCAGTTACTTTGCGCAAGTTATGCCCCTTTACAAAATCTTTAATATACCAGAACCAATTATTTACCCCCGGTCTTCAGCAACAATAGTAGAAAAATCAAGCTCTTCAATTTTACAGAAATACTCAATTGATATAAAAGAGTTGTATAGGAATCCTGAAGAATTGATTGAGAAAGTTATTGAAGCGCAGTCAAACTATACTGTAGACGATCTTTTTGCTCCGGCAATTGAAAAAGTAAACGGCGCAATGGGCGAACTGCAAAAAAGTCTTTTGGTGATAGATAAGACTACAAGCGACTCGACCGCCAAATACATACAAAAAATAGATAACTATCTGAACGAGTTAAAAGGAAAGACCGTAGAAGCAAATAAGAGGAAGCATGAAATTACGCTTAACCAATTAGAAAAACTTATTGTAGCTTTATATCCTGAAAAGAGTTTACAGGAAAGAGAATTAAACTACGTCTACTTTGCCAACAAGTACGGTCTTGATTTTCTTGAGAAAATAATCAACGTTCTCGAAATAAATAAATTCGATCACCAGATAATTTATTTATGATAAATTGCCGCGCCTGTAGCATTATCAAAAAAGTGAAGCTTTTCTGTATCAATAAATAAATCTCTTGTTGAATTAGCCGCCGGTTGTTCTTTTGCTGGAACCCGAGCGGTTAATTGAACCCCGTCTATTTTGAAATAAAGGAATATCTCATTACCCATCGGTTCAACAACCTCAAGCTTAGAAGTAAATTTATATGACGAAGCTATAGCCTCTGTCGTTTGCGCGTCATAAATATCTTCGGGTCTTACGCCAATAGTTACTTCTTTGCCCGCAAACGCTTTAAGCTGTTCGGCATATTGCCCACTAAGTTTTATTGTAATCCCTTTAAGTTTGCTTACAAACGATAAACCGTTATCAGTAGTAATTTGTCCTTCAACAAAGTTCATTGACGGACTGCCAATAAAGCCTGCGACAAATATATTTACCGGCAGGTTATATAAATCCATTGGCGTGCCGATCTGGTTAATTACTCCGTCCTTCATTATTACAATCTTATCCCCCATAGTCATTGCTTCAGTCTGATCGTGAGTTACATAAATCATTGTAGCTTCAAGATCTTTATGCAGCTTAGAAATTTCCGTACGCATTTGGACTCTCAATTTTGCGTCAAGGTTGCTAAGAGGCTCGTCAAATAAAAACACTTTAGGTTTTCTTACAATCGCTCTGCCTACTGCTACTCTCTGGCGCTGGCCGCCTGATAAAGCTTTTGGTTTACGGTCTAATAATTCTTCCAGACCTAAAACTTTAGCTGCTTCTGTAACGCGTTCTTTAATTTCAGCTTTGTCAAACTTTCTCAACTTCAATCCGAAAGCCATATTTTCATAAACCGTCATATGAGGATAAAGCGCATAATTCTGGAATACCATTGCAATATCTCTATCCTTTGGCGAAACTTCATTTACTTTTTTATCGTCGATATACAAATCGCCTGAAGTAATTTCTTCTAATCCGGCAATCATTCTAAGAGTAGTAGATTTTCCGCAGCCTGAAGGCCCGACTAAGACTACAAACTCCTTATCTTTAATATCAATATTTACATTTTTTACAGCAGTATTGCCGCCTTCATATACTTTAGAAACGTTAACTAATCTTACCTCAGCCATTTATTGCCTCGTTATTTTTTGAAGTTGTTGTAAAAAATCCGGATTCGAAATACTAACACACCCAAAACTATTCATTTTCCCGCCATTATCCAACACCAAAGACAATATTGCAAAAGTCATTGCAATTCTGTGATCGCCAAAGCTTTCAAAAACGGGTTTATTATTTTTTATTTTGCCATGCAGCAAAAAGCCGTCTTCATATTCTTCCACGTCAAGCCCAAGCTCCTTATAGTTGCTGCACAACGCGCTGATACGGTCCGATTCCTTTGCTCTTAATTCTTTTGCTTTAGTAATGATAAAATCTCCTTCAGCAAATAAACCTGCTGCCGAAAGAATTGGGATCTCGTCTATTATATTTGGAATTATTTCTTCGCCAATAGTTATATTTTTTAATCGACTGCCATAAATAACTAAATCGCCAAGCGATTCGCCGGAAATTTTCCTTTGGTTTAATATTTCTATTTTGCCCCCCATAGCCTGTAATACCTTAATGATTCCTGTTCTTGTTTCATTCAATGAAACATTTTTTAGCGTTAGCCGGGAATCCTTAACAAGCAGCGCAAGGACAATAAAAAAAGCCGCTGTAGAAATATCAGAAGGCGCCAGATAGTCGGCTGGCGAAGGATAATTTTTCTTAGAAACTGAAATAATTGTTTTCCCCTCAGAATGCGTTACCGGAAGATTTAGCATAACCTCCGTATGATTGCGGGAAGGAATTTTTTCTATCACTTTGGTTTCAGCCTCTAAATGCAGTCCTGCTAGCAGTATTGCGCTTTTAACCTGCGCGCTTGCAACCGGGAGTTCGTAAGATATTACATTTATATTTTCGGATGGATAATACTCCATTGGAAGCGTCATTCCTTCCGAAGCTTTAATTTTTCCGCCCATTAATTCAAGCGGCTCAATAACTCTTTTCATTGGACGCTTGGATAAAGATTCGTCGCCTGCAACAACCGTTTTAAATTTTTGCACTGCAAGTATGCCGCTTATAAGACGCGCCGTAGTGCCTGAATTCCCTGCGTCAAGAGCTTCCTTCGGTTCAGTAAAATTTCCGAAACCTTTTCCCGTAATTTTTACTAGACCGTCTTGCTGTTCAATTTTGCAGCCTAATTTTTTAAAGCAGCTCATTGTAGATTTTACGTCTTCGCCGTTGGAAAGATTTTTTATTGTAGAAACTCCGTCGGCCAAACAAGAAAAAATTACAGAACGATGAGAAATTGATTTATCGCCAGGCAGCGTAAGCTCCCCCGCGACTTTATTTATTTTATAAAATTCCTGCATAATTTTTTATACTTTTATTTTTTACACCATGATTCAATAAGCGCGTCTAATTCATCTTTTGGCAAATCGCTTGAATCGTACATCCCTTTCTGCGCTCTTTGCCTCTGCGCTTCATACAATACAACGGCCGCGGCTACAGACACGTTCAAACTTTGAACAAATCCGCGCATCGGAATTAAAAATCTTTCATCGGCCAAATTTGCGGCGTCTTCAGAAACGCCTCTGTGTTCATTGCCCAAGACTATTGCTACTTTTCCGGTTAAATCAAGATCATATAAATTCTTTGAATCGTCAGAAAGAGTTGACGCGAATATGGTAAATCCTTTTGAATGTAGGTCGTCGTAGCTTTCTTTTATACTTTTGTACTTCCCTTTTTCTACCCACTTGTAAGCAGAAGCGGAAGATTTTTTACCAATTTTAGGGAATTTTTCTATTGTATAGACAAGCGAAACTTTCGAGATTCCTGTAGCGTCTACTGTTCTGAAAATAGCGCTAACGTTATGCGGATCATGAATGTTCTCAAGAACTAATTCAAATGTGTGCTGCCGCGATTGAGCGACTTTAGTAATTTTCTCTAACCGTTTTTCAGTTTTCAATTGTTCTCGGGAAACTATTTATCAATAACTAATTTATAAAATCTTTTTTCGTGCAAGCCCCTTACTTTATCAATTTTAATTTTTTTCGGATCGGTTATTTTCATATAATACATCGCAAGCTCAACTGCTTTTTCCATTGCGTCGTCTTCATTATGAGCCCAGCTTTCGCAGCCGTTAATTTTAGGAACATCGGAAGTATAACCATCGTCGGTTTTGGTGACAATCAGGTCAAGTATCATTTAATAATCCTTAGCTTTCGCTTTTTTCGCTCAGTACAATTTTTACGCTTGCGCTTGCGCCTATTCTATCCGCTCCGCTCGAGACCATATCCTCTGCGTCTTTGCGGGTTCTTATCCCGCCTGAAGCTTTCACTCCAATTGCGCTGCCGACTATATATTTCATCAGAGCTACGTCGGTTGTCGTCGCTCCGCCTTTACTAAATCCGGTCGAGGTTTTTACAAAATCGGCTCCGGCTTCTTTGCATATCAAACAGGCTTTTACTTTTTCTTCGTCAGTCAATAGCGCCGTTTCTAAAATAACTTTGCTCAAAGCGTCGTTCTTTTTTGCGGATTGCGCTACCTGATTAACGTCGTTAAAAACATATTGATAATCGTCCTGCTTTAGACGCCCAACGTTAATAACCATATCGACTTCTGTAGCTCCGTTTGCTATAGCCTGTTCTGCTTCAAACTTTTTTGTCTCGGTAGTATTGGCTCCCAGAGGAAAACCTATTACTGTGCAGACTTTAACTATAGAGTCTTTCAGCAATTCGCGGCATAAAGCAACGTTGCAAGGATTAACGCATACCGAAGCAAAAGAATACTGCTTTGCTTCTTCGCAAAGTTTTTTTATTTCGTCTTCCGTCGCTTCCGGCTTAAGATTTGTATGGTCAATCATCCGGGCAAGTTTTTGATTGGGAATTTTCCAATCATTTTTTTTATCCGCGTCTTGAAGCGGTTTATTTTCATTGCTCGAATTGTTCTTGCTATAAAAATCATTTAACGTTTGTTCAATAAACGTCTGCGACTCTAATTTATCAATTATTGTCAAACCCATTTTATTAAGCCTTTTTATTAAGATTTAAATAAGCTTTATATGTATTGCTTAACAGCATAGCCGTAGTCATAAGTCCTATTCCTCCCGGCACGGGAGTAATATAAGAAGCCTTAGGCGCAACTTCGTCAAAGTCTACGTCGCCAACTACGCGGTATCCTTTAGTTTTTGTTTTATCTTCCACTCTGTTAATGCCAACGTCAATCACAACAACGCCATCTTTAACCATATTGGCTTTTATAAAGTTTGGAACGCCTATTGCGGCCACTAATATATCGGCATCTTTTGTATACTTAGAAAGGTCTTTAGAGGCTGAATGACAAACAGTAACAATTGCGTTAGCGTTTTCTTTTTTCTGAAGCATTAAATTTGCAATCGGTTTGCCTACAATATTGCTTCTGCCAACTACCACAAGGTGTTTGCCTTTGGTTTCGATGTTATATCTTTTTAAGATTTCCTGTATGCCTGCCGGAGTGCATGGAAAGAACGTATCGTTTCCAATAACTAAATTTCCAACGCTCATAGGATGAAAGCCGTCTACGTCCTTATCAGGCGAAATTCTTTGTATTACTTTATTTTCGTCGATGTGTTTTGGCAAAGGAAGCTGAACTAATATGCCATGATAATTATCGTCGGCGTTATATTTATCAATTAAATCAAGCAGTTCCTTTTCAGTAATATTTTTATCAAGATTTTCCGCTTTTGAATTAAAGCCTACTTCTTTGCATAATTTATTTTTACTGCTCACATAACTTTGCGAAGCCGGATTATCGCCAACTAAAATAGTAACAAGTCCCGGAACTCCTTTCCCATTATTTTTTAACGCTGCAACTTTTTCTTTAAGCTCTTCTTTTATTTCAGAAGAAATCTTTTTACCGTCTAACAAAATCATACATTAAATCTCTAAAAAAAATTATTGACTGTTTCTTACAAAATCAGGGAAAACTATTCTTTCCAATTCTAAAGTTTTGCCCGTCTCAGAATCCACTTTAATATAGAGTCCGTTCAAATGAACGTCGTCTTCGGCGGTTTCATATTTTTGAGGAGTCTGGTAAAGGAATCTGTTTATTGCGGCAACAGTTTTCATTCCTATAACCGAATCATACGGACCAGTCATTCCAGCGTCTGTAATATAACCAGTTCCCTTAGGCAATATGCGTTCGTCCGAAGTCTGAACATGCGTATGAGTGCCGATAAAAACGCTGATTCTGCCGTCTAAATAAAGAGCTAAAGCTACTTTTTCGGCAGAAGCTTCGGCGTGCATATCCATAAGAATAACTTTTGTTTCAGTTTTAATTTTTTGAAGGACATAATCGGCAGATCTGAAAGGACAATCTATTGGAGCCATAAAAGTGCGCCCCTGCATATTTATAACTGCAATTTTCCCTTTTTTAGTCTCTGCAATATGATATCCGTTACCATGAGTGCCTTTAGGGTAATTAAAAGGACGTAAAACGCGCGGTTCTGCTTTCAGATATTCCTGCGACTGATGTTTATCCCAGGTGTGATTACCGCCTGTTATTACATTTACGCCTAAGTCAAAAAGAATTTTACCTTCCTTTTCAGTAATTCCTTTTCCATCGGAAGCATTTTCTCCATTGACAACAACAAAGTCGGCTTTGTATTTTTGGATAAGACCGGGAAGCCAGGTTTCTGTTATTGAAATTCCGGGCTTGCCTATTATATCGCCAATAAAAAGTATATTTATATTAGACATATTTTCCTTAATTTTTCATTGTGAATATATCTAATTCTAAATTTAATTAAAAGTTTTGAACGACTTAAAAAGAGAAATAATGCAGTTTTTATATAGTATTACACAAATATCCGGCTTAACAATATGAATAACGACGCTTTATCCGACCTGTCTATTGCCGAATCTGAATTTTGCTTTATAGACGTTGAGACTACGGGTTTAAGTCCAAGCGACAATAGCGTAATAGAAATTGGCGCAGTATATGTTTCGCGCCTGAAAATTGGTAAAAAATTCAGCTCATTTTTGAATCCTGGCAGAGATGTGCCTTATTTTATAACGCAGCTTACCGGCATTACAAACGAGGATGTTTCAGACGCTCCGTTCTTTGAAGAAATAGCTTCGCAGTTAAGGGAATTTGTTTCAGACTCAATTATTGGCGGTCATAATTTTGCGTTTGACAACAGCTTTCTTAAAAAAGAATTCGCTTATTGCGGCGAAGAATATCTCGATAATCCGCAGGTATGCACTTTAAGAATTGCACGGCGGTTATACCCAGCTTTACGCAGCAAATCGTTAGGCAATGTTGCAAACCATCTAAGACTAAAAAACCTTAACGCCCACCGGGCTTTAGACGACGCTTTGGTTACGGCTAAAATTTTCATCAAAATGGTCAAGGAGCTCAAAGAAAAAGAAGGAATTATAACTAACGGAGAACTGCTTAATTACCAGTATGTTCCGCAATCGAAACCGGCTGTTAAAATAAAAAAGAAATTGGGGCAGGATATTGCAGCTTTGCCTTCAACCCCTGGAATTTATTTTTATCTTAATTCCAGAGACGAGATTATTTACATTGGCAAAGCTAAATCGTTAAAGGACAGGATTAGTTCGTACTTTTCTATGGCGGCGCCGCGCAAAACAAAAAAAATACTTTCTAATTCTTCGCGTTTAAAAATTGCGCTTACTAATTCCGAGCTGACGGCTCTTTTAGCCGAAGCCGAAATGATAAAACTGCATAAGCCTAAGTTTAATACTCTGTTAAAAAAATACGGCAATAAATATTTTCTCCGCTTTATGAACGAACATAATTATCCGCGGGTGGAATTGTGCAGAGAGTTCGACTTTGACGGAAACGATTATTTTGGGCCTTTTTCAAAAAGAGAAAAAGCGACAACGCTTATTGAGCTTATAGATAAAACTTTTTCGTTGAGGGAGTGCAGCGATAAAGAGTTTGCCCGAAAACGGAAATGCCTGCTTGCAGACATAGAACGCTGTAACGCGCCCTGCGTATTGGACGATACTGAAGCTTACAAGGAAGAATTGGCAAAAGTATATGAATTTTTATACGGTAAAAACCAATTTGCGCTAAACAGACTGCTTGGCAAAATGAAAGAGTATTCGGAAATGCAGAAATATGAAGCGGCTGGCGAATATAAACGTTTAGTAGAGTTAATTTTATCTCAAATACACAGATCGTCGCTAATTGCAGAGCCAATAAACAGCGCTTCGGTTTTATTTGAAATAACAGGGCTTACATCAAAAGATTATATTCTTTTGATTGCAGGTAAAATATATATCAAAGATAACATTACCGGCCCCGATAATAGTTTTGACGAAGCGATTGACGATTTTTACGAAGACACTATTAATCTGCAATATATGCCGAATGAAGAAGATTTGGAAAAATTGAAAATAAGTCTAAGCTGGCTGATAAAGAACAGGAACAAAGTTCGTATATTTTATTTGAAAGAATTTATAAGCAAACAGAAATTATACGAATCGCTTTCCCGGTTTACGCAGCAAAGCTATAAACAAAACGAGATTTCATTTGAGATAAAAGACTTAATGAGTAGTTTATCAGAGTAAGTCGGAGAAAATCGGGGAGGATAAAAAAAAACGGCAAAAAATGCCGCTTAGTGACCCCAAGCGGATTTGAACCGCTATTCCCGCCGTGAAAGGGCGGTGTCCTAACCATTAGACGATGGGGCCAGACAAAATCATTAAGTCAAAAAAATTGGGGTGAGCGATGGGGCTTGAACCCACGACCCTCAGGGCCACAACCTGATGCTCTACCAACTGAGCTACGCACACCATATTTGTACGCCCGAGTGGACTCGAACCACTAACCACCAGCTTAGAAGGCTGATGCTCTATCCATTGAGCTACGGGCGCGTCAAAAAAACTTTTCAGTTAATTTTTCAACCACATTTTTGTCGGGGCGGCAGGATTCGAACCTGCGACCTCCTGCTCCCAAAGCAGGCGCGATAGCCGGGCTACGCTACGCCCCGTAGTAATTTCTACAAGTGTTTTAGAAAATAGACCCAAATATACGGCGTCTTATTAAAAAAAGCAAACCGTTTTTGTTTTTTATTTAAACAATTTTTTTTCTCTTTTTATGACTTCTTTAAGATTCATTTCTTGATTACATTACGTAATTAATTTTTAAACTCTTATATACAAATGTTTTTTCCGCTTTTCTTTGCAAAAAAATATATCTTTTCGAAGAAAGAAACAAATTTGTTTTCTTTTATTTCGGCTGTTACTATTGCAGGCATCGCTATTGGAGTGGCCGCTCTTATTATTGCGTTAAGCATATTAAAAGGCTTCCAGAATACTATTACGAACAAAATAGTGAATTTTAATTCTCACATACAGATAACTGCTTTTGGCGGAAACCTTCTGCCAGACTATAAAATTGTTCTGCCTTACATCAGCAATAAGATTGAAGGCGATTTTACTTCTATATCCCCTTCCCTTTCTAGGCTTGCTATAATTAGCAAAGGGAACATAAAGGACGGAGTTACTATAAAAGGATGCATCCCCGGTATTTTATCTTCCGAACTTAAAAAAGATATTGTGGAGGGCAGTTTTAATATAGACGAAAACAGCGACTCGCCCAAAATTATTCTTGGCAGAAAACTTGCGAACAGGCTTTTTGTAAAACCGGGCGATAAAATAAACGTATTTGCATTAAAAAATAACCAAATCCCGTCGCCTGATAATTTCCCGTCTATACAAAAATTTACTATAAGCGGAATATTTGAAAGCGGAATGTCTGAATTTGACGATCTGTACGCTTACGTTAATCTTAAAGACGCTCAAAACCTTTTTGCCGTCGGCGATAATATCAACGGTTACGATATAAAGCTTAAGGACGTTTCTAAAATTGACAGCATCGCAAATTATTTAAGCGATAACCTTCGTTACCCGCATTATGTAAGGACTATCTATCAAAGTTACAGAAATATTTTCACATGGATTGAGCTGCAAAAAAAACCGGTGCCTATTGTTTTAGGCCTTATTATTATAGTAGCAGTTTTTAATATAATTGGAACTATGCTTATTGTAGTTCTTGAAAAAACCAGCTCAATTGGGACTTTAAAATCTTTGGGAGCTACAAGCAAACAGATAATTACTATATTCATTATTCAGGGAGTTTTCCTTTCCTGCATAGGAATAATTGCAGGCAACTTATTATCTTACATTATCATGCTTGCTCAATTAAAATTCAATATTATTTCTCTTCCTACGGATATTTATCTCATGTCTACCGTGCCTATTGAAATGCAGCTAAATACATTTTTGTACGTCTCCGGGATAGCGTTTGTGCTTTCCGTAATCTCTGCAATTATCCCAAGCTATATAGCTTCTAAAATAAAAGTTGTAAATACTCTGAGGTTTAATTAGATGAAATTTGAAACATTTATAGCCAAAAGATATTTATTAGCAAAGCATAAAGTTAATTTTATTTCTATTATTTCCATTCTCTCCATTGCAGGCATTACAATTGGCGTAGCCGCATTGATAGTCGTCTTGTCGGTATTTAACGGCTTCAGCAGCCTCGTAACGTCTTATTTAGTGAATTTTGACCCACAGTTGCGTATAGAAACCGCAACTGCCGAAGGCTACGAAAAACTGCCTCCCGTTAAACAACTATTCAAAGAGTTTGATGAAATAACGGCATACACTCCGTTTGTCAGCGGTAAAGTTTTAGCTCTGCAAGGCAAATTAAATAAAGTAGTCAGCGTTAAAGGAATAGACCAGCAGAACGGCGAATCCGTATACGGTATTGAAAAAAATATTCTATATGGCAAATTTGATTTAAGCCGTAAAGCAGGGACTCCCCAGGTCATCATTGGCTTGCAATTAGCGGATAGAATGCAGGCTCTTATTGGCGACACAATAACAATTGTTTCTCCCGTCGGGCTTGAAAAAGTATTATCGCAATTATCAATGCCTGTTACTCAAAAGTTTCTCGTCAGCGGTATTTATCAGTCCAACAATAACGATTACGACGCGTTTTACATATTTACTTCGCTTGAAGAAGCTCAAAAGGTTTTGGGCATGTATGATAAAATTCAGGGATACGATATCAGATTAAAAAATATTAATATGTCGAACCCTGTAAAAGAAAAATTAAGCGGAATGATTAACGATAAATCGCTAACGGTAAATTCTTGGTACGATTTTCATAAAAGCCTTTACTCGGTAATGAAAATTGAAAGATGGGCGGCGTATATAATACTTTCTCTGATAATAGCCGTAGCCACATTTAACATACTCGGCTCGCTTACAATGTCGGTAATAGAAAAGAAACGCGATATTGGAATTTTAACCTCTTTAGGCGCTACAGAAAAATCAATACGGCGTATTTTTATTTTAGAAGGTTTGCTAATTGGAATAATCGGCACAGTTTTAGGATCGCTGCTTGGTTATTTAATTTGTATGATGCAGATTTATTTTAATATTTATCCGCTTGATCCTTTGCAATATAAATTTAATTCGCTCCCGGTAGAACTAAGGATATGGGATTTCTTTGCCGTAGGCGCAGCTTCAATTTTGCTTTCTTTCTTAGCTTCGCTATACCCGGCAAAAAAAGCCGCCAAAGTAAATCCTCTTGAAGCCATTAAGTGGGAATAACAATGACAAACAGTAACGAAACAAATAATAAAAATATGAATGAGTTTATTTTACGAGCTGAAAATATCATAAAGACTTATCAGACTACCAAACAGAACAAATTAGAAGTTTTAAAAGGCATTTCGATAGGCATACCCGTTAACAAAATTTCCGTTATAGTAGGAGCTTCGGGCGCTGGTAAAAGCACTCTGCTTCACATACTCAGCGGGTTAGACAGACCCGATAGCGGCGAAGTCTATTTTGAAGACAATAACATTATTAAAATGAGCAACGATAAGCTTGCTAAGTTTCGCAACGGCAATATGGGTTTTGTATTTCAATTCCATCATCTTCTGCCGGAGTTTACCGCTTTGGAAAATGTCGCAATCCCTCAATTAATAAACGGGACCTCGCTTTCAAAAGCAGAAAAAAAAGGGGTTGAACTTTTAGACAGGCTTGGTCTTGCAGATAGAATCAATCACAAACCGGCTGAACTTTCCGGCGGCGAACAGCAGCGCGTCGCAGTAGCGCGGGCGATGGCTAACGACCCTTCTATTATTTTTGCCGACGAGCCTTCCGGCAATTTGGACACAGAAAACAGCGAGATGCTTCATCACACTTTTGTTGAGCTAAAAGAAAAATACGGAAAGACTCTGATTATAGTTACGCATAACCACGACCTTATTAAATTAGCGGATAACGTTTTGGAAATCAAAGACGGACGTTTAGTCCAGGAATAAGCTTATTGAGAATTTTTATAGTAGCGCTGATTGTGTTTTTATTCAATATCCCATTTGGATATTGGCGAGCAAAGGTTAAAAAGTTCTCCCTTCAATGGGCGCTTTCTATTCATATACCCGTGCCGTTTGTGGTTTTATTAAGGATTTATTCCAATATCGGTTTTCAGTTTATTACTTACCCAATTTTAATTTTCGCTTTTTTCTCAGGACAGTTTTTAGGCAGTAAGATTTCCGTCTATGCGGATAAAAGAAAAACCAATCACGAACCGGAAGAATCTCATAATTAGCATTCTACTTTGCCAACCACTCCTCTTAGAGCGCCAGGCGTAAGCTCGCAATAAAGCATAACATCGTCAGGAACCTCGTCATAAATACATTTAATCCCTATGGGAGCAGTAGTCTTAAACCCAAATCTGCCATAGTAATTTGGATCGCCCACAAGAAATATGGAAGAATACCCCTTTAGTTTAGCAAGTTTCATGCTTTCATTTACTAATGTAGAACCGATTCCTTTATCGCGATGCTCCAAGGCTACAGAAAGCGGAGCTAATAAAAGCGATTCAACTTTATTGTGACCGTTAATCACATACGTAATTGTAAGCATAACGTGGCCGATTAATTTCCCTTCTTCTTCAGCTACAAGCGCAAACTCCGGAATGTATCCGTCGCCAGAACGCAATTGTTCCACAAATTCCTGTTCCTTTCCATTAGAAACTTTTGCCGTTTGAAAAGCTGTTTTAACTAAGTTATAAATCTCTGTAAAATCTTCTTCCGTTTCTCTTCTGATTATCATATGGGTTCAGCCTCTATATTAAGCTTTTTGCTATTATTATTCGGATAATTTTTCAGTTACTGTATTCCAGTAATCATTTCTTATATTTAACGATTCAGTCATATCAGTTTTTATTTCAAGAACAGAAAACTCTTTTTTGCCTAACGCCTGACTAAAATTCTTAATAAAACCGCTTCGGCTTTTCACAAGAAAATAATTTCCACCAAACCCTTTAACAAACGGTTTAAAATCTAAGTTATGCGAAGCCATAAAGAAATCGTCAAATATTGTTTTTTGTTTCGATACAGGCAGCATTTTGAATATTCCGCCGCCGTTATTATTAATAAGAATTACAATAAGCGGTATTTTATATTTTGCGGCTGCAAGAAAACCGCTTAAATCGTAATAAAAAGCTAAATCGCCTGTAAGCAGAATTGTAGTTTTGTTAGTAGAACTGGCAATTCCCAATGCGGTAGAAATAATTCCGTCTATTCCGCTTGCGCCCCGGTTATAAAAAAGCGAGATTTTTTTTGTCTGTAACGAAGCGAAATTATCAAAATCGCGTATGGGCATACTGTTGGAAATCATCAGGTTCGAATCTTTTGGCAAAAGATCAATCAGCTCGTTTATAACGCCGCTTTCAGAAGCAAAAATCGAATTTCCGATAATGCCGTTTTTTATTAATTCAGCAGTTTTATCCGCAAAAATAAAATCTTTCAGCCAGCTATCGCTGTTTTGTTCGCGCTTTAACTTATTAAGTTTAGTTAAAACTTCGCCGCAAAAATCTTCAGGCGCATATTTAAATGCGCCGATTGATTTCTTTGAAGGATCAAACCAATCTCCAAATTCGTTTATCATGTATCGGGGCGAATTGCATTTGCTTAAATATTCATCAAGATATTTTGAAGTGACAGTCCTTCCAAAATGTATGATAAGCTCAGGAGAGTGTTTTTTAATAAATTCATTTGAACGCAGGAACGCGTCATAATTAGCAATAACGTTTTTTTTGTTAAATTCCGTAAAACGGAAGCCCGAAGAAGCGTCGGCTAATATTGGATAGCTGAGTTTATCAGAAAGCTCAGAGCATTGTTTATAAAATTCTTTTTCATAACTCCCAGGCCCAACGATTATAATCCCTTTAGAAGATGTTTTCATTTCTTTGGCAATTTCAGTAATCCAACCGTTTTTGCCGCTATTATTTTTGTTAATGCTTCCGGCGCCGTTTTTAAATTCCGTTTTTGATAAAACCAATAAGTCTTCTTCAATTTCGTCAGTAAAGCTGTCTGGTTCAAAAGGCTTATCAAACGGGAAATTAATATGCACCGGACCGGTATCTAGCGCAGAGGATGTTAAAAACGCTTTAAGAGTTAACATTCTTAAAGCGTTCAGTTTCTTTTCCGATAATTCAGGCAGACCTGCGTCCGCCGAAAAACGAATATGGTTTTTGTAAATATCTTTTTGAAAGATTGTTTGATTTGCGCCAAGATTCAGAAGCTCCGCAGGTCTATCCGCAGTGCATACGATTAATGGAACGCGCTGCTTAAAAGCCTCTATAATTGCCGGATAAAACTCCGCTACCGCAGTGCCGGACGTGCAGACCAAAGCCACTGGCGTATGTTTTGCTTTTGCAATTCCAAGGGCAAAAAAAGCCGAAGCTCTTTCGTCTATATGCAGGTACGATTTTATTTTTTTATTCTTAGCAAACGCAATTGTTAAAGAAGTATTTCTTGAACCGGGCGAAATACACGCATATTTAACCCCCAAAGAAGATAAACCGTTTACAAAAGTATCAGCCCATAAGCAGTTTCGGTTAACCTTAATTTTCATTTTCAAATAGCGACAATATAGTTTTCAGTTTTAATTCAGATTCTTCATATTCTTTTTCCGCGTTTGAATCAGCCACAATACCGCACCCCGCAAAAGCGGTCAATTTATCGCCTTTTGTCAGCGCAGATCTTATTGATACGGCAAACTCTCCTTCACCTTCAAAATTAAACCAGCCTACCATTCCGCCATACATTCCGCGTCTGTAGTCTTCTAATTTTTTAATACAGCTTACGGCTTTTTCTTTTGGAGTTCCGCAAACAGCAGGGGTAGGAAAAATTGTATCAATTACTTCAAATACAGCCGAGCCGGATTTTAGCGCAGCCTGAAGCGGAACCCAAAGATGCTGAATATTTTTAAATTTCTTTACTTTGGGCTGAGGATCAAATTCAAGACTTTCAACTATTTTAGAAATAGATTTGATAATATAATCTAACACAAATTTATGTTCAGCCAGATCTTTTTGACTATGAAGTAAGTCGTCTTCTAATTTTTCGTCTGATTCTTGCGAGCTTCCTCTTGAAGCCGAACCTGCCATAGCGTCTATTTCAATTTTATTATCTGCAAACTTAGCTAATTTCTCTGGCGACGCGCCAAAGAAAGTCGACTTGCCGGAATGAAAAGCAAAAATATAAGAATCTGGGTAATTTTCTCTTAATTTTGTCAACGCAAAACTAAGGTTTAATTCTTCCGATAATTTCAGCTCAAGGCTCCGTGATAAAACGACCTTTGAAAGATCGGCGTTTTCAAGCATATTTATAGCTTCTTTTGCCGAGGCTATCCATTTCTTTTTTTCTTTTGGCGAACTTCCCTTTACGGCCAATATTTTAGGAGGCAAAAGAGGAGTTGGCGCCGATAACTCGGTAACTTTTTTAAGTTTTGCGGCATATCTTTGTATTAACGATTCCGCATCCGATTTATTTGTAGCCTGAATATTATGCAGATAATAATATTTATCCCCTTTTTTCAGAAGAACATTATCTGGTATAAACCAATATGAGTCGGAATAATTCTCCCATAATTCGCCAGGCTGCTCAGGGATGAACTTTGCGCCCCCCATAAAAACCGGGGCGTTTTCAAGCCCTATTTCTTCCCAGTTATTCAGAAAGTTACTTTTATACGATAAGATTTTTTTATCTATAGTCGCAAACCTTTCTTTCCCTTCAGTATTGACTACAATAAGGTCGTCAAAGCCAAGGACGGCAAAGTTGTCTTTCGGTTTTTCAAAATAAAAAGTTTTTTCAAAGCTTTTTAGAATTCTATCAAGGTTCTGACGAAAGTCATAAGAATCCAGCTCTACGCCAAAACTCAATAAATAGTTAACAGTTATTTTAGGGTTTGATTTCAGATCAACTTGTGAAATAAAATCAGAAAATTTTTCTACAGATTGTTGAATAAAGTAGTCCATTATTTAGATCATTTATTTAATAATAATAAAAATTCAATACGAAAAGTTTCAAATATAATGAAAAAGACGAAATTAAAACACAATATCTTCTTCAATCGTCTCTAATAATCGCAAATAACTCTCATATCTTTCATAAGAAATTTTTTCTTCCTCCAGAGCTTTTATAACGCCGCAGCCAGGTTCATGGTTATGAGTGCATGTGTTAAACCTGCAATCCTTAAAAAACTGGGCAAATTCAATAAAATAATGGGAAAGATCTTCTTCCCTTATACCAAAAGGAGCTATTTCCCTTATGCCCGGCGTATCGATTATATATGTGTTTTTATCAGCCAGAATCATTGAGCTTGTAACTGTAGTGTGCTTGCCTTTTGAACTAAACTGACTGACAACGCCTACTTTGAAATTCATTTGGGGATAGATAGCGTTGAGCATAGACGACTTGCCGACGCCCGACTGCCCCCAGATTAAATTTGTCTTACCGGTCATTTTTTCTTTAATCTCGGCAATTCCGCTATTATCTTTAGTACTTGCAAGTATAACCGAATAGCCGCTATTTCTATAAATATTTTCAAAGTATTTAATTTCTTCGTCATATCGTAAATCAGTTTTATTAATTACGATATAGACATTTTCCAATTTAGCGCTTTCTCCAATAACAAGAAATCTATCAATTACCTTATTATTAAAATCGGGCTCTTTAGCGCTGCCGACTATAAAAAAATTATCTATATTTGAAGCAATAATTTGTTCAAGACGTTCGCCTCTGTAACCCGCTCCTTTTTGTTTTGGCGATTTTCTTGAAATATAGTTCTTCCGCTCTTTTATTTCATAAATAACTCCGTCGCCGTCTTCATTTAAATCATACTCTACAGTATCGCCAACAACGGTAATATCTCTGTGGTAGAGCTTATCTTTTTTCAGTTGAAATTCTTTTTTGAATTTCCCTTTTAAACTGCACCTGACTAAACCTCCATGAGATTCGTCATAAAGAAAAAAACTTTGACCTTCAATTCTGCAAACAATTCCTTTTATAGGCTGCCTCTCTATATAATAAAAAAAAGCGTCATAAAAAATATGACGCTTAAACTACTTTGTCAAATATTCAGGACGAAATTAAAAATGATACGTCCCGGTGACAATAATTTTATTTAACGTTAAATCCTGATATGTGCGGGAAAGATTAGTCCCGTAATTATCGCCGTAATCCTTCCAGAAGCCATGCAAATATGCAAAATCAATCGAAATAGCGTCTTCAACTAAGAAGCCAAAACCCCCGGTTACATACTTTTTATTGTAATCGGAAGGATCGCCTTTGTATGGAGACGGCTGAACAAAATATCCGCCTCTGATTCTTAAACCTAAATCTGAAAACGTATACTCAAGTCCTAAGTTATAATTAACGACAGAATTAAGCTGATCTTTTATGTTTTTGTTTAAACCTGCTATATAAGAATCGCTTATACCGGTTGGGTCTTCAAACTGAGTTTGAGTATAATCGATATATGTAATCTGACCGCTAAAAATAAAGCCTCTATAATTGATTGCAACGCCGCCGGAAAATTCATAAGGAGTAACGATAGTGTATTCGACTTTATCGCTGTATTTACCGTCGTCAAGCTGAACGGACGCGGCTGAAAAATCGCTGCTTCCGGCAACTTTATAGTCTTCTTTCACTTTGTAAGTTTTAGGGAATTGTATTGTTGCGCCAAACCTTGCAAAATCCTGGAATTGATAGAGCAGGCCTAATTTTAAATCATAACCGGACAAATCCCAATTAATAATATCATTCAGGTAAAATGTCCTAAAGTCCTTAGAAATAGCCGAATTCGGATCAGTTAATCCCTGGTATAAATTATATGAATCGTCTTCATAATACTCTCTTGAATTTTCATACTTGCCCGAAATAATATCTATGTTAGCGCCTAAAAATAAATTGCGGTTAATTTCCATTGCGCCGGAAAAAGTATAATTATCAATTGTGCCGGATTGCAAAATTGTGCCGCTTTGATTAAGACCTCCTCCAATTGCAGAATTATAGTCTTTATCGGCCAGATAAAGATCATAAGGAATAGTTGAAGAATTCTGCAGCAGATACTGAATCATAGAAGAATTTTTATTATAGCCGTTAAAACTTAACGCGCCGTTAAAATCTTTCGTTTTATGATACGACATTCCAAAAACTAAACTGCCCCTTAATGTGGGGAAAGGGAAAGCGAAACTAATCTGATCGAGATCGGTATTGCTATTTGAGTAATCGGTAGAGGCTCCCTGAAAAGTTGCGCTGTTATTAATTTTGTTATAATTAATACCGCCGGCAATCTCCATTTTCCGCAGTAAACCCAATCCAGCCGGATTAAAATAAGCGGCTGAAGCGTCGTCGCTAAGTCCTACATAGCTATTGCCCATACCCAGCGCTCTTGCGCTCATTCCAAGCCCAGGCTGAGCTAATCTTACCGCGTCGTTCACATTTTGAGCAAAACCATTAATTGAAAAAAAGACAATTATGATAATACTTAATACCGCACAGGAATATTGTCTTCTACACATTTTACCTCCTACCTTTATCGGTGGATCTATCGCCGTCATTATTTCTTATAGTGTTAGTGCTGCCGCTTCGTTGATTAGAATTCGAATTATTATTTGTCGAAGCCGCAGGAGTCGATCTGTCGTCTTTTTTATCTGTTGTTGTTGGAGTCGCAACCGGCGCAGCAACAGGAGTAGTCGTAGAGCCAGACCCGCTTCCAGTAGAAGGAGAACTTACAGTTGGAGCTGGAAGATCTATTCTAACAGGATGAGACGTAACGCGTCCTCTTCCGTCATCAGTAGTTGTTGGAGTATTGTCTCTTGTTCTTACAGCCTCAGGAGTTCTGGAGCCTGTTCCGCCGCCGCTGCCGCCAGAAATGGTGATTGGAGGAGTGCTCCA